>Ga0316601_100001764_pt1 | contig 10805 bp, 10 predicted proteins | sample OWC_soil_day5_no_FD_207663 | JGI IMG/M metagenome (GOLD analysis project Ga0316601, IMG submission 207663) | Wetland soil microbial communities from Old Woman Creek delta, Ohio, United States - OWC_soil_day5_noCT | ecosystem: Environmental > Terrestrial > Soil > Wetlands | place: USA: Ohio...
ATGACTTCGTCGCTCGCGGCGATTCGACGGTGACCGAGCTGCGATCGGCCTACGGTGTCGAGGGTCGGCAGCGCATCGTCGAGGGTACTCGCCGCGGTCGCGAGCTCGTGCGGATGGCCGTCGCGTGCGCCGACGACCGGTTCGCGTACATGGCGCACTTCGAAGGAACGAACGATCCGGCCGTCATCGATGCCGTGCGCCGGATGTTCGACTCGTTTCGCCCGCTCCCACACGTTCGGTCGAAGCTCGCCGCGTTCGCGATCTGGGAAGCGTGAGTGCGAGCGTCCGAGGCGGGCACGTCGAGGTTTTCGACCGGACGTGCCTCCTCCGGACGTATGATGTTGCATGCGTCGGCATCGGCCTCCCACCCGGCGAGAGTTCTTGGTCCAGGGCTCCGCCGCGATCGCCGGCCTCGCGGTCGCATGTGGGGACAATCGCCGGCCGAACTCCCGCCTCGGGGTCGGCGTGATCGGCGTCGGAGGGCATGGGACCGGGCACCTGGGTGAGCTCCTCAAACGGAGCCAGGTGCAGGTGATCGCGGTGGCGGATGTCGATGCGACGCACGTCGAGGCGGCGATCGCCATGCGCAACGGGCTCGTGGGATACCGCGACTATCGCGACTTGCTGGCGCGCCCGGACATCGACGCGGTCGTGATCGCGACGCCGGACCACTGGCACGTCAAGGCGTCGATCGATGCCGCGAACGCCGGCAAGCACATCTACTGCGAGAAGCCGCTCACGCTCACGATCGCCGAGGGACGCACGCTCGTCGACGTGGTGCAGGCGCGGGGCGTCGCATTCCAGACGGGCAGCCAGCAGCGCTCGTTCTGGCAGTTCCAGAAGGCCTGCGAGCTCGTCCGCAATGGCGGCATCGGGCAGCTCATGTCGATCGAGACGGTGATCCCGGAGGGGCCGTTCCACGAAGCCGTGTCGGCGGAGCCGCAGCCCGACACGCTCGACTGGGACATGTGGCTCGGTCAATGCGCCGTCGTCCCGTATCACCAGCTGCGCGCCGGATCGACGTTCCGCTTCTTCCGCGACCACGGCGGCGGGAATATCACCGACATCGGCGCGCACGAGCTCGACATCGCGCAATGGGGCGCGGGCTATGACCGCTCGGGCCCGACGAAGGTCCGTGGCACCGCGACGTACCGGCCGGGCAACGCCTTCGAGTCGCCGATCAGGTTCGATGTCACGTTCACGTACGACAACGGCGTCACGCTCCGTCTCGGTAACACCGACTCGACCTGGCTCGTGCAGTTCAACGGGTCCGATGGCTGGGTCAAGGTGCACTGGGACGGGCTCGAGGCGAGCCGCCCCGAGATCCTCGACTACGAGCCCGGTTCCGGCGCCGTCGTGCTGAAGACCACCCAGGATCACTACGACAACTGGTTCGACGCGATCGAGAACGGCACGCCAACGATCGCCGATGTCGAGGCCGGTCATCGCTCCGCGACGATCTGTCACCTCGCGAACATCGCCATCGACCTCGGCCGCGAGCTGACGTGGGATCCGGTGGCCGAACAGTTCCCCGGGGATGCCGAAGCAAACGCACGACGGTCACGGCCCCAGCGCGCGCCGTGGAACGTGTGACCTCTCTGCGCGCGGTCTCCCACGAGGTGGGTGAGGATCGGCCTGGGCGGCTTCATCGCGGGCGTGGCGCTCGAGCCCGCGCAATGCGCCCGCTGTGGGTCGTGCCTAGCCCGTCTCGCCCGGATCCGACGAACCCTCGGGCTCGTCGTTGGTCGCCGGAATCTCCTTGAGCTTCGAGCGAGCGAACTTCCAGCCCTGCTGGACGATCCACGACAAGGACCGGTCGAGGCGCGTTGCCTCGTGCTGGATCTCGGCGAGCATCTCTTCGGGGAAGTAGAGCGACTGTTTTCGCTTGTCTGCGTTTGCCATGGCGCGCGTGCATCCTCGCACCGATCCGGCGCGCCCGCGAGAGGTCGGCTCACCTCGGCGACGGGATCCGGGCTGAGCAACGCGAACGTCGCGAAGCTCGGCTTGCGCGTGCCGTCGTGGCGGACCAGTCCGAAGCGCTCGTCCGCGAACCCGACGAGATCGCTCCACGAGAAGTACAGGACGCTCACGACTCTGTCGGCCGCCCTGCCACCCAACCGGGCACTCTTCTCCGGTCAGGGCCCCGCGAGCCGGACCGAGATCCGGAGCCCCGGAGGATCGGTCGGGCCGAGGACGAGCTCGACGGTCGCGTGATCGACCTCGAGCGCCCGGCCGAGCCGATCGAGCTTCGTGGCCGCGCCGAGCGCCGGGTAGAAGCCTGTGACCATGTGCTGGATCGGCAGCCACTCGACCCGATCCCACGCGAGCCCGAGGACCGGATCGACCGCGCCGGCGCGCGAGCGCACCCACGCTCGCGTCACCATGCCGCGCGCGAGCGAGCGATGCAGACTCGCGGCGATGCGCCGCTGTGGGGCGGTCACGCCGACGGCCTCGGCCACCTGCTCGACCCGCGCGATCGTGGCCTCGCACTCCGCGTCGCCCGGGTTGGGCTGCGCGATCACGTAGGTCCAGGCCGTCCCATCCCAGCCGACCGCCGCCAGCTCGTCGGCGCCGAGCACGTGGACCAGCGCGGGTGCGTCGGGCGGCAGCGCGGCCTCGTCGGAGCTCGCGGTCACGGTCGTCGCGTCCAGCTCGAGCGCGAGCCGGTCGCCAGGCAGCGCATCGAGCCACGCGCCGCAGATCGACCGCGCCGTCTCGCGCCCGACGTGCACCGTCACCGACAGGGCGTCGAAGCCGTGCGGGATGGTCGCCACCAGGTCTTCGGCGCACTCGCCCGCGATCGGGGCCAGGCGGGCGAGCAGCCCTCCGGTCTTGATCCCGAGCAGGCCACCGAGCGTGGAGATCCGCCCGAGGGCCGGGTCGATGGGTTTTCCGTGGCGCTTCACCGTCGGACGATAGCAACCCACCGCAGGCCGCGAAAGCGGACCGGAGGTCGTCTGCGTGCCGCTCGACCGAGCGGCGTGGAGCTCATCAAATGACGGGTTCGGGCTCGCACCCCGCGGGGCACGTGCCGGTCGGGCTGACACACACGGAGAAGTTCGGGCAGTTGGTGGCATCCGTGCCGGTCGGGACGCAGTACTGGACACAGCTCACGGTGGCGTCGGTCGGCGCCGGCGCATCGTCGCCGCACGCGACGATCACCGCCGTGCCGCTGACCACGAATGCGAGCGCGGCAGGAATCCGAAGCGAGTTGCGCATGCGTCGATCCTACACCCGGCGACGGGGCCAGACGGCCGCGTGCCGATCACCGCGTGCGTTCCAGCTCGTGCAGTGCGGCCGCCGTCCGCGCGAGCGTGGTCGGCGTCGAGCGCACCAGCGCGAACCCGGGCAACAGCGCGGCGAGATCGTCGACCGAGACCGCGTGGGTCGTGGCGGAGCCACCGGCCGTGTGTGCGACCATCAGCAGCGCGCCGCCGGGGACGACCAGCGCGGTGACCGCGGTCGCGTAGGCCGACCACAGGTGGCGCGACAGGCAGTGGAGCAGGCCGCAGTCGACCACGACGTCGAACGGCCCGTGGAGTCGCGACCGGGTCACGTCGTCGAGCGCGAACGCGATCGGCAGCTCGCCACCGCGGTCGCGCGCGCGGCCGAGCGCGGTCGGTGCGATGTCGGACGCCGTGACCCGGAATCCTCGGCGCGCGGCCGCGATCGCCACGGTGCCCGCACCGGTCCCCAGGTCGAGCAGCGTCTTGCCCGGTCCGTCGCGTGCATCGAGCGCCGCCGCGAGCGCCGGCTCGACGTCGTCGGCGTGCCACGCGAGCCGCTCGATCGGGGTGGTCGACCACAACCGCTCCCACGCCGCGCCGTCGGCGGGGAGCCGCGCCACGGGGGCGAGCTCGCCGAGCAGGTGGCGCACGATGTCGATCACCGCGCTCGCCGGCGGGGCTCCGCCGAGCTGCGGCCGACGCTCACCGGGACGCTCCGCCATCTCGAGCCCGAGCGCGGGATGCACCAGCCACCGACCGTGGGCGCGCACGGTCTCGAGGTTGGCCTGCACCGCGGGCGAGGCGTACATCGCGTCGTTCATCGACGGCACCAGCACGACGGGCGCGCGCGTCGCGCACACCACCGCGGACACGAGGTCCGAGCAATCGCCGGTCGCGATCCGCGCAAGCGAGGTCGCGCTCGTCGGCGCGACCACCACGAGCTCGGCCCACTCGGCGAGGTCGATGTGCGGGACCGGCGAGCGCGCGTCGGTCTGCCACAGGCTGGTCCACACCGCGTGGTGGGTGAGCGCCTCGAGCGCCTCGACCGCCACGAACCGAGGCGCGGTCCCACTCAGTGCGACCCGCACGTCGCAGCCGAGCGCATGGAGGCCGCGGATCAAGCTCGGCGCGTCGACCGCCGCGATCGCGCCGGTGATCGCGACCACCACCCGTCGCGGTGAGAGGACCGCCGGTGCCGCCGCGGGGCGGGGCGTCACCAGCACGCCATCCTCGACCAGCAGCGCGACCAGCTCGTCGACCGGCCCGGTCGGGAACGCGGCGCCGACCCGGGCGGTCAGGCCGGCGAGCAGCTCGGCGCGGGTCACCGGCCGGGCGTGGAGCTCGAGCACGGCGCGCAGCAGCTCGGCGGAGTCATCCGCGAACTGGCGCGCGAGCCGCGGGCCGATCACCAGCGTGGTGTCGCCGCGATCGATGATCCGGACCACGCCGGCGCGCACGCGAGGCAGGTCAGGATCGGCCATGCGGGGACGTTACCCCGAGCCGGGCGAACTGGCGTGGGCACGAGGCTCTGTGATCGCGGGCGCCGCACGATGCAGGCCGCGGCGGAGCTGGTCTCGGTCGCGCCAGTCGTCGACCACGTCGCGCGGGTGCATCGGGCCGTCGAACCGGAGCTGGAAGGCGGCGTCGAAGTCGGTGGTGCCGCTCGTGCGCACGAACACGGTCTTGCGGTTGTACGGCAGGAAGAACATCAGGAACGGGAAGAAGTTCTTCACCATCACGATGTCCGCCTTCCACGGCGACAGCCCGACCTCGGAGTAGAACGACGGCTTGACCACCACTGCCGGGCCCTCGGTGATCACCACGCGCAGGTGGTCGACCGCGAGCACCGCGGTGCGACCGAACCCGTGGCGCACATGCTTGCTGACGAGCGAGCCGGTGACCGGCAGTGGCGTCGAGCGCGCCGGATCGAGCGTGCCGCCGATCGGCAACTCGACCTGCTCGCCCTCGCGCCGCGACCACAGGATCTCGATCGCGTGCGGATCGCGGACGGCCGCATAGGTGAGCAGCCCGGTGGCCTCGGAGAGCAGGGCGCGGAGGAGGTGAGTCGAGTCGCCGGGCGCGCCGGCGGTGACGACGTCAGATGCGTCCGACATCGTCACGCAGCCGAGCTTGCGGCGGACCCGCGCGGCACGCGCCTGCGCGATCCCCTCGCTGGCAGTCGCGAACGTGGGCGGCTGCTCGTGACGGCGCGCCCAGCACATCTCGGCGAGCTGGTCTGCGACGCGCTCCGCACCGGCGACGTCGTCGTCGGTGACGGCCACCGTCGACCACCCGAGGCTCGGGTCGTCGTTCCACGGATGGACCATCAGCGTGGACGCGGACAGCACCTCGCCGCTGCGTTCGGCGCGCCGCATGTGCTGGAACACCGCGCGCATCGGTGCGAGGAAGTCGATCGTCTTGCCGCCACCGAGGATCATCGGCAGCGTGCGCCACGCCATCGTCGGCTTGATCTCGCCGAGGACGGTGCCGATCGCGATCTGCCCGGCCTTGCGGCCGACCCGGACGTGATCGCGGTGCGGGTTGGTCTGGTACGCGACGATCGCGTCGGCCGTCTCGACCCGCGCGCGGGTCAGGTTGGCGTGCAGGTCGTGCGAGATCACGAGTGGTGCGCCGCCGATCACCGTGCGCACGCTGCGCAACAGCCGGCTCTCGGGGTCGGCGATCCCGCGCGCGCCCATCGCACCGTGCATGCAGAAGTACATGCCGTCGATCGGCCCGGCGCGACGCAGCCCCTCGAGCAGCCGGGCCTCGAGCTCCTCGAGGCAGGCGGCCGCGAGCGGGCCACTGGACATCGCCCAGGCTGACAGGATCGGCACCGGCTCGATCTCGTGCTTGCGGTCGCGGACCGCATCGAGGAACCCGGCGAGCTCCAGGCGCTTCAGATACCCCTTCACCTCGGGGCCGGCGGTGACCGCGCGCATCAGCGCGTCGCCCTCGAGGCAGTGGGTCGACTGGAAGTCGGCGAGCGTGGTCTCCACCGGCGACAGCGCGTTGGTCTCCTGCGCGATCCGGGCGAATGCGATCCTCTTCATGGTCCGCTGCCCAATCTCCAGGAACGCCGACGGCCGCGCCAGCACGATCGCGACGTGGCAGAAAGTATCCGGGGCTGGTCGCCGACCACCGGATCTGCAATTCCGCACGTTCTGGTGTAGAGCCATCCCATGAACCGCGCAGGACATCCGAACCAGACGCCGCAACCGATGCCGGGCAACGTCCGCGGCGCGCTCGCCAAGCGCACGCTGATGGACGCGTTCCGCGCCCGCCCTGACTACCAGCAGAACGACTACCTCAAGTGGATCGCGAGCGCGAACGGGCCCCTGGCCAAGCAGCAGCGACTCGACCAGATGCTCGGCGAGCTCGAGGGGGGCGCGCTATTCAAGGGCGAGCCGTGGACGCCGCCCGAGCCCGTGAAGCCGGCGACCGGCACGGCGCGCTGACCTCGCGTGGCCGTGATCAGGTACTCGACCCGGCCGCTGCCGGCGACCGCCTACGTGCCGGGGAGCTCGCCGCGCGCGGACCGGCCGGCCGAGCTACCGCCGCGCGGCACGGTCGACATCGACGACCTCGCCGGGCACGACGACTTCCGGTTCGGCGTCGACCTCTTCAACCACGGGTTCCCATGGGAGGCCCACGAGGCGTGGGAGCCGCTGTGGTTCGCCGCGTCGCGCGAGCGACCGGAGCGCGCGCTCCTGCACGGTCTCATCCATGCGGCAGCTGCGGTCGTGAAGGCGAAGGCGGGCGCGTTCCCGACGGCGCGCGGCTTCGTCGACAGTGCGTGCGAGCACCTCGCGCTCGCCCCGACCTCGATCCTCGACGTGCCGACCTTGATCGCGGCACTCCAGATCTGGGCGGTCGATCCCGCGCGGCCGGCACCGACGATCGTGCTTCGCTGAGGCGCCGACGACGGAGGTCGCTGGCGCAGAGGATCCGCGCGCGCGGTTGCTACGGCGTGGCGGCCGGCACCCAGCGCGCGAGCACGGCCTCGATCTCGGCGTTGATGCTGCCCGTGGGGAAGCGTCCATCGGCGCCACGCGCACCGGGGTCGCGACCGGCGAGCAGCGCGAGTGCCTGGTCGACGTCGTCGACGGCGTAGATCGCGAACCGGCCGGCGCGTGCCGCATCGACGATGTCCGTGCGCAGCATCAGGTGCTGGACGTTCGCGCGCGGCACGATCGCTCCCTGCGATCCGGTCAGCCCGCGGCGGTTGCACAGGTCGAAGAAGCCCTCGACCTTGGTCGTGACCTCGCCGATGGCGAGCACGTCGCCGAGCTGGCTGACCGCGCCGGTGATCGCGAGGTCCTGGCGGAGGGGGATGCCGCCGATCGCCGACAGCAGCGCGCACAGCTCGGCGAGCGAAGCGGAGTCTCCCTCGATCGTGCCGTGGGTCTGCTCGACCGCGATCGAGGCCTGGAGTGCGAGCGCGCGATCGGGCACGTACCGCCCGGCGAGGAAGCCCGAGAGCATCAGGACACCCTTGGCGTGGAACGCGCCGGCGAGCCCGATCTGGCGCTCGATATCGACGATCCCGGGGCGCCCCGCCCGGGCACGCGCGGTCACCCGCTGGAGCTGGCCGAACCCGTGCTCTCCGTCGGTGATCACGGACATCGCGTTGACCGCGCCGATCGCGGTTCCCTCGCTGTGCGAGACCAGGCTGCCGTCGTCGACCAGCCGTCCGAGCGTGCGCTCGAGCAGGCCGCTGCGCTCGCGCCGCTCGCGGATCGCGCGCATGACATCGTCAGCGAGGACCTCGGCGCGACCGGCGACGCGCGCGTGGTGGCCGGCCTCCACGACGAGATCGCGGAGTCGGCCGAGGCGCGCCGAGAGTCGGCGCTGGTGGCCGGCCTCGCGCGCCGCGTGATCGATCAGCACGGCGACCGCGGCAGCTCGGAGTACCGGCACGTCGAGCTCGCGCGCGGCCCCCGCGATGAATCGGGAGAGCGCCAGCTCGTGCTCCGGCGAGCGCTCGAGCGTGTCGTCGAGCTCGACCTTGACCTTGAACAGATCGACGAACGCCTCGTCGGCCTCGAACAGCGCGAGGTAGAGCTCCGGCGTCCCGATCAGGAGCAGCTTGGTGTCGAGCGGCGACGGCTCCGGCTTGAGACTCCCCGCCACCAGCTGCTCGCGACCTTGCTCTTCGATCCGGACCTCGCCGCTGCGCAGCGCGCGCTTGAGCGCCGCCCACGTGTCGGTGTCCTCGACCAGCGCCACGGCATCGAGGAGCAAGTACCCGCCGCGCGCGCGGTGCAGCGCGCCCGCCTTGAGCCCGGCGACGCTGGTCTCGAGCACGCCGAAGGTGGCCTTGTGGTCGATGCGTCCGAACAGGTTCGCGTACGTCGGGTTCGCCTCCTCGATCACCGGCGCGCCCGTCTCGCCGGTGCGATCGACGATCACGTGCAGCACGTAGCGGGCGAGCAGCGCCTCGCGCTCGGCGATGAGGCGTGCGCGGTGCACGGCCGGAGGCTCGGCGTCGTCGTGCTCGTCGTCGTCGCTGCCTTCGCCGGAGACGAAGCTCGCGGCTTCGCTGACCAGATCGCGCTGGATCGCGTCGAGGTGACGAGCGAGCCGCTCGCTCACCTCGCCGAGCCGCCCACGGGCCTCGTCGGTCACCGCGCGCGCGATCGTACGCGCGGTCTCGAGCACGAGGTGGTCGTGCTCGAGCTCGGCGGCGCGCTCGAGCTCGCGTAGCCGCGCCGCGGAGGGCTCGAGCTCGTTGCGGAGCGCGCGGCCCCGCTCGTCGATCTCGGCGCGCCGCGCCGCCGGCAACGCCGCGAACGCCTCCTCGCTCAGCACGCTGCCATCCGGGGCGAGCGGGACGACGTCGAGCGCACCGTCGGCCGTGTCGAGCTTGAAGCCGGAGGCTCCGAGGCGCGTCTCGATCTCGGCGATCAAGAGATCGTGGGCACGCGCGGTGCGCTCGGCGATCGCGGCGGCGCGCTGCACGAACAGCTCGCCGTCGAACGCGAGGGGCAACCGGCGCGCGTAGTCGTTGACGAGCCGCTCGAGCTCGATCCGGATCGGGCGGGTCCGACCCGCGGGAAGCTCGAGCACGAGCGGACGATCGGGATCGTCGAAGTTGTGGACGTAGCAGAGGTCCGGCGGGGTCGGCTCGGTCGCGGCACGCGCGCCGATCAGCCGGCGCAGGATCGAGTGCTTGCCGGTCTGCGGCGCGCCGACGACAAACAGATTGTACCCGTCGGCGCGCACGCTCAGCCCGAGGTCCAGTGCGCGCAGCGCTTGCGCCTGACCGACGATCTCGTCGTGCGCCTCGAGCTCGGCGGTGGACGCGAACGGAAGCGTCGCCGGATCGCAGGGTGCGGACAGCGCGGAGGGAGACAGCGGCTTCATGCGCACTCGCCAGGTACCACGGCCCTGGTCCGCCGCGCTCGCGGAGGCCGCGCTCGCCCTTCGCATTCTCCACGAGGTCTCGTATAAGGGGGTGATGTCCAGCTACGAGAAGCGTACGTGGTGGTCGCGCCACAACATGACCCACCGCCTCGCGAACGAGTCGTTCCTCGAGGCCGCGGTCACCAGCGCGTTCTCGATCGCCGCCGCGGATGGCAGCGCGAGCGAGCTGGAGTATGGCGCGCTGCTCGACCGGCTCGAGCTGCTCGGTGGCATCGAGCGGGACAAGATCGACGAGCTGGTGTCGAACGCGAGCCACGCTCTGGAGGAGTCGGGCTTCGAGCCGCTGATCGCGCGAGTCGCGGAACTGATCTCGGATCCCGGTGAGGCGGATGCGGTGTTGATGCTCGGCCTCGTGATCGGCCTGGCGGATGACGACTTCTCGCCGACCGAGCGCGAGATCGCGTCCCAGCTCGCGACCGCGACCGGCGTGACGCCGGCGAGCTTCGACGCGCTGCTCGCCGAGCTTCGCGACTGAGACGACGTTCGATGGCGGATTGACAGGATCGCTCGATGGGCGCGGCGATCGGCGTGTAGGCGGGCGATCTGGCCGCATTGACCCACGATGTCAGGGGCTTAGAGTGGTCCTTCGACCCAGGGTCGATCCAAGGAACCATGACTCCATCCATCACGTTCAAGCTCTTCCGTTCGGTCGCCTTCCTCGTGCTCGCGATCGGTGCCTGCGGGGACAACCTCGGTGCCCCGACGGATGGCGGCGATCCGGACAGTGGAGCGAACGACGGGCCGATGCCCGGGCAGGTGCCGATGCTGACGTCGACCGCGCCCTTCGATGGCGCGCAGGACGTGCCGCTCAATGCGCGGCTCTCGGCGAGCTTTGACCTGGAGATGACGTCGCTGACGGACGTGACCTTCACGTTGCGGCAAGGCAGCACCGCGATCGCGGGGAGCGTCGTCAACGCACCCGGCGGCAGGTCGGCGACATTCGCTCCGACGGTCAACCTGACGGCGAGCACCGAGTACACGGCGACGATCACGACGGGCGCGATGTCCACGGAAGGCATCGCGCTCGCCGCGAATCACGTGTGGAGGTTCACCACGGGGACGACGCTCGACACGACGGCCCCTCAGGTCAACAGCACCCACCCCGGTGCCGGCGCGAGCGGAGTCGCGATCAACTCGAGCGTCACCGCGACG
>Ga0316601_100001766_pt1 | contig 10800 bp, 8 predicted proteins | sample OWC_soil_day5_no_FD_207663 | JGI IMG/M metagenome (GOLD analysis project Ga0316601, IMG submission 207663) | Wetland soil microbial communities from Old Woman Creek delta, Ohio, United States - OWC_soil_day5_noCT | ecosystem: Environmental > Terrestrial > Soil > Wetlands | place: USA: Ohio...
ATCACCGTGGGGCTGCCGGAGGAGAACGCCGTGTTCCTGCGGGCGCTGCCGGAAGCGCTCGCTGCGGCGCGCGGATGAAGCTCGCTCTGATCGGTGTCGGACTGATCGGAGGGTCCTTCGCCGCGGCCCTGCGTGCGGCCGGGGCGGTGAGTCAGGTGGCGGGTTTTGACGCCGACGCGGACACCACGAAGACGGCGCTGTCCCGCGGCATCATCGACCGCGCCGCGACCAGCGCCGCCGATGCCGCGAGCGCCGCAGACCTTGTGGTCGTTGCCACGCCCGTCGGCGCCATGCGAGCCACGTTCTCGGAAATTGCAGGCGCCTTGAAGACGTCCGCGGTAGTCAGTGACGTTGGCAGCACCAAGTGCAGCGTGATTGACGATGCCCGCACTGCGCTCGGAGCGGCATTTGCCCGTTTCGTGCCGGCGCATCCGATCGCCGGCGGTGAGCGACCGGGGGTGGAACACGCGGCGGCCGACCTGTTCCGCAACCGCTTGGTGATCACGACATCGATCCCGGCGACTGATCCTTCGGCAATTGCGCTTGTGGAGGAACTCTGGCGGAAGGTCGGCGCTCGCCTCGAGCGCCTGAGTCCAGAGCAGCACGACAAGGTCTTCGCCGCGGTCAGCCACCTGCCACACCTGCTCGCGTTCGCGCTGGTCGAGATGATCGCGCGCGGTCCGGACGCGGAGTGGCGCTTCTCTCACGCCGGGGCCGGGTTCCGTGACTTCACGCGCATCGCCGCCTCGAGCCCCGACATGTGGCGGGACGTCTGCCTGGCCAACCGTGGGCCGCTGGGCGAAGAATTGCGCGCGTATCGCGCGCGCCTGGACCTCCTTCAGGCAGCTGTCGATGCCGGGGACGGCGAGACCCTGCATGCCGTGTTCACGGCAGCAGCAGCCGCCAAACGCGGCAGACGCACCGCGGTTTGACGGTGCTCATCCGGTCGGATTAGCGCATCACACATCCTCAGGTTTGGTCGATCCCTTGAATTCGGCTACTCGGCCTAGCCAATTCGAGCCGAGTCTCGCCCGCTTGCGCGACCGATAGCGCGCCCCCTCCGCTCGTCGTGGGTTCAGTTCCACTGAGCGGTGACTGCGGGCAATGCTTTGCGCCTGTGGATAAGCTTTGTTCACGCATCAAACCGAATCTGCATCCATGCACTCGCGCGGCTTCACGATGATCGAACTGCTGGTCGTGATCACGATCTCTGCGATCCTGGTTGCGACCGCCATTCCGTCGTTCCAGTGGTTTATCGCGCGCAATCGGGCTTCGAATGCCAGTAATGATCTGCTGGCAGCGCTGCAGCTCGCGCGCGCCGAGGCCATCCGCCGCGGCGCTCCCGTTTCGGTCTGCCGCACGCTCAACCCGAACGCCGTGGACTCGAAAAGCGTTCCGAAGCTCGAATGCAGCGGCACGGCCGGTGCGCCCTATGGCGAAAACGACTGGGGCAGCGGCTACATCACCTTTGCCAAGGTTGGCGGCACAACGAACGCCCAGCTGGAGGACAACGACGTCGTGTTGCGCCGCCAGCAGCCGACCCGTGTCGGCGCTCTGCATGCCTTCATTGTGTCCAATCTCGGTGCTGACGAAGTTATCTCGTTTAATGGAAACGGGTTCATGCAGGCGACCCCCGCGATCCCGGGAGCCACACCAACCTTTGCCATCGACTATCGCAAGACCTCGGATACGGGTGTCGAGAACAACATGACCGGTGCGGGCCGTTGCGTGGCCATGGCCGCCGGCACCGGTCGTTCGGCTGCAAAACTTCCTTCGGGTGGGAAATGCTGATCCAGACCACTCCGCTGCCCCGTCCGCAGTCCGTCCGCGGCGTGTCGATGATCGAGATCCTGGTGACGTTGACGATCGTCGCCTTTGGCGTGCTCGGATTGCTTGGGCTGCAGGCACGCACTTTGAGCCACCAGAAGGACTCTGCCGATCGCAAGGCGGCGGCCGAGATGGTGGAGCAGCTGGCCGAGCGCATGCGCGCCAACCACCTTGGCTTCACTTCGGGCGAATATGACCTCGACCTGAAGAACACGGACGCGACGCCGGGCGCTGTAACGACCTGCGCGACCAAGACGGCGTGCACGCTCGAGGAAGTCGCCGCGCGCGATCTCGACCAGTGGGTCATCGAGCTGCGTCGGCGCATTCCGGGGTCGGCTGCCTATCTGGTGTGGGATGCCGCGTTGCCCAACCAACTCTCCGTGTCTGTGGCCTGGGCCGAGCCGCAGTCCAAGGGCGAGGGCGTGGACCCGCTGTGCGCCGCGATTTCGGGCGACATTCCGGCCGACTACCGCTGCTACCAGGCGATGGTGTATCCATGACTCGTACTCAGGCAGACCGACTTCCTCTTGCGCGCTTTGCCGAGCGCGGCCGGACATTGATCGAGCTGGTCATTGCGATGGCCATCAGCCTGGTGATCATCGGCGCGGTCGCCTCGCTGTACTTTTCGTCCAGCAAGGTCTCGCGCATGGCGAGCCAGGTGGGCTCGGTCGAGGAGGGTGCACGGCTCGCCATGTTCTTCATTGGCGACGCGATCAAGCTCGCCGGCTACGGCGAGATCGTCGGATCCGACTGGACCGCCCGCGGACAGACGATGTTCGACGGTGCGCACATCCGCGGGTGCGTCGGCCGGCCGTTCACGGATCCGTTTGCCTCCCCGCCTGACCTGACCTGCGACCTCGGCAAGACAGTCCCGGGCGATGTCCTGTATGTGCGCTTCCAGGCCGGGCCGGAAATTGCGGCGGTCTCCGCGGCCGAGCAGGCGAACCTGACGATGCCGGACTGTGCTGGCGACAGCAACGCTAATCAGGACGAGATGATCGAACTCACTTCTGCACACGTTAAAGCAGGTGTGCAGCGGATGATGGTGACCAACGTATTCGGTCTCAACGCCGCAGGTACGAGCCTGAATTGCCAGGGCAACGGCGGCGGGGGCAATCAGCCGCTCGTGGGTAACGTCAAGCACTTCAAAGTGTTCTTTCGGTTCGATGATGCCGCTTTCGAGGCGGCAAAGTACGGCGTCACCAATGCCGCGCCGCTGGGCGGATCGGTTCGGGATGCCACATTCCTCAACGCGCAGGCGAGCACGGTAACCAATGCCTGGGACTACGTGACCGCCGTCATGGTGTGCATGACAGTGGAGACCGACGAGTTGGGCATCTCGGACGATTCGACCAACACCAAGGCCACGCGTTGTCCGACCACTGAGAAGGAAGCAGAGGAAGGCAAGGGCGACCTGGTCGAAACCACGACGACCGGCAAGGTCCAGCGCACTTACGCCCAGGTCTTCACCGTGCGCTCCCGGGCAACGGCCAGTCCGGCGCTGACGCTGTAAGGAAACAGCATGCCAAACGCATCCTTTTCTCGCCGCCGGACCCCATCGCGCGTTCGCATGATGGGCGTGGTTCTGCCGGTGGTGCTGGTGATTCTGACGGTCCTCACCGCCCTGGTGGTCATGCAGGTGCGGCGTGCGACCGTCGACGAGCGCCTCGCCGGTTACACGCGCGAAGCGATCATGCTCGACACAGCGACACAGACGGTCTTGCGGTGGTGCGAGTGGCGGGTCACGACAGCTCCGCTGGAGACCGTGACCGTGGCATCGGTTCCCGGCAAGGCCGCGTGGCTGGACTCGGACAACTGGAAGGACACGGCGTCGCTGAACTTCACCGGAGTCACTCTGCCCGGCGTGACGGGCGATCCAATCTGCGTAATCGAGGACGCGACCTGTGAACTGGCGCCTCCGATCAGTCCGGATGGAAAGAAGGGAACGCTCTGTAACACCGGGATAGACGACCGGTGGCGCAAGTTTCGGATTACGGCGCGGGTGCAGACCGCGGCGCCGGATCTGCCGGGGGGGGCCAGGACGTTGTATGCGCAGAGTGAGCTGCGCCTTTACACAGACTGAAGGCTGACAGCTAGGTGCGCAGGAGATCAACAATGATTACCAACAATTCCGATCGTCCCTCCAACATTGCGCTGCTGCGCGAGCGACCACTCTGGGCGAAGGCGCTGGCCGTCCTCGTCATCCAGACGCTGGTGCTGCAGCCCGCGACCGTCTTTGCCGCCAGCACGATTTCGCAGAGGCCGATGTTCGCCGTCGGATCCCAGCCCGCGAACGTCATGCTGCTGATGGACGACTCCGCGTCAATGATGTCCTACAAGCTGCAGACGCCTCCCGGACTCACGGAGCCGACCGGCTCGGTCGCCGTCAAGTACTACACGACGACGAAGAACGTCTCCGCCACCAATGAGTTCATGTTGCGGGCGCCGGCGTTCAACCCGCTTTGGTACAACCCGACGATGACTTACCGGCCCTGGAACGACAACAACAAGCCGGCCGCGACAGACAGCTTCCCGAAGGAGACCGAGAACCTGCCGAATGCCGACTACGGCGGTTCGACGAACGTCGCGGACATGGACAAGGTGACGCAGCGGGACATGCGGTTCCGCGGCATTTCGGGCACGGACCGGCAGTGGGTGTCCCAGGCGCGGGGCGCTGTCGGCCAGGGCATCAACACTGCAACCAGCGCCGTATGGTGGGTAGCCGGAATAACTGCGACGAGCAAGTGGGTCTGGAACAGCACGGCATCGCCGACGCGCTGGGAACTGACGCTCTCGACCCCGACTGCCGGACTGGCGGTCTATCCGCCGATCCCGGAAGAGGGTGCGCAGGGTGCTGATCTGTTCACGAATTCCGGCGACCCCGTCTGTACTGTCACTCCACCGTGCATTGAGTGGAACTACAAGTCCGTGCTGGACTTTTGCGCGGAGTGGAACACCAAGGTCGTCAACGACACCTGCAAGACCTACGCGAAGAAGACCGTCAACGACACCTGCACCGAGTACAACAAGAAGACCATCAACACGACCTGCGCCGTCTACAACAAGAAGCCCGGCGGTACCTGCCTCGAGTACAACAAGGACAAGCCGGTCTATGGATCGACCTGTACCGAGTACAACAAGAAGTCGGTGACGGATTTCGATAACTGCACCGCCTGGAACTGGCTGCCCGGCACGATCTGCAATGCGTGGAGCCAGAAGGACGAGACAACCTGCGAACTGGTCGAGGATCCGACGGCCGAGAGCGGATTCAAGCAGGTGTGCACGACGAAGAAAGTCAACGACAAGTGCATCGGCTGGGACGACCCGGTGAAGGGCACCTGCAAGACTTACGGAACCAAGCTGGTCGATGACACCTGCAAGACCTACGAAATCCTCAGTTACGAAGACGGCACCTGCAAGACGTGGGACAGCCTCGTCGACGACCTGACCTCCTGCGCAGTCTGGAACACGGCCGAGGTGGATGACACCTGCAAGACCTGGTCGACGAAGGAGGTCGACGACCTCACGAAGTGTCTTGATTACAACACCAAGACGGTCAACGACACGTGCAAGACGCCGGTCTACAAGGATGTAGAGGACACTTGCAAGACCATTGATCCGGGTTGGACCTGCCCGGCGGACAAGTGGACCTATACCGGCGTGACGATGGTGCCGGCCCGCTATTACAAGTACGAAGGGCCGGACATGACAGCGGCCGAGCGCTCGAAGCCGTCGAACTACCGGTTGGTCGAGATCAACCGCGAGAAGAGCTGGAAGAGCGGGGCTCGCGACAACGCCGATGTTGCCCTTCAGTTCCCGGTCGTCGATCCGATCACCGGCGCCGCGTCATCCCGCACGGACTGCGCCGCCGGCAGCTGGTGCACGTTCGACGAGGAGGCCCAGAACTTCGCGAACTGGTACGCGTATTACCGCAGCAGGCTGTTCACTGCGGTCGCGGTTAGCTCGCAGGCGCTGTCGGACATGAAGGACAACTCGCAGTACCTGCGCATCGGCTTCGGTCGCATCAACAACCAGCGCGGTGCCGCCAAGCCTTGGGATCCGACGAACCTGGCCAATCGCGTGAGCGATCCCCTGCCGACGATTGACGGCGGCACGAACTGGGGCGCGGTGGAGCGCGGCGTGCGGACGTTCGAAATCGGACTGCCGTATCGGCAGGAGGTCTTTGACTGGCTGTTCCAGTTGAACTGGACGGGCTCGACACCAAATCGTGAAGCGCTCTACGGCGTCGGTCGCTACTTCGCGCGCACCGACAATCAGTCGCCGTGGGCGCAGTTCCCGCAGACCGGCGAGAAGCCTGAAGACAATCTCTGGTGCCGGCGCAATTACACGCTGCTGGCGACCGACGGGGAGTGGACCAAGGTCAATCCGGCCGTGGCGAAGAAGCCGCAGCCGCGCATGGAAGACGCCTACTACGCGTCTGAACTGGATCCTGTGCCTGTAGGTGGCGTAACCAGCACTGTGCTGTCGGCGCTCGGCAGCGCGGGTCCGAAGCAGGACGGCGAGGACCCGAAGGTGGGTACGAAATACGGGCCCTACACCTTCGATCCGGCGACCGAAACGTGGTTCGGCGGCGGCAAGTCGAACCAGGGCAATACGCTCTCGGACATCGCGTTCTACTTCTGGAGCCGCGACCTTCGGCCGGAGTTGGCGATGAAGAACGGCCTCAAGCCCGACAGCCGTGATACCGCCTTCTGGCAACACATGTCCACGTACATCGTTGGATACGGGGTTTCCGCGACTGAGGAAGCGGTGGCTCGCGCTGCTATCACCGGCAAGACGGCCATGGCCTGGCCGCAGGTCGGGATGGAGGACTGCCGCATCGTCGACGAAAATGCGGCGGCGGAAAACAAGGCCGTCGGCTGCACGGTGTTCGACGTGGGGGTCACGTATGGCAACCGCATCAACGACACCATGCGTGCGGCGTTGGTGAGCGGCGGAGAGTTCTATGCGGCCGCGGACGCCAACAAGCTGCGTCAGGGCATCCTTGAATCGCTGGCCTCGTTCCTGAAGGATCCGTCGGCCGGTGTTGCGCCGAGCATTTCCAGCTCGTACGTGACGCCGACCGGCATGGTGGTGCAGGCGACGTTCCGCACCGACGTGTGGGACGGCGAGGTCATGGCGTTTGATTCGGTCAAGCTGCTCGGCGCGCTCAAAGCGAAGACCGACCCGATGGCAACGGCGCTGAAGTGGAAGACCAGCTTCCCCGCCTGGGACAAGCGCGCGATCTTCACCTCGACAGCGGTGAACACCGGTGTGCCGTTCCTCTGGGCCAAGATCGACGCGAGTCAACAGGCACTGCTCGGCAAGAGCGAGGTGCTCGATTACATCCGCGGCGATATCTCGAACGAGTTGCGCAGCGCGGATGGCGACGGCAAGAACATCTACCGCAACCGTCGTGACACGATCTTGGGCACGGTCGTCAATTCCAGTCCGCTGTTCTCGAACGACACTTCGTTTGCTTACCAGCTGTCGCCGGCGGCATCCTACTTTGACACATCGGACCAGACGAAGAACGGCGCGCCCTGGTACACGGACTACGTCAGCAAGAAGAAGTCGACCCGCGTGCCGATGATCGCCTTTGGCGCCAACGACGGCATGTTCCACGGGCTGAACGCCAACACCGGAGCGGAAATGTTCGCCTTCGTTCCGCGGGCGACGTACGCGAAGCTGAAGGACGTGGCTGACCCGGGCTATACGCACTTCTACATGGTCGACGGGCCAGTCGTGGAAGGGGATGTCTGGTCAGGCGGCGTCTGGAAAACAATTGCCGTGGGCTCCACGGGTGCCGGGCCGGCGGGCTTGTTTGCCCTGGATGTCACGGAACCGGACAAGTTCGACGAATCCAAGGTTCTGTGGGACATCGTTCCATCTGAAAGCGCGGATGCGGATATCAAGAAGCACCTCGGCAACGTGCTGCAGCCGGGCTATCTGGGCAGTATCCGGTGGGACAAGGACTATCCGAAGCCTGCCACACTGCCCAATGGCGAGTGGGTCTACATCGTCGGCAACGGCTACGAGAGTGTTGAAGAGGACGCGGCACTGCTGATCTTCAACGCGCTGGACGGCTCGCTCATCAAGGCGATTTCGACAGGCGACGACACCGGTAACGGCCTGGGTGCCATCACGCCCGTGTTCGATGGCAATCGCAATGTCATCGGCGTGTACGCCGGCGACCGCAAGGGCAAGGTCTGGAAGTTCGACCTCAGTTCGTCCAACAAGGCGGACTGGAAGGTCGCGAACCATGCCGATGGCGATCCGACGACACCGGCGCCGTTGTTCACGGCCAAGGACTCGACCAACAAGGCCCAGCCGATCACGTCGCCGCCGCGCGTCACGCTGCATCCCCACGGTGGTTTCTGGGTGGCAGTCGGAACCGGCAAGCTGTTCGACATCGGCGATCCGCTCGACAAGAACGTACAGAGCCTGTACGTCTTCCGCGACAACGGTGTCGCTGAAGTCAAGACCGGTAAGGACCTGAATCGGTCGAGCCTGCTGTCGCTGACGCTCGAGGAAGTGACTGTCGGTACCAACTTCTTCCGCAATATCAAGGCCGCGGACTTCACGAAGCTGAAGAGCAACACGCTGCCTGGATTCTTCTTTGACCTGATAGCCGACAAGAAGGCGGCGGACGGCGAGCGGATCATTGCGCCGATGGTCATGGACGCGGGGGTGCTGTCGCTTTCCACGTTCTCACCGACCTCGTCGGGCGACCCGTGCATACCGGGCGGCGTCTCGCAGCTCTGCCGTATCGATCTCGCGGGCGGGTTCACGCAGTCGGGCTTCTCCGGCCAGGGGGCAGACTCGGTCTGTATCCGGGTCGATCCGGGTACGGTCGGTGGGCTGGTTCCGCTCTACGAGGCCGCGGCAGTCTCGGGAACGAGTGTGCACACGATGAGCCAAGCGGAAATCGAGACGATGATGTCCAAGCCGAAGTACAAGCAGGCGAGCGCCACCGATGTCGCCAAGCAGCAGGGGGCGACGGGCACATGCACACACGTTGGCCTGAAGGTCGATGGCACGCTGGCGGGGATCCCGACGCAGTGCTCGGGCGTCATGCCGATCCGTAGCTGGCGGCCGATGCGGTAAGGAGAGCAAGTGCGCAGGATGCGAGGTGGCAAGGGAGTGAACCGTGGGTTCACTCTCATTGAACTGGTGATCGTGACGGTGGTTCTCGGGATCCTCGCCGCCATCGCGATTCCCAGCTACACCGCCTACATCCAGCGCGCGAGCCGCAGCGAGGCACGTGGGCAGATGCTGATGGCAACACAGTGGATGGAGCGGTTCCGCACGCAAAATGGCACCTACGCCGGTGCAGCGCTCCCGGCCGCATTGACGAAATCGCCGTCGACCGGCACGACGAAATACAACATTGCCTTCGCCGCTGGCGAGCCCACCGCTACCACGTTTGCACTGACGGCGACTCCGACCGGTCCAATGACAGGTGACCAGTGCGGCGTACTCACCGTCGATCACACCGGCGCATTGGGGCAGGGCGGCAGCACCAAGGAAATCTGCTGGGATCGCTGAGCCGGGATCGACGCGTGGCATCATCGCCACGTGACTTCCTGGCCTGCCGTTCTCACGATTGATCCGATCCACCGCGCCAGCGGCGCGGTGCGCCTGCCCGGTTCCAAGAGCATCTCCAATCGCGTTCTGCTGCTCGCCGCGCTGGCGCGCGGTGAGACGCTGATCGACGGGCTGCTCGAAGCGGACGACACGCGTGTGATGCGCGAGGCGCTATCAACTCTGGGCGTGTTGTTTTCGGAGTCTGGCGGGACACTTCGGGTTGCCGGCTGCTCCGGCACGTTTCTCGTGCGCGAAGCCAATCTCTTCCTGGGCAACGCGGGAACCGCCTTCCGCTCGCTAACGGCGGCGCTCGCGTTCAGCGGCGGGCGCTACGTGCTCGACGGCGTGCCTCGTATGCGCGAGCGGCCGATCGCGGATCTGGTGGATGCGCTCAACGCGCTTGGAGCCCGCATTGCCTATCGCGGCCAGCCGGGCTATCCGCCGTTGCAGATCGCGCCTGCCACGGAGTTGAACGCAGACCGGGTGTCTGTACGTGGCGATGTCTCGAGCCAGTTTCTGACGGGGCTGCTGATGGCGGCGCCGCTGTCGGCGCCGCAAAGGGGCCTGGAGATCGCGGTCGATGGCCCGTTAATCTCGCGGCCGTACGTCGATATGACCGTCACGCTGATGCAGCGTTTCGGCGTTACTGTCGAGCGCCGTGGCGACGCGTTCGTCGTGCCGCGCGAGGCATACACCTCGCCGGGTCGGATTGTCGTCGAAGGCGACGCGTCGGGCGCCTCGTATTTTCTCGCGCTCGGTGCCATCGCGGGCGGGCCAGTACGTGTGTTGGGGGTGGGACGTGACAGCGTTCAGGGCGATGTGCGATTCATCGAGGCGCTGGCGGCTATGGGCGCTCAAACGGACCTGGGCGACGACTATGTCGAGGCTTCGGCGCCGCTGTCGGGCCGGCTTCGCGGGCTCGATGCGGACTTCAACCACATCCCGGATGCTGCCATGACGCTGGCCGTGGTGGCGCTCTTCGCTGACGGCCCGACGACGCTAAGGAACATCGGGTCGTGGCGCGTCAAGGAAACCGATCGCATCACGGCGATGGCGACCGAACTGCGCAAGCTGGGTGCCACGGTCGAGGAAGGACCCGACTGGCTGCGGGTGCATCCCCCGACTCGGATAGTCGAGGCCGCGGTGGATACCTATGACGACCACCGCATGGCAATGTGCCTGTCGCTGGCGGCCGTTGGTGGAAGGCCGGTTCACATCCAGGACCCGCAGTGCGTGTCCAAGACCTTCCCCGATTACTTTGACAAGCTGGCAAGCCTGGTGTCGCCGCCTGCGAAGCGCAGCATGAAGCGTGACCAGGCGCGCTCGTGAAAGAAGAACGCGACCGTGTTCGCCATGGGCTCGATCAACGCGAGCGCGCTGGCGATG
>Ga0316601_100001769_pt1 | contig 10792 bp, 10 predicted proteins | sample OWC_soil_day5_no_FD_207663 | JGI IMG/M metagenome (GOLD analysis project Ga0316601, IMG submission 207663) | Wetland soil microbial communities from Old Woman Creek delta, Ohio, United States - OWC_soil_day5_noCT | ecosystem: Environmental > Terrestrial > Soil > Wetlands | place: USA: Ohio...
GCCGCCTTGCGGGCGTCGTCGAAGAAAAGCTCGTAAAAATCACCCATCCGGTAGAAGAGCAGTGCGTCCGGGTACTGCGCCTTGATGCGCAGGTACTGCTGCATGACAGGGGTGTTCGGGGTCGTCGCTGCCTGGGACACTTTTCGCGCTGGCCGGGTATGGGTTGGGCCGCGATGCGGACCGGACGGCAAGGATAACAAGCCCACCACGTTCCCGGGCGTGCAAGGGCAGTGGGGCGCGGCCGTGAAGAATTCAGCCGGGAGTGTGCCGTCGGGTTGCAGGCCCCGCCTTGACGACCTGCCCCGGCACGTCGTGCCCGACGAGGTCGGGCAGGCGTTGCGCGCACTTGATCAGGGCGCCCAGGTCGACACCCGTGCGCACGCCCATGGCCTCGAACATGTGCACGAGGTCTTCGGTACAGATGTTGCCGGTCGCGCCCGGCGCATACGGGCAGCCGCCCAGCCCGCCCAGCGACGCATCGAAGCGATCGACGCCCGCCTGCCATGCCGCGAGCGCGTTGGCGAGCCCCATGCCGCGCGTGTTGTGAAAATGCGCGGTCAGCGTGAGCCGCGGGTGCGCCTGGCGCACCCTGTCAAAGATTTGCCCGACCTGCAGGGGGTTCGCCATACCCGTGGTGTCGCAGAGCGAGACCCGCTCGATGCCCATCGCTGCGAAGTGCGCGACCAGTTCGAGCACGCGCTCGACCGGGACCTCGCCTTCGAACGGGCAACCGAACGTCGTGGACAGCGAGGCGTTGAGCGCAGCGCGTCCCGCCACGAGCTGGACGATCTGCTCGAACTGGCGCAGCGAGTCTGCGGGCTCCATGCGCAGGTTCGACAGGTTATGACTGCGGCTCGCGGACATCACCACGTTGATCTCGTCGACGCCGCAGGCCAGCGCGCGCTCGCAGCCGCGCACGTTGGGGACCAGCGCTGCGTATTCGACGCCCGGGCGGCGTGTGATCCGGCGCATGAGGTCTTCTGCGTCCGCCAGTGCCGGAATGGCCTTGGGCGACACGAACGACGTGGCTTCGATCTTGGCCAGCCCTGTCGCCGACAGCGCGTCGATCAGTTCCACTTTCCGATCCGTGGGCACGAACGCGGGCTCGGCCTGCAGTCCGTCGCGAGGCGCAACCTCATGGACGAACACGCGCGATGGCTGGGCCGTCATCACTTCCCTCAGACGACGCCGGCGGCACGCAGCCGTTCGAACTCGGACTCATCGATGCCGATCGAGGCGAGCACTTCCCGCGTGTGCTCCCCCAGGTCGGGGCCTACCCACCGGGTCTTGCCGGGCGTATCGCTGAGCCTGGGCACGATGCCCGGGATCGAGATGGGTTTGCCATCGGGCAAGGCCTGGCGCTCGATCATGCCGCGAGCGAGGTAGTGCGGATCAGTGCAGATGTCGGCGGCGGTGTATACGCGCCCGCTCGGGACCGCTGCAGCTTCGAGCACGTCCAGCACTTCATTGAGCGTGCGTGTCGAGGTCCAGGCGGAAATCGCGACGTCCAGTTCCTCCACGCGGCGGACACGCCCGTCGTTGCGCGCAAGTCCAGGATCGTCCGCGAGATCGGCACGGTCGATCGCGCGCATCAGGCGCTTGAAAATGCCATCCCCGTTGCCCGCGATGGCGACGTACGCTCCGTCGCCGCAGATGTACGTGTTGGACGGCGCAATGCCCGGCAGGCTCGAGCCTGTTCGTTCGCGGATGAACCCCTGGGCAGCGAATTCGGGGACGAGACTCTCCATCACCGAAAACACGCCTTCGTAAAGAGCCATGTCCACGACCTGTCCGCGCCCGCCTTCGCGCAGGTGGTGCATTGCGATCAGCGCGCCGATCACCCCGTACAGTGAAGACAATGTGTCGCCGAGGCTGACGCCCGTGCGCACGGGTGGGCGGTCGGGATAGCCGGTGACGTGACGCAATCCGCCCACACACTCCGCGATGGCGGCAAAGCCGGGTCGTTCCCGGTAGGGGCCGGTCTGTCCGTAGCCCGAAATGCGCAGCAGTATGAGTCGCGGGTTGATCGCGTGCAGCACGTCCCAGCCGAGGCCCCATTTCTCGAGGGTCCCCGGCCGGAAGTTCTCGATCATGATGTCCGCATCTGCAACGAGCTTGCGGACGATGCCACGCGCTTCCTCCTGACGGAGGTCGAGCGTCACCGACTTCTTGTTGCGGTTCTGCGAACGCCACCACAGCGAGGTACCGTCGTCGTGCAGCTTGCGCCAGCCGCGCAACGGGTCGCCTTCGCCGGGGGGCTCGACCTTGATGACGTCGGCACCGAACTGGGCCAGCAACGCGCCGGCGTAGGGGCCGGCGACGAGCGACCCGAGTTCGAGTACCCGCACATCGCCCAGGGGCAGCGCCTGCTCGTCAGTCTGCATGTCGAGCCGCCTCCGCGCGGCTGCTTGCTTCACTGCGCATGTCACCGTCTTCGTGCACGTGACCGAACGCGGTTGCCTACAGCTGCGAATCCAGCGGCAGCACCTTCGCGAGCCACGCCTGGAACTTGCGACCGGCCGAGGCCTCGGGCGCGCTGTCGTGAGCCTTCGTCCCGTCGTTCCACTCCAGCTTGTCATCCTGCAGCGTGACGGCCCAGGCGCGGTCGCCTGCCGTGTCGATGCCGAATATCTGCTGCAGTTGCGCTGCGATCTCGGGACTCTCGACGAAGATTCCCTGCTCGCAATTGAGCGAAGTGGAGCGCGGATCCAGGTTGTAGCTGCCGACGAACGCTATCCTGCCGTCGACTTCGAGCGCCTTCGTGTGCAGGCTGGCGCCCGAGGAGCCGAACATGCTCGAGTCCACCTTGCTGCCGACCGCGGGCTTCAGTTCCCAGATTTCGACGCCGCCTTCGAGCAGCGGCTCCCGTGACTTCGAGTAGCCGCCATAGACCATCGCGACATCGTTGGCGGCGAGCGAGTTCGTCAGCACGCGCACCGCACTGCCCGATCGGTCGATGCTCGTCAGGAATTCCGTTCCGCGCTCGCCCAGGACGAAGTAGGGCGAGATGATCGAGACGGTCGACTTCGATGCCTTCATGACCGGACCCAGCGTCTGGAGCACCTGCGAGCCCTCGATCCCCTCGGTTTCTCCCATGGCCTTGCGTGGATCGTCGGAGACGAAGCGGAAACTGGCGGACCGGTGCATGGGCCAGTCGCCGGCGACCAGGCGCTGGATCGCATCGCTCTGCCTCAGTTCGCGCGCGAAGCGCGACTGTTCCATCGCGCCGATCTTCGCTGCGATGTTGTCGCGCAACTGCTGCAGCGCTTCCGGCGTCACCGCCTTCGGCGCGAGCATCGCCATTGGATATGCCAGCGGCGAATTCCAGTAACGGTCGAACGACGCAGACGCGTCGCGGACGATCGGGCCGACCATGGCGAAGTCCAGGTCGACGAAATTGACTTCATCGCTCGCGCCGAAGTACTCGTCCCCGAGGTTGCGCCCGCCGGCCACCGCGATGCGGTTGTCGACGATCCACGTCTTGTTGTGCATGCGCCGGTTGATCCGGCTGAAACTCCCCATCGCCTCGAAGGCGAAGGCGAGGGTGCCCGAGCGGGATTCGAACGGGTTGAACATGCGCACGTCGATGTTCGGGTGCGCGTCCAGCGCGGCGAAGGCGTAGTTCTTCTTGCGCGCGTCCATGTCGTCGACGAGGAGCCGCACCTTCACGCCGCGGTCGGCGGCGTTGAGGAGCTGCACGGCCAGGTAGCCGCCTGCCAGGTCGTCGTGCCAGATATAGGTCTGCACGTCGATGCTGCGACCCGCGATACGAGCCGTATGGGCGCGGATTGCGAAAGCCTCCGGACCCTCCCGAACAAGCCGGAACCCGGACTGCCCGGGATATCGTTCCTCGGTGAGTCCGACCAGCCCGTCGAGCGGAGTACCCGTACCGACGGGCACGGCCGCGTCGAGAGGCAGTTGGGGACGCGGCTCGAGGCTCGCGCAAGCGGTCAGGAAAACGGCCGCCAGGCAGGCGGCGAGTCGAATTGCGGTGGTCATGCAGTGAGTCTAGGCGATGGCGCTGCACGAGCGCGAGCGTCCGCAATGCGATGATGCTGTATTATCTGCTGCACGATGGGCAGGTGGCGTGCGGTCGGGCGATTCTCCAGAGAGTCCACAGCGGTGAGAGCAGCCTCACTGGCCCTGGTGCTTGCCTGCAGCGTCGCGACGGCGTGGGCGCAGGAAATCGAGCCACGCGCCTATTCGAACATTCCCGTCGGAGTGAATTTCCTGATCGCAGGGTACGGGCATGCCGAGGGAGGCCTCGCCACGGACCCGTCCTTGCCGCTGGAGAATGCCGACCTCACGACTGACGCCACGCTGCTCGCCTACGTCAGGGCGCTCAACGTGCGTGGCAAGTCCGGCAAGTTCGACATCAACATTCCGTACAGCTGGATTGACGGCACCGCGGAGTTCATGGGGCAACCCAGGGATCGTCGCGTGTCCGGCTTCGGTGACCTGCGCATGCGGTTTTCGCTCAACCTGCTGGGAGCGCCGGCGCTCTCGCTCGCCGAGTCGGCGTCCTACGTCCAGGACACCATCGTCGGCGCCAGCGTGCAGGTTTCAGCTCCGGTGGGTCAGTACGACGGCGACCGGGTGGTCAACATCGGCACCAATCGCTGGTTCGTGAAGCCGGAACTGGGTGTCTCGAAGGTATTGGGTCCGTGGACGCTCGAACTCGCCACCGCGGCGACCTTCTATTCGGACAACGACGACTTCTTCGGCGGCCGGACCCGCGAGCAGGACCCGATCTATTCGGTCCAGGGCGGATTCGTCTACGGATTCCGGCGTGGCGTGTGGATGGCCCTGAGCGGCACGTACTTTACGGGCGGACGCAGCACCGTGGACGGGGTCGAAGGCAACGACCTGCAGAAGAACTCGCTCGTCGGGCTTACGCTCGCGCTGCCGATTGATCGCAGGAACTCGATGAAGGTTTATGCGAGTACAGGCCTGTCCACTCGCATCGGGACCGATACGGACGCCATCAGCATCGCCTGGCAGCATCGCTGGGGCGGCGGGCTTTGAGCGGGACGCCGTCAGCGTCGGGTAAAATCCACGCGACCGTCGCTGAATTGGCCACCTCGCAGTCTGCGACAATCAGCCGTTTACAATAACCCGGTCCTGGAGCAACTTTCGATGAACCGTCACACACACCTGTCCGTCATCGCCGTGTCGATCCTGGGCTGCTGTGCCACGCCGGCGCTGGCGGCGGACGGTGACTGGGAGCACACGGTCGTCATTTACGGCATGGGTGCCGCGCTTGACGGCGAGGCCCAGATCGGGAACGTCAAGGTTCCCATCGATTTGAGCATGAGCGACGTCTTCGACGCGCTTGAGATGGGGGCCATGGCCGCGTATCGCGCCGACAATGGCACGTGGTCGATTTCGGCCGATGCAACCTTCATGGGTCTCGGCGGGACGGCCGAGGGTGATCGCGAAATCCTGAAGGGCGACCTCGACATGGACCAGGCGACATTCATGGGGACGGTCGGGCGCCGCTTGACGCCGAACCTCGAAGCGCTGTTCACGCTGGCATACGTCGACCTGTCGACCGACCTCAAGGTCACCGCGCGGCTGCCAGGCGGCGGGTCGGAATCGCGCAAGGCGAGCGAGGGCGCGAGCTGGGTCGATCCCCTGGTCGGCCTGCAGTACAACGTGCCGTTCGCCGACGCCTGGCGATTCAACCTGCGGGGCGACATCGGCGGGTTCGGCGTCGGTTCGGAATTCACGTACCAGGTCCTGGCCAACTTCCGCTGGCAGGCCAGCGACACGCTTGGAGTCATCTTCGGCTACCGTCTCATCGGATTCGACTATGAAGATGGTAATGGCAGCGACTACGAGCGCTACGACCTCACCGAGCAGGGTCCCCTGGTGGGCGTCTCGATCGGGTTCTGACGAGACCGATGGCATGGCGATCGGTGGCAGGCGCGGCTCTACCGGGGTGTTCGCCCTCGCGACGAGCCTGCTGCTGATCTCGCCATGCGTGCTTGCGGCGCCCAAGACAGACGTCGTCACGCTCAAGAACGGCGACCGCTTCACTGGCGAGATCAAGGAGCTCGAGCAGGGGCAGCTCAAGTTCAAGACCGATGCGGCCGGCACGATCTACATCGAGTGGGCCAAGATCGCCACGCTGAAGACGGACCAGTACTTCCAGGTCGAGATGGCGGGAGGCGAGCGGTACACCGGCAGGGCGCCCAGCCCCGGTGAGGTCGACAAGCTGCGGATCGCCGGTGAAGAGGACACCTTGCCGCTCAATCTGCCGCTCGCGGACGTCATCCGCCTCGACCCGATCGAGCGCGGGAAATTGCTGAATCGGCTCGACGGGTATGTCACGGCGGGTTACGACTACACGAAGGCGAACGACCTGCAGACGTTCACCTTCACGGGTGGCTTGAACTCGCGCTCGGAGATCCGTGAGTGGACCATCGACGGGTCATCGACGCTGACCTCGCAGCAGGGCAATGACGACTCCAACCGCTGGACGGTCAATGCCGGTGTGAGGCGCTTTCTGCAGCAGCGCTGGTTTTACCAGGGCTTCGCCGGACTCGAAAGCAACGACGAGCTCGCGCTCGACCTGCGTACGCTCATCGGCGGCGCGTTCGGACGCTACCTGCAGCAGGACAACGAACACGAGTGGGCTGCCTACGCGGGCCTCGCTTACAACCGGGAAAACTACTCCGATCTGGACAGGGGCGGCGAAAACAGCGTGGAAGGCCTGCTCGGCACGCAGTACCTGTTCTTCCGTTACGACTCGCCGGAAGCCTCCCTGGACGGGATACTCAATGTCTTTCCAAGCCTCACCCAGTCCGGACGTGTCCGTGCCGAGGGCAAGCTCCGGTCGCGCTACGAGCTCGTGAAGGACCTGTTCTTCGAGATCAGCCTGTACGGCAGCTACGACAGCGACCCGGCGGAGCAAGCGGAGTCGGACTCCGATTACGGCCTGACGACGTCGCTCGGATACTCATTCTAGATACCGGGACGTGCACCCATGAATCCAGCCGAGCCACCCGGCGCCCGCGCCAGGCATCGTTCCTGGGCCGAGCCCTGGAAGGTCAAGGTGGTCGAGCCGATCAAGATGATGTCGCGCGGGGAGCGCGAGTCCGCCATCCAGGCCGCCGGCTACAACACGTTCCTGCTGCGGTCCGAGGACGTCTACATCGACCTGCTGACCGACAGCGGCACTGGCGCGATGAGCGACTGGCAGTGGGCGGGCATGATGCTGGGTGACGAGGCCTATGCCGGCAGCCGCAACTTCTATCACCTCGAGGAAGCGATCCAGCAGTACTACGGCTACCGGTACGTGGTGCCGACGCACCAGGGCCGCGGCGCCGAAAACATCCTGTCGAAGCTGCTGATCAAGCCGGGCGACTGCGTGCCCGGCAACATGTATTTCACGACGACCCGCCTGCACCAGGAGCTGGCGGGCGGAACGTTCGTCGACGTCATCGTGCGCGAGGCGCACGACCCGCTCGTGGAACTGCCATTCAAGGGCAATGTCGACCTCGACGCGCTCGAAGCGCTGATCAGGAAGGTCGGCGCTGAACGAATCCCGTACGTGTGTGTCGCCGCAACGGTGAACATGGCCGGCGGACAGCCGATTTCGATGGCGAACATCCGGGCACTGCGCGAGTTGACCGCGCGCCACGGCATCAGGATCTTCCTCGACGCGACGCGCGCAGTCGAAAACGCCTATTTCATCCAGCAGCGGGAGCAGGGCTACCAGGACAAGTCAGTGGCCCACATCCTGCGCGAATTCTGCAGCTATTCGGACGGCTGCACGATGAGTGGCAAGAAGGACGCGCTGGTCAACATCGGCGGCTGGCTCGCGCTGAACGACCAGTCGCTCTACGAAGAGGCCAGCAACCTGGTCGTCGTATACGAGGGGCTGCACACCTACGGCGGCATGGCGGGACGGGACATGGAGGCCATGGCCCGCGGCATCGTGGAGTCCGTGCAGGACGACCACATGCATGCTCGCGTCGGCCAGGTTGAGTACCTCGGCGCGAAACTGATCGAGGCCGGCGTGCCAATCGTCCGTCCAGTCGGCGGACATGCCGTTTACCTCGACGCCAAGGCTTTCTATCCGCACCTCGACCAGGAGCAGTTCCCCGCACAGGCGCTCGCGGCATATCTGTACGAAGAGTCGGGTGTGCGTGCAATGGAACGCGGCATCGTCTCGGCCGGGCGCGACAAGGAAGGCAGGAATCACCGTCCGGCGCTCGAACTCGTGCGCCTGACCATTCCGCGCCGCGTGTACACGCAGGCGCACATGGACCTCACGGCGGAGTCGGTGATCGAAGTCTACGAGCAGCGCAAGTCGGCGCGGCCCCTGAAGCTCGTACACGAGCCGCGTTACCTGAGGTTCTTCCAGGCGCGGTTCGAGCGGTCCTGAGTCATCAGGCGCCGTGGGTCTCGCGAGAGCCGAGGTTGTGATCCTGCGAGCCGGGGCCTTGTCCTCACAAATTCGATGCAGCGGAGCCCGCCGATCACTTATCGTATACGCCCTGCGCCGGACGGCGTGTTCGAACCAAGACACCTGGAGAAACAGACGATGAAGAATTTCCGTGCCGCGCTGGCGGCTGCCTGCCTTGCCGGCGCACTGTTCACGACGGGCATCGCGCTCGCCGAAACGCCTGCCGCAGCGCCGCAGGGCGAAGCGGTGCTGGCAACCACCGAAGTCACTGCGACCGTCACCGCGATCGACCACAAGACCCGCGACGTGACGCTCAAGACGGACGACGGCCAGGAGATCAGCTTCGTCGCGAGTGAGGACGTGAAGAACCTGGCCCAGGTGAACAAGGGCGACCGCGTCACGGTGGGATATGCCGAAGAACTGGCCTATGAGGTGAAGAAGGGCGGCAAGGTAGCTGACGCCGAGACCGTCGTCGGCGGCGGCAGGGCCGAAGCCGGTGAGAAACCGGCTGGCGCGATTGCACGCCAGACGACCATGACCGTGCTCATCACCGCGATCGATCCGAAGGTGCCGTCGGTGACATTCCAGGGCCCGGGCGGAAATTCACGCACGATCAAGGTCCGGCACCCGGAGAAACTCCAGGGCGTGAACGTCGGTGACACGGTGGAGATCACCTACACCGAGGCGATCGCCCTCAAGGTCGAGGCAGCGCCGAAGAAATAAGGCTCTGCGCAATCGATCGAACGAAAAGGGCCCTGCATTGCAGGGCCCTTCTTGTGTCAGGCAGGCGCCCGACTATCAGCGGACGTACGTGACGAACGCCCCCTGCATGTCGCCGTTCTCGGTGTAGATTTCCAGGTCGCCGAACTTCCAGCCCTTGGCTTCCATTTCCGCGTGCTTCTTGTTGAGCTTGTCGGAGAAACCAGAGTAGCCCTTGCCGTCGACCCAGACTGTCGTCGTGTTCTGCGCGACCGGCTCGTCCTTCGCGTGCGAGGTCACTCCGACCAGTGCGGCAGCAGCAAGCAGGCTGGCCGCGGCCGTCGCGAGCATCTTGGTACGTTGCATGGTTCGCTCCGTTGTTAGTTGAGCTTCTGGCCGGGCTTCAGGTCCTGCGGGACGGGCGATGCGGCCTTGAGCGCGTCCAGGCCTTTCACAGTGATGCTGGCCCAGTTCTTGAAGAGCGCGCGGAAGTCGCTCACGTTCGTCACGCTGGTCGCCATGCCCATGCCGCCCATGTCCCGCGTCTCGCGCTGGTCGACGACGCGACCCAGCAGCGCGCCCGTCTGCGAATCGCGCATTTCGATGACGAGCGTCGCCTCACCGGCATTGGCCGTGTAACTGCGCGACCGTCCTGCCGACATGGTGTCCGGCGCGTTGATGTAGAGGTTGAGCACGCCCGTTGCGACCCGCAGCACGTCGGGCCCGGGCGTCGTCGTCACCGCATAGCCTGCCTTGGTGAACGCTTCGTTGAAGATGTCGTCGAAGTTCGATCGCGCGGCGGCCAGGATCTCCTGGGCCTCTTCCTGCGTCGGGCGGCGCGACAGGTCGCGCTGCTGGCTCATGTTCTTCATCCAGTCCTTGTGGAAGGCGACCTCGGTCGGGTCGACCATGACCTTCTTGTAGGGGCGGAAATCCGCGCCCGGGGCGAGGTAGGCGAGTTCGACCCGCTTGGCATTGACCTCGACCAGGCCATCCCAGGTCTGCGGTGGCTTCTCCGCGAATCCCGGGCCCGCGAACGCCAGTGCAAGCAACGCAGTGGCGGCCAGTTTCATCGTGCGCATGGTGCGGTCCTCCTTTGCTGCAATATCCGGCGCTGCAGGTACCGGCAATTCTGCCTCAAGATGCGGTTAGCGGCGGCACAAGGTAGAGCGTAAGGGCGAAAGTGGCATAAACCAGGAGCAACAGTACGCCGAGGTACCAGCCGGAGCGACCACCGCTCGCGACTATGCTTACCGTGGCCGTACTGATCAGCACCATGATGACCGCGCCTTGCCAGAACTGCAGGTCCATCGGCGTCGGCGCGATGAACAGGCTGAGCAGCACCAGCACCGGCGCGACGAACATGGCGATCTGCGTCGAACTGCCGAGAGCGATGCCCACGCTCAGGTCGAGCCGATCCTTGCGCGCTGCCGAAAATGCCGCGGTCATTTCGGCGGCGGCGCCGACGATCGCAACCACGATGAAACCGACGAAAGCCGGCGTCATGCCGAAGCTGGCCGCGGCGTACTGCACCGACTCGACGAAGATCTCGCTGACCAGGGCGACCGTTACCGTCACCACGGCGAGCATCACCAGTGCCGTGCGGACCGGCCACAGGTGCTCGTCCTCGGCCGCACCGTCGTGCGAGGCGCCGGCGAAAAACTCCCGGTGCGTGCCAAG
>Ga0316601_100001770_pt1 | contig 10790 bp, 9 predicted proteins | sample OWC_soil_day5_no_FD_207663 | JGI IMG/M metagenome (GOLD analysis project Ga0316601, IMG submission 207663) | Wetland soil microbial communities from Old Woman Creek delta, Ohio, United States - OWC_soil_day5_noCT | ecosystem: Environmental > Terrestrial > Soil > Wetlands | place: USA: Ohio...
TTTCCAGTGTTTCCATGGATGTTGCAAAGCAGATGCGAAGATGCTTTTGGCCGCAGGCGCCGAACTCCGTGCCGCTGCGGACGAGAATCCCCTTGCTGAAGAGGTATTCGGTCATCTGCTGGCTGGTCAACGCGTGTTCAAAACGCGGAAAGAAATAAAACGCCCCTTCGCAGGGCGGCGTATAAAGCCCTTGGATCTCCTTTAATTTCCTTTCAACCAGGGCCTTTCGCTTCTCGTATTCCCGCCGCATGGCCTCGACACACTCCTGTGGCCCGGCGGCGGCCGCCGCGCACGCCATCTGGGCCGGCACATTGGGGCAGATCGTCATGGCCTTGTGAAAGGTAACCATGTCTTTGATGAGCGGGGCATCCGCCACCATGTACCCCACCCGCCAGCCGGTCATGGCGTAGGTTTTGGAAAAGCTGTTCAGCAGAATCGAGCGGCTCCGCGATGCTTCGACCTGGCAGATCGAAAGGAACCGGACCCCGCTGTAGATGAGCTTGTGGTAGGCTTCATCCAGGACCAGGAGAAGATCTTTCTTCACTGCCAGCCGGGCCAGGGTCCGGACTTCATCCTCCCCCAGGACCCGGCCGGTCGGGTTGCCGGGGCTGGAGACAAAAACAATTTTGGTCTTTGGGGAGATGCGCTTCTCGATGGCTTCGAAATCGATGTGAAAGTCCTCTTTGAGGGGGAAGAGCACCGGAGTTCCGCCGAAGAGGGAGACGGAGTCGGCATAGGCGGAATACTCCGGGTCCGGGATCAGCGCCTCGTCCCCGGGATTGAGATAGGTGGCGGAAATAACGTGAATGGCCTCAATCCCGCCCGACGTGATCAGAACATTCTCAGGTTTGCGTTCGACGCCGAAGTCGCGCTTGAGGCTCAGGCAGACGGCCTCTCTCAGCGCCGGTTCCCCGTAGGCGTTCCCGTAATGGGTTAAATTGTCCCGCATGGCGCGCGCAGCCGCTTCCTGGATATGAGCGGGTGTTGGAAAATCAGGCTCCCCCATATCCAGGCGGACAGCGCCTTTGGGAATGGCAACCGGTCTTTGGGAACGTTCAGACCCGGACAAGCGCTTTATGCGATCGGATTTTTCAAGCACCCTCTTGCTCCTCCTCAACGTTCCTTCCGGCTGCGCAGATTTTGTTTGTGCACATCTCGGAAGGATTTTAGAATTTCAGCAGCGGTATCGGCATTGCAATTTTCAGAACAACCTGAAAGAGATAGTAGGCCGAAATGGCGGTTGCCACGGAAAAGAAAATGCTTCTTTTCCAACTGTAGCCTTCCAGAAATTTCCCCAGGAAAAAGATGAACACTGCCGTAGCGGGAGCAAAACCGATGACGGGGATGAGGTACCGGTAGCCCAGCAAGGCCGCAAATCCGCAAAGGATCCTTTTGCGTGCTTCTTTTCCCGGAAAAAAAGAAACCACGCCGGAGTTCTCACCCCCCTTGCCCGTGAAGCTTTGGAAAATAAAAACTCCCGACAGCCCCAGGAGCAGAATGGAGGCAATCAGGGGGAAAAACCCTCCCCCTGGTTTCTGCAACGTCCCGATGGGGTAAGAAATTGACGTCACACACACGGCCGCGCCCATGGCAAAAATGACGATCCCGCTGATGCGATCCGATTTCATGGCTCAGAGCTCCACCCAAACAACCGTCTAACTTCTTCTGACCCCTCTTTCCCTGAAAACAAACTCCCGGTCAGTGGAAAATGATAACTGTCAATTGCCCCGCGGGAGCTTCTTCTCCTCCAGAAGCGCATCCAGGGATCGGCCAAAGGCCTCGACCGTCTTCTTCAGGTCATCCTCGGTGTGCACTGCAGAAAGGAAGGAGTCGTACCCCCGGGTCGGCGTCTTTACCCCGTTTAATGCGAGGTTCATGAAAAGAGCCTGGCCGGCGCCGGGGTCTCTCGTTTTGTCTGCATTCAGGCAGACCACACGTTCGCACTGCTCGATCAGATGGCAGTGCCCGAAATACACATGAACTACCGAGAAACCGCTGTCATAAACGCATCCCGCGATCCCGCGCCCGTCCATCTCGCGCTGCAGGGCATCGCGCAGCTGCCGTGCCTTCTGATTGGCCATCCGGGTGGGCTCTCCCGTAGCGATGATCTTCAGATAGGCGATCCCCGCAGCCGCGCAGAGGGGGTTGGCGTTGAAGGTCCCGGAATGGGAAACCCGCTGGTATCTATTCCACTCCTCATCTTTCAGCAGGAGCAGGTCCATAATGTCTTTGCGGCCCGCAATGGCCCCGGCGCCCGGTATGACGCCGGTAACCCCTTTTCCCAGGGCCGTCAGGTCCGGGGTCACCCCCACCGCTGCCTGCACCCCGCCCGGAGAATAGCGGAAGCCGGTCACCACTTCGTCGAAAAAAAGCAGTGTCCCATACCGCGCGGTCAATTTCCGCATGACGTCATAAAAGGAGAGATGGATCCCGACCACCCCTGAACTGCTGCCTGCCGCCTCTGCGATCACCACGGCAACATCTTTTTTCTTCAGGGCATTCTCCAGGGCCTCTTCGCTGTTGATAGGGATGACCACCGTGTCCTGGACCGTGGAAGGCAAAATGCCCGCGCTGACGGGTACGTCAAACGGCTTCTTGTTCCCCACGCTGATGGCATCGTATGCCCCCGCAAAGTGAAATTGGAACCGGACCACCTTGTCCCTTTTGGTGAACGCCCGGGCCAGCCGGATCCCGTACATGATCGCCTCGGTGCCCGAGTTCATGAACTCGATCAACTCCGCCGAAGGGACAAGTTTCTGGATGAGCTCGGCCCATTCGACCGCCAGGTCGCACACCGCCCCGTACTGAGTTCCCCTTTCGATCTGATGCTGTACGGCCGCGACGACAGCGGCAGGGGCATGGCCCAGCATCTTTCCTCCATGCCCCCCGTAGTAATCGACATATTCGTTGCCGTCGATGTCCCAGAGATGAGAGCCTCTGGCGCGGCGCATATAGATCGGAAACGGATCCGCATACCATTGATCGTGCGATACCCCCCGCGGCATGACCTTCCGAGCCCTTTCGAAAAGGGCTTTCGACTTGGCGAATTTCGCCTCATACCGTTGCAGAGTAGAGCGTTTGGGCATTTTCAGATGTCTCCAAGCTTCAGCCGCCTGTTAGGGCATCAGCCCGCCCTCCTTGATCAAACGACCCCATTTCACGTCTTCATTTTTATAATACACCGCAAGCTCTTCCGGGCTCTTAAACGAAGGGGTGACCCCCTGCATGTCAAAAAAATCCCTTACTTCTTTTGTTTCCGTGCTTTTCTTGAACGCGTCGTAGAGGATCTGTACCCGGTCTTTGGGCATTCCTTTGGGGCCGAGGTAGGACCAGTAGGTCGAGAACTCGATGTCATACCCCAACTCTTTGAAGGTTTGGGCGTCGGGGGCGAATTTATTCCTCTCGGGCGCTGCCAGCCCCAAGACCTTGAGGCTTCCCCCTTTGACCATGTGGAGCGTGTCGGCAATCGTGGAGACAATGATGTCCACATGACCGCCCATGACCGCCGGAACCGCCGGGGCTGCGCCCTTGAACGGAATGTGGGTGAACTTGACCCCCGTAGCCTGTTCAATGCCGACGGCGCCCATGTGGAAATTCCCCCCGTGCCCGGCATTCCCACACTTGATCTTCCCCGGGTTGGCTTTGGCATAATCAAGAAGCTCTTTCAGATTGTTCCATGGGGCATCCACTCGCGTGAAGACCCCCTGAGGGGTGTAGCCCACGTAGGCAATCGGCTCGAACTGGTCGAACGTCACGTTCGATTCAGGCAAGGTGTATTTAATGATGCTCAGCGTAGGCGAAACGGTTACCAGCGTGTACCCATTCGGGGCAGCCGCTTTTACATAGTTACACGCGATGGTTGACCCGCCCCCGGGTTTGTTCTCGACAAGAACGGGAGCCCCCAGCACCTTTTCGAGCTGCGGCTGGAGCGCCCGGGCGACCAGGTCATGACTGCCCCCGGCGGCATAGGGGACGACGATGGTAACGGGGTCCTTGGGGAATTTCTCCTGGGCAACGGCCGGATCGACCGGTACCAACCCAAAAATGAAAAAGCATACGAATAGAAACGCAAACGCTTTTTTCATGGTTTCCTCCTTTGCAGTTGTGGCGAGTTAGGATGAACTCCGCCCAGCTGAAACAACACGCTGTCTTAGGAATCAGCGCTCCCCAGTTGATCAAGAAATTTACTTCTTTTCCTGGAAAAGATGATGGACGACCCAACAAAGACCAATGTCAAAACGATGAAAACCGCCGGAAAGGGGCGCGTGAAAAAAATGCTCAAATCCCCCTGCGACATGAGAAGCGACTGCCGGAACGCTTCTTCCCAGATCGGTGACAGGATGTAGGCAAAGACCAGGGGGGCGCACTCGAACCCTGTTTTCCGTGCAAGGTATCCGAAGACACCGAAGAAGATCATCGAAGTGACATCCAGCAAACTGTTTTGATTGGAATAAACGCCGATCACACAGAAAACGAGGATTAAGGGGAAAAGGATGCTGTAGGGTACTTTCAGCAGACGGACCCAGATTCCGATCAAGGGAAGGTTCAGGACCAGAAGCATGATATTCCCGATGTACATGCTCACAATGACCCCCCAGAACACATCGGGGTGATTCCGTATGAGCAGAGGGCCCGGGGTGATCCCATGGATCAGGAGCGCCCCCAGAATGAGCGCCATGGTTGCGGTGGTGGGAATCCCGAACGTAAGAAGAGGCACGAAGGTCCCCGAGGACGCCGCGTTGTTTGCGGCTTCCGGGCCGGCCACGCCTTCGATCGCACCTTTTCCGAACCGCTCGGGGTGCTTGGAGAGTCGCTTTTCCATGATGTATGAAACGAAGGTCGAAATCAAAGTGCCGGAGGCCGGGAGTATCCCGAGGAAAAAGCCCAGGAACGTGCCGCGCATGATCGGTCCGAACGAAGCTTTCCAGTCATTCCAATCCGGGAGCAGGCCCTTGATCGAAACCTTGAACACGTCTCGTTTGATGGTCTCCTCCAGGTTGATGAGAATCTCCCCTATCCCGTAGATCCCCATGATGACCGGAAGGATGCCGACCCCTTCGTAAAATTCATTCATGTTGAAGGTGAAACGCTGGACCCCGGAGACGGTGTCAATGCCTTGGCTGCCGAGGATCATCCCCAGCGCGACCATCATGAAGGATTTGATCACGGGGCCGGATGACAGGTAGGCGGACAAGGTCAGGCCGAAGAGGATGAGGGCAAACAGCTCCGGCGGGCCGATCTTCACGGCGTATCGCGCCACGACGGGCGCCACCAGCATCAAGAGGCAGACACTCAAGGTGCCCGCGATGAATGAGCCGATGGCCGAGATCCCCAGTGCCCTTCCCGCCCTGCCCTGCCGCGCCATTTGATAGCCGTCAAGGCAAGTGACCACGGAAGAGGACTCACCGGGAATGTTCACCAGGATGGAGGTGGTCGACCCGCCGTACATCGCACCGTACCAAATGCCGGCCAAGAGGATGATGGCCGTAGCCGGGGGCAGGCCGAAAGTGAACGGCAGGAGGACGGCAACGCTGCCGGCGGTTCCGATCCCAGGCAGGACCCCGACGAGGGTGCCGATCAGCACCCCGATAAAGCAATAAAAAAGATTCATCGGGGTGGTAACGACGGAAAAACCCAACATGAGACTATGGAGGGTATCCAATTTTTATGACCTTTTATTTCCCATCAATGAAAATGAAGAACGTCTATTTCAATCCTCCCCGACATAATGCGTGAAACCTATAGAGATACTCAACTCTATAGCAGTTCGTCTGTAACCTGTGGAAAAATACGGTGATAGCCTTCCGCGTAAGTTACCTTGCGATTGGAATTCCGCGAGGCTTGAACCCCGCGCTGCAACCCCACTCGCGTATAATACTCCCATAGATGTTCCTGCGCCGCCATGCACTCGAACGCCCTGCGTTTGAGGTCCCAAACATGAGTGATGTCGAGCAGCACATTCGGCTCCCAACGGCACTGCTCGGGTTGATGGGGCTCGAACAGAAAAACCGGAGGGGCTCCAATCACCTTTTTGCCGGGGTGTCCGTGTGCCTGCGCGATAATACGGGCCTCCTGGGCCAGGCGCGCCGTTTCAGGATGGTCGAAGTTGTAAGGGTCGTGCAACGAATGGGTGAGCACGAACTCGGGTCGAACATCGCGGTAGAGATCCACCAATCCATTTACGAGGCCTTCGGTCGGACGGAGCGGGTAGTCACCGGCATCGTAAAAGACGCTCTCGCCGCCCAGGACGGCAGCAGCTTTCTCCGCTTCTTTCTGCCGCACCGCCTTGACCCTTTCCAGCGTCATGCCCGGTTCCTTCCAGAGCTTGGCCGACTCGCCCCGCTCGCCGTATGTGAGACAGGCAATGCACACGCGGTAGCCCCGCTTTGCATAAAGAGCGATCGCCCCGCCCGCCCGCCACACGAAATCGGCCGAGTGCGCACTGATCACAAGCATCGCTTTTTTATTCGAGTCGTTCATGATCGCCATCCTTCCAATCCAAAGGCAACTCAGTTGGGATGCCTGATCTCGCGGCTATGTTTTTTTGGTTTGTTTTCCACCGTCCCCACAAGACCCACCCCAAGGAACCGAAAGCGAGCGCCAGCAGCCCGGCCGAAATCGGGCGCGTGAAAAATATGCTCGGATCCGCCTTGGAGATGATCAACGATTGCCGCAAGGCTTGTTCGAACATCGGCCCCAGGACCAGCGCCAGGATGAAAGGCGCGAGTTCGTAGCGCAGCTTCCGCAGACAGTAGCCCAACACGCCGAAGCCGATCATGACCCAGACGTCAAAGATGTTCGAATTGGACGTGTAAGAGCCGATGGCGCACATCAGGAAGATAAACGGGAAAAGGATCCTGTATGGAATTTTCAGGAACTGGACCCAGATCCCGATAAGAGGCAAATTCAAAACGAGCAGCATAATGTTGCCTATGTACATGCTGGCAATCACTCCCCAGAAGATCTCCGGATTCTGGGTCATCAGCAACGGCCCCGGTTGCACCCCATGAATGATAAGGGCCCCCAGCAAAATGGCGGTCACTGCATTGACGGGGATGCCCAGGGAAAGCAATGGAATGAGCGATCCTGCCACCGCCGCGTTGTTCGCAGCCTCCGGCCCGGCTACCCCTTCGATCGCCCCGCTGCCGAATTTCTCAGGATGCGCTGAGACCTTGCGCTCGATGGCATAGGACATGAACGAGGAGGTCACCGGCCCGCCGCCGGGCAGTACCCCGAGAAAGAATCCCAGCGCGCTGCCGCGCACGATCGGCCAAAAGGACAGCGCCCAGTCTTTAAGATCCGGCAGCAGCCCTTTGATCTTCTGCGCGAAAATGTCGCGGGTCGATTCCTCCTCCATGGACAGCAGGATCTCGGCGAGACCGAACATCCCCATGATAACCGCAACCAGATCGAACCCTTTCGTCAGGTTGACATACCCGAAGGTGAACCGTTCCGCCCCATTGACGATATCCATCCCGACGGAAGAAACGAACAGGCCCAACCCGATCATCACCAGCGCTTTGGACATCGATCCGCCCACCATAAACAGACAGACGACGAAACCCAGCGTCATGACGGAGAAGTACTCGGGCGGTCCGAATTTCAGGGCCACCTCGACAAGCACGGGGGAAAGCAGATTCAGCCCCACGTTGCTTAAGGTCCCTGCAATGAACGAAGCGAAGGCCGCCATCCCCAGCGCGGCCCCGGCCCTGCCCTTGCGGGCCATCTGATAACCGTCCATGCAGGTGACCACGGAAGCGGCTTCCCCGGGAATGTTGACCAGGATGGATGTGGTCGACCCCCCGTACATGGCCCCGTAAAAAATCCCACACAGCATGATGATGGATGAAACCGAAGGGATGCTGAAGGTGATGGGCAACAAAAGAGACAAGGCTGCCAGCGGCCCGATGCCGGGAAGCACTCCCACCAACGTGCCGACCAGACAGCCCAGGAAACAATAGAACAGGTTCCCCGGGCTCAGGACAACCCCAAAGCCAGTTGCCAAATTGTGGAGGATGTCCATCACAGCCTCTCAGAAACCTAAAAAGCCTCGGGGAAGATTTACCTTCAGTAAAGTCACGAACAGAAAATAAACCAGCAGGCAGGTGCCCCCCGCGATGCCTGCCACCTTTAGAATATTCTGAAAATCTATCACGTAGAGGAGAAACGACGTGACTATGATCGCCGACAGCAGGAACCCCGTTTTAGGCATAAGAAACGCCATGGCGCAAAAGCCGACCAGCACGAGAAGTGTTCGGTTCCGGTAGGCCGTGGTTTCCCAGAAACTTGAAACCCTGGTCTTGCCGCTGTCAGCCCGCCACTCTGCCACAAACCGCACCAGACCGGCCACCCCGATGATTACCCCAGCCAGAAACGGGACCAGTCCGCTCCCTGGTTTGGAAACCGCCCATATTTTAAGGCCAGACGAGTAGACGCAGACTGCCAAACCCAGAAGAACCCAGACCAGGTTCAGAAACTGTTCACATACGTTCATGCCATACCCCGTGAGGTTCACTGGGCGAGTCGTTTCGTCTGGGTGAAGAATTCCCGGTAATTCTTATAAGAAAGAATATCATTCCGTTTATCCTCACAACCTACTCTTTTTCCATACCGTCTGCATTTTCGTACGCCTTCTTCTCGGCAAGTTTCTTTTTTGTGTAAAAAATATATCCCCCGGTGCCCAAAATCTCCAAGGCCACCTCCGGAAGTGGAGCTGATTGTAAGCGTTCTCCAGTCGTCACATTCCGGACCGCACCATTGGTTACATCCAATTCCAGTTCGTGCCCCTCCAACACCTGCTTTGTAATTCCGTTACAAATCATCACCAATAAGCCATTATTTATGGCATTTCGGAAAAAGTATCGGGAAGCCGACTCCGCAATGACGGCCTTCACGCCGGCCCCCTTTAATGCAAAAATAGGATGCTCAATACTCTTTCCTCCGCCACCAAAATTACGACCAGCAACAATAAAAAGATATTTACCAGCCTTCATATCAGAATAAAAATTTGGGTCGACTCCCTCCATCGCATGCTTGCCGAGTTCCTGCTCACTCAGGATCCCGATCTTCGCTCCTCCCCAATACGTCTGGGGCAGAATTTTGAAAGCGTCTATGGAGTCTCCACAGACCCATGCCCTCCCTCTCAAAAGCGCATTTTTCTCCACCACAACCCCCTTCTAAAGAAACTCTTTCGGATCCGAGATGACTCCCCGAATTGCAGACGCTGCCACCACTGCAGGGTTCGCAGTATAGATCTCCGAATTCAAACTCCCAAGTCGACCCCTCATATTTCTCGGCACAGAACCGATAAGGACTTCGCCATCGCCCAAAACGACCAACTGTCCCCCATTACAAGGTCCACATGTCGAATGCCCTATTAGCACTCCTGCTTTTAGCAACGTACTTAAAGTTCCATCTTCAAGAGCTTCACCATAAATTTTCTGCGAGGCCGGCGAAACGATCATCCGCACCTCCGGATGAACCTTTCTGCCTTTCAAAATCTGTGCAGCCACGTGAAGATCCTCTAACCGTCCGTTCGAACATGACGATACCGTCGCCACGCTGATCTTTGTGCCCACGATCTTGGACAATGGCACCACATTATCAGGCGAATGGGGGCAGGCTACCTGGGGCTCCATCTTTGATATGTCCAAAGTGATTTTCTCAACGTACTCCGCGTCCTCATCGCTGTGCAAAAACAGCGGCTGGCTCCGGGCTCTTCCCTCGACATACTTTTTTGTGGTTTCGTCGGGAGGCACAATAGCGTTTTTCGCCCCAGCGTCGGAGGCCATGTTGCAAAGCGCAAATCGACTGTCCATACTCATGTTATGAATGGTTGTTCCTGTAAGCTCGACGGCCTGATAGGCCCACTCCGCCTTGGTGCCATCCCAACCCTTTTGGCCCAAAAAATAGGCCATAATATCTCTGGACATCGTCCCCTTGGGCAGTGTTCCTCTTAATTCCACCCTTACACTTGCCGGAACCCTCAACCAAGTTTCGCCGGTGGCCATGGCCATGGCGGCATCAGTCGCGCCCATCCCTAAGACAACGGCCCCTAAAGCCCCCCCCGTGAGGGCGTGCGAATCAGTCCCTACCGCAATTATGCCGGGCACCAAATACCCCTCCTCGGCAACCACCTGGTGCATAATTCCCTGTCGGCCCACATCATAAAGGGGCAGGTCAAATTCCTTAGCCAACTTTCGGACGTGTGTTTGCAAATTGGCGTAATCCACATTGGGAGCCGGAGTGTTATGATCAAAAATAACCACAACTTTATTACGGTCGAACACCTTTGTGGCCCCAACCGCTTTGAGGTGTCCCAGTACCGCCTTACCTTGAAAATCCATTGTGTACACCAAACCCACCTTGGCTGTGATCATCTGCCCCGGAACCACTTCCTGCAGGCCTGCTGCCTGGGCCAATATCTTTTCCGTTATCGTCATTGCCCTTGCCATTGAAACTCCTCCTTTTTTTACTGAGAGAGTCTCTTGGTCTTGATAAAAAAATCTTGATAATTCTTATATATCTTATCTAGTTCGGCATCGGTCTGTTTGCCATTCATATATTTGGCGCCTATTTTTATCCCTGCTTTATCATAGTCTGCGATACACTCGGGGTCATGAAGCGCCGCGTCAATGGCCATGGCCAAATAGTTCATGTAATCCTTCGGTGTGCCCTTTGGAACCGCGGCAAATCGCCCTACCGACCAAAGAATATCATCGCGTTTCATCACTTCATTAAACGTAGGGACGTTTGGCAAAAATGAAGACCGAACTGAGCCTGTCTGGGCA
>Ga0316601_100001771_pt1 | contig 10788 bp, 11 predicted proteins | sample OWC_soil_day5_no_FD_207663 | JGI IMG/M metagenome (GOLD analysis project Ga0316601, IMG submission 207663) | Wetland soil microbial communities from Old Woman Creek delta, Ohio, United States - OWC_soil_day5_noCT | ecosystem: Environmental > Terrestrial > Soil > Wetlands | place: USA: Ohio...
CACCGACTTCGCCGACCAGGTCCTCCTCGCGTTCTGCGGTGGCGAGGAGGAGGTCCAGGCGGCGGTCGGCTTCAACCCGAGCGACGCGAAGGGCCTCGGCGCGGAGATCGGGACGTGCGGCATCGTCGGTCAGATCACGACCGAGGACGACAAGATCAACGTCAACTGCGCGAACGGCAACGCAGCGACCGCGGCGACGCTGAAGAGCGCGCTCGATGCGCTGATGTTCTTCCCCGCGTACGATCCCGTGTTCGAGGAGGCGGATGCGGAGGGCTATCGCCGCGATCGCCCGCTCCAGGTGTCGTCGATCATCGACTACGTCGACAGCAACAGCCAGCGGCTCAGCGAGCGTGGCACGTCCGAGGACTACGGCTACGAGAGCCTCAAGGACGCGTACAAGCCGAAGAACAACTACATCGACACCGTGTCGGAGCTCAAGCTCGCGCGCGGCGTCGACGATCGGTTCTGGTCGCTGTTCGGCGCCGCGTTCACCGTCTACGGCGGGTGCAAGACCAACCTCAGCGCGCTGTCGAACAGCCAGCTGATCGCCGCCATCCTCTACCTCGCGGCGAAGAATCCGAACGATCCGATGCTCCAGAACCCGCAGAAGCTGTTCATGCTCGCGGGCCTGATCGCGAAGGCGAAGCAGTTCGGCATGACGTTCACGACACTCGATGACTTCATCGACTTCGTGAAGGATCCCGCGGCGCAGATCGGTGAGGTCGCGGCGTCCGGCGGCACGGCGGGTAGCCAGGCGAGCGCCGCGGTCGGCGCAGGCATGATCCCCGGCGAGAAGCTCGGGCTCGAGCTCGACAAGACCAAGCTCGGGCAGATGGCGACCGCCGGACCGCGCCGCACGTATCGCGTGCAGGCGTGGGGCGAGATCGAGCGCAAGCAGAAGAATGCCGATGGAACGCCGGTGTATCCGGCGATCCGCAGCACGATCACCGGCGTCTGGGACACGAAGGTCGTCCTGCAGAACGTCCGTAAAGCTCCCGTGCCGAAGGGCGCGTGGGTCTACATGAGGGAAGACTGATATGGCGAGTCGCGTGTTCGCGGTCGATCTCGGCGCGTGGAGCGTGAAGCTGGCGATCGCCAGCCCAGGCATGCGCGGCGCCTCGCTCCTCCATGTCGTCGAGCGGCTCGTCCCGCCGGGGGATGGCCCCTCCGAGCCGCGGTCGAAGGCCGTGCTCGCGTCGATGATCGACGAGCTCCGCCTCCGCGACGAGACCGGCTACATCGGGGTCTACGGCGACCAGGTGTTCACCCAGGTCCTCGAGTTCGGGTTCAAGAACCTCCGCCGCGCGGAGCTCGAGAAGGCCGTCGGTGGCGAGCTCGAGGGCGTCGTCCCGGTCGATCTCGAGGACATGGTCTACACGTTCGAGCCGCTGCCGACGCCTCCGGCCACCGCGGCCGTCGCCGTGGCCGCGACCCCGGGCGTGGTCGAGCTCGCGGCGCGTGGCCGCCAGGCGCCCCCGACCGAGGGGATGCGCGTCCTGACCTATGCGATGCGCCGCGACCGCGCGGAGCACCTGATCGGGCTCGGTACCTCGTGTGGCTTCAACCCGCGTGGCGTGCTCGCGTGCGGCGGTGCGGCGATCCGGCTCGTCGCGCACACGCCGTCGCTCGCGCGCGCACGTGCAGAGGGCGCCGTCGCGGTGATCGACATCGGCCACGATCGGACGGACGTGGTCGTCGTCGCCGATGGCAAGGCGGTGTTCAGCCGCAGCATCGCGCGCGCCGGCAAGCACGTCACCGAGGCGATCGCGAAGCACTGGCGCCTGCCGTTCGCCGACGCGGAGCGCGCGAAGCACAGCGATGGCTTCGTCGCGTCGCAGGCCGAGCCCGCGACCTCGGACGCGTGGGCGCGGATCCACCAGGTCACGATCTCCGAGCTGCAGCCGTTCGCGCGCGACCTGCGCCAGACGCTGGCGGCATGTCGGGCGCGCACCGGGTTCACCGCGCTCGCCGCGGTCGTCGTCGGGGGTGGGGGACGGCTGCGCGGCATCGGCTCGTTCCTCACCGAGCAGCTCGGGATCCCGGCGTGGCGGCTGACGCCCGACGACATCGCCGGGCTCGCGGGGCCCAAGATCGCCAGCGATCCGAACGCCTCGGCGGCCGTCGACAGCGCGGCGATGACGATCGGCATGGCCTACGACTGCGCCGGCGGGCGCCCGCTGTTCGATCTGCGATCCGGATCGCTCGCGGTGAAGATGGATCTGTCGTTCCTGCGAGCGAAGGCGGTGCCCCTCGGCGCCGCGGTGATCGCGATCGCGGCGTTCGCGGCCGTCAGCGCGTATGCGGACCTCTACCGGCTGCGCAAGGCGGAGAAGGTGCTGTCGACACGGCTCGCGAACGAGTCGGCCGCGCAGTTCGGCGAACCACGGAGTGCCGATGCGGTGCTCAATGCCACCGGCCCGGGCGGTGTCGGCGCGATCTCGCCGCTGCCCAAGCTGTCCGCGTACGACATCCTCCTCGAGATCAGCGCCAAGGTCCCCGCGAAGGACAAGATCACGCTCGACATCGATCAGATCCAGATCGATGACCAGAAGGTCGACATCCAGGGCACGACCAAGACCGCCGAGGGCATCGATCTGCTCGTCACCGAGCTCCGCAAGGTCGAGTGCTTCAAGGAAGTCAACCGCGGACCGACCGACACGAACGCCGACGGTACGAAGAAGTTCAAGCTGACGATCACCGCACCCTGCATGTGATCGAGGAAATCTCATGAATATCGCCGAACGAGCACGAGACTTCTGGGACCGGATCTCCCCGCGTGAACGACGCCTCGTCGTGATCGCGGCGATCGCAGCCCCGATCACGATCGCGATCTGGCTCGGACTGTCGATCCAGGACGGCCTGGTCGCGAAGGAGAAGGCCAACGACAAGGCGCGCAAGGCGCTTGTCGTGCTCGCCGATCTCAAGGCGCGCGGCCCGGCGCAGCCGACCGATGATGTCGTCGCGACGATGGGCACCGAGCCCGTCAGCCTCGACACCTACCTGACGAATGCGGCGCAGAAGGCCGGCTTCCAGCTCAAGGGAACGACGCCGCGCAACGCGGTCACCCGCAACGGCTTCGTCACCAACTCGGTCTCGTGCCAGGTCTCCGACCTGACGATCGATCAGATGAAGAAGTTCCTCCAGGAGATCGAGACCGCGTCCAAGGTCGTGGTCGTCACCCGGCTCGACCTGCGCCGCGACTTCAAGGCCAAGGAGAAGCTCGACGCGACACTCGAGGTCTCGACATACTCGAAGGAGCCACCTGCCAAGGGCGAGGCGGGCGGCGGCTCCGCGGGCTCCGCCGAGAAGAAGGGCGGCTAGCCATGGCGTTCCACCTCGGACCTCGGATGCGGCGCGTGGTGCGCATCCTCGGCTTCATCCTGCTCGGCCTGGTCACGTTCGTGTTCGCGCTCCAGCTGACGTTCCCGTACGACCGCGTCAAGGACAAGATCGTCGAGGCGCTGTCGTCCAAGTACGAGGTCACGATCGGTGACGTCGAGCGCGGCATCATGCCGGGCCGGATGTACTTCAAGTCCGTCACGTTGCGCAGCCGGCCCGAGAAGGCGGAGGACACGGCGACGACGTTCTTCATCAAGGAGCTCGAGGTCGACCTCGGCCTGCTCTCGCTGCTCAAGAGCACCGCGTCGGTCCGCATCGACGCGACGATCGGGCCCGGTCACCTCAAGGGCACGATCGCGCTCTCGAAGTCGATGACCTCGATCGACCTCGAGGGCACGGACCTGCCGTCGGGGAGCTTGCCGATCAAGGAGGGCATCGGGCTGCCGATGTCCGGCAAGATCGCGTTCAAGTTCGCGCTCGATCTCCCGACCGAGAAGGGCAAGACCGGCAAGGCCGCCCCGAACTGGCAGAAGGCCGAGGGCTCGATGGTGTTCGAGTGCCCGAGCGGATGCACGATCGGCGACGGCAAGACCAAGCTCAAGCCCAAGCTCAAGAACGCGCGCAGTCAGGCGTTCGCGAACGACGGCATCGAGTTCGGCAAGGTCAACGTCGACAGCATGCTCGCCAAGGTCACGATCGAGGATGGCAAGCTCGAGCTGACCACCTTCGAGACCAAGTCTCAGGACGGCGAGATCCACGTCGACTTCGAGGTCACGCTCGCGCCGGTGTTCAGCGACTCGATGGTCGCGGGCTGCCTGCGGTTCAAGGGCAGCGAGGCGCTGTCCAAGCGCGAGCCGAAGACGCACGCCGCGATCTCGACGACGGGCGCCGCGCTCGGCCCCGACAACTTGTTCCACATCCGGCTCGACGGAAGGTTCAAGGACATGAAGCGGCTCGCCCAGAACTGCGGCCCCGCGCTCAAGTCCGTCACCATGGACAACCCGGGCGGGACCAGCGGCGACACGCGGCCGAACCTCACCATCCAACCACCCGACGAGACGCTGAAGGGCGGCAGCGCGACGCCGCCGGTCCCGCCGCCGGTCGCCCCGCCGCCGATCGACGCCGCGCCCGAGCAGCCGCCCACGCCGGTCCCGCCGACGACGCAGCCGCTCGGTGCCGACGGAGCGCAGCTCCACACCGAAGGCGCGGCGAATCCGCCCGGTGAGCCGGTGGGCTCGGGTAGCGGCGTCGTCGACGAGAAGCCCAGCCACTGAGCGGGCCGTTCGCGGCTGGCACGCGGGGTGTACATGACGCTGCCATGTACAAGCTTGGCCTGGTCGCGATGCTCTCTCTCACGGCGGCCCTGTGGGCCACCACGCCGGGCTGCGGCGCGGTCGACCGGATCTACGACTGCAACCAGATCTGCAACAAGTACGAGGAGTGCGTCAACGCGAACTACGACGTCGGCGCCTGCAAGACGCGGTGTGAGGACAGCGCGGCGAGCAACGAGGCCTACGAGGACAAGGCGGACGACTGCCAGGCGTGTATCGACGACCGCTCGTGCGCAGGTGCCGTGTTCGGCTGCGGCGCCGAGTGTGTCGGCATCGTCCCGTGACGTGAACGGCGCGCGGATCGTCGTCAGGGACCGAGGCCGACCCAGGTCGAGCCATCGTCGCCGAACTCCTTCTTCCAGATCGGCACGCGATCCTTGAGGCGATCGATCATCGCGCGACATGCGGTGAACGCCTCGGCGCGATGCGGCGCTGCGGCGGCGATCACCACGGCGAGGTCGCCGATCTCGAGCGTGCCGGTCCGGTGCTCGACCGCGAGGCGGACGCCCGCGATCTCGGCCTCGATCTCCTCGCACAGCCGCGTCATCTCGCGGACCGCCATCGAGCCGTAGGCCTCGTACTCGAGCCGCTCGACGGTGATCCCGCGGCTGTGGCGGCGGACCATCCCGGTGAACGTGACGATGCCGCCCATCCCCGCGCCCCCGACCGCGGCGATGCAGCGATCGAGTGACAGCGGATCGCCGGTGAGCACGACGTGACGATCCGCACCCCCGGCGACCGGCGGGATCAACGCGAGCTCGTCGCCGTCGTGGAGCTCGTGATCCTCGTCGGTGAAGTCCTGGTTGACGGCCACGCGGAACCGCGTTCGCAGCGTCGCGATCGGCTCGTGCTTCGCGGCGAGAGCGGCGAGGGCCTCCCGGACGTGCGCTCCGTCGGCGAGCTCGAGCGTCTCGTCATCACGGCCGAGTCGTTCCCGGAACACCGCGAAGTACAGGACCAGGATGCGCATCTCGCTCGTGTCTACCAGCAAATGCCGGGAGCCGGCGCGCGCGATCTGGCATGATCCGGAGATGTCTCGACACGCAGTCCTCCTCGCAGTCGGGCTCGCCGCGTGCGGCGATCCGAGCACGACCCCGATCGATGCGGGTGGCGACGGGGATGGCGGCACGGACGCGAGCACCGACGGCGGGTTCGACGTCCCACTCGAGACGTGGACCTGGGTCGACGTCCCCGGGATGGTGTGCGGCAACGGGACGCCGACCGGGATCGCGATCAATCCGTCGACGCGGTCGTCCAGGCTCGTGATCGTCGTCGAGGGCGGTGGCGCGTGCTGGGAAGCCGCGAACTGCTACGGGATCATCGTGCCGGTCAGCGCGGCGCACCTCGACGGGTTCAACGCGCAGACGTTCGCGGGCGTGCGGGGGCAGTTCTTCGACTCGAACTGGGCATTCCAGCGCAGCGAGCCGACGAGCTTGTTCGGCGACGCCACGTGGGTGTTCGTGCCGTACTGCACCGGCGACCTCCATGCGGGCACGCGCGAGAACGTCTACATGGCCCTCGGGCAGTCCCGGACGATGCACCACAAGGGCGCGATGAACATCGACGCGATGCTCGCGCGGATCGCGGGGTATCCCGCGAGCGAGGTGTTCGCGATCGGGATCTCCGCCGGCGGCTTCGGCGTCCAGCTCAACTGGGACCGGATCGCGGCGGCGTTCCCGGGGAGGACGACGCACGCGTTCGCCGATGGAGCCCAGCTCGTGCCGATCGAGTCCGGGCGCTGGGGCACGATGAACCAGGTGTGGGCGCCGCGCTATCCGACCGGCTGCACGACGTGCAGCGCACGGTTCGACAACCTCGGCGCGTTCTGGCGCGCCGCCGCTCCCGCCGGGGGAGGCCGCTATGCGCTGACCAACTCGCTGCAGGACGGCGTGCTCGCGCTGTTCTTCGGCTACGACGCGGCCGGGATGCGCGCGGCGTCGTTGACCGTCGGGACTGCGATGACCGGGACCACCAACGCCTCGTTCATGATCGACAACAACTCGCACACGATGCTCGGGGCGCCAACGACCAGGACCTCGACCAACGTGGAGCTCCGCCCGTGGGCCTTTGCCTGGGCCAACGGCACCGCCGCGTTCACGACGGTCGGGCCCTGAGCGAGGACGCATGGCCGCGAGCGAGGACTCCGAGCACCTCCAGCGCCTGTTCCGCGCGATCAAGGCGGTGATCCGCAAGATCCCGCGCGGGCGCGTCGCGACCTACGGCCAGATCGCCGAGCTCGCCGGGATCCCCGGTGGCGCGCGGATCGCCGCGGCCGCGCTCAAGACGAGCGAGCCCGCCGATCAACTGCCGTGGCAGCGCGTGATCGGCAAGGCCGGCAGGCTGCGCGGCCGGATCGCGATCCACGATCCGGTCGGCGCCGCGATCCAGCGCGAGCTCTTGACCGCGGAGCGCGTCGAGATCGGGGACACCGGCCTCGTCGCGCTCGATCGGTTCGGCTGGCTTCCGCCGCCGGGCGACGCGCCTAGAGGCGGACGAGGCCGCGGCGCATCGCCTCGACGACCGCCTCGGTCCGGGTCGAAGAGCCGAGCTTCATCATCACGCCGTTGACGTGGAACTTCGCGGTGTGGTCGCTGATGCCCAGGCGGTCCGCGATCAGCTTGTTCGACAGGCCCTCGGACAGGAGCTGGACGACCTGCTTCTCGCGCTCGGTGAGCTCGCCGCGGCCCTTGCCCTCGGTCGCACGGATCGGTTGGCTCGGCACGAGGCTCGACGCGAGCGCCGTGTCCATCACGGTCAGGCCGCTGCGCACCGCCGCGAGCGCCGCGTGGATGCCGGGACCGACCTGATCACGGAGCACCACGCCGCGCGCACCGGCCGCGAGGGCAGGGGCGACATGCGAGACGTCGCCGACGACGGCGACCACGGGCATCGGCAGCGTGCGGAGCTCGGCCAGTCGCGCGAGCGTCTTGCTGGCGTCGAGGCCGGCATCCCAGAGGGCGACCTCGGCATGGTCTCGGTCGACCACGTCGATCGAGCCGAGCTGCTCGAGCAGGCTCGAGACCCCGGCCCGCAGCAACGGGTCGTCGGTCAGAAGAGCGACCTTGATCGGGTCACTGACCGCGACGATGGGTAGGTTGGGATTGCGGGTCATGGAGGTTCCTGGGCTCGCGCCTGAAAGCTGACGCGAACGTTAGAGTTCAATCTGGCCACGACGAAGGCCCAGGTCAACCCTGCCTGGACGGGCAGGAGGGCCTGTCGGGATGCCTTGCAGATCCTCGTTACCTGACCGTTTTTCCGACGAGAACCTCGCCGATCGACGGATTCACGAGGGCCGCCACGCGGAGCAGAGTCGTTCGTAGAAAGAGAGTTCCACATGGCGATCCCCGCACTCCAGGCCCTCGATCAAGCCCTCGCCGCCGCCGTCCAGGCGGTCGCTCCCTCGGTCGTCCACGTGGCCCGCGGCCACGGCGGCGGCACCGGCATCGCGTGGTCCGCCGACCTCGTGATCAGCTCGAGCTTCCACACTCCCGATCGCACCCGGATCGACGAGGACCGCGAGGCCGAGGTGATCGGCCGCGATCCGGGCACGGACGTCGCGGTCCTGCGCGTCGCCGGCGGCGGCCTGACACCCGCGACGTTTCGCGAGCTCGGCGAGCTCGGCGTCGGCAACCTCGCGCTCGCGATCGGTCGGCCCGGCCGCTCGGCCCGCGCGTCGCTGCGGGCGATCGGCGTCCTCGGCCCCGAGGTCAAGACGCCCTGGGGCGGCCGCCTCGATCGCTACGTCGAGTCCGATCGGCAGATCCCGCGCGGCTTCGCGGGCGGCCCTTTGGTCGATGCCGAGGGGGCGGTGATCGGGATGAACACCCGGACGTTGATCCGCGGCGCGGATCTCGCGATCCCGACCGTGACCCTGCGCCGCGTGGTCGACGAGCTCGTCCAGCACGGCGGGGTCCGCCGCGGCTACCTCGGCGTCGGCGCGTATCCGACGCCGAACGGGGCCCTGGTCAGCAGCGTCGAGGACGGCAGCCCGGCCGGGCTCGCGGGCGTGATCGCCGGCGACATCGTCGTCGAGCTCGGCGGCGCCAAGGTCAGCGATCCGGACAGCCTGCGCGCGGCGATCATCGATCGCCCCGGTGAGGTCGTCGACCTCGTGCTGCTGCGCGGCGGCGCCCGCCAGCAGCTGCAGGTCACGCTGGGGAGCAAGGCATGATCGAGGTCGAGGACCACAGCTCCGACGACGGGGTGTGGGCTCCGCCGGAGTCGGCGACCGCGGCCGCCGATGATCGCGACCTCCTCGACGCCTACTCGCGTGCCGTCGTCGGCGTGGTCGATCGCGCGGGCCCGGCGGTGATCAGCCTCGCGATCGGCGGGCGCGGCGGGGGCGCCGGGTCGGGCTTCGTCGTGACGCCCGATGGCTACGCGATGACCAACAGCCACGTCGTATCCGGCGCCCGCACGATCCGCGTCCGCACGCCCGCGGGCGAGACCGCCGAGGCGCAGGTCGTGGGTGACGATCCAGCGACCGACCTCGCCGTGATCCGGATCGACACGGCGGCGCTGTCGCCGGCACCGGTCGCCTACCTCCCGGTCGACGGTCGGCTCACCCCGCGCGTCGGTCAGCTCGCGGTCGCGATCGGCAACCCGCTCGGCTTCGAGTCGACGGTGTCGACCGGCGTGATCTCCGCGCTCGGCCGCAGCCTGCGCGGCAAGGGCAACCGGCTGATCGACGGCGTGATCCAGCACACCGCGCCGCTCAACCCCGGCAACTCCGGCGGTCCGCTGATCGACGGGACGGGCCGCGTGATCGGCGTCAACACCGCGATCATCGCGCGCTCGCAAGGCATCGGGTTCGCGATCGCCGTCGAGACCGCGGCGTGGGTGCTCGGCGAGCTGCTCCAGCACGGGCGCGTGCGGCGCGTGTGGCTCGGCGTCGGGGCGATCCGCCGCCCGCTCGATCGCCGGCTCGCGTACCACCACGGCCTCGGTGCCGCGGCCGTCGAGATCCAATCGATCGACCCGAACGGGCCGGCGGCGCGTGCCGGCCTGCGCGACGGTGACCTGCTCGTGAAGTTCGGGCCGACCCAGATCGAGGGCGTCGACGATCTGCACCGCGCGCTGCGCAGCTGGCCCGCGAGCACGGCGGCCTCGCTGGTCGTGATCCGGCGCGGCCTGCGCGTGGAGATCGAGATCACGCCCGCGCTCGCGGCCTGACGTCACCCGCGGCGTGTTATCGCTCGGGGGATGACGCGCCCGTGGGCGACCCTCGCGACCGCGGAGCTCGATGACGGCTGCCTGCTCGAGCTCAAGCAGCGCGGCGACGCGGACTTCTTGATCCTCGTCGACGGTCGCGTCCTCATGAACAGCTTCTCGCGGCGCTCCGAGGAGGCGCTGTCGGAGATCTCGCTCGCGCTGCTCGCGGACAAGCCCGCACCGCGCGTGCTGATCGGTGGCCTCGGCATGGGCTTCACGCTGCGCGCCGCGCTCGACGTGCTGCCGCCGGGCGCGGAGGTCGTCGTCGCGGAGCTCAACCCCGTGGTGCTCGAGTGGTGCAAGGGCCCGCTCGGACCGGCGACCGACCGCGCGGTCGATGATCCGCGGGTGCGCGTGTCGCTGGGCGACGTGGCCGAGCTGATCGCGACCAGTCCGGCGAACCGATTCGACGCGATCCTCCTCGATCTGTACGAGGGCCCCAACGACGCGAGCCAGGGCCGCAACGATCCGTTCTACAGCGTCGCCGCGCTCGGCAAGCAGCGCGCGGCGCTCGCACCGAAGGGGGTCCTCGCGGTGTGGTCCGAGGACGCGGACGCCCCGTACGAGAAGCGGTTCAAGGCGGCGGGCTTCGAGGTCACGACCCACAAGTTCGGCACCGGCGGTCGCAAGCACGTCGTCTACCTGGGACGCCGTAGCTGAAAGCCTGTACCGTGGCCGGTTCATGCACAGGCTCCTCGTCGGTCTCGCGCTGGTAGTCCTCGGCTGCGGCGACGACGGTGGCGGGGACGCGGCGACCGGCGGCAACGGCCGCCTGCGCGGCGACATCATCGAGGTGTCCTCTCCGAACGATGCGCTCGTGGTGATCTCTGACGTCGACACCGACGGCGATCGGATCGTCCTCCTCACGGTGGCCTCCTTGCAGTACGTGTTCTTCCACGTCAGCGAC
>Ga0316601_100001774_pt1 | contig 10780 bp, 8 predicted proteins | sample OWC_soil_day5_no_FD_207663 | JGI IMG/M metagenome (GOLD analysis project Ga0316601, IMG submission 207663) | Wetland soil microbial communities from Old Woman Creek delta, Ohio, United States - OWC_soil_day5_noCT | ecosystem: Environmental > Terrestrial > Soil > Wetlands | place: USA: Ohio...
GGGGTCAGCCGCACCGGGGGGGCGGGGTGGTGGTGGCGGGAACCGTCCGCGACCCGACCGGGCGGCGTGGCGAGCGCGATCACGTCGGGAAGGAGGAACGAGCTCGAGACGGCCGCGCAGCCCGTGAGCGCGATCGCCAGCGGCCCCAGCACGCGGCCGCTCACAGGTACGGCATCCAGCGCAGGAGCTGGTACGTGGCATAGCCGCCGCCGACCAGCGTCGCGCCCGCGAGCACCGCGGATCCGGTGGCCCCGAGGACCCGGTCGCGCAGCAGCGATCCACCGTCCCACTGGGCGAACCGATACGGCCGGCGTCGCGCCAGCACGATCGCGAGCTTCGCCAGGACCGCGATACACCAGAGCATCGCCAGCAAGGACAAGGCAGCACCGACTCGTTCCATGACGCGAGAACGTTGGGCGCGGGCCCAGGTCGCGGGTTATTTTGCGTGCGATGCTTGAGGCCGGCTCATGCTCGACGACGATCCCCAGCGGCTGAGCCACACCGACCTGGTACGCCACGTCCTCGCCGCGGGCTCCGAGGTGTTCCCGGATCTCGTGGTCGAACGCGCCGCGATCGAGGACCTGACGCAAGCCCGCCTGGCTGCGGGAATCTCCGCCGAGCAGCTCCGGTCTCACGCCGCCGAGCTCTACCTCGGCGCGGCGTGTGCCTCGCATCCCCCGGCCGCGCTCGCGATCCTCGATCGGATCTACATCGCACGGGTCCCCGAGATCCTCGCGAACAGGCGGCTCCCCGACCACGGCGTCGACGAGGTCCGGCAGACCGTCCGCGAGCGCCTGCTGGGCGGTCAGCCGCCGTACCTCACGCGCGCGGTCGGGCGGGGCAGCCTCGTCAGCCTGGTCGCCGTGATCGCGACGCGCGCCGCGGTCGACTGGTTGCGCGCGCGTGCCCGCGCCACGCTGCACCACGACCCCGAGCCCGCAGACGACGAGCTCGTGGCCACCGGCGATCCGGCGCGCGATCACCTGCGCGCGCGGTATCGCGGTGAGGTCAAGGCCGCGTTCGAGGCCGCCGCCTCCGAGCTTTCGCCCCGCGAGCGAACCCTGCTGCGCCTTCACCTGGTGGACGGGCTCACGATCGATGATCTCGCCCGGCTCTACCAGATCCATCGCGCCACCGCGGCCCGGCAGGTCGATCGTGCCCGGGAGCGCGTGGCCAGCACGACCCGCAAGCTGCTGGGCCGCACCGCAGGGCTGCACGGTGACGAGTTGGCCGAGCTCGGCACGCTGGTGACGAGCCAGCTCGATCTGAGCCTGTCGCGGGTGCTGGCCTGAGCCCGCCTTGTCGCGGATAGTAGCCCCGTCGTGGAGTGCCTGGACGATCTGACGCTCGTCGAGCTGGTCGAAGGGACGGCGACCGCCGAGCGCGCCGCCGCCTACGGCCACCTCGATGATTGCGCGAGCTGCCGGTCATTGTTCGCCGAGATCGTGCGCTCCACCCACCAGGAACCGGCTTTGTGGGGCCCCAGCGAGCGGCCGCGTTCGCTGGGGCGGTTCGAGCTCCAGGGCAAGCTCGGCGCCGGCGCGATGGGGGAGGTCTACGCGGCCCACGATCCACAGCTCGACCGCCAGGTCGCGCTCAAGCTGCTCGGCGCGCGCGGCGCAGGGCTGTCACGTGATCGCGAGGCGCTCGTGGGCCGGCTGCTGCGCGAGGCGCGGATGATGGCGCAGCTGTCTCATCCCAACGTCGTCGCGGTGCACGAGGCCGGGTCGATCGACGGCATCCCTTTCGTGGTGATGGAGCAGATCGATGGCCAGGACCTCGTCGCCTGGAGGGCCGCTGCGCCGCGCTCGATCCCGGAGATCCTGCGCGTCGTGATCGACGTCGCGCGGGGGCTCGCCGCGGTCCACGGCGTCGGGCTGGTCCATCGCGACGTCAAGCCGGCGAACATCCTCGTCGGCAGCGATGGCCGTGCGCGGCTCGGAGATTTCGGGCTCGCCGGGGTCACTGCGGAACCGGCCGCGCCCGCGCCGACCGGGGAGGGAGAGGTCCAGCTGACCCAGACCGGCGAGATCGTCGGCACGCCCGCGTACATGGCACCCGAACGGCTGCGCGGCGAAGCCGCGGTGCCCGCGAGCGACCAGTTCAGCCTGTGCGTTCTCTGTTACGAGGTGCTGTTCGGCAAGCGTCCGTTCGCGGGCGCGACCTGGGACGAGCTATCTCGTGCGGTGCTGGCCGGCGAGCTCGGCGAGCCGCCGGCCGACCGCGGCGTGCCGCCTTGGATCGTGCGGGCGATCCGCCGCGGCCTGGCAACCGATCCGGCGGCGCGCTGGCCATCGGTGTCCGCACTCGCCGACGAGCTCGCTCGTCGACCGGTCTCGCGCGCCCGGATCATCGCCGCGAGCACGGCGGCCTTGCTGGTCACCGGCGCGCTCGTGGGCCTCGTGGTCACGCGCCAGCCGGCAGGTCCGACCGATCCGTGCGCCGGTGGCGCGGCCGAGCTCGCCGCGATCTGGAACCCCGCGCGACGCGCCGGGTTGCAGCGCGCGTTCGCCGCAGTCGACCGACCGTTCGCGATCGCCTCTGCCGAGCGCGTGAGCGATGTGTTCGATGGCTACGTGTCCACGTGGATCGCCGGCCACCGCACGGCCTGCGAGGCCAACCGCGTGCGACATGTCGAGTCGGACTCGCTGTTCGACCGGCGCGTCGCCTGCCTCGAGCAGCGCCGGCAAGGGTTCGCCGCCCTGACCGCGGTGCTCGCATCGACCCCGGCCCCCGGCGAGGTCGAGCGTGCCGGCGCGGCGGCACAAGCGCTGGCGCCGATCAGCGATTGCACCGAGCTCGGGCTGGGCGCCCAGACCACGCCGCGTCCGAGCGATCCGATCCGCCGGCGCGAGCTGGCCGGGCTCGAGGAGCGCGCGGCGAAGCTGAAGGCGCAGCACGATCTCGGCAACTACAAGGCCGCGCTCGCCGAGGCCCGGCAGCTCGTGCGGGATCAGTCCCGGCTCGATCATCCGCCGCTTGCCGTCGAGGTGCTCGGGCTAGAGGCGCTGCTGCTGGCACGCACCGGCGACGCCAAGGCGAGCGAGGCGAGCATCCGGGACGCCCTGGTGCAGGCCGCGCGCGCGCACGATGATGCCGAGATCGTCCGGCTGTGGGGCCTGCTGATCAACGTCGTCGGCGCGATCGATGGCCGGCCCGGAGACGCCCTCGCGCTCGTCGATCCGGCGCGCCTGGCGCTGGTGCGGGCCGGCTCGCCACCGGTGCTCGAAGCCAAGCTCGCGGCCAACATCGGCGTGGTCCAGCGTGCGAGCGGCGACCTCGTCGCGGCGCGCGCCTCGCTCGAGCGAGCGCTCCACCTCATCGAAGGGGCGTACGGCACGGATGCGCCCGAGACCGCGACGGTGCTGACCAGCTACGCGAACGTCCTGCAGTCGCAGGGCGAGTACGCCGCCTCGCTCGCACTGCACGAGCGGATCCTCGCGATCCAGTCCCGCACGCAAGGGCCGCTGCATCCGCTCACCGCACAGGCGCGGGTCAACGTCGCGGCCGTGGCCGACGCGCTGGGCGATCACTCGCGTGCTGCCCTCGAGGCGAGGGCGGCGCTCGCGATCCTCGAGCCCGCGTGGGGCAAGGACAACAAGCGCGTCCTCGTGATCTGGAACAACCTCGGGGTGTCGCTCGGCTACGTCGGCAAGACCGCCGACGCGATCGCCGCGTTCGAGCATGTGATCGCCACCGGTGGCCAGGCGCCGATCATGACCGCCGACGCGCTGAGCGGGCTCGCGAAGCTGGCGGCCCAGACCGGCGACCAGGCGCGTGCGATCGAGCTGTTCGAGCGCTGTCTCGCGCTGCGGGATCAGCACCAGGGCGCGAGCCATCCCGACACCGCCATCGCGTTGGTCAACCTCGGCGTCGCGCTGCAGGAGGTGGGGCGATGCAACGACGCACTCCCGCGCTACCTGCGCGCGATCCCGCTGCTCGAGGCGTCGCTCGGCCAGGCGCATCCGTCGCTCGGCCAGGCCCTCGCGGGGCAGGGCCGGTGCCTGCTCGACACCGGCCACCGTGCCGACGCTCTCGGCGTGCTCGCGCGGGCGCGGGCCATCGCCGGTCGAACCGACCCGGCGCTCGTCCAGCAGATCGATCGCTGGCTTGCCGGCCGCTGAGCGGTGTAGGAAGTCAGGCATGAAGCTCGACTGGACCCGTCTCGATCCGGTGCGCGCGCGCGCCCGGGCCGCGATCGACAAGCTGCCCGGCAAGGCCGGAGAGCTCGCCCGCAAGGCGAACGAGGCGCTCGGGCGCCCGCTCGCCGACGAGGCCGAGCTGGCCGATCGCCGCAAATTCGATGACCGCGATGGCGGGATGATGGCGGGGGCGGGGAGGCCGCCGTCCGGCTCGGGGCTCGAGCCCGCGCCGGTCATCGTCTATCACATGGACAAGACGCGGCGGGACGCGCTCAAGCTCACCGAGATCCTCGACGAGGCCAAGATCCCGTACCAGCTGTCCAACATCCAGGAGGATCCGGCGGCGCAGATGGCGGTGCGGCGGGACAGCAAGGGCTTCCGGCTCCCCGTCGTATTCATCGCCGGAGACGCGATCGGCGGGCGCGCCGAGCTGACGAATCTCCAGACCTCAGGCGAGCTGAGCAAGAAGGTCTTCGGCTGATCCGCGGCAGGGACTGACCACAGCCGGCCGCGGAATTCGCCACGCGTTCGCCTGGTCTGCGTGGTATGGAGCAGCCCATGCCGGGCACCGACAAGACCGAGAAGAAGTGGTCGAAGCAAGCGACCGAGAAGCTGTTCACCGCGCTCAACCGCGCGGACGAGGTTGGCGGCGAGATCCGCGACTACCTCCAGGACAAGGTCGCCACCGATCCGCGCTACGTGTCCGCGCGCAAGCGCCTCGCCAAGCTGCTCGGCAAGGACTACCAGTCGCGTGACGAGGTGGTGAAGGAGGCCAAGGTTCGCGAGGACAAGACCGCCTCGGTCGCCGCCGCGACCACGGCCCCGGTGAAGCGAACCGGGTATGGCGACGCGTCGATCAAGGCGCAGATCTACGGCAAGAAGAGCTGCCCGTGGACGGGGCGCGCGATCACGCTGCTCGAGCGTCACAAGGTCGACTTCGACTATGTCGATCTCGAGGAGCCCGAGCACGAGGCCAAGGCGATGCCGCTCGCGCTCGAGACCAAGCAGAACACGGTGCCGTACGTGTACCTGCGCGGCCAGTTCATCGGTGGATTCAACGCGCTGTCGGAGGTCGACCGGCTGGGCCAGCTCGACGCGGCGATGATGTCCGCGGAGGAGAAGGCGCAGGCGCCCGAGCACCAGCGGAACGTGGTCATCGCGGCGCGCCCGAACACGGACGAGGTCGCTCCAGCTGACCTCGATCCGACGGTCGATTGACCGCGGCATCGCCGCTGGCGGGTACGGGTGGGTGGGAGTCGGGTGCACAACCGGTGGGGTATCCCCCACGTTGTCGACTCCAAACTGCTTGAATCATTGAGCGGGACACTGGCACTGCGCGTGTAATTCCCATGCCGCATGCTCAAGATCCTGTTCGCCTCGGGCCTCGCGATCGGCCTCGTGTCCTGCGCGATGGATCAGGCGACCGAGTACGGCACGACGGCCGGCATGTCGTTCGACGAGTTCAAGGCGAACGCGGCGAGGGAGCCAGGCACGGGCTACTACATCGTCGACTGGGACCGCGTCATCAAGAACGATGACGACCTGTTCGAGTTCTGGGGCTCGCTCGAGCAAGGCGCGCTCTCGATCTTCAGCAACGGCGCCGACATCAAGTGGAGCGACACCCAGAAGCTCCAGCTGACCTACTGCGTTGGCGCGACCTTCGGTGCGAACAAGCAGAAGGTCGTCGATGCGATGAAGGCCGCGAGCGATCTCGGCTGGGAGAAGCTGGCGAACGTCAACTACATCTACGTGCCAGGCGAGGACGCGAACTGCACCGCCGCGAACAACAACGTCATGATGGACGTCAACCAGGTCAACAGTGGCGGTCAGTTCCTGGCGCGCTCGTTCTTCCCGAACGATGCCCGCGTCGACCGCAATGTGCTGATCGACCCCTCGTCGTTCGATCCCGCGCAGACCGGCAACATCCCGCTCGCGAACATCCTCGGCCACGAGCTCGGCCACACGCTCGGATTTCGCCACGAGCACATCCGTCCCGAGGCGGGCGGCGCCTGTCCCGAGGACAACCAGTTCCGCGGCTTGACCCCGTACGACTCGGCGTCGGTCATGCACTACCCCCAGTGCAACGGCACCGCGGCCACGCTCGCGTTCACGACGCGTGACCAGCAAGGTGTCGTCCTCGTGTACGGCGCGCCACTCACGAATACCGCACCGATGACGCAGGTCACTGCGCCGTCAGATGGTTCGATTGTTCCGCCGACGTTCAGCGTCGAGGGTTCCGTGGTCGACACCGACCTCGCGAAGGCCGAGCTGTTCGTCGATGGGGCTTCGTACCAGACGTTGACGGCCGCGCCGTTCACGTTCCAGGTCACCGACCTCGCGCTCGGCGCGCACGCGCTCAAGATCGTCGGCACCGATGGCGCGGGCCAGATCGGCGAGCAGGCGATCAACGTGACCGTGGCGAACAACGGTGGCGGCGGTGGTGGTGGCAGCGGCAGTGGCGGTGGCAGTGGCAGTGGCGACGGGGGCGACGGGGGCGACGTCGACGGCAACGGTGACATCACCGGTGGCTGCGCCGCGGGCGGTTCGGGAGCTGGCCTTGGCTTCGCGCTCGGTCTGCTCGGCCTCGTGATCCGGCGCCGCCGCTAGGGCGTGCAGGTGAACAGGCTGTTCTGGTTGCCCATGCCGTCGTCGATCTGATCGGGGTTCGTCGGGTCGAGGATCCATTCGGTGCCGCTGACGATGAACTTGTACTGGTGCGGGCCCGCGGCGAACGCGTAGCTCCCGGTCCAGCTGCCATCCAAGCCAAGCACGAACGCGGTCGCGCCATGGCCGAGGTCTCCGCCCCACTGGACGAAGTCACCGGTCAGCCAGACCGAGGACGCCGTGCTCCGGCCATCGAGGCGGAACGCCTTGTTGCAGGTGGCGACAAAGCCGTCGACCTCGACCGAGGCATCCGTGACGTCGATGGCTGCATCGGGATCGCCTGGGTCGCCTTTGCCGTAGCCAGGGGGACGACATCCGAGCGTACCGAGGACGAGCAGGAGGGACGCGAACCGCACGCAGTGGCGGCGTTCAAGCCACATGCCATGGCGCGGACAGGCCCTCGTGGCGCAAGCCTGCGGGATCGCCGATCAGCGTCGACAAATGCAGCGGATGGATCGCACAGGGGGTTGCCAAACGAAACATGAGGGGCCGTCACGTCCTCCAGGTCCGCGATCCCACAGGCCCGGACATACTGAACAAATCGCGGGGCCCGGGCATGGATCATGGAGGCACCAGGGTCGCGATGACCAGCCCAAGCCTCGTTCTGCGTCGTGGCCTCGCCGCCCTGGCGGTCGCCCTCGTGGCCTCCGCCGCCCCGGCGCACGCGATCGAGCCGGTGCCCTCGTTCCGCTACCTGGTGACCGGGAACGGGTTCGGATTCCAGGTGTTCGACGTCGGCGCGAACGCGGTGAAGCACTATCTCGAGCGGCCCTATCGCTACCTGCGGGCCAACCCGCAGAACCCCGATGGGGAGGGGATCGTGCGCCGCAACCTCGTGTTCGACACCTACTTCGGGGTCAAGGCGGGGAGCACGGCGGCGTGGCTCGGTGGCCGGGCGCCCGGCGAGGTCGGGTACGTCGCCGAGACGAACATGATCCGCTCCGCGGTGACCGTCGGAGGCGTCACCACCGAGTCGTTCTTCGTCGCGCCGTTCGGGTACCAGGGCAACGCGATGGTGATGCTGCTGAAGGTCACCAACAGCAGCGGATCCCCCCAGCCGGTCACCAGCTACGCGATCCACAACTTCAAGCTCGGATCGGCCCCCAACCCGGACGAGCCCGGGTCCAATGGCGAGACGATCTCGTACGACGCGACGTCGCAGACCGCCACCGAGACCGGACCCGGCGGCGGGACGATGATCTACGCGCCGATCGGGGGAGCCGATGTGTCGAGCTGCGCGCCGGACGCGTTCCAGACGATCGCCGCGGGTGCCGGGATCTCGATGCAGCCGAGCTGCACCGGTGCGGACCGCAAGAACGCGTTCTCGAAGGATCTGGGCACGCTGGCGGCCGGCGAATCCAGATGGTGGGGCGTCGCGGTGCTGTTCGAAGGCGAGGACAGCGCGACGGCCACGCGCGACAAGTGGACCGCGTTCCTCGCCAACCGCACCGCCGACACGCTGTACACCGACCTGCTCGCCGAGTGGGACGCGTGGCGCAAGCCGCCGCCCGCGGGGCTCGCGCCGCAAGAGACTGCGATCTGGCGCCAGGCCGAGGCCGTGCTGCGCATGGGGCAGATCCTCGAGCCGTACCAGGAGAGCCCGCGCCGTCACAATCACGGGATGATCCTGGCCAGCTTGCCGCCCGGCGGCTGGCACACCGGCTGGGTGCGCGACGCGGTCTACGCGACGGTCGCGCTCGCGCGCGCCGGCCACGCCACCGAGGCGAAGCAATCGCTCGACTTCTTCCTCGACGCCGACGCCGGCAAGTACGGCTCGTTCGTCAACGATGTCCCGTACCGGATCAGCACCGTGCGCTACTACGGCGATGGCGAGGAGGAGGCTGACTTCTCCGGCGCGCCGACGCGTAATGTCGAGATCGACGGCTGGGGGCTGTACCTGTGGGGCGCGCGAACCTACGTCGATTCGAGCGGCGACATCGCCTGGCTCGGCCAGACCACGAAGAAGGGCGACACCGTCTACGACGCGCTCCGCGATGGCGTGGCCGAGCCGCTCGCCAGCAACATGGAAGAGGCGGGGATGGCGATCGCCGACGCGTCGATCTGGGAGGTCCACTGGGGCAATCGCGAGCACTTCCTCTACACGACCGCGGCCGCCGCGCGCGGGTTCTGCGACATGGCCACGCTGGCGCGCCGTGCCGGGCGCCCGGACGACATCGAGCGCTATCGCGGGCTGCACGACAAAGCGGTCACCGCGATGAAGACGTTCTTCATCGACTCGAACAAGGTGCTGACGGGCTCGCTCGAGCGGCTCGCGCGCGGCTCGAACTACCGCGATGGCTCGACGATCGAGGCCCTCACGTGGTCGCTCGTCGGTGCAGATAGCGCCACCGGCAAGGCGACGCTCGATGCGATGTCCTTCCTCCAGACCCCCGCGGGCGGCTACAAGCGCCTTGAGGGCTCGCAGGATCAGTACGACACCGACGAATGGATCTTGATCGATCTGCGCGCTTCGTCGGCCTTCCGGCGTTCTGGCGATGATGCGAAGGCCGACCAGCTGCTGGCGTGGGTGACCGGTCAGGGCTCGGTGAACTTCAACCTGCTGCCCGAGCTCTACAACACGCGGACCTCGAGCGGCCAGATCGGCGCGTACTCGGGGAGCATTCCGATGGTCGGCTACGGGGCCGGGGCCTATCAGATGACGCTGCTCGATCGCGCCGGTGCGTTCGAGGCCAACGACTGTGGCCAGCTAGATCCGGGCGACGACGCGGGCCCGGGCGGTGGTGGCGACGACGATGACACCGGCGGGCCTCGCACGGGCGTTGCGTGCGCGTGCAGCGGCGGCCCTGGGTCCCCGGGCACCGGCCTGGTGCTGGCCGGCGTGTTCGCGGTCGTGCTGCGTCGGCGGAGGCGCGGGTGAGCGTCATCGAGCTTCGCGGGATCTGCAAGCAGTTCCCAGGAGTCCGCGCGCTGCACGAGGTCTCGCTCGAGATCGAGCGTGGTGAGGTGCTCGGGCTCATCGGGGAGAACGGTGCCGGCAAGTCGACGCTGATCAAGATCCTCGGCGGCGTGTACGAGGCCGGAAGTTATCGCGGCGAGGTCGTGGTCTCCGGGCGTGCCCAGGCGTTCCGGACGACCCGCGATGCGCGGCGCGCCGGGATCGCCGTGGTCCACCAGGAGCTGAGCCTCGTGCCCGAGATGACGGTGGCCGAGAACCTGATGCTCGGGTCCGAGCCCGGCCGGCTCGGGATCGTCGATCGCGTGCGGGCAGAGGCGACCGCGCGGGACCTCTTGCGCGCCGTGATGGGCGACGAGGCGGCCTCGATCGACCTCGAGCTGCCGGCGGGTCACCTCGGGGTCGGCGTCCAGCAGTTGCTCGAGATCGCGCGCGCGCTGGCCGACGAGGCACGCGTGATCATTCTCGACGAGCCCACCGCCGCGCTCACCGACGGCGAGATCGAGCGCCTGTTCACGCTCGTTCGCGAGAGGCGCACCGCCGGCGCGTCGTTCGTCTATATCTCGCACCGGCTCGAAGAGATCCGGGCGCTGTGCGACCGGGTCGCCGTGATGCGCGATGGCGAGCTGGTCGGGATCCGCGGTGCGCAGGCGAGCACGGACGAGATCATCGCGATGATGACCGGCAAGGAGCTGGGCGATGTCCACGCGCCGACCGCCGGCGCCGCCCTCGGCGAGCCCGTCCTCGAGGTCGCGAACCTCCGCGTGGCTCACCCTGCCCTGCCCGATCGCTTCGTCGTCGACGAGCTGTCGTTCACCGTTCGCGCGGGAGAGGTCGTCGCGCTCGCCGGTGCGATGGGCGCCGGCCGCACCGCGACGCTGTCCGCACTGTTCGGCGTCGCGCGCAGTGCAGTCTCGGGCACGGTCGTCGTCGACGGCCGACCGATCTCGCTCCGCTCGCCCGCCGATGCGATCGCCGCCGGTCTCGCGTTTGTCCCCGAGGACCGCAAGGCGTGCGGCCGCGTGCTCGGTGCGAGCGTCGCAGACAACCTGGCGCTGGC
>Ga0316601_100001775_pt1 | contig 10778 bp, 9 predicted proteins | sample OWC_soil_day5_no_FD_207663 | JGI IMG/M metagenome (GOLD analysis project Ga0316601, IMG submission 207663) | Wetland soil microbial communities from Old Woman Creek delta, Ohio, United States - OWC_soil_day5_noCT | ecosystem: Environmental > Terrestrial > Soil > Wetlands | place: USA: Ohio...
TCGGCACGGTAGCTCTTGGGGGACGGCAGCACGGCCGCAAGCAGGGCGGCCTCCGAGCGACTGAGCCGCGCGGCGTCCTTGCTGAAGAACCGTCGGCTGGCTGCCTGCACGCCCCAGGTGCCGCGGCCGAACTCCGCCACGTTCAGGTACACCTCGAGGATGCGCTGCTTGGGCCAGGCGAACTCGATCAGCACCGTCACGCCCGCCTCGAGGCCCTTGCGGAACCAGCTCTGCCCGGGCCAGAGGAACAGGTTCTTAGCCACCTGTTGACTGATGGTGCTGGCGCCGCGCACGCGCCGGCCACGCTCGCGGTCCTGCAGGGCCTTGTCGATCTGCTTGAAATCGAAGCCGTGGTGATACGGGAATTGCTGGTCTTCGGCCGCCACGACCGCGAGCCCGGCGTTGACCGAGATCTGGTCCCAGTCGCGCCAGTCGTGGCGGAACTCGTAGCCGTCATCGCGGCTGAACAGTGCGCCGACGCGGTCGCGCAGCATGAAGGTGGTGGTCGGCGGGTCCACCCAGCGCAGCGCCAGCACGGCGGCCACGGTGACGGCCACCCAGGCGGCGACCGCCAGCAACAGGGCGCGGACCATGCGTGCCAGCAGGCGTTTGCGACGTTTCGCCACGGTGGGCGCGGTGGCCTGCGAACCGGTCGGGCAGGCTCAGCCGGCAGGTGTGACCCGGCGCGCGCTCTTCACCTCGATCGGCGTGACGGGCACGTCCTGGTGGCCGGCCTTGCTGCCGGTCTTCGCGGCGGCCATCTTGTCCACCACATCCATGCCCTCGACGATGTGGCCGAAGACTGCGTAACCGGCGCCGCCGCGGCCCGGGTCGAGGAAGGCGTTGTCCACGAGGTTGATGAAGAACTGCGAGGTGGCGCTGTGAGGGTCGTTCGTGCGCGCCATGGACAGCGTGCCGCGGCGGTTCTTCAGGCCATTGTCAGCCTCGTTGCGGATTGCTGCGCGCGTCGGCTTCTGCTTCATGTCGGCGGTGAGTCCGCCGCCCTGCACCACGAAGCCCGGAATGACCCGGTGGAACACGGTGCCGTCGAAGTGCCCGGCGTCCACGTAATCCAGGAAATTCTGGGCGGTGACCGGAGCGTCGTCCGCGAACAATTCGACGGTGAAGCTGCCGAGCGTGGTCTCGAATCGGATCATGGCGGGGTCCGTGGTGAGTCGGGAAATGGGGCGGAATAGTGAACGCGCCCGGGTCCGATGTCACGTGTCGTCGGGGCCGGGAGAGGGCCGGTGGGCCCCCGCCGCCAACGGCCTGCAAGAGACTCGACTTGACGTGGTGGGCACTCCAGCCGTTAACGTGACGGGCTGACGTGGGCCTGAACGGCCTCAGGCGCTGGAGCGGATCGCGCAAGTGCGGCAGGTTTGGTCGAACAGCATCGAGGTGTCTCCCGGCAGCGGGGCTCGCGGCGGCGGGGCCTGTTGCCCATGAACGCCGCGTCGCTGGCTTTCCGCTCGGAACCATGCGCAGCGCTCGATCCGCTGCAGGTTTTCGCCGCGGCGGGGACGGCAGCGCGCTTTTACTGGGAACAGCCGGCCGCGCAGCGCTTCCGGGTCGGCATCGGCTGCGCCGCGCGCATCGCGGTCGAGGGGATCGAGCGATTCCGCATCGCGGAGATCCGTGCGGGCGAGCTCTTCGCAGCCATGACGTGGGAAGGTCGTGGCCCGCGCCTCGGTCACCTCGTCGGGGGATTCGCCTTCGCGTCGTCGAACGGACGCAGCGGCCTGTGGCAGGGGTTCCCGGATGGCGAACTGCGGTTGCCGGAACTCGTGTACTGGCGCGAGGGCGACCGTTACGTGCGGGACGCCTGCGTCGGCAGCCGCTGGGCGACGCTGCAGCCCCGTCCCCTGGCGCTGGGCCATCCGGTGCGCGGTCCGGCCGAGATCGGTAACGGCGGTCCGGACGCGTACGTCGAGCGCGTGCAACGTGCCCTCGCAGGGATACGTGCCGGGACGCTGGACAAGGTGGTCATTGCGCGGGCCGTGCACGTGACGGCTGGCTCGGCGATCGACCCGGTCGCCTGGCTGGTCGCGCTGCGGGAGCGCTTTCCGGCCTGCACGCTGTTCGCGGTGGGCGAGGGCGACGCGGTGTTCCTCGGGGCGAGCCCCGAGCGACTGGTCCGCGTGCAGGGCAAAGAGGTGGAAACCGTGGCGCTCGCAGGCACGGCTCCGCGCGGCGCCTCTACGGCCGCCGATCGCGCCCTCGGCGAGGCGCTCTGCGACAGCCGCAAGAACGGGGATGAGCACGCGATCGTGGTGCGGCACCTGCAGTCGGTGCTCACCGAGTGCTGCGATGGTGTGGAGGTCGCGCCGGAACCCAAGCTGCTCAGGACGCGCACGGTGCAGCACCTGTGCACGGAACTGCGCGCACGCCGGCGTGCCGAGGCGCCCGTGTCGCTGCTCGAACTTGCAGCGCGCCTGCACCCGACGCCCGCGGTCGGCGGGGCGCCGCGCGACGCGGCGCTCGAGTGGCTCGCGGAGCACGAGGCCATCGATCGGGGCTGGTTTGCCGGCCCGGTCGGCTTCGTGCAATCGAACGGCGACGGGGAATTTGATGTAGCCTTGCGCTCGGCCCTGGTGCGCGGACGCAGCGCCACGGCGTGGGCCGGTGCCGGCATCGTCGCACGATCGGAGCCCCGGGCCGAATTCACCGAGACCGAGCTCAAGCTGCGCACCGTGCTGGGGCCGCTGCTGTGGGGAGCGCCCTGATGGATCACCCCGCCGACATGCGCGACGTTGGCGCCGCCAACCTGCTGTTTGCCCGTGCGCTGATCGACGAACTGCATGCAGCCGGCGTTGCAAGCGCCGTCGTCTGCCCCGGGTCGCGCTCGACGCCGCTCGCACTGGCTGTCGCGCAGCAGGCGGGCCTGTCTCATACGGTGCACATCGATGAGCGCAATGCGGCGTTCCATGCGCTGGGATTCGCGAAGGCCACGGGGCGACCCGTGGCGCTCATCTGCACATCGGGGACTGCCGGCGCCAACTTCCTCCCGGCCGTGGCCGAGGCATACCACTCGCGTGTACCGCTGGTGGTGCTGACCGCCGACCGTCCGCCGGAGCTGCGCGCGTGGGGCGCCGCGCAGACCATGGAGCAGCGTTCGCTGTACGCTGGATTCACGCGCTGGAGCGAAGAGGCGCCGTGCCCGTCGGAAGGCGGCGGCGTGAACTACGCGCGCGCGCTTGCGCGCCGGGCCGCATGCGAGGCCACGGGTCCTGCACCGGGCCCGGTGCACCTGAACCTGCCATTTCGCGAACCGCTGGTACCGAGTTCGGGTGAGGTGGGGCCTTTGCCTGCGCGCCCGTCGGCCGCGGCAGACGTTTCGCTCGTGCACGAAGCGCGGGACTCGTCAGGCTCGCTCGCGCGCGAGCTGCGCGGCATTCCCCGGGGCGTGCTGCTGTTCGGGCCGGACTCTTGGGACGCGTCGCTCGCCGAGGCTGCCCGGCAACTCGCGTCGTCGCTCGCGTGGCCGGTGCTGGCGGATCCCGCCTCGGGGCTGCGCGCGGGTGTGGCACTCGAGGGAGCGCTGATCCACGGCGCGGACCTGCTGCTGCGCGATCCCGATACGGCGGCTGCGCTGCGACCCGATCTCATCGTGCGTTTCGGCGGGCTGCCGACCAGCAAGGCGATGTCGACCTGGCTGGCGGGCCATCCAGCGGCCGACCTCTGGCTGGTGGATCCGGCAGCCGGGTTCCGCGACCCGCAACATCGGGCGAGTCGTGTGCTGCGCGCGAGCCCGCGGCAGTTCTGCGCGCTGGCGAACAGCGGGTCCGGCAGGCCTGCGGCGGAGGCACGGGCGTGGAGCGCCCGCTGGCGCCACGCCGACCGGGTGGCGCGCGCGGCGCTGTCCGACGCGCTTGCCGCCGATTCGCGTTTCCTGACGCCGCATCTCGCCCAGGCGCTGTGGGCGAATCTGCCGGCCGGAGCGGTGCTGTACGCCGCGAACAGCATGGCGATCCGCGAGATCGATGCGTTCGCAGGCCCGCGCCGCGACGCATTGCGCCTGCTCGCAAACCGTGGCGTGAACGGCATCGACGGCCAGGTGTCCGCGGCGCTCGGCGCAGCCCTGGGGCTGCACCGACCCACCGTGCTGTGGTGCGGGGACCTGACGCTTCTCCACGACCTGTCGGGGCTGCTGGCCGGCCGCCTGCACGACGCGGATCTGACGATCGTCGTGAGCAACGACGACGGCGGCGGCATCTTCGAGTACCTGCCGGTGGCTCGGTCCATACCGCGCGCGGTGTTTGAGCCGCTGTTCGCTGTGCCGCATGGTCTCGACCTCCGCAGGCTCGCGCAGGGTCTCGGCTGGGAAGCAGAGCGCGCGGAGTCTGCTGAAGCGTTCTCGAAGTCGCTGTCGCGTGCGCTGCGTGGCGGACGTCACGTAATCGAGGTCCCGGTGGATCGTGCCGCCAACACGGCGTTGCACGTCGCGCTGCACGAGACCATTCGCGCGCGGCTGCACATGGAGCCGCCGCCGTGAGCGGGCAGGTGCTGCCCATGGAGCGAGGCGGCCGGGGTCCGGCGCTGATGCTGTTGCATGGCTACACCGGCAGCGGCAGCAGCATGGCCGGCATCGCGCGTGCTTTCCAGGGCGAGTACGAAACGCTCGCGCCGGACCTGCCTGGCCACGGGCGTTCGGTGTTCGCCGCCGAGTGCGGCTTCGATGACTGCCTGGGCGATCTGGCTGCAACGCTCGAGTCGACCGGCCACCGGCGCGCCCACTGGCTCGGCTATTCCCTGGGCGCGCGGCTCGCCTTGGGCTGCGCGGTTCGTCACCCGGGCAGTGTTGCATCGCTCGTCCTGCTGGCCGGCCGCGCCGGCATCGCCGATCCGGACGAGCGCGCCACGCGCCGTCGCGCGGACGACGCGCTCGCCACCCGCATCGAGGCTCAAGGCATTGGGGTGTTCGTGGACGAATGGCTGGCGCAGCCGCTGTTCGCCAGTTTGCGCCGACTTGGTCCGGAGTTTCTCGCCCGCGAGCGCAGCGCGCGCCTTGCGAATGACGCGCACGGGCTGGCGGCGAGTCTGCGCCGCCTCGGGCCGGGCGCGCAGCCGTCGCTGTTCGATGCGCTGCCCGACGTCAAGGTTCCAGTGCTGCTCGTCGCGGGCGCGCTCGATACCCGCTTCGTGGAGCTGGCACACGAGCTTGCTCGCCGGCTGCCGCGCGCCGAGGTCCGGGCAATCCCGGACGCGGGACATGCGGCTCACGTCGAGCGACCCGACGCGTTCAACGACGCCGTCCGAGATTTTCTGCGCCGGGTTGCGAACCCGGCGTCCGCCATTCCATCGCGTTCGGTCCAGGAGATCGCTTCATGACTGACACCTGCACCCCGGCGTCCACCCGCCCGAACTGGCAGACGGTGCGCGCCTACGAGGATATCCGCTTCGAACGGGACGGCGGCCTCGCCAGGATCACCATCTGCCGTCCCGAGGTGCGCAATGCGTTCCGGCCCAAGACGCTGTTCGAGCTGATCGACGCGTTCTCGCGGGCGCGCGAGGACAACACGATCGGCGTGATCATCTTCACCGGCGAGGGCGACCTGGCGTTCTGTTCCGGCGGTGACCAGCGCATCCGCGGCAACGAGGGCTACGTCGGCGACGACGGCGTGCCGCGCCTCAACGTGCTGGACCTGCAGCGGCTGATCCGCTCGCTGCCGAAGGTGGTGATCGCCGCCGTCGCGGGCTACGCGATCGGCGGTGGCCACGTGCTGCACGTCGTCTGCGACCTGACGATCGCCGCAGACAACGCGCGCTTCGGCCAGACCGGTCCGCGGGTGGGTTCCTTCGACGGCGGTTTCGGGTCGTCCTACCTGGCGCGCATCGTCGGCCAGAAGAAGGCGCGCGAGATCTGGTACCTGTGCGAGCAGTACGATGCCCAGGAAGCGCTCGCCATGGGGCTGGTGAACAAGGTCGTGGCGGTCGCCGAGCTCGAGGCGACGGCCGTCGCGTGGGGACGGCGCATCCTGCAGCACAGCCCGCTGGCCATCCGCTGCCTCAAGGCGGCCTTCAACGCGGAGCTCGACGGGCAGGCCGGTATCCAGGAACTGGCTGGCCACGCGACGCAGCTGTTCTACATGACCGAGGAGGCGCAGGAGGGACGCAACGCCTACAACGAAAAGCGCCCGCCGGACTTCTCGCGCTTCCCATGGCGGCCGTAAGCGCGCGTTCGGCATGGTGGCTGGCGATCCGGCCGGCGACGCTCACGGCGTCGGCCGCGCCGGTCCTCGTCGGCACCGGCGCCGCGTGGGCTGACGGTGCATTCGCCCTTGGCCCGGCGCTCGCAGCGTTGCTGGGTGCAGCACTGCTCCAGGTCGGCGCCAACTTCGCGAACGACGTGTTCGACTTCGAACGTGGTGCCGACACCGTCGAGCGCCTCGGCCCGCAGCGTGCGACCCAGCAGGGATGGATCTCGGCCGCGCAGATGAAGCGGGCGATGTGGCTGGCGTTCGCCGGTGCAACCGTGGTCGGTCTGTACCTCACGTACGTCGCCGGCTGGCCGGTGCTGGCACTGGGCCTGCTGTCGATCGCCGCGGCCTACCTGTACACCGGCGGCCCGAAGCCGTATGGCTACCTTGGCCTCGGGGACCTCGCCGTGTTCGTGTTCTTCGGCTTCGGCGCGGTGGCGGGCACTTACTACGTGCAGGCGCACTCGGTGTCGACGCTCGCGCTGCTGGCGTCGATCCCGATCGGAGCGCTGGCCACCGCGATCCTCGTCGTGAACAACCTGCGCGATATCGAGACCGACGCGCGCGCAGGCAAGCACACGCTGGCGGTGCGGCTCGGCGACGGGCCTACGCGCAGCTATTACCTGCTGCTGCTCGCGATTGCCTATCTCGTGCCACTGTTCCTGTGGTGGCGCGGTCTCACCGGGGCGTGGGCGCTGCTGACGTGGCTGTCCCTGCCGCTTGCGCTGCGGCTGGCCAGACGTATGCGGCATGAGCGGGGCCTGGCGCTGAATGGCTGCCTGGTCGGAACCGCCCGCCTGGAAGTCGTGTTTGGCCTGCTGTTCGCGCTCGGCCTGGCGTGCTGAAACTCGCGGCAGCCCGCGCAAATCTCGTGCGGCTGCAGTTCGTGCGGCCCGTGCGGACCGCGCGGGGGGAGTTCGCCGGGCGCGCCAGCGTGCTGCTCGAGTTGCGCGACCAGGATGGGGTCGTCGGCTACGGCGAGGCAGCGCCCTGGCCGGGCTTCGGCACCGAATCCCCCGACGAGGCGCTGGCGAAACTGAGCGATGCGCGGGCGATGTTGAGCGGCGTCGAAGCCGAACCAGGGCAATGGTCGACAGAGCTCGACGCACACCTGCGTGACGCGCCGGCGGCGCGTGCAGCCGTGCAGGGGGCATTGTGGGATCTTGCGGCGCGTCGTGCCGGGCGTCCGCTGGCCGATCAACTCACGGCCTGCGTCGGTCCGCTCTGTGGTGCGCCCCTGCGCCAAGTGCACGCGAGCGCGCTGCTCGTCGCTCGCGATCCTGACGCGCTTCGCGATGAGGCGGCTGGCGCACGCGCTGCGGGTCACCTGGCGGCGAAGCTCAAGCTCGGCGGGGCGTCGCTCGCCGAGGATGTCGCACGCGCGCGGGCGGCGCGCGCCGGAGCCGGGGAGGAGGTCGCGTTGCGCGGCGACGCAAACGGTGCGTGGGGCTCAGGCGAGGCCCTCGCGGCGCTCGACGCGCTCGAGCAGTTCCGTTTCGACTACATCGAGCAGCCGCTGCCCGCCGACGATATCGAGGGCCTGGCCGAGCTGCACCGCCGGTCACCAGTGCGGCTGGCGGCGGACGAATCGGTGGCGACGGCGCAGGGCGCGATGCGTCTGATCGCGGCTGGTGCCGTGGACGTTGTGATCCTGAAACCTGCCACGCTCGGCGGTCCGGCGCGTGCGCTCGCGATTGCCGCTGAGGCGCGTCGGTGCGGAATCCAGGTCGTGTTCTCGCACACGTTCGAGAGTGCGGTCGGCGCCCGGCACGTGCTGCACTGCGCCGCGGCATGGGGCGACCCGGCGGCCGTCCACGGACTCGCCACGGCCGGGTTGTTCACTTCGGATGTCGCAGAGCCCGTCCGGTGCCGTGCCGGATGGGCGGAGGTTTCCGCCGCGCCCGGACTCGGTGTCTCGCCATGACGGAGCACCGTGGCCTGCTCTGGCGCGCGTCGCGGACGCCCGATGCCCCGGCACTGGAGACCGGCACGGGCGCGTGGAGCTTCGCCACGCTGGCGGAGCGCGCGCGGCGCGGCGCCGCCTTCGTGAATGCGGGGGCGGCGCGTGGCGACGCACCAATCGGTCTGCTGATGCATGACAGCGCGCAGTTCGCCGCGTGGTTGCACGCGTTCGTCCTTGCCGGACGTGCCGTTCTGCCTCTCAACATGCGACTCACCGCAGGCGAGCTGGCGCAACTGCTCCACCACGCCCGGGCCAGGTGGCTGCTGGGCGAGGCGGGCGATGCGCGCCTCGACGAGCTCGCGTCAGGCGTGCCGGGCCTGCGAGCCGAGATTGCTCCGTCGCTCGAATCGCTGCCTGCGACTTCTGCTCCGGTGCCGAGCGGGTATGCGGATGCCGACGCCACGCTCGCGGTGCTCTACACGTCCGGGACCTCCGGCCGCGCCAAGGGAGCCTGCCTGAGCTGGAACAACTTCGTCGCCAGTGCGCTGGCCGCCGAAGCGCGTCTCGGTCCAGCCGTGCGCGGACGCTGGCTTGGCTGCATGCCGCTGTTTCACGTGGGCGGCCTGTCGATTCTGGTGCGCAGCGTGCTGTTCGGCGGACCGGTCCGCCTGCAGTCGCGCTTCGACGCTGCCGCGGTGAGCGATGCGCTGGACCGCGGTGACATCGAGGGGCTGTCGCTCGTGCCAACGATGCTCTCGCGGCTGCTCGTGCACCGCGCCGGGCATGCGGCGCCCCCGGGGCTGCAAGTGCTGCTGCTCGGCGGGTCAGCAGCCGCACCGGAACTGCTCACGAGGGCACTCGCGGCGGGCTATCCGGTCTGTCCTACCTACGGACTCACGGAAGCGGCCTCGCAGGTTGCGACGGCAGCGCCGCCGCGGGCCGGCGCGACCAGCGCGTCGCCAATGATGCCGATGCCGGGCACGGAGGTGCGCATCGTTGCAGACGATCGTGACGTGCCGTCGAACGCACCCGGCGAGATCGTCGTCCGCGCGCGCACCGTCATGCGGGGCTATCTGCACGACCCGGAAGCCACGGCGCGCGCGCTGCGTGACGGCTGGCTGCACACGGGTGACGTCGGTTACCTCGACGACGAGGGCGGCCTGCATGTGCTCGACCGGCGCGACGACCTGATCGTCTCGGGCGGCGAGAACGTGTACCCCGCCGAGATCGAGGCCGTCCTGCTCGAGCACCCTGCGGTGGACGATGCCGGCGTCAGCGGTGTTGCCGATGCAGACTTGGGTGCGCGCGTCGTGGCATGGATCGTCGCTGCACCGGGTGCAGCGGCGGACGTGAAGGCGCTGCAGCACCACTGCCGCAGCCGCCTTGCCGGGTACAAGCAGCCGCGCGAGTATCGCTTCGTTGCAGCGCTGCCGCGCAATGCAGCAGGCAAGCTGCAGCGGCGGCAGCTAACCGGGTGAGCGGCCCTCCGTGCAGCGGTCGCGTCCGGCGAGATCGCGGTGCGTCTGAACGGCGTCGAACCCGGCACGAGCGAACAGCTGGCGCACGGCGTCGCCCTGGGTGTCGCCGTGCTCGACCACCAGCCAGCCGCCCGGCACCAGGTGCTGCGGCGCGCCGGCGATGATGGACTGCAGGGCCTCGAGCCCGGTCGGTCCGGAGAACAGCGCCTGCGGCGGCTCGAAGCGGCTTACTCCCGGTTCGACACGGGGGTCACCGACAGCGATGTAGGGTGGGTTGCTGGCGATCAGGTCGAACTTGCGGGCGGCGACCGGCTCGAACCAGGCGCCTCGCGCGATCGCGACCCGCTCCGCGAGGCCAAGCCGCGCGGCGTTCGCCCGTGTCGTCTCGATGGCGCTCGCCGAAAGATCGGTGGCCGTGATCCTGCAGCGCGGTCGCTCGCTGGCGATGGCGAGTGCGATGGCGCCGCTGCCAGCGGCGAGATCGAGTGCGTCGCTTTGAGCTTCGATCGGAAGGTGAGAGAGAGCACGCTCGACAACGAGTTCGGTCTCGGGTCGCGGCACCAGCACTCCGGGTCCGACCGCGAGCGGCAGTGACCAGAATTCCTTTTCCCCGAGGATGTAGGCGATCGGCTCGCCCAGCGCGCGGCGCGTGACGAACGCCTCGTAGCGATCGGTGGCCTCGCAGTCGAGAATGCGTTCCTCGGCATGGGCCAGCAGCCACGCGCGCGGGCGCGCGAGGGCGGCGCCCAGCAGAACTTCGGCCTCGCGACGCGGATCCTCCGTCGTGCGGGCAAGCCTCGCGACGCCTTCATCGAGCAGTGCGCGAACTTCGGTGGCCATGCGGGGCAGCGTGCCCGTCAGTCGAGCGCGGCCAGCTGCTCGGCCTGCCACTCCTGCTGCAGCGGCCCGATCACGTCGTCGAGCCCGCCGTCCACGATCGCGGGGAGCTGGTAGAGCGTGAGGTTGATGCGGTGGTCGGTCACGCGGCCCTGCGGGTAGTTGTACGTGCGGATGCGCTCCGAGCGGTCGCCGGAGCCGACCTGCAGCTTGCGTTCCCTGGCCTGCTGCGCTGCCTGCTTCTGCTGCTCGGTCTCGAGCAGCCTGGCGCGCAGCAGTGACATCGCGCGCGAGCGATTCTTGTGCTGCGAGCGCTCGTCCTGGCACTCGACGACGATGCCCGTCGGCAGGTGCGTGATGCGG
>Ga0316601_100001776_pt1 | contig 10777 bp, 9 predicted proteins | sample OWC_soil_day5_no_FD_207663 | JGI IMG/M metagenome (GOLD analysis project Ga0316601, IMG submission 207663) | Wetland soil microbial communities from Old Woman Creek delta, Ohio, United States - OWC_soil_day5_noCT | ecosystem: Environmental > Terrestrial > Soil > Wetlands | place: USA: Ohio...
TTGCCGGGGCGGCTTCGAGCACCCCATCGAGCAGCTTGATCTTCTTCAGCGTCAGCGCCTCGGTCAGCACGAATGAGACGCGGCCGCCCCAGGTCATGGCCAGTTGCGTCGGCAGCTTGCCCTGGCGGATGTGCTGGGCCAGCTCGTCAATGTCCAGCGTGTGGCGCGTGTAGCGCACGGTGGCCTTCTCGCTGTCGGGCTGCTTCAGCTCGCACTCGCGGTCGATACTGAAGCCGGCCGGCGCCTCGCGCGTGGCCAGCCACTCGGCCATGGCCGCGGCCGGCGACAGCTGCGTCTGCAGCAGCTTCAGCCGCAGGCCGCCGCCAAGCAGATCGACCAGCCGGGTCACCAGCGCGTCGGCCTGCTTGACGCCGGCCGCTTCCACGAGCACCAGGCCGGCTCTCGCGTCCAGCCACACCAGCGTGTGCGAGCGTTTGGCAAAGGCGCGCGGCAGCAGTTCGTGGACGATCGCCTCCTTCAGCTCGCGGGCCTGCTTGGCGCGCGGGCGGCGGCCGGTGTCGTCCTCGATCTTCTGCAGCCGTTCTTCCAGCAGCTTCTTCACCACCGACGACGGTACCGGCTTGCGCTCGACACACAGTCGCAGGATCGTCTGGCCGGCCACCTGCTCGAGCAGCGCGCCATGCTTGCGGCCGCGCGGTTCGACCCACCCGGCGGATTCCGGCTGCGAGGCCGCGCATTCGACGAAGCGCTGGCTCGCCAGGCGTTCTTCGATGGCCGCCGGCGCGGGCGGGTTCCAGTTGTCGATGCGGTAGATCAGAGCGTTCTTGAACATGACGGGGGGCAGGTGAAGGGGCGCGCATTGTAGGAGCGGCCGGCGCGCGGCCCGGCGGTCGCAAGCGTCACAATCGTCCCCGCCATCCATCCCTCAACCCGACGCCTGCCGCGTCTGCCCGGAGACGACTTCCCCATGTTTTCGCACGTCATGATCGGCACCAACGACCTGGACAAGTCCAAGGCCTTCTACGACGCCGTGCTGGGCACGCTGGGCGTGCCCGCCGGCGCGGTCGACCGCTACCGCGTCTTCTGGCGCACGCCGACCGGCGTGTTCTCGGTGACGCTGCCGATCAACGGCCAACCGGCGACCGTCGGCAATGGCGGCACGGTCGGCTTTGCCTGCGCGTCGCCGCAGCAGGCCGACGCCTGGCATGCCGCGGGCCTGGCCCACGGCGGCGTCAGCTGCGAAGACCCGCCGGGCGTTCGCGAAGGCGCGGCCGGCAAGCTCTACCTGGCCTATCTGCGCGACCCGGACGGCAACAAGATCTGCGCGCTGCATCGCCTGCCGCGGGCCTGAGCGCGATCGGCCGGCGCTAGCCCGGGCGGGCCCCGGCGCGGCGCGCGCGCGGCTTCACGGCGGGCCTGGCGGGCAGGGTGGCCTGCTCCAGCCACAGCAGCGCGTCGACATGCGAGATGATGCGCTGCAGGTACTCGGGCGAAGCGTCGCACATCGTCCTCAGCGCCTGGTTCAGCAGCCGCTGCGTGTTCAGCGGCCCGGCGTTGTCCGGCACCAGCGCCAGCGCCTGTGCCAGCCGCTGTTCCACGCTGAGCCGGGCCCAGGTGTCGCGGTGCCGGCTGACCGCCTTCAGTTCGGCCGCAGGCGCCAGGGTGCCCCCTGCCGTGGCCGCGCGCGGCGCCGCATCGAGCCCCTGGTACCGCAGGTGGGCCAGCAGCTCCGCCAGGCCGGTGCCAGGCGCAGGCTGCCGCTGCGCGGCGGCGGGCGCGGGCGCCGCCGCACCTTCGCCGTAGCCGGCCAGCAGCTGTGCCAGCCGCAGTTCGAGCAGGCGCCGCACCTCGCCGTGCCGACCCGCGGTGCGGCGCGCCAGCGCTTCGATGAAGCGCCAGCGCACCGGGTCGACGCGCGCCGCGCCCCGTGCGCGCAATGCCTCGATTGCGCGCGCCGCCTCGCCAGGGTCGGCAGGGCCGGTGCTCATGGTCCGGCGGCGTGTTTCTTGCCGGCGGGCCGCGGCATGGGCGTGATCTCGACGCGCCGGTTCTGCGCGCGCCCGGTGGCGTCGGCGTTCGACGCCACCGGCTGTTCGGCGCCGAAGGCGGCGGCGAAAACGGCCGACGCGCTGACGCCGTCTTCGATCAGCGCGCGCGTCACGGTCAACGCGCGCTGCGCGGACAGCTCCCAGTTGTCGGCGAACTGCTGGCTGCTTTCGCGCATCGGCCGGTCGTCGGTGAAGCCGCTGACCATCAGGATCTCGTCGCGGGCCGCCAGGTAGGCGCCCAGCGGCGCGGCCAGGCTCTTCAGCAGCCGCCGGCCTTCGGGCTGCAGCTGGTCGGAGTTGAAGGCGAACAGCACGCTGCTGCTGATGCCGATGCGGCCGTTGTCGAATGTCACGCGTCCCTGGGCCAACGGAATGGCCAGTGCCTGTTCGAGGGCCTCGCGCCGCTGCTGTTCGGCCTGGCGCTTGCGGACCTCGGCTTCGAGTTGCGTGGACAGGTCCAGCTGCATGCCCAGCGCTGCTGCCAGGATCAGCACGAAGGCGCCGAGCAGGCCGGCCATCAGGTCGCCGAAGACCGCCCAGACCGGCGGGCTGGCCTCGCCGCCGGCATCGATGTCGATGTCGGTCATGCGGCTTCCTCGCCGTGCGCCGCGCGCCGCCCGGCCAGGCGCTGCAGGTCGGCGACGATCTGCTGCTGCGAGCTCAGGCTCAGGTCGATGACCTCGCGGGCCTGGGCCACGTAGTAGGCCAGCTGCTCGTCGCTGCGCGCGATCACCTGGCCGAGGCCGTGGTCGACGCGTTGCAGGTGCGCCATCAGCTTGTCGCTGGAGCGGCTGAAGCCGTCGACTGCGGCGCCGAAGGCTTCGCCCAGGCTGGCGACTTCGACGGCGCTGCAGGCCAGCTGCGCGGCCGTCGATTCCATGCGCGCCGACTCGGCGTCGACTTTCTCGATGAAGCGGCTGCCGGCTTGGTCCAGCCGGGCGGCGCTGCCGGCCACCAGCGCGTCGATGGCTGCGCGCTGGTCGCTGGCGTTGTGCTGCAGCGATTCGAGCAGCGTGTTCAGCGCGGCCAGGACGCGGCTGCGCTCGTCGAGCAGGCTGTTGTCGCGCGCCAGGCTGTCGGACAGCTGCCGGCGCAGCTGCGCCACCAACTCGGCCGCGGCGCGCGGCGCCTCGGAGGCGGTCTGCGCCAGGCCGGCCATTTCGCCGAGGGTGCTGCGCGCATGCGCCTCGGCCTGCGCCGAGATGCGCGCGGCGGTGTGCTCCAGCGTGGCACAGATCTGCGTCTGCTGGGCCAGCGTCGATGCGGTGGCCTGCTGCCACTCACGCTGCAGCGTCGCGGCCAGCGCGCCCAGCGCGTCGGCCTGCGCCTGCAGCGTCTGCCGGGCGAGGGCGGCGCTGCCGTGTTCGTGCCCGGCCAGCGCCTGCTGCCAGTTGGTGGACACGCTTTGCACCGCCTGCTCCAGCCGCGTGGACAGGCTGTCGAGCTGCGCCGTCAATGCCGCCGCGACCTGATCGCTGAGCGCCGCGTGGCGGCCGGTCAGCGTCTCCGCTAGCGCGACCGAGCGCCGTTCGAAGCGCTCGGCCAGGCCGTCGAGCTGCCGACCCGCGGCGTCGGCAATGCGGCCGTGCAGCGCCGCGGTCTCGCGCGTGATGCCGCTCATCGTCGCGTCGACCACCGACTGCAGCGTCGCGCCGGCCAGGCGCGCGCCTTCGCTCAGGCTGCGGCGCAGCGACTGATCGACTGAAGCGGCCAACGCCTGGTAGGCCGCCACGGCCTGGCTCTGGAACTGCTGCTGGCTGGCCAGCAGATGCTCGTCGGCCTGGCGCGCCTGCGCCTGCATCTGCGCCATCGCCGCGTCGAGCCGCTCGACCAGCGCCGGCATCAGCTCGGCCTGCTGCTGCAGCAGCCGCACCGACAGCTCGCGCTGCTCGGTGCGCCCGAAGCCGCGCAGGCTGCCGGCCAGCCGCGTGTCCAGCAGCTGGCCCGCCTGCTGCCTTTCGCGCCGGCACAGTGCGGACATCAGGCCGAGCAGCGCCGAGGCCGCGACGCCGGCAACCGAGGTGCCAAAGGCCAGGCCCAGGCCCTTGACCGGGGCGGCCAGCGAATCGCGCATGGTCTGCAGGTCGGTGGCGCGTTCCAGCGCGACGCTGGTGCCGCTGAGCGTGACGACCATGCCGAGGAAGGTGCCGAGCATGCCCAGCAGCACCAGCAGGCCGGCCAGGTACGGCGCCAGCGCCGGACCCGGCAGCGCGACCCGGTCACCCTCAATGCGCAGCCGCACGGCGTTGCGCAGCGACGCCGGCAGCAACTCGAGCCAGTCGCCCAGCCGGGCCGGCGGCTCCGCCAGGCCTTGCAGCGCGCGGTGCAGCGCCGCAGTGGCCTGGTGGAAGCGCTGCAACTCCAGTGCGCCCATCAGATAGAACGCGCCGATCAGCGCGGTGATGGTCAGCGCCAGCGGCTGGGTCTGTACGTAGCCGAAGCCGACCCAGCCGATGGCCAGCAGGCCCGCGCCGAAAGCGGTCGCGTAGAGAGATCGGTTCATGAAGCCCCTTGTGACTGGCTGCGCAGCGCTTCGAGCAGGCCCTGCACCGGTTGCAGGCGCAACTGCAGTTCGGCCCGCAGCAGCCGCTGCATGTCCTTGCGGAACCGGCCCGTCGCCGACGGCGCCGTCGCGCCGGCATCGGCCTCCGCCCCGTTCGGCCCGCGATGCAAGCACTCGAAGTGTCGTTCCAGCAGCATCGGCATCAGCGCCAGCAGCGTTTGCTCGCGCACGGCCAGCGCCTGTTCGAGCACCGCGTCGATGGCGGCCAGGCGCTGCAGCGGCGGCGACTGCGCGGCCACCGCGGCGCGAAGCTGACGGCGCAGCGGCTCGATGGCCCCCTGCATGGCCTGCTGCAGCGCGCCATGGCGCTGGCGGAAGGCGCCGAAGTCGGCATCGCCTGGCGGCACTGTGCGCCGCGGGTCGGTGGCGGCGTCGTCGTCGATCGCACGCAGCAGCAGCGCGACGACGCGCCCATAGTCGCGTTCGGCCTGCGCCGCCATCGGCGCCCGCGCCGACGCCGCGGCAACGGCGCCTGCCGGCCGCTGCAGCGCGGCCGACAGCGACAGCGCTTCAGCCCAACCGAGCCATTGCCCCAGGCCCTGCACGAAAGGCGGCTTGGTCGGCGGTGCGTCGAGCAACGACAGGCTGGACAACAAGCCGACGAGCGCCGACGCGCCCAGACCGGTATCCAGTAAGTCTCGCTCCATGCCGACGGCCATTGCCCAGACGAAAAATCCAGCAGTCTACCGTGCGGCCCGGGGATGTCCGGGGTCGCTGCGGCTGCACCGGCCGCTAGAGTCGATCGCCCGCCACCCGAACACGAAAGCGCCGCCATGGATTGCGCCGAACTGCTGAACGTCGATGCCTTCGTGCGCCATTGGGCCGCGGACCGGCCCGGCCGGCTGGCGATGGTGGGCGAACGGCGTATCGACTTTGCCGGGCTCGAAGCCAGCACCGCGCGCGTGGCGTCGGCGCTGCAGGCCGCCGGGTTGAGCAAGGGTGACCGCATCGCCTGGCTCGGCAAGAACGCGGTGCTCTACTTCACGCTGCTCTTCGGTGCGGCGCGGCTGGGGGTGGTGATGGTGCCGGTGGGCTGGCGGCTGGCCACGCCCGAGCGCCACTACATCGTCGACGACACCGAAGCCAGGCTGCTGTTTGCCGGCGAGGGATTTGCCGACGAAGCGCGCTCGCTGGCGAGCGGCTTGCCGCGGCTGCAGCGCGTGCTGTGCGCCGACGAAGCCTGGGACTGGATCGACCGCAGCGAGGTGCGCCCATTCACGCCCAGCGGCAACGACGACGCGATCCTGCAGCTCTACACCTCGGGCACGACCGGCCATCCGAAGGGCGTGGAGCTGAGCAACCGCAACCTCTTCGGCCTGCGCCGCGCAGGCCAGGAGGCCGGGCTGCCCTGGGCCGCCTGGGACGACGACGAGGTGGTGATGGTGGCCATGCCCTGCGCGCACATCGGTGGCACGGGGCTGGGCTTCATGGCGCTGGCCGGCGGCGTGTGCGGCTGCGTGATGGCCGAGTTCACGCCCGACGGCGTGTTCGACGCCATCCGCGACGAGGGCGTGACGCGCTTCTTCGCCGTTCCTGCGGCGCTGCAGACGCTGGTCAACCACCCGCGCTGCGCGCAGACCGACTTCCGCCGGCTCAAGTACGTCTTCTATGGCGCCGCGCCGATCCCACTGGCGCTGCTGCGCAAGTGCGTGCAGGCCTTCGGCTGCGCCTTCGCCCAGGCCTACGGAATGACCGAGACCACCGGCACGGTGGTGATGCTGCCGCCCGAGGACCACGACCCGCAGGGCAGCCCGCGCATGCGCGCCGCAGGCAAGGCCCTGCCAGGCGTGGAGCTGAAGGTCGTCGACAGTGGCGGGCAGGTGCTGCCGCCCGGCCAGGTGGGCGAGATCGTGACGCGATCGTCGAACAACATGCTCGGCTACTGGAAGCAGCCCGAGGCCACCGCGCGCACCAGGACGGCCGACGGCTGGGTGCACACCGGCGACGCCGGCTACCTGGATGCAGACGGCTATGTCTACATCCACGACCGGCTCAAGGACATGATCATCAGCGGCGGCGAGAACGTCTATCCGGCTGAGGTCGAGAACGCCATCTACGGCCACCCCGACGTGGCCGACGTGGCGGTGATCGGCGTGCCCGACGCCACCTGGGGTGAGGCGGTCAAGGCGGTGTGCGTGCCGCGCGCCGGCCACGCGCTGGACCCGGCCAGCGTCATTGCCTGGGCGCGCCAGCGCATCGCCGGCTTCAAGGTGCCGAAGAGCGTGGACGTGGTGGCCGAACTGCCGCGCAACCCGACCGGCAAGATCCTGCGCCGCGCGCTGCGCGCGCCCTACTGGCAGGGGCGCGAACGGCAGGTCAACTGACGTCAACTCGCGATCAGCCGCTTGGAAACTTGAAGGCAGGCCGCGGCGCATAGCCGTCTGTGGTGAAGCTGTCTGCAACTCGATGGGCCGGCGTGCCGAGTCGGTGGCGGTAGCGCGATGGCGTCACCCGCGTTCTCCGGCCCACGCTCGCGGGCGACCGGCTTCTGTGGACGACCGTTGCCGCATCAACACCGACCTGGCGGGGCGCCAGCCAGCGTACCGCGAATGGGGCCTGCGCCCGCGGGTGGCCACCAGCGCACTACAGCCGCGCTCGCTGTGTGCCGCAACGAAACCCTTGGTGGTTCCCCGCCGTCCTCGGCTCGCGCAGGAAGTGGAAGACAGATGGCCGCTATGCGCCGTGACCAGCCGCCGCTGCCTCGACATCGGCATACGGCGCGGCACGCGGCTTCAGCTTCGGGTCTCGAACACGCCGAGCTTCCTGTGCAGTGGCGTCTCGTCGGCCAGGAACAGGAAGGCCGGCTCGCTGGCCGAGGCATTGGCCAGCGTCACTGCGCAGTAGCCTGGTGCGCAGCAGGTGTCGGCGCTGGCCAGCTGGAAGTGCTGGTCTCCGACCTGCACCGACGCGGCGCCCTCGATCACGTGGAGCACCATTGCGGGGCTGCGCACCGGCAGTGCCAGCGTCTGTCCGGGCCGCAGCATCAGTGCATGGAAGCCGAGGATGTTCTGCGCATCGGCACCGGTCTCGGGGTTGACGTAGCTGAGCTGCAGCGCCTGCAACGCTGGCTGATCGGCGGCCAGCGACTGCAGCGCCGCGCGCGCCTCGGCCCACGGGTAGCGCAGCATCGGGTAGGCTTTGCGCGACCGTTCGAACACCGGAGTCGGCACCAGGCCGCCGCGCGCATAGGCGCGCTCGCCGTGCCCCTGAAGCACGGTCTGGCGCGGGCCGTTGACGTGGTAGCTGGCTTCCAGGTAGTGCACCAGCGGGAGGTCCAGCACGTCGAGCCAGACCACCGGCTCGTGGCCGTCGTGGCCGTGTTCGTGCCACAGCCCGGTGGGCGTGAGGATCAGGTCGCCGCGCAGCATCGGGCACTTCTCGCCGTCGACCGTGCTCCACGCGCCAACGCCCTCGACCACCATGCGCACCGCGTTCGGCGTGTGCCGGTGCGAAGGGGCCCACTCGCCGGGCAGCAGCAGCTGCATGCCCAGGTACATCGCCGCGCTGGCCTGCATCTTTTCCAGGCCGTGCCCCGGGTTGGCCAGCACCAGCACGCGGCGCTCGGCCTTCTCGATCGGCGTCAGCTCGCCGGCTTTCAACAGCAGCGGGCGCAGCGCTTCGTAGGACCAGTGCGTCGCGCGTGTCTTCGGCTGCGGCTGGCCTGCCGGCAGCACCGCGCGCAGGCTGGGCCACAGCGGCACCAGGTTCTGGCGGGTCAGCGCCTCGCGGTAGTCGGCGGGCAGGTCTTCCAGTCGTCCCAGTTCGTTCATGCGCGTCCTCCGCGGTCCTCAGACGACCGCATGCTAAGCGCCGCATGCGCGTTGCGCACGCGCTGCCACTGCATGTACATGACACCGGCGAGAACCACCGCGCCGCCGATCAACTGCTCGGCCAGCGGCGGCACGCCGAAGAACATCAGCGAGATCAGCACCGCGAACACCGGCACCGTGTTCTGCCACAGCCCGCCGGTCTGGATGCCCAGGCGGTTGACGCCGATGTTCCAGGCCACGGTGGCCAGCCCGGTGCAAAACACCGCCGCCACCAGCAGCTGGGCCGCCTGCACCGCAGTCGGGTTCAGGTTGGGCGGCCCCACCAGACCGATGGCCCGCGCCGCGGCCCAGAACAGCAGCAGCCAGGGCAGGGCGCCGACGGTCGTCAGGAAGGTGCGGCGCAGCTGCGGCGTGCTGGCTTCGAACCAGCGCTGCGCCAGGATGGAGTAGGCCGTCCAGCTGCAGATGCCCAGCACCACCAGGATCTCGCCCCCGCGCAGGCTGAAGGCCGCTGCCACGCCCTCGGGGCCGACGCCGCCGGCCCGGCCCGAGATGGCGATGCCCGCACCCAGCAACGTCAGCACGGTGGCGCCCCAGAAGCCGCGTTCGAGGCGCGCACCCGTCATCAGCCGTGAGACCGCCGCCACGTACACCGGCGAGCCGGCCGAAATGGCGGCCACGGTCAGCGGGCCGCTGCGGTACAGGCCCAGGTTGTAGAGCACCAGGAAAGCGGCCACGCACAGGCTGAGCACCGCCACCCGCCACAGCGGGATCGGCGAGCGCAGCTGTCGTGGGCCCACCGACACCAGCAGCATGCCGGCCAGCATCAGCGAGGACACCAGGTAGCGCAGTGGCGAAAGCCAGAACGGATCGAAGTGCTTCAGCAGCTCGGCCGACAGCGGCAGGTTCAGCCCGAACAGCAGGCACGCCGCCAGGTAGGCCAGCGTGCCGGCCCAGACCGCACGCCCGGCGCTGTCGGCAGCAGCGTTCAAGTTTCGGCCACGAAACGCGGCCAGGTGGTGGCGACGTACTTGATGAACTCCGGTCCCAGGCCCTCGGCTTCCAGGTGCGCGCGGCTGACCGGCCGCTCGATGCAGCGAAAGGCCGGGTCGGCCAGCGCACGCAGGGCGAAGTCGTGGTGCAGCATCGCGCCGCGGCCGATGAGCACGAAGTCGGTACCGGCGTCCAGGCAGCGCTGCGCGGTGGCCGCATCCATGATCTTGCCGGCCACGCCGAGCTTCGTGCCGTGCCGAGGCAGCGCTGCGAAATGTGCGATCAGCGGCCGGTCGGCGTAGGCCGGATCCTGCGGCGGCTTGAAGCAGTCCCACAGCGACATGTCCAGGTAATCGATCTGGCCGCCGGCCATCACCTGCTGCGCCAGTGCCAGCGCCTCGCTCATGCGGATGTCGAAGCGTTCGGGCGACAGCCGCAGGCCGAGCTGGAAGCCCGGCGCGGTGATGGTGCGGATGCCGGCGATCACCTCGAACAGCACGCGCGTGCGGTTGTCGAAGCTGCCGCCGTAGCGATCGCTGCGCTGGTTGTGTTCGGCATCGAGGAACTGCGCCAGCAGGTAGCCGTGCGCGCCGTGCAGCTCCACGCCCTGGAAGCCGGCGCGTTCGGCGCGGCGCGCGGCGGCGATGAAGTCCTGCACCAGCTGTTCGACCTCGGCCGTGGTCAGCGCGCGAGCGCCGGTCTCGGCATCGTCCCAGGGGGCGATGCGGGGCTCGCCGCTCAGCTCGGGCTCGGCGCGCCGGCCCGAATGCTGCAGCTGCAGGCAGGACACGCTGCCGCCGGCATGGATGCCCGCGGCCAGGCGGGCCAAACCAGGCAGATGGGCGTCCGACCACACGCCCAGCTGGCCCGGAAAGCCCTGGCCCGAGCGCTGCACATGCGCGGCGCAGGTCATGGTCATGCCGAAGCCGCCGCGGCCGCGCATCGTCAGCCAGCGGTACTCGTCCTCGCCGAGCGTGCCGTCGGCATGGCTCTGCCAGTTGGTCAATGGGGCCAGCGTGATGCGGTTGGCCCAGGCCGGCCCGCGAGCCAGGTGCAGGGGGTCGGACAAGGTGGCGGATGTGCTCATGGTCTCCAGTCGTTCTCTAGGCATGACGCACCAGCGCCAGCTGGCGCGATTGCACCACCAGCTGGCCGCTGGCATCCCACAGCGCGCCGTCCTCGACGACGCGGCCGTCGCTCAGGTCGTTCGACCAAAAGCGGCCGAGCAGCCAGCCCGGCACCGGGCGGCGGCGCAGGTGAACGGTGAGCTCGAGGGTCGGCACCCAGCCGACCATGCCGAGCAGGCCGAAGACTGCCGGCGGGAAGGCGTCGGCCATCAGCAGGCAGGCCAGCGCATCGGGCGCACGGCCATCGGTGAAGCGGATCCAGCCGCGCAATTCGGCGCGGCCGGCGGCGCCGGGCACGGCGTCGTCCGGATGCAG
>Ga0316601_100001779_pt1 | contig 10775 bp, 5 predicted proteins | sample OWC_soil_day5_no_FD_207663 | JGI IMG/M metagenome (GOLD analysis project Ga0316601, IMG submission 207663) | Wetland soil microbial communities from Old Woman Creek delta, Ohio, United States - OWC_soil_day5_noCT | ecosystem: Environmental > Terrestrial > Soil > Wetlands | place: USA: Ohio...
GCGCGCTCGATTGTGCCCAGCCGCCGCGCCCCATCTTTTCGGCGAACCACGCGGCGAGCGCGGGAATGTCGCCCTTGCGCTCGCGCAGCGGCGGCACGTGCGTCGCGACGACGGCGAGCCGGTAGTACAGGTCCTCGCGGAACTGGCCCGCGCGTACCATCGCGCGCAGATCGCGGTGCGTCGCCGCGATCACGCGAATGTCGACGTCGATGGAGTGCGTCTCACCGACGCGGCGCACTTGCCGGCGATCGAGCACCCGCAGGAGCTGCGGCTGCAGGTCGAGCGCGAGCTCGCCGATCTCGTCGAGAAACAACGTGCCGTGGTTCGCGGCTTCGATCAGACCTTGCTTGTCAGTCGCGGCGCCGGTGAACGAGCCCCTCGCGTGGCCGAACAGCTCCGACGCGATCAGCTCGTGAGGGATCGATCCGCAATCGACGACGACGAACGGCCCCTTCGCGCGGCGGCTCTTCTGATGCACCGCTTCGGCGATCGCTTCCTTGCCGGTACCGGTCTCGCCCTGCAGCAAGATCGTCGCTTCGGTCGGTGCGGCCTTCGACAGCAGCGCGAACAACCGCTGCATCGCCGGCGACGTTCCGAGCACGTCGCCGAACCGATCGCCGTGCCAGGTCTCGAGATCGACGTTGACGTCGATCGGCTCGACGTCCATCTCGGTGTGCTTGCCGAGGCGCAGGCGCGCGGCGCCCGTCAGCACGACCTGGCCGACGCGCGCGCCGCCATGCTTCGTGCCGTTCGTGGTGTCGAGGTCGCGGACCTCGATGCCATCGCGGCGCACGCGGATCTCGAGGTGGTAGCGCGAGACCGTCGCGTCCGTGAGCACGAGGTCGTTGTCGGCGTGCGTGCCGACCATCGTCGTGCCTTCATCGAGGACGTGCTCTTTGCCCTGATCGGGACCGGACACGACTCGGAGTCGGAACGTCCGCTCGACGAGCAAGCCGCTGGCGTCGTCCGTCAAGAGTTGCGTGTGGACCTGGCTCACCCTATCCCTTTGTACCGCGCCGACGCCGCATCCTCCAAGCGACCAGGGCACCGACGAGGAGGCTCGTGCGCGCGCCACCGAGATCGCCCTGTGCGTCGCAACAGCCGCCACCGCCCCCGTACTCGGGGAACCCCCCATCCGGGCGCGTGCCGCCATCGTCGGTGCTGGCATCGACGTCGACGGCCGCATCGGGGACACCCGCGTCGGGTTGGTCCATGCCCTGCTCCATGATGACCGAGTTGTAGGTCTGCAGGCCCGACTTCACCGGCCGGCACTGCACCTTCGTGAGGTAGCCGGTCTTCTTCACCGTGATGCACGCGAGGCGCGGCGTGATGCCCGAGAAGCCGTAGTAGCCGTTCGCGGCGGTCATGAAGCGGCCGTCGTCGAGCGTGACCCGCGCGTTGTCCACGCGCAGCGAGCTGTCTTGTCCGCACGCCGGAATGTCGGCCGTCGCGCAGATGAAGCCGATCATCTCGCCCTTCGGCAACGCGCCGTACTTGATCGCGAGGTGGTTCGCGACGGTCCGCTCGACGCCATCCGAGGGCGTGTTGCCGAGCGCGCCGTTGATGACGAGGGTCGACGACGCGCCGCCGTCGAAGGCGACCGCGTTGAACGCACCGCGTCCGCGCAAGAAGGCGGCGAGCTCCGGCGCGGTGAGCCCGTGCGATGCGGCTTGCCAGCCGTTCACGACGGTGAGCCACATCGTGTTGCCGTCGGCCGAGAGGCCGACCGCGGTCCGTGGCCCGCGCGTGCACGGGAACGTGACCGAGTCGTTGCAATCGAAGCTCGTCTCGAGGTTGCCGTTGCGCACGAGCAGCGGGCGGCCGGAGATCACGCCCTCGGTGCCGGCGGGCAACGTGCTCGTGTCGACGGGCGTCTCGGGCGGAACGATCGCCGCGAGCGTGCGCTCGCCACCGCCGCGCCGGAAGTGGAGCACCGCCATGTCGGGCGTGTCGGCGGTCATCGTCCACGCGGTCGAGTCGCCCATCGCGAGCCCGCGCGGACGAAACCCGGAGACCTGGAACGGACCGCCGTTGATCGCGACCTGCGCGTTCAACAGATCCGAGAGCTCGCTCGTCGTGATGCCGCTGTCGGACTCCTTCGTCGCGTAGACCGCGATCTCCGCGGAGGTGAGATCGATGCGGATGAGGTGGATGCGCGCGGGGATCGCGCTGTCGACCCACACCTCGCGATGGATCCCCGGGTACGGATCGCTCTGGCTCTGCAACGTGGGTGCGGCCGAAGCCGTGGCAGACATCACCACGAGCGAAATCGCCGCGATCCTCATCGGGCGCAGCATACTCAGTTCTCCTCGGGCGCGGCGTGGTTCGGCTAACATGGACTGACGTCCCTACGCCGTCTCATGTCCTGATCTCGCCATCTCTTGAAGGAGGGCTGCGAGTGCCGGCGGCTACGACGTGTCCGATCGCCCGGGGCGAAGAAGGAATCACGGCGAAGTCGGCGACGCCGCGCATGGTGCTCGGGCTTACCTGATCGTAGGTTCGTCGTCGGGGGGACCTATGGCGACGAAGACGCCTTCGGCCAAGCCGTCTGCCAAGAAGGCGGCGCCGAAGAAGAAGACGAAGACCGCGCCCGCGCCGCGCACCGCGAGCCGCAAGCAGACGCCGGGCTGGATCGACGCCGGCAAGGGCTACGAGCTCGGGATCCGCGACGGCAAGCTCGTCGCGCGCAAGGACGGCACCGCGTGCGCCGTCCCGAAGGCGCTCGGGGACGGCCCGCTCGCGGAGCGGCTGTCGGCCGCGATCGACTTCCTCGAGGACCACGAGCGCACGTGCCTCGGCACCGTCGAGAGCTGGATGCTGCGGTCGCTGCCGGTCCCACGCAAGGTGCTCGAGTCCGTGATGGCCGACGACGCGTGGACCAAGGTGCTGCGCGACGCGTGGGTCGTGCCGGTCGGAGCAGCCAACGCCGTCGATCGCGAAGCCGGTGGGTTCTTTCGCGGCGTCGATCCGGCGAGGGGCATCGGCGTCGTCGATCGCGGCGGCGAGACGGCGTGGCTCGACACCGAGCTCGTGATGATTCCGCACCCCGTGCTGCTCGACGAGGTCGACGATCTGCGCGGGCTCGCCGTCGAGATCGGCGTGACCCAAGGGCTGTCGCAGCTGTTCCGCGAGACGTTCGTCGTCCCGAAGACGGCGCCCGCCGATCCGATGGCGATCGACAGCTACAGCGGCGGCGAGTTCGGCATGCTCAGCCAAGCGATCGGGCTCGCGAAGCGACTCGGCTATCGCGTCGCGGGTGGCGCTGCGGTGTGTCGGGTGCTCGAGCGCGGGCGGTTCGTCGAGGCGCGCTACGACATCGGCGACGGCGATCCGATGTACGAAACGCAGACGGGCTCGCTCGCGTGGGTCGACGACAAGCAGCGGTCGATCGCCGTGGTCGAGGTGCCGCCCGTCGCGTTCTCCGAGGGCATGCGGATGGCGTCGATGATCTACGCGAAGCGCAAGATCGAGAAGGAGGACGGCGATGACTAGCCTGACCGCCCACGGTGCCTCGATCTCGATCGGTGCAGGCGGCATCGTCCCGCTCGGGGCGAAGCTCCCAGAAGACCAGCGCACGAGCCCGGTGACGGCGCGCGCGTACGCGCACCCCGCGCTCGACGGCAAGGTGATCGTGCGGCTCGAGCCCGACGCGGTCGCGGCGGGCACCGATGCCGAGATGGCCGCGTTCGGCTTCGCGGAGCCGAAGGTGTCGAAGTCGCTCGGCCTCGTCCGCTATCGCACGCTCGGGTTTCCCGCGTGGGCGTTGATCCACGATCCGAAGAAGGCGAAGGCCGCCCTCGACGTGACCGACGACCTGCGCAAGGCGAAGCGGCTCGTCGCCGCGAAGCCGGGCCACGCGAAGGAGGCGTTCGAGAAGATCGCGAAACAGCTGCAGCGCACCGCGCCGCAGTTCTTGCCCTCGTTCTGGGAAGAGGCCGGTCGCGTCGTCGCGGATCAAGCGTCGTCGTCGATGGCGGCGCAGTGCTTCGAGCGCGCGCGGCAGGCGGAGCGCGCGTACAAGCTGAAGACGAACCCCGACGACAGCGACGCGGTGTTCGTCGAGTTCGCGCTGCTCGGCGCGCTGTCGGCGAAGACGTTGTCGGCGTATGCGAAGGAGCTCGCGAAATCCGCCGGCGGCAAGGAGGCGTATCGCCGCTACCGCGCGATCATCGTCAAACGCGCGCTCGGCGGGATGCCGCCGTACTCGGGCATGGGCAAGGACCTGCGCTCGCTCGCGCAAGCGGCGGGTGCGAACGTCGAGGCCGAGGACGACGCGCTCGTCACCGAGCTGATCGATGCGCCCGGTGTCGGCAAGGCGCCCGTCGAGTTCTGGACGACCTATCGCGACGTGCTCGTGCGCCTCGCCAAGGCGAGGCCGGAGGTGCGCGCGCGGTTGCGCGCCATCTGGCCGGTGCCGCGCGGCGGCAGCGACGACACGCGCAAGGCGTTCAAGGCGACGTGGATCGAGCTGCTCTCCGAGATCGGCGCGCTTCACGACCTCCCCGACGACGGACTCGGCGCGTGGATCTCGCGCCTCGTCAAGTTCGCGGGCAGCACGCCGCGTGTCGAGGAGACGTTGCGCGCCGTCGCGCCGCGGCTCGCGAAGCTCGACCAGCCGATCGCGGTGCTCGTCGAGGACGGCTGGAGCGAGGATCTGCACCTCGACCTCGCGGAGCTCGCGCTGTCGCTCGGCGTGCGGCTCGCCGATCCGCGCGATCAGGACGATTTCTCGACGGCGTGGATGACGTGTGATCCGGTGCGTGTCGCCGCGGACGATCGCTACGGCAAGAAGCTCGTCGCGCTGCTGGCGCGCTACATGGGCGACAAGGACCACGAGCACAAGATGGCGGGCAAGCAGGGCTTCGTCGCCGCGCGCCGCCAATGGATCGAAGAGCACGTCGCGAAGCTCGCCGACGCGCCGTTGATCGGTTGCAGCGCGGCGCTCGACATGCTGGAGGAGAAGACGACGGCGGAGACGTTCCTGCCGTTCCAAGACCTGCTCGAGCGGTTGTCGCGTGTCGATCTCGCGCAGTCGCTCGCGCACCAGCTGCGATCCGGCAGCGTCGACGAGCTCGGCTGGCCCGCCTACGAAGAAGCGTTCGCGCGGCTCGGCGGCGAGATCCAGATCGGTGGCGCCTTCCCGATCCTGTGTGCGTGGAATCAATCGAAGGTGATCGCGGTCGGCAAGGACGGCGTGATCGCGGAGCACGACCTCGTCTACAAGCCGGCCGACCATGCGGTCGACGGCGTGATCTACGTCGACGGGCAGTTTCTCGTCGTGCTCGATCCGGAGAAGGGCTGGCAGAACGTCGCGTACTGGAGCGGCACGCCGAAGCAACGCTTCGATCTCGACACCAACGTGACGGGGTGGGGCGGCGATTCGTCGACGGCATGGACCACGCCGGCTGGCGCGGTGTCGCTCGGTGGCAAGGCGTTCCGCGCGGGCGAGACGCCGCAGTCGGGCTCGCAACAGTTCGTCGCGACGAAGACGGAGATGTGGCAGCCCGAGGGTAAAAGCTTCAAGAGCTTCGATCCCGACGCGGGCAAGAAGGGTGCGGGCGGCACGCCGCCGTTCGTCGGCGAGTGGGAGCCGAGACCCGGCTGGACGCTCCAGGCGGAGCAGTGCGTGCTCGTGCCGGCACCCGACGGGCTCGCGAGCTCGCCGCTCGGCATGCGCGACGGCCTCCTCGGCCTGCGGATCCGTCAACGCGATCAACCGGACCCGGATGATTGGAGCGATCAGCCGAACGAGGTCGAGCGCATCGACGGCGTGAAGTGGACCGGCACGGTGACGCCGTTCGCGCTGTTGCTCCTCCCCGGCGACGACGTGCCGCGACCGCTCACCACGAGCCAAGCCAACAGCAAGCGCTTCCCGTCGGGGAACGGCCCCGGCACGTCGATCTGGTCACCGAACGGCGAGCTCTCCAGCAACGTCAACGACGACATCTGGGGCGCACGCGGCTGGGGTCTCGCGCACGTCCCGGCGGCGGCGTTCTGGGACTACCTGACACCACGAGATCCGGCGGGCAGTCAGGCGCTGCGGGCGATCTCGATCGACGCGGCGCGCGCGATCCTCGACGCCGCACGCGTGGAAGTCGCCGCGGGTGGCGAGCTCGGCAAGCGCGAGCTGAAGCTGACCGAAGCCGCCGTGCGTGCGATCCGGCCCGCGTTGACCGACGACAAGCTCGTGCGCGGCATCGCGGGGATCGCGGAGTACGCCGCCGAGCTCGCGAATCGGCTCGTCACGATCGCGGCGGAGCGCTCGAAGGAGCATGCGGATCCATCCGGCCAGACGCTCGCCGGCGATGCGGCGCAGCTACGCAAGCTCGCGGCGGCACTCGCGGCGGGACGCGCGGCAAAGCTTCCGGACTTCGATCTCGATCTCTCGCGGTGGCTCCAGCACGGTCGTGCGGCCGCGGCGCTCGCGATCTCGCCGCTCGCGACCGACGACGAGCGCCGCAAGGCGCGCGACCTCGTTCGCGCGCTCGCGGGGACGGTCCTCGCCGACGATCTGTCGAGGATGCGGATCCTGGAGATCCAAGAGCCGGATGACTACGACGACGACGCGGACTGGAACACGCTCGTGATCCGCACGCAGGACAACAGCGTGTTCGCGATCCACACCAGCAACAACTGGGCGCTCGAGCTGTCGCTCGACGGGACGTTCCGCGTGCCGGCGCCGTTCTCGATCTCGAAAGAGACGCGGCTCTCGCACGGCGTCGGTACGGAGTGGGCGAACGCGTTCCTCGCCCTGCCCGACGAGAAGCTCGCGTGGGATCCGGCGATCGCGCAGGCCATCGCGGAGCGTGCGGACCTCTCGATCGCGGAAGCGACGCTGCTCTACACGGGCGCGCCGGATCGCGACGGCTACGGCAAGGACTTCCTCGGCAAGCAACGCCGCGAGATGGTCGGCCTCAAGCTCGGCGACGCCGATGCCGCGCGCACGACGTTCCGCGACATGGACGACGCGAAGCTCTACGGGCTGATCGCCGCGGCCGTCCCCGACGATCCGCGGCTCCTCGTGCAGCCGCTCGCGCCGGGCGGCTTCGCGGAGCGGCTCGCCGATGCGTGGAAGCGCAAGTTCGGCAAGCGGGCGAAGGTGCCACAAGACCTGATCGCGCTCGCGAAGAAGGAGACCGAGCTCGACGACGAGCTCGGTCCGATCTTGGCCGCGCTCGCCGGCGACGACGACGCCTGGTTCTTGAAGCCGGATCTGCGCTCGTACCCCGAGCTCGGCGGCTGGGGCGATGGCCATGGCTTGAACGCGCAGAAGTCGCGCGAGCTCGCGACGTTCATCGGGTGGTTGTTCCTGCAGCGCCCCGTCGGCTGTGCGATCCGTGCCGGCATCCCACGCGTGATCGAGAAGCTGCGCGCCGTCCTCGACGATCCGCGCGTGCTGTGGAAGTTCGACGACCTCTACGTCGGCGACGACTCGGCGAAGGGCAAGGCGCGCCGCCAGCAGCTCGTCGACCTCGTGGGCGGCAAGCCGTTCGACGTTCCGGCCGACGCCGACGATCCGGTGAAGGCCTCGCGCGACGACGGCGCCTGCGTCGTCGTGCTCTACGAGAACAGCGCGACGGCGGCGTTCCGTCCCGCGAAGCTCGCCGGCCGCAGCGCGCAGAAGATCGAGCAGCTCGCGAACATCATGGTCGACGAGGAGGAGTCGTGGGGTGATCCACCGATCGCCGACGTCGCGATCGCACAGCTCCTGAAGGGCGAGGGCTTCGCCGCGCTCGGCGCGCGGGTCGCGAAGACCGAGGTGCCCGAAGGCCAGTACGAGGCGAATCCGCTCCACTCGGCGAAGAAGCTCGTCGCGAGAGTCGCGAAGGATCTCTCGATCTCCGAGGACGCAGCCGCGCTGTATCTGCAGACGCTCGCGCTCGCGGAGCCGACGCAGGCGAAGATCACGCTGTGGAACGGCTGGAAGCCGAAGCAGTACCAGACCGCGGCGAGCGAGCTGGCGAAGAAGAAGCTCGTCACCGAGGGCAAGCGCGAGCGCGCGGGCCGCTCGATCTTCTTGAAGGGCGGCTACAGCAAGGGCGACAAGAAGAACCTTCCGATGGAGGAGTGGAAGCAGCCGTTCTACGCGGTCCTGTCGCGCCACGTGATCACGGAGCCCGCCCACGCGCTGTTCGCGCGCGCGTACAAGCGCATCGAGGACGGCGACAAGCCGTGATGCAACCGCGCGCGGGACGCGCTGTCCGTCTCGCGTGCGCTACGCGGTGATCGCGGTCGTTGTCGGTTGCGTCAGCGCCGGTTGTGCCCACGGCGTGCCCGATGGCCGCATCCAGCTCGCGCGCGCCCGTGTCGCGGCGGTGCGCGGAGACCCATACGAGGCGATCTCGCTCTACCAGCGCGTCCCGCGGTTCTCCGCGTCGTGGCCACGGGCGCTGTTCGAGGAGGGCCGCGAGCGTGCACGCGCGAAGGGCTTTGCCCGCGCGCTCGGCGTGCTGATGACGCTGCGAGCGCCACAGCTCGCGAGCTGGGTGTTCCCGGAAGCGTTCGCGATCGAGGCCGAGATCTACCTGCGCAACTGCTACTACGAGCGCGCGCTGGCGATCGCGGCGCAGTTTCGCCGCGAGGTCTTGCCGCTGCGCGACCGCGTGATGGCGCTCGTCGGGGGCGCCCCGGTCGGCGACGAGGTGCCGTGGATCGCGACACGACTCGACGACGCGCGGACCGACGAGGAGCGCCGGGACCGCATCGATCAACTGCTGGTCGAGCTCGATCTCGCGGATGTCCTGCTCGAGCACGTCGTCCAGGCCGTCCGCGAGCAGCGGCCGTTGCTCGTGGACATGGGGCGGCTGAGCTTCGAGCCGATCACGATCGTCGACGATGAACATCACCACTGGAAGTTCGACGGCGAGTATTGGCCCGACGAGCTCGGGTACTATCGCGTACCGATTCACTCGCGCTGCGAACGCCGTCGCTAGCCGAGACCGCGCCGGACATGGCATCGTAGTGAGATGTCGATCGCTTCCGCACGGCTGCGCGTCGTCTTCGATCGCGTCGAACAGCTGATCGAGCGGCGCTGGGAGATTCCGGTCCGCATCAGCGACGTGCCGAACCCGTTCACCGGCGATCTCGATGGCGAGGTGATCCTCGTCGATCACGATCTCGAGGTCGAAGACGCGTTGTTCATCCTCGTCCACTTGTTCGGTCACACCGTGCAGTGGAACGTCTCCGAGCGTGCTCGCCAGATCGGGTTCGCGAAGCCGGGCGAAGTGACGTGGACCGAGGAAGCGTTGCGCGAGGTCGCCGACTACGAGGCCGAGGCGTGCCGCTACAGCCTGCAGCTCCTCCACGACGCGGGCATCCACGATCTCGATCAGTGGGTGTCTGACTTCGCCGCGTGCGACACGGCGTACCTGATGCACTTCTATCGAACCGGCGAGAAGCGACCGTTCCGCTCGTTCTGGAGAGACGGTGCGCCGATTCTTCCGCCGCTCGCGATCCCCGAGTTTCACCCGACGCGCTGGTTGAGCCGTTACGACGGCACTGTCATCTGACGTGTTACGCTGCCGCTCGGGTGCTCGCACGCCGCGTCATTGCAGTCTCGCCCGACAAGGCGTTCGGCAAGCAACTCGCGATCGCGCTGAAGGCCGCCGGCGGCGCGGTCGATTCGTATCGAGCGCTCGAGGACATGAGCAGCGAGCTGCAAGCCGCGCTGCTCGTGATGCACCTCGACGGCGAGCTCGCGGGCGCGTCCGCCGCGATCCTCGGCCGGCTCGTCGGTGACACGCGCGTGATCGCGGTGATCCCGCGCTCGAACCTCGCGGCCGTCGTCGACATCATGCAGGCCAGCGAGCGCGTCGCCGGGATGATGGTCGCCGAGGACTTGGACCCGAGCGCGCTGTCCGCGATGGCGACGCGCGTGCTCGCGGGCGACATCTTCGGGCTCGAGAAGCTCGTGCCGTGGGGCACGCTCGTGCACAGTAACCTCGTCGGTGACTTCCAGGAGAAGTCGGTCTGCATCGCGCAGGTCTCCGAGTTCGCGGAAGCGATGGGCGTGCGCCGCAAGTACCGCGAGTCGATCGAGCAGTGCCTCGACGAGATGCTGATGAACGCGCTGTACGACGCGCCTGTCGACGAACAAGGCCGCCAGATCTTCGCCGAGATCCCGACGAAGACCCGGATCTCGCTGCGCGTCGAGCAGAAGGTCGTCGTGCAGTACGCGTGCGACGGCAAGCAGTTCGTGCTCGCGGTTCGCGACGCGTTCGGCACGCTCGAGCGCTCGACGGTGCTGCGCTACCTGCACAAGTGCTTGCATGCCGAGCAGCAGATCGATCGCAAGGTCGGCGGTGCGGGGCTCGGCCTCTACCTCATGGTCAACGCGGCGAGCGAGGTCTACTTCAACGTCCTGCCGGGCGTCGCGACCGAGGCGGTGTGCGCGTTCGATCTCGTCGCGCCGAAGCTGCAGCTCGAGAGCTTCGGCTTCTTCACGGAGAAGATCGACGCCGCGGGTCGGCTCGCGGCCGGTCCGTCGCGCCGGCTGCCGATCGGCACGTCCCATCCCGTCGAGCGCCGCGCACCGCGGCCACCGGCCCAGCCGCGTGGGCTGATCGCGCTCCTCGTCGGGGCCATCGTCGTCACGCTCGCGCTCGTCGCGTACGCGGCGTACGGACGGATGACGGGCAAGTCGGAGCGGGCGGCGGTCACGATCGACACCGATCCGCGCGGCGCGACCGTCGAAGTCGAAGGCAAGAACGCGGGGACGACCTCGGCGGGCGCGCTCGTGGTGCCCGATCTCGAGGTCGGTCGCGCCTATCCGATCG
>Ga0316601_100001780_pt1 | contig 10773 bp, 5 predicted proteins | sample OWC_soil_day5_no_FD_207663 | JGI IMG/M metagenome (GOLD analysis project Ga0316601, IMG submission 207663) | Wetland soil microbial communities from Old Woman Creek delta, Ohio, United States - OWC_soil_day5_noCT | ecosystem: Environmental > Terrestrial > Soil > Wetlands | place: USA: Ohio...
ACGCCCCGGTCGATTTCGCCGGCGTCACCTTCGGCCCCGGCGTCCCCGTCGACGGCACGTGGAGGTTCAACTCGTACCGGGTGACCTACCGCTACGAGCCGTTCCGCAAGGACACCTGGATGTTCGGCTTCGGCGTGACGGCCAAGGTCCGCGACGCGGTGATCCGCCTCGAATCGAACGGCCTCTCGGCCGAGAAGACGGACCTGGGCGTCGTGCCGCTCGTCAACTTCAAGTTCGAGCGCCGGCTGGGCTCATCGGCGGCGCTGCTCGTGGAGGGCGACGCGCTGGCCGCTCCCCAGGGCCGTGCCGAGGACGTCTTCGCGGGGCTCGTCATCGACGCCGGCAGGCAGTGGTCCATCAAGGCCGGCTACCGGTTCCTCGAGGGCGGCGCGGACAACGACGAGGTCTACACCTTCGCGGCCGTCCATTACGTGGCCGCGGGCGTGGTGTTCCGCTTCTAGCGCAGGATCAGGAGGCTCGCGGCCATCACGGCCATCCCTCCGGCGATGCACGCCAGGATCTCGTGGCTCCGCCCGTACCGGTGAGCGGTGGGCAGCAGTTCGTCAATCGAGACGTAGACCATCACGCCGGCCACCGACGCGAACACGAGTCCCATCGCGTACGGGGGGAAGAACCAGTTCAGGGCGAAGGCGGCCATGAGGCCGCCGAGCGGCTCGGAGAGCCCGGTCAGAAAGGAATACAGGAAGGCGCGGCCGCGGCGACCGGTCGCGTAGAAGATCGGCACCGAGACGCTGATCCCTTCAGGGATGTTGTGCAGCGCCACCGCGGCGGCGATGGCGACGCCGGTTCGCGGGTCGTTGAGCGCGGCCAGGAACGTCGCCATCCCCTCCGGGAAGTTGTGGATCGCGATGGCCGTCGCCGTCACGAACCCCAGCCGCCCGAGATGCGCCCCGTGCTCCAGGTGCGCAGCGGACGCGTGGCTGCCGATCTTCAGGGCGTCGAGGTCCGAGTCGGCGCGCAGCTCGTGCGGGTTGTCCGCGCTCGGCACCAGGTAGTCGATGAGCGCCATGGCCGTGATGCCGCCGAAGAACCCCGCATTCGCGAGCCAGCCGGCGGCGGCGCCGAAGTGCGGGGTGAGATGGCTGGACGCTTCCGGCAGGATCTCCATGAAGGACACGTAGAGCATCACGCCGGCCGAAAAGGCGAGGGTCTGGGCCAGCAGGCGGAGATTGGTCCGCTTCGCGAAGAACGCCAGCGCACTGCCCACGCCGGTCGCGAGGCCGGCAAGGAGCGTCAGGCCGAACGCGAACCCGAAACTGCCCGACGTGAAGGCTGACGAGGCGTGATCCATGGCGGCGGCCGTCGTCCCGGCAGTGCCGGCAACGGCAGCATCATAACCCGGCCGGGCAGGGCGGCGGTTTGCGAGAACCCCGGGCGGCGCGGGAGCGTCCAATGATCCCAGGAGCCGCGCACGGCGCGGATCAGGAGCCTCACATGACCGATCAGGAACGCCAGGCACTCATGACGCTCGCCATCATGGCGGCCTTCGCCGACGACCGGAACGACGCCGCCGAGCGCGACGAGGTGAAACGCGTCGCCGACTCGCTGTCGCGGGATTCCGACATCAACGTCGCCGCGCTGTACCAGGACGTGCTGCTCAAACGGGCGACGCTCGACTCCGCGGTCTCGGCCCTCGCGTCTCCCGAGACCCGCCGCCTGGCGTTCGAGCTGTCGGTCGGCGTGTGCAATGCTGACGGCGCCCTGAGCGACGGCGAGCGCACGTTTCTCTACGCCCTCGAGACCCGCCTCGGGTTCGACCACGCGGAAGCCGATTCCGCGCACGCGTTCACCGCGAAGTCGGAGGCGCTCGCCGCCGCGCCGCTGGCCGAGGTGCCGCCGATTCCGGAGTCCGCCGCGCCAGCCGCGGCCGCGGCGCCCGATCACGACCGGATGGTCCTGAACTACGCCATCCTCAACGGCGCCCTCGAGCTGCTGCCCGATTCGCTGGCGACCATGGCGATCATTCCGCTGCAGATGAAGATGGTGTACCGCATCGGCAAGTCGTACGGCTACGAACTGGATCGCGGCCACATCAAGGACTTCCTGGCGACGGCGGGCATCGGCATGGCCTCGCAATACGTCGAGCAGGTCGGCATCAGGCTGCTCGGCTCGCTCTTCGGGAAGAAGCGGCTCCGCGGGATGGTGGGCCGGATGGCGAACCAGGCCATCAGCTCCGGCTTCTCGTTCGCGACGACCTATGCCCTCGGCCGCCTCGCCGTCCGCTACTACTCGGGCGGGCGCACGTTCTCGGCGCAGGTGTTGAAGGACACCTACGCCGGGCTCCTCGGCGAGGCGAAGGGGCTGCAGCAGCAGTACCTGCCCGCGATCCAGGAGAAGGCGCGCACGGTCAACGTTGCGCAGGTCCTGCAGGAGGTCCGGGCGTAGCGCGGCGCACGGGGGGCTGAAGCCAGCCCCCTCGAATGCGCTACTTCCGGTGGTAGTCCGGGTACGCCGGCCGGACGACCTTCCTCGGCGGGTTCTTCGTCAGTTCCGCCATCGCCAGTTCCACGGCCTTCTCGAGTTGGGTGTCGCGGCCCTTGCGCCACTCGGCCGGATCGAGATCCACCTCGATGTCCGGCGCCACGCCGTGGTTCTCCACCTCCCACTGGCTCTCGGGGCTGTAGAAGGCGAAGTGCGGCGCCGTGACGGATCCGCCGTCCACGAGGGCCGGGTAACCGCCGATGCCGACCAGCCCGCCCCACGTCCGTTTGCCGACGAGCGGCCCGACCTTCATCCGCCGGAACATCCACGGCATCAGGTCGCCGCCCGACCCGGCGAATTCGTTGACGATCATCACCTTCGGCCCCTGCAGCACGCCGGCCGGCGTCGTGGCATCCATGCCCTCGCGCGCGGCCCAGTAGCTGAGCACCGGCTTCTTCAGGGCGTCGACAATGTAGTCGGCCGCGGAGCCGCCGCCGTTGAAGCGCTCGTCGATGACGGCGCCCTGGCGGTCGAGCTGCGCGTAGTAGTAGCGGTTGAAGCTGGTGAACCCGCCGCCGCCCGTGTCCGGCAGGTGGACGTAGGCCAGCTTGCCGCCGGTCATCGTGTCGACCTTGCGGCGGTTGCCCTCGATCCACGCCAGATAGCGCAGGTTCGACTCGCTGGCCACCGGCACCACCGTGACGTCCCGGGCGCCGGACCCGTCCGGGTTCGGGCCCACCTTGAGCACCACGGACTTGCCCGCGGTGTTCTCGAGCCGCGCGTGAACGTTGTCCGACGCCGGCAGCTCCCGGCCGTTCACCGCGAGCAGATACTCTCCCGCCTGCACGCCGGCACCCGGCTGGGTGAGCGGCGCCCGCAGGTTCGGGTTCCAGTTCTCGCCGCTGAAGACGCGGGCGAACCGGTACCGCCCGTTTTCGACGGCGAAATCTGCGCCCAGCAGGCCGCCGGGCACGCGCCGCACGTCGGGCGTGTCGCCGCCGCCGATGTAGAGGTGCCCGACCGACAGCTCGCCGAGCATCTCCGAGAACAGGTAGTTGAGGTCGGCGCGGTGCGCCACGCTCGTCAGGAACGGCTCGTACTTCTTCGCGGTGGCCTTCAGATCGAGGCCGTGGTGGTTGGGGTCGTAGAAGAAGTCGCGCTCGAGACGCCAGACCTCCCGGTACATCTGGTGCCACTCGGCGGGCGGATCGACACGGATCTCCATCTCGTCGGTCTTGAGGCGGCCTTCACCCGGTTTCACCGGCTGGGCCGTCGCGGCGATGAACCAGCTCTGGCCCTGGCGGAAGAGCATCTTTTCGCCGTTGGCCGAGACGTCGAACGCGTTGACGCCTTCCACCACTTTGTCGAGCTTGCGTTTCTCGAGGTCGTACTTCTGGATGGTGAGGGCCGCCGGGCCGCTCGACGGCATCGCCCGCGTCAGGAGCGGCGCCTCGGCGATGAAGAGGGTATTGGCCTTGCCGGCCATCAGCCCGGCGATGTTGCGCTCGGACACGGGCAGGCCGAGAATCCGCTGGCCGATCCCGTCGAGGTCGATGTCGGTCCTGGGCGGCTCCTTCTTCGCGGCGCCCGTGTCGGCCTCGGCCTGGGCGGGCTCGTCGCCGGACTTCGCGTCGGCCTTCGGGGCCGGCTCGGCGGGCTTCCCGGCCGGCTTTTCCGCCGGCTTGCCGGCGGGCTTGTCGTCCGCCGCCTTCTCTTCGTCGCTCTCGGGCGCGAAGGGCGACGGGTCGGTCTTCTTCAGCACGGTCACGTACACGCTGCGCGTGGGCAGCATCGGATACGCCGACATGTCGAGGCCGGCGTTGGTGGGTCCGATGTTGGTGCTGGCCGAGAAGTAGAGATACTTGCCGGTCGCGTCGAAGACGGGATGGCGCGCATCGCTCAGGCCGTCGGTCACCTGGAAGGCCTTGCCCTCGTCCACGGAGTAGACGAAGACGGCGCGCATCCACGACTTCAGCATCTTCGCGTAGGCGATCCATCGGCTGTCGGGCGACCAGGCCGGGGCCAGCGTCCCGGCGCCGCCGCCGAGCGACTCGTCGATCCGCACGGGCGCGCCGCCGTCGATGGCCACGTACCACAGGAGCATCCGCTTGTCGTAGAAGGCCACCTTCCTGCTGTCGGGCGACCAGGTCGGCGCGTAGTAGAACGACGGCGGCACGGTGAGGGCGATCTTCTTCACCTCGCCGCGTCCGGTCTGATCGCGCACGTGCAGCGCGTACTCGCCCGCCTCGTCCGAGAAGTACGCAATCCAGCGGCCGTCGGGCGACCACGCCGGGTCGCGGTCCGCCGCGCCGGGCGAGTTCGTGAGGTTGCGCACATCGCCCTTCTCGGCGGGCACGCTGAGGATCTCGCCGCGGGCCTCGAACAGGGCGCGGGCGCCGGTGGGCGACAACGCGTAGTTGCTGATGCGCGCGCCCACCCGCTCGAACTTCGGCCGCACGCCGCCCAGGTCGGCCGCCACGCGGACGTCCACCTTGCGGCCCCGGCCGCCCTTCAGGTCGTACAGGTAGAGGCCCCCGAACTGCTCGTAGACAATGGCGTCGGGCCCCGCGGACGCCGACTTGATGTCGAGGCCGCGGTTGTCCAGGACGCGGGCCACTTGCTTCGCCGCCGTGTCGTAGGCGTAGAGCGTGACGGGGCCGTCGCGGTCCGACAGGAAGAACACCCGGCCGGGCTCGGCCGCCAGCCACATCGGATTGAAGTCGTTGGAATCGGCGCGCGGCACGCGCTCGATGGTCGAGTCCGCCAGTTTCGCAATCCAGACGGGTGTCGCCTGGCCGCCACGGTACCGTTTCCAGATGTTGAACGCGCGCGGGATGGGCACGTACGCGATGCGCGCGCCGTCGGGCGACATCGCGCCCTCGTCGGCCATCGGCAGCGGCAGCGGTTCGGGGAACACGCCGTCGGCGGCGATGGTGAACAGCCGGCTGTATCGGGCGTTCTCGCTGATGCGCGACGACGAGAACATGATGCGCGTGCCGTCAGGCGTCCAGCCGGTGACGATGTCCGTCCCCGGGTGGTACGTCAGGCGCCGCGGAACACCGCCCGCGACCGGAACGGTGTAGACGTCGAGGTTGCCGTCGTATTCGGCGCTGAAGGCCAGCGTCGCGCCGTCCGGCGAGAAGAAGGGACGGGTTTCGGTGCCGATGCCGGTGGTCAGGCGGACGGCATCGCCGCCGGAGCGAGGGACCGTCCACAGGTCGCCGGCATAGACGAAGGCGATCTGTGTCCGGCTGAGAGTCGGGTTGTTGGCCAGCAGCGGCTGGTCCTGTGCCAGCATCGCCGGCGTGACCAGCACCACGAGCAGAACCAACTGTGCGATTCGGCGCATGCGCGCATCTCCTCCTGGGGCAATCCGGGAAGTATGGCAGACAAGGCGGACTGCGGGATACGGGGCGCCGGGCGGGAGGTCCCCGCTGGCCCCTGTCGGGCCGACGGCGCCGGCAGGGCATTCATCACGCCTGATGCGCGGTCCGCGCCGGTGCGCCGCCAGCCTACCGGCTCGTCCCGCCGCCAAGCGGCGGCAGTCCCGCAGCCTTGAGCGCGGCGTTGAGCGCGGGCAGGTCCGCCGACTTCAGCGATGCCCACCGCGCCATCACCGAGTCGGCCGCGTTGAGCGCGGCCGTGACTCCGGCAAGTGTGTTGGCGGTCGGCGCCACATCGGCCGCCTGCATCGCGTTCATCTGCGAGGCGAGCAGGGCCGCGACGCCGCGGATGGTGTCCGGAGTGGAGGCTGGCGCGATGCCTCCCCGTCCGGCCCCGCCCGCCCCGGCCCCGCGCCCGCCCGGACCCGCAGCCTGCGGCTGTCCTTCGAGTGCGCTGACCTTCTTGACGAACCCCGCCAGGGCCTCGCCGGCTGCGCCCGTTGCCTGGATCTTCGCGGCCTGCGCGCGCATCGCGGCAGCCGCAGCAGCAGCGTCCTGGGCATCGACGGCGCCGAAGTACATCGCGTCGGTCAGCGCGTACACCTGCTGCATCACCGCCTGCGGCGTCTTGACTCGGGGATCCTGCTTGACCGTGATCGGCTGGCTGTCGCTCTTCCCGCCCACGTTCAGCGTGACCGTGTACGTGCCGGGCGAGACCCAGGGTGTCGTCGCGCCCGACGGCGAATTGTAGGGTATGCCCTGGATCGGCAGACCGCCTCGCCCGCCTCCGCCGGCCCCGGCGATCGGCTGGTAGTGCACGTCCCACAGGAAGCGGTGCATGCCGGCCGAAGGGGAGAGCGACTGCGGCGGCCGATACCAGTAGAGTGGTACCGGCGCGCTCGTCGCGTCCGGAATCGGCGTCACGGGATCGCCGCTCGAGTACCGCCGCACGAGCCGGCCGTCCGCCCGCCGGATCTCCAGCGTCACCGGCCCGCTCGCGGCCGACGGCAGGTAGTAGTTGATGATCGCGCCGTCGGGCGGGTTGGCTCCCGTCGGCTCCTCCTTCGGCCAGGGCATGTCGGTGCTGGCGTTCCACCGGACTCGCCATGCCGTCGTCGGCTCGAAGAGGATGACGTCCTTCGTCCCCGACGCCGCGTCGATCTGCCTGAGCGGCGTGATGTCATCGAGAATCCAGAACCCCCGGCCGTGCGTGGCCGCGACCAGGTCGTCGTCTTTCACGATGAGATCGCGAACGGACGAGGCCGCCATGTTCAGCCTCAGGGATTGCCAGTGCGCACCGTCGTCGAACGACACGTACACGGCGCGCTCGGTGCCGGCGAACAGCAGGCCCTTGCGGCGCGGATCCTCGCGGACGGCGTTGACCGTTTCGCCGTCCGGGATGCCCGCGACAATCTCGGTCCACGTCCCGCCGCCGTCGTGCGTGCGGTAGACGTGCGGCCGCATGTCGTCGAGGCGGATCGTGTTGACGGCGGCATAGGCGGTGTCAGGGCTGAAGCGCCCGGCGTCGATCAGCGAGATCTTGGCCCACGGCCCCACCCCGGGAGGGGTCACGTCCTTCCAGGTGAGCCCGCCGTCGGCGGTCACGTGGACGAGGCCGTCGTCGGTGCCGGCCCAGATGCGCCTGATGTCCTGGTACGACGGCGCGACCGTGTAGATGACGCCGCGCTGCTGGGGTTTCGCAGCCGGATCGTCGCGGTACTTGCCGACGCTCGACGGCGTCTCCCACGTCTGCCGCGCCAGATCGGGGCTGACGCGCGTCCAGTGCACGCCCCCGTCCATCGTCTTCCACAGGTAGTTGTTGGCGAAGAAGAGCGAGACTCTGTCGGCCTCGGAGAACACCACCGGCATCGTGCGGACGGAGCGGACCGGCCCGGGCGTGGGCGGCCCCGCCGCGCCGCCGCGGCCGCCCACAGGACCGACGCTCGACACCTGTCCGGTGCGCCGGTCGAACCGCGTGACGTTGCGTCCGCCGTACACGATGTCGGGGTCCAGCGGATCGGGGGCCGCATAGCCGTACTCGTCCACGCCGACCGGCAGCCAGTCTCGAATGGAAATCGCGCCGTAGTTGCCGCGGCTCGAGACGCAGGCCGATCCGCTCTCCTGCTGGCCGCTGCACACGCGGTACGGGAACGCGTTGTCGGCGGCCGCGTGGTAGAGCTGCGCGGTGGACTGGTTGTACCAGGAACTCCATGTCTCGCCGCCGTTGAGCGACACGACCGCGCCCTGGTCGGCGGCGAGGAGGATGATGTCGGGGTTGTCCGGATTGATCCAGCCGTTCTGGTAGTCCTCGCCGCCGGGCGCGCCCTTGTAGACTGCCCAGGTCTTCCCGCCGTCGGTCGTCTTCCACGACACGGTGGCCGCCATGATCACGGTGTCCGCGAGCTTGGGGTGCGGAATCGGCACCGGCAGGTCGCCGCCGCCGATGCGACCGGCTGGCCTGGCGTCGTCAGTGATGCGCGTCCACGTGTCGCCCGCATCGTCGCTCCTGAAGATGCCCGTCGTCCCGCGGCTCCCGCCCGAGCCCGGCTGCTCGAAGTAGGCGATGGCGGCGTACAACCGGCGGTGGTCCGCGGGCGAAACGGCGAGGTTGGCCTGCACGACCGCCGGCAGTCCTTGCGTCAGCGCCTTCCAGGTGGCGCCGCCATCGGTCGACTTGAAGATGCCGCCGTTGGTCCCGGCCCACACCGCGTTCTCCCACGGGCCCTGCCGTTCTTCCCAGAGCGTCCCGTACACGACGTTCGGCTGCACCGGATCGATGTCGACGTCGTTGCCGCCGGTGTTCTCGTCCTTGTAGAGCACCTTCTGGAACGTGCGGCCGCCGTCCAGCGACCGGAAGATGCCGCGCTCCTCGTTCGGTCCGTACGGGTGGCCGAGCGCCGCCACGAAGAGGCGGTTGGCGTTGCGCGGATCAACGTCGATGCGCGGGATCTGCTGTGCGTCGTTGAGGCCGAGCCTGGTCCAGGTCCGGCCGGCATCGGTGGACTTGTAGACGCCGTCTCCCGTCGAGAGGTCCGGCCGGTGCAGGCCCTCCCCGCTGCCGGCGTAGACGATGTTCGGGTCGGACGGCGCCACCGCGATGGAGCCGATCGACCCGGTCGGCTGGTCATCGAAGATCGGCACCCAGGTGCGCCCCGCGTCGGTGGTCTTCCAGACGCCCCCGTTGACGGCCGCCATGTAGAACGTGAACGGCTGACGTCGGTGGCCCGCAGCAGCCACGGTCCGGCTCGCGCGGTGCGGGCCGATGTTGCGCCACCTCATCTCGGCGAAGAGCGACGGGCTGACGCGCGGCGGTTCCTGGGCCGGCAGAGACGCGAACATGGCGGCGCACACCAGAACACCGGCAAGGAGGATTCTGCGGAACAACATGGCGGCTCCCCGGGGTTGAGGACCGGCGCAGTATAGCGCGCCCACACGCAGGGAGCCCGCGGCCGGACGCGACCGCATCGTTGCCAGGAGCCCTCACCAACGTGCAAGGGCCACAGGTCGCATTCCTCGACTTCCCCCGGGAACTTGCTGGGCGACGGACTCCGTGCGATCCGACCGCTGACATCTGCGGCAGCATTGCGGCGACGACGCTGTGGCGTGCCGTGAAGTGGATGGTCCCTCATGCGAGGCGGCCGCGGTCGACTCCGGCTTCTACCTGACCGGTGGTATCGCTGCCTCTCGCGGCTATCTCGGCCACCGGTTCTCCGACGACCTTGATTTCCTCGTCAACGACGCGCCCTCGCGAGTCGGAGAGGTGATCCACCATCCGATCCTCGGCGGGCTGGCGCCGGTAGGAAACGGCGCAGCCGGGCGGCAGTCTAGCACGCGGACGGACGAGCCGTGGCGCGTTCGAGGTCCGCGCGCGTCGGCATGCAGGCGAGCCGTCGGCGAGCGTGCACGCGAGGGCGGGTCCCGTGCCCCGCCCGCTCAGCAGCCCTGGAAAGCGGGCCAGGTCTTGCGCGCGACCCGGCAGGAGTCTAGTCTGGGTACGGAGAGGGACGCATGCGGATGATTCGAGCGGGGTCTTTCGAGCGGTGGGCGGCGACGGCTCGCCGTTCGGCACTGGGCGTGCTCGCCGCGGTGGTCATGTTCGTTGCGCTGTCCGCCGCCTGCGCCGGCGGCTCATCCGGTTCCTCGGACTCGGGCTGGCCGTGGGGCGCCGACTCGGTCACGCCCGCGGAGTTCGCGCAGGAGCTCTCCAGCGCACCGGGGGCCGACAAGCCGGTGGTCGTCTGCACGGCGCCGCCGTTCCTCTACCGCATCGGCCATATCCCGGGCGCCGTCCTTCACGGCCCCGCCTCGTCGCCGCAGGGTCTCGACAGCCTGACGAAGTGGGCGGAGACGCTGCCGCGGACGGCCAACGTCGTCATCTACTGCGGGTGCTGCCCGCTGGCGCACTGCCCCAATCTCGCCCCGGCCTACAAGACGATGAAGGGCCTCGGCTTCACGCGCGTGCGCGTGCTGCTCATCGAGGACAGCTTCAAGACCGATTGGACCGACCGCGGATACCCGTTCGAGAAGTAGCGTCCGCCCGCCGTCAAGGGGCCTCAACGTGCCGGGCGTCGAGGGTGTCCGCTATTGAGCCACCTGTCCCGCAGCCGGACACGGCCTGCCGCAACGCCTGCCTCAGGCGGTTTTCCGAGGGTTTCTCCGGACTTGCCACGCGAAGCCGTCACGGGGAGGCCAGGCCTGCGCCTCGAAACGAGTCACGCGACCGCCAGTTCAGCCTGGCGACATCGGGCTGAGAACGAGCCTTAACTTCTGTGTTGACAATAGATTGTACCGAGCCTGGGTGGATCGGCGCGGCGCTTGCTATGTGAAGGGCTGACGGGGCCCAGCTCTCGGGTGGTCCCTGGAGGACGGTATGAGGATTCAGCCCATCGAACGACAGCGGGGGCAGAGCGGCTGGCGGTGGCTGGCAGCCATGGTGCTGGCAGCCCTG
>Ga0316601_100001781_pt1 | contig 10773 bp, 11 predicted proteins | sample OWC_soil_day5_no_FD_207663 | JGI IMG/M metagenome (GOLD analysis project Ga0316601, IMG submission 207663) | Wetland soil microbial communities from Old Woman Creek delta, Ohio, United States - OWC_soil_day5_noCT | ecosystem: Environmental > Terrestrial > Soil > Wetlands | place: USA: Ohio...
AGAGCAGGACGAAGAAGCGTTGCCGCAGGGCGGCCGCGACGAATCGTTCGATGGCGCCCACCTCAACCCTCCGGCGTCGTCGACTTCAGCAACTCGGACTTCAGCAGGAACGCGCCGGCGACCACGACTCGTTCGCCGTCGCGCAGGCCGCTCCGCACCTCGATCATGCCGCCGCGGTCCGGCCCCACCGTGATGTCGCGCCTGCGGTAGCGGCCCTTCCCGTCTTCGACGAACACCACGGGCTTGCCGTCTATGTCCTGCACCGCGGCGGACGGCACGACCACCACCGGCCTGGGTTCGCCCTCCCCGAGCATGATCGTGGCGTACATCTCGGGCTTGAGCCGGCCCTGGGGGTTGGGAAGGGCGCAACGCACGGTGACGCGCCGGGTCTTCGGATTGATCATGTCGGCGACCCAGGCGATAGTGCCTGAGAAGGTCTCTCCGGGGTACGCCGAGACCGAGACATCCACCGGGACACCGGCCTTCACGTGTGAAATGGCCGTCTCGTCGATCTCCGCCAGCGCCCAGAGCGTGGAGAGATCGCTCACGACGAAGAGGGGCGTGCCAGGCGTGACGGCCGTGCCCTCGGTGATCAGTTTCTCGAGCACCACGCCGGTCAGCGGCGCTTTCACCGGGATCTGTTCGCCGGACTCGCCGGTGGGATCCTCGCTGTTCGTGATGCCGAGGTGCTCGAGTTCCTCCTCGGACCTCCGGACCTCCGTCTCGATGATGTTCAACGCCTCCTCCGCGGCGACGCGGTTCGCTCCGGCGCGCTGCACCTCCTGCTCCGAGATGGCCTTGTCGGCGAAGAGGCGCCTGGCCCGGTCGTCGGCCTGGACGGCGATCTGCAATTCGGTCTGGGTCTTGCGCCGCTCCGCGATCGCTTTGCGATACGCTGCCCAGGCGTCGTGCACGATGGGCCCGATCATGTGCGCCAGCTCCTTGCCCTGCGGCACGCGGTCGCCGATCTCCACGAAGACCTCGATGACCTTGCCGTCGACCGGCGATCCGATGCGCGCCGTCCGGCGCTCGTCGAGCGCGAGGACACCCGGCGCCTCGAGCTGCTCGCGGCGCGTTACGCTCTTCGCGGCTTCCACCACGAGTCCTGCCTCGCGAGCGGCGGCGTCGGAGAGCACAACGGTGCCGGCTGGTGCGGTCGGGCCGGCGGCCTCGGCCGGCGCCGGTGCGGGGGCGCGGAGCGTGTAGTAGGCGGCCAGCGCGATGACCGCGAGCACCGCGACGCCGACCAGGACCGGCCTGAGCCGGACGTTGCCACCGGGCCCTTCCGCGTTCATTTCACGATCTCCTCTCCCAGGAGCAGCCGCGCTTCGAGCGCCGCTGCGATCGCGTCCAGCTTGAGCTGCACCGCTTCTCGGCGGGCGTCCACGTACACGCGCTCGGCGTCGACGAGCACCAGGATGTCCGTCGCGCCTTCGCGGAAGGCCGAGCGCGCGGCGGTCCGCACGGTCTCGGCCGGCCTGAGCAGGTCGTCATCGACCCTGGCGGCGAGCGCTCCCAGCGTCGCCGCCGCGTCGAACACGATGCGCGCGTCCGCCAGCGCGCGCGCCTCCACGGCCGCCACGTCGGACAGGGCGGCGGCGTGGTCGCCCGCGGCGATGGCCACGGCCTGCTTGTTTCGATCGAACAGGGGGATCGCGATCATGAGGCCGGCAATCGCGGTGTCGAAGCCTGCCGTGCGCTTGTAGCCGCCGGCCACATTCAGGTCCGGAACGCGCCGGGCCCGCTCCAGCGACAGCGCCTGGGCGGCCCGCGCCGACCTCGCCTTGGCCGCGAGCACGTCCGGAGACGCGGCCGCCGCCCTGGCCGCGAGCTCGGCGGGGTCGCCGGCCGGGACCGGGCGCGGCACGGGTTCCGCGAGCTGTTCCGCCCGCAACGGCCCGGGCGCCTGCATCAGGGCCGTCAGCTGGGCGAGGCTGCGCGCGAGGTCGAGGTGCGCACGGAGCAGTTGCGTCTGCACGCGCGCCGACTCGGCCTGGAACTTCGCGAGGTCCGCTTCGGCCGCGTAGCCTTCGCGCACGCGCGACGTCATGGCCCGGAGCAGCGTGTCGAGGCCCTCGCGGTTGCTCTCGAGCGCGCGCAGCCACTCGCGGCTGCGCACCGCGTCCATGAACAGGCGCACGGTGTCCATCACCAGCGCACGATCGGTCTGGGCCATCGCGGCATCCGCGGCGGCGCGCTCGGCGTGCGCGATCCCGATGCGCTTGCCCCGCTGGCCGGCCAGTTCGATGGGCTGCGTGAGGACCGTGAAGAAATCAAGTCCGGGAGGCGAGCCAGGTTCCGGCATCGGCGTCCAGGCCCAGGATCCGAACGTCCAGTTCTCGGAGCGCACTTCGATGCTCGGATTGGGCCAGGTGCCGGCGGATGCCGCCGCCTCCCGGGCCGCGTCCCGTTTGGCCTGGGCCGACTGGCGGCGCGGCGAGCGGGCCAGCACCGTGGAGACGGCCTGTTCCAACGTGACCGCGTCCTGCGGGACGGCCTGCGTCGTGTGGGGCGGCGGCGCAGGCGCGGCCGCCAGTGAGACCGCAATCAAAAGACCGCTCAGCATGAGGGACACCTGACAGGGGGCAAGGAGGCGGTGTGTCGCGTCTGCAGGATATCAGAGACCGATGCTGGCGAGTGCGCCTGGCCGCAGGCTCGGCGAGCCTGCCCCTACTGGACGCTCGCGACGTCACGCGCCAACCGCGCTGCACTCGCGGCGCCCATCGCCTTGTAGTAGTCCAGGAACCGGGCCGGCTCCATCGAAGCCTTGTAGGGATCGAGGTTCTGCGCCCAGCGGAACCCGATTGGCTGGTAGAGCAGCTCGACCTCGACCGTGAACGGCCCGGTGGCGCCGCCCAGCGGCACGTTCAACCGCACGCCATCGCTGCCGCCCGTGAAGTTCGGGTCCGCCGCCGCGTCGCCGGCGACCGCGATGTCGCGGCTGGCCGTGGTCTTGTCGAAGCCATGCGGCAGGATCCGGTTGTCCTTGAGGTACTTCACGGCGGCGATCAGGCCGGTCGTGACGGCGCCGGCGGGATCGCCAAGGATGGGCTCGTAGACCTGGACGTCCTCCGGCGACGCGATCTCGTCGTGGTGCGCTTCGTACCGCGCGCCGTCGGCGTCATTGTCGTTGCCGCGGATGCGGCCATCGACCTCGAGCCGGCCGGACTCGAAGACCACGGCGCCGCGGGCGTCTCTCACCGCGATGTGCAGCCAGGCCCGCCGGGACGGGTACGCCGTGGGCAGCTTGTGGCCGCCGCGGTTCCCGACCGTGATGTCGGCCAGGAGCCGGCCGCTCACGAGCCGCGGATTCTCGACCGACAGCGTTGCCGCCTCGCCGCGCAGGAACTCCTCCGCAAGGAGCGCGGCGGCGTCCAGTTCCTGCGGGAGCGCCGTCACTCCGAGTTCGTGGCGGTACTTGTTCAGGATGCGCGGCATGAAGAAGTTGCTGCCGCGGAAGTCGTGCTGGCGGAAGCCCTCCCTCGGCTCGCCGAGGATGCTGGCGATCGGCATGGCGTCCGGGACGGCCTTCATGTGGCAGTCCTGGCAGCTCTGCTCCGCGGCGTAGCGGCTGTGACGCCACTCCAGGTACGGCACCTGTTCCGGCAGTTCCCCCACCACCTTGCCGTCGGGTCCCAACGAGTGCGTGATCAGCGTGTGGCAGGTGGCGCACAGGTCGGACGACTGCACGTGCGCTCCAGCCAGGGGCACAAATTGGGTTGCCGATCGCATGACCGAGGCGAGTCCCGGCTTCACGTCGAACGGTCCGTAGGCGGTCCGGTCGCCCGACGCGGACGGGGCGGCGACGACGAAGCCGGCGTTGAAGCTCTCGCGCGTGCCGAGCTTCTCGGGGGTTGCCTGGTGGCACGTCGTGCACGACACGCCGTCGGCGGCGACCGCGTGCGCGCGGGTGCCGCCGGTCCCGATGGGCAGGTGCGCGAAGACCCCGCCCAGCTTCCCGGCGGCCTTCGCCTCGTAGCGCATCATCGGCATGTGGCAGGCGGAGCACTCGTGCTCGATGGCCGCCGCTGCCGAGGGATGCTGGGTGATTTCCCGCCGGACTCCCGCCTGCCAGTACGGGTCGCGGGCGGCGTTCGCCATCATCGAGGCGCGCCACGCGATCCCGATCGAGGCGTCCTCGCCGCGCGGCGTGACCAGGCCGTTGTGGCAGGCCTGGCAGCGGTCAGATGTCTCGAAGACGGGCGCGCCGGCCGCGCCTTGCTGCCCGGCGACGGGCGCCGTCAGGGCCATCAGCGCCACGGAGGCGGCAGCGGCGCCGGTGAGCAACAAGGTTCGTGTGTGTCTCATCATCAGCTCCCTACCAGCCGTCACGCAGGCCGCCATCGAACCAGTCCCACAGCAGGTAGAACGCGATCTGCGTGCTGCGGGTGCCGGGCTTGTCCAGGGGGATGCGGACGCCGATGTTCGCCATGATGTGCTGGCGCGTGTTGAGCGTCACCTGGAACTGCGGCACCAGGTCGTAGTGCGCGTCCTGCCCGTCCTCGTATTGCTCGAATCCCAGCAACTCGATCATCGGCGTCCAGGTGCGGCCCCAGCGGTTCTCGGCGAAGCTCTTGCCGGCGGCGACGCGCCAGAACGCCCTCCGCGCCGCCTTCTCGGTGTCGCTGGGCAACACGCCGCCCACCTGCGCCTGGATGAAGGAGTCCCCCCGGAGCACCTGCCCGAACGACACGAAGGGCTCGAACGCCGTCACGCCCTGGCCGAATCCGCCGCCTTCGTCGCCGATCGGCAGGATGATCTCGCCCGAGGCGGCGAGAATCGAGCCGCTCGTCAGGCTGTGGAACAGCACCTGCTTCCAGCCCAGCACCACGTCGCCGAGGCCCGTCGTCCAGTCCTGGCCCTCCGGCTGCTTGAAGCCGAGCGGCACGACCAGCTCGAACTGGCCCTTCGAGAAGAACCGCTTCTCGTACACGATCTTGCTCGCGATATTCGGGTCGCCTTCCGCGGCGATCGACGCCGTGACGACCACCTCGTCTTCGACGAACGCCTTCTCGGTGAAGAGCGTCCGGGGCAGATTCAGGTTGCCGCCCGGCCACGCCTTCCTGTCCCCGCAGAACGTGCGGACGTGGGCGAGCGCCAGTGCCTGCTCTTCTTCGGTGAGGGCCTCTCCGAAGGCCGGCATGAGCGCGTCGAACCCCCGCGCCGGCCCGCCCTGGTGGATGATCGCCAGCCAGTCGCCGTCGGGCTCGCGCGTGGCGAAGTTGCAGTCGGAGAAGTCCGGCACCTCCAGCGGCAAGGCCGTCGTGCTCTGCGGCATGCCCCGCCCATCAGGCCCGTGACAGCCCTGGCAAGCGGAGCGATACACCGCCGCCGGCGTGCGGTCGTGCGAAGGCACGGGCTGCTGCGGGGCGGCTATCGACCGGGACGGAAGGCAGACCGCCAGGACAAGCGCGAGGCAGAGGGCAGGCGGCAGCCAGGGCCGTTGAGACTTCCAAAGCATGGAATCGGCTCCTCGGGGGGCATCCGAGGCGGCCAGGGGCCGGGCCGCAGCATGCGCAGGATACCAGAAAAAACACTTGACGGAACGTTCTGACTGTATATATCGTATATTGACAGTAGATATGGAATGCACATGAGAATCCTGATTTCAAACTCGTCGCCCGACCCCATCTACGAGCAGATCGTGCGGCAAATCAGGGCGCAGATCATCGCCGGCGACCTCCGCGAGGGAGAGCCGTTGCCCTCGATCCGCAAGCTCGCTCAAGACCTCCAGGTCAGCGTCATCACCAGCAAGCGGGCATACGACGAACTGGAAGCCGAGGGCTTCATCGACACGGTGGGGGGAAAGGGCACGTTCGTGGCCGCCCAGAACGCCGAGTTCCTCCGCGAGAAGCGCATGAAGGCGGTCGAGGAGAAACTCGCCGAGGCCGTCTCGGAGGCCCAACTCATGGGACTCGGCTACCCGCAGCTGAGCGAGATGCTCCGCCTGCTCTGCGAGGAGGGGTCATGACGCCGGACTGCGCCCTCGAACTCCGCGGCGTCACGAAGCGGTACCGCCGCTTCGCGCTCGCCGACGTGTCGTTCTCCGTTCCGCGCGGGTACGTGTGCGGGCTCGTCGGCCCCAACGGGGCCGGCAAGACGACGATCATCAAGCTCATCATGAACCTCGTGCGCCGCGACGCCGGCGAGATCACGGTCTTCGGCCTCGACAACCGCCGCGACGAGGTGGCCGTCAAGTCGCGGATCGGATTCGTCTACGACTCGCCGGGGTTCTGGGAGGACCGGACGCTCGAGACACAACGGCGGGTGCTCGGCGCGTTCTACCCGGCCTGGAACGACCGGACGTTCGACCGCCTGGCCGCCGAGTTCGAACTGCCGATGCGCCAGACCTTCGGGAAGCTCTCCCGCGGCACGAAGATGAAGTTCGCGCTGGCGATGGCGCTGGCTCACGACGCCGACCTGCTCATTCTCGACGAGCCCACGGCAGGCCTGGACCCCGTGTTCCGGCGCGAGTTCCTCCAGCGGCTCTCGGGGCTGCTGCTGGACGAGGGGAAGTCGGTGCTGTTTTCGACGCACATCACGAGCGATCTCGATCGCATCGCGGACTACATCACCTTCGTCAACCGGGGCGCGGTGGCGTTCTCGCTGCCGCGGACCGAACTGCTCGACACCTGGGCCGTCGTGCGCGGAGACGAACCGGCGCTGCGCCTGCTCGACCCGGCGATCGTTCGCGGGCGCCGCAAGGGCCGCTTCGGCACGGAGGTGCTCGTGTCGGACGCCAGGGCGGCGGCGGGCACCGCCGGGCCGGCGGCGGTCGTGGACCGGCCCACCCTGGAGGACGTGATGGTGCTGATGGCCGGGGAGCCCGATCATGCTTCGTAGCTTGCTCTTCAAGGACCTTCGCCTGAATCCCCACCTGTTCTGGGGAGCGATTCCGTTCTTCGCCTGGGTGGCTTACGCCCTCCACGAGGAGGGGGCGCCGGTCGGGATGCTGACAGCGGTGAGCGGCCTGATGGGCGCGGCGACGGCGTCCACCATCGCGGCGCGGGAGGATCGCTTCCACGCGACGGCGCTGCTCGCGAGCCTGCCGGTACCGCGTTCGACGCTGGTGCTGTCGCGCTACGTGCTGGGCGTCGCGGCCGGATCGGCGGCGTTCGCCGTGGCGGCCGCCCTCGCGGCCCTGCTGCCGTGGTCACCGCACGGCCTCGCCGCCATCCTCGACGTCCGGTCCGTCATGATGGCGTTTGTCGTCATCGGCACCGCGGTCGCCGTCCTGCTCCCGGCGGCCCTGCGCTTCGGACTCGTCGGCGTCGTGGGCCTCTTCGCGGCCCTGCAGGTCGCCGGCGTCGGCCTCTTCTTCGTTTCCAGCACGTTCGGGTACCGCCAGCCGTTGCGGCTCGTCTTCGGCAGCGTGGAGTCGGGCATCCTCGCGCTGCACGCCCGCCTGTCCGACGCGGGCTTTGCGGCGCTTGTGGCGGCGGCGCTCGCCGTCATGCTGTGGGCCTCGTACCGGGCGTCGGTCTGGCTCGTCGGGAGGAGGGACCTGTGACACCCGTACCGGCCATCGTGCGGGACGGCATGGCGGAGCCGCTGCTCGAGTTCCGCAACGTCTCGAAGCGCTACCCGGACTTCGCCCTCGACGACGTGTCGTTCTCGCTGCCCCGCGGCTACATCGGCGGCCTCATCGGGCCCAACGGGGCGGGGAAGACCACGATCGTGAAGCTGCTGCTCAACCTCGTCGGCCGCGACGGAGGCTGGATCACCGTCGCAGGACTGGACCCGGTCGACGACGAGGTGACGGTGAAGCGGCGCATCGGGTTCGTGCACGAGGTGCCGTCGTACTACGAGCACCTGTCGCTGGACGCCATCGGCCGGGTCGTCGGCCGGTTCTACCTGGACTGGGATCGGGCGCTGTTCGCGTCGCTGCTGCGCGAGTTCGACTTGCCGGCGCGGTCCCGGTTCGGATCCCTCTCGCGGGGCATGCGCACGAAGGGTGCGCTGGCGCTCGCACTCGCGCACCGCGCCGAACTCCTGGTGCTCGACGAGCCGACGGCCGGCCTCGATCCGGTGTTCCGGCGCGCGCTCCTCGAACGCCTGTCCGCGTACGTGGCCGAGGGCCGCGCGTCGGTGTTGATCTCCACGCACGTCACGAGCGACCTCGAGCGGCTGGCGGACTTCATCACCTACGTGCGCGCCGGCCGCGTGGTGCTGTCGGCGACGCGCGACGAACTGGCGGAACGGTGGGCGCTCGTGCGGGGCGGCCCGGCGCTCCTCGACGAGGAAACCCGGGGGCTGCTGGCCGGCTACGAGCGCAGTGCCCATGCGGTGACGGGGCTGACGTCCGACGCGCCGGCGCTGCGCCGCCTGCTGTCGGGCCGCGACGCCGTCGTCGAGCGCGCCACGCTCGAGGACATCATGTTCTACATGGGGCGATCATGCTGACGCTGGTGAGGAAGGACATCGCCGTGGTGGCCGCGTTCGGCTGGCTGATCGTGTGGCTCGTCGCGCCCAGCTACCTGGTTCCGGCAATCGCGGCGGCACGGACAGGCCGCGTGTACCTCTGGGTCAACGTGGCCTTTGCCGCCGCGGCCATCGTCAGCGTCTGCCTGCTCGACGCGCGCAGCGGCGCAGATCGGTTCATTCACAGCCTGCCGGTGACGAGGGCCGACGTCGTGCGGGCCCGCTACGTCACGGCGATCGTCCTGGCGATCGGCGTGCTCGGCATCGGTACGGCGGTCGGCGTGATCCACGTCCTCGCGGCCGCGCCGTCAGGAGAGGCATGGCCCCGGTGGCTCGCACCCGATGTCGGCCTGGCGTACGTCGTCGTGATGGCGCTCCTCATCGCGGCGTACCTGCCCTGCTACTTCCGCTGGGGATACGGCGCGGGCACGATCGTGGCCGCGGTGCTGCTCGCCGGCCTCGTCATCGCCGGCGACGTGGCCGGAGGCGCGATGGGCGCGGCGCCGCCGGGCCTCCCTCGCGGACTGGCGGTGCGGCTGACGGTCGCCGCGGTGGAGCGGTGGGGGCTCGTTGCGGCGTCGATTGCCGGCGTGGCCGGTGGCGGTCTGCTGCTGGCGGCATCGGCGGCGCTGGCCGCCCGTGGATACAGGGACCGGCAGTTCTGAAGGGGATGCAGGCCGCGGCCGGGCGGCCGGACGCGTATGGCTACGATAACAGCAGGGAAGCTGGGCCCGACCGTCGCCGGTTCGGTGGCGCTGGTGTCCACCGTGCTCGCCGCCGCGACGATCTGGCTGGTCCTGACCGACCCCGGCACGGTGACCAGCGCCCTGGCGGAAGGCTCGGCCGAGCGGTTCCTTCGCGGGCTGATCGACGTCATCGGCAGCGCGATTGGGCGGTTGCTGCGGTGGGTGTGAGGGTGTGTGACGCCGCGGAGCGGTGGATTCGAGGCGGCAGACTGAAAGGACCGAAACCATGAGGACGTGGATGCCCGGCACGCGCGTTGCGGCGGCGTTGACGCTGGCCGTGACGGCCGGCCCGGCCCTCGCGCAGCCGCCCGCGCCGGCGCTGCCGACCGGCGAGGCGGTGCTGGCGAAGTACGTCGAGGCGACGGGTGGCGCGGCGGCCTACGACGCCATCAGGAACCGAGTCACCCAGGCCCGCATGGAGTTCGTGGGGGCGGGCGTGGTGATCGCCATCACCGCGTACGCCGCGGCTCCAGGCAGCGTGTATACGCTGGCCGAGTCGGAGGCGACGGGCCGCATCGAGAGCGGCGTCTCGGACGGCGTCGCCTGGGAGAACTCGGCGCTGCGAGGCCCGCTACTGAAGGAGGGCCTCGAACGCGACGATGCCGTGAAGGCCGCGATCTTCGACCGGCTGGCGCACTGGAAGGCGCACATGAAGCGCGCCGAGTGCACCGGCGGCGCGGACGTGAACGGCAGGCCCGCGTATCGCGTGGTGGCGACGCCGACGCTCGGCACGCCGGAGACGCTCTTCTTCGACGTGGAGTCGGGGCTGCTGGTGCGCACGGAAATGACGGTGGCCACCGCGGCCGGCGCGGTGCCCCTGGCCGCCGAGCCGTCCGACTACCGCAAGGTCGACGGCCTCCTGATGGCGTTCAGCAGCCGCATGAAGGTGATGGGGCAGGAGCGGGTGGTGACGATCGAGAAGGTGGAGCACAACGTGGAGCTTCCCGCCGACCGGTTCGCCCTGCCGCCCGAGATCAGAGCCCTGATCAAGAAGTAGTGCGGTAGGATAGGCCACCATGAGCGTGATGCGAAGCCTGCTGCTCGCGGTGTCCGAGAACCGGTGGATGCGGGAGCAGGGCCCCAGGCTGTGGTTCGTGCGCCGGGCGGTGCGCACGTTCATGCCCGGCGAGGCGTTCGACGACATGCTGCGGGCGGCCGGCGACCTGCGCCCGCTCGGCATCGACGCCGTCTTCACGAGGCTCGGCGAGAACGTCGCCGACGCCGCCGAGGCGGCGGCGGTGACGCGCCATTACCTCGAGGTGCTCGACGCCATCGCGGCCAAAGGCATCCGCTGCGAGCCGTCGATCAAGCTGACGCAACTCGGCCTCGACCTCGGAGCCGAACCGGCGTATGCCAACCTTCGGGCGCTGGCCGAGCGTGCGCACGCCACCGGCACCTACCTGTGGATCGACATGGAGCAGACGTCATACGTGGACGTCACGCTGGAGCTGACCAGACGCATCAAGGCCGAGTTCCCCCGCACCGGCGTGTGCCTCCAGGCGTATCTCTACCGGACCGAAGGGGACCTGAAAGGCCTGATCGAGCAGGGCATCGGCGTGCGCCTGGTGAAAGGCGCCTACAAGGAGCCGCCGGAACTGGCCTATCC
>Ga0316601_100001782_pt1 | contig 10772 bp, 11 predicted proteins | sample OWC_soil_day5_no_FD_207663 | JGI IMG/M metagenome (GOLD analysis project Ga0316601, IMG submission 207663) | Wetland soil microbial communities from Old Woman Creek delta, Ohio, United States - OWC_soil_day5_noCT | ecosystem: Environmental > Terrestrial > Soil > Wetlands | place: USA: Ohio...
GACCGCATCCACCGGCAGTTCATCCAGGCGGTGGCGGAGGGGCGGGATCTCCCGATCGAGCAGGTCGAGAAGTTCGCCGACGGCCGGGTGATGACCGGCGAGCAGGCGGTGGAGCTGGGCCTCGTCGACGAGCTGGGGGGCTTCCAGGACGCCGTCGACCTCGCCAAGGAGCTGGCCGAGATCCGGGGCGAGCCGCGCCTCGTCTACCCGCCCGACGAGCGGGCCCGCTTCCTCGAGGACCTCCTCGGCGGCGTGGCCACGAAGGTGGCCCAGGCGGTGGCCGAGACCATGCGCGCCGAGCTGCACCGGCAGTCAACGACGATGGAAGGGCCGGGCGTCTACTTCCTGGCGCGCTAGGCGGGAAACCGTGGAGAACCCCCTCTGGGCGCCGTGGCGGATGGAGTTCATCCAGGCCGACAAGCCCACCGGCTGCATCTTCTGCACCTTCCCCGCCGAGCAGGGGGAGGAGGCCGATCGCCGCAACCTGATCGTGCATCGGACGAGCCGCTCCTTCACCATCCTGAACCGCTTCCCCTACAACAACGGGCACGTGCTGATCGTGCCGCGCACGCACGTGGCGCGGCTGGAGGACCTCGCGGCGGAGGACTTCGGAGATCTCCAGGACGAGCTCCGCCTGGCGGTACGGGTCATCCGTTCCGTCTACGCGCCCGAGGGCCTGAACGTGGGCATGAACCTCGGGAAGGTGGCAGGGGCGGGTATCGCCGACCACCTCCACTGGCACGTGGTCCCGCGCTGGGGCGGTGACACCAACTTCATGCCGGTCCTCTCCGATACCAAGGTGATGGTCGAGCACCTCGCGTCGAGCTGGACGCGGATCCGGGACGGCTTCGCCGCCTGAGGGAGCCGCGATCGCGTGGACATGAACTGGTTCCTCATCGCCATCGGTCTGGCCGTGGTCGCCGCCATCCTCGGCCACCGGCTCCGCCGGCGGCGCGAGCAGGCCAGGGCCTATCTCAAGGGCGTCCGGTCGATGATCTCCGACGACCCGGACGCCGCGATCGAGGCCCTCTCCGACGCCGCCCGCCTCAGCAGTCCCGAGGCGGTCGAGACCTACCTGGCGCTCGGCGACCTCTTCAAGAGGGAGGGCGACGTCACCCGGGCCATCCGCCTGCACCGGAACATGCTCCACCGGCCCGGGCTGCCCGCCGGGCGGCGGGCCGAGGTGGAGCGCGAGCTCGCCGACGACTACCGCCGGGCCGGCATGCTGGCCGACGCCGCCGAGGCCTACCGCAAGCTCATGGAAACGGGCGACGCGGTGGCCGCGGAAGGTCTCCGGGACGTCCTCGTCCAGCAGAGGCTGTACGGCGAGGCCGTCGAGGTCCACCGGACCCGCTGCGTGCCCGACGCCCGGCTGCTCGCCCACCTCCTCGCCGCCCTGAGCCGGGAGCTGCGCGAGGGCGAGCCGGCGGCCGCGCTGGCGGCGGCGCGTGAGGCGGAGGAGATCGACCCACGGTGCGCCGACGCCCTGCTGGCGCTGTCGGAGGCGCTCTCCGCGTCGGGCGACGTCCCGGGCGCCACGCAGGCGCTGGAGCGTGCGCTCGCCGCCGCGCCCGGCTGGGCCCTGCTCGCCTGGCCGGCGCTCGCGGGGCTCCCGGCGGAGGTGGCCGGGCAGGTGCTCGATCGGGCCCTCGCCGACCGCCCGGACGACCCCCGGTTGCTCACGCTGCGCGGACGGTCCCTGGTGACGGCGGGGCGTCCCGCCGAGGCGCTGGCACCGCTTCGAGAGGCGCTGGCCAAGGACGGGGACGGCGAGGTCACGCTGGCCCTCCGCGAGCTCCTGCGCGAGGCGGCCCCGCCCGGTCCAGCCGAGCTGGTCGGTCGCCACGACCTCATGGTCGCCGCGCTCCTGCGCAGCGCCGGGCTCCTGCGCTGCAGGCGCTGCGGTGGCGGAGCGGTGGTCCGGGACTGGCGCTGCCCTCGGTGCGGGGTGTTCGACGCCTACGGTTGAGCGGGCCCCCGCTTGCCCGCGGTTGCCGGCGCGGGTATGACCGTGCCCCCATGCGTCAACACGTCGTCGACATCGTGCGCAGGGCGCTCGCCCGGGGCGCCTCGGAAGGCCGCTGGCCCGCGCTGGAAACCCCCTTCAGCGTCGATCCCCCCCGCGACCCCCGCCACGGCGACTTCGCGGTGAACGCGGCGATGGTCCTCGCCAAGCCGGCCGGCCGCCCGCCGCGCGAGCTGGCCCAGGGCATCCTCGAGCTCCTTCGCGCGGAGGACGAGGGTCGGACCATCGAGTCGATGGAGATCGCCGGCCCCGGCTTCGTCAACCTCAAGCTGCGCCCGGAGGTCTGGCTCGCCGGGCTGTCGGAGGTGGAGAAGCAGGGGCCTCGCTTCGGCCGGAGCGACGTGGGGAAGGGGAAGCGGGTCAACGTCGAGTTCGTCTCGGCCAACCCCACCGGCCCCATGCACGTCGGGCACGGCCGGGGCGCCGTCACCGGCGACGCGGTCGCCAGGCTGCTCGACTGGAGCGGCCACGCCGTCACGCGCGAGTACTACGTCAACGACTACGGGGCCCAGGTCCAGACCCTGGCCCGCTCGGTCCACCTGCGCTACCAGGAACTGCTCGGGCGGGCCGTCACCATGCCGCCGAAGAGCTATCCCGGCGAGTACGTGATCGCGATCGCGCGCGCGCTGGTGGACGAGTTCGGCCGGCGCTTCCTCGACGCGCCCGAGGGCGACTGGCTCGACCTCTTTCGCGACCGGGCCGTGGCCCACGTGCTGGAGATGATCCGCTCCGACCTCCGGGCGATCCAGATCACCTTCGACGTCTGGAGCTCCGAGAAGCAGCTCTACGATTCCGGCACCGTGGAACGCTTCCTCGCCGAGCTCGAGGCGAAGGACCTCGTCTACTGGGGAAAGCTCCCGCCGCCGAAGTCGAAGAAGGGGCAGCCGGCGCCGACCGGCGGCGCGCCGAACGAGGAGGGGATCGGCGAGGCCGAGGACCTGCTCCTCTTCCGCTCGTCCCTCCACGGCGACGAGGTCGATCGGCCCGTGAAGAAGGCCGACGGCACGCCCACCTACTTCTGCGCCGACATCGCCTACCACTGGGACAAGCGGCAGCGCGCCGACCAGCTCATCGACGTGCTGGGCGCCGACCACGGTGGCTACGTTCCCAGGCTGGAGGCCGCCCTGGAGGCGCTGGGCGCGTCCCGGCGCGACCTCCACGTGGTGCTGATCCAGATGGTGAACCTCACCCGCGGGGGCGAGGCGGTGAAGATGTCGAAGCGGGCCGGCACCGTCGTCTCGCTCCAGGAGGTCGTGGACGAGGTGGGGTGCGACGCCACCCGGTTCATCTTCCTCACCCGGCGCGCCGACGCCCAGCTCGACTTCGACCTGGACCTGGCCAAGCGCCAGACGCTCGACAACCCGGTCTTCTACGTTCAGTACGGCCACGCCCGCCTGGCCCGGATCCTCGAGAAGGCGGCGGAGGCGGGGGCTCCGGCGGCGCGCTTCGATCCGGAGACCCTCGCGGTGCTCACCGCTCCGGAGGAGATGGACCTGGTGAAGCGCATCCTCTCGTTCCCGGACCTGGTGGCGGGAGCGGCGCTGGCCTGGGAACCGCACCGGGTGGCCTTCTGGCTGCAGGAGACCATCGGGGCCTTCCACTCCTACTACACGCAGGGAAAGCGGACCGGCGAGCGCTTCATCGGCGCCGACCCGGTGAAGACCTCGGCGCGGCTGGCGCTGGCCCGCGCCCTGAAGCAGGCGCTGGCGAACGGGCTCGCCATCCTCGGGGTCTCGGCCCCGGAGCGGATGGAAAGTAGAGACCTCGCCGAAGACGTCTAGAATCGGTTCGGCCCCCGGGGTCGACCATGGCGGGAAACAGACCAGCACGAGAGAAGTTCGAGTTCTCCCTCGACGCACGGCAGGTGGCCGGGGTGATCCTCGGCTCGCTCGGCGCGCTCGGGCTCGCGTTCTTCCTCGGCCACTCGCTCGGCCAGCGCGTCGCGGAGCGCCCCACCGCCGCGGCCCGACCGAACGCCCCGGTCGCGCCGCCCTCCGACCCGCTGGCGGCCCTCGATCAGGCTCCGCGTCCGGACGGGGGGGAACCCGCTGCGCCGCTCTCCTTCCACGAGGCCCTGACGAGCGCCCGACCGCCGCCCGATCGACTGCCCCCGGCGCCGAAGACGCAGGCCGTTCAGGCTCCCGCACCGGAGCCCGCGAAGACGACCGTGGCCGCTCCGGCACCCCGGGCCGCTCCCGCCCCTCCGTCTCCGGCGGCCACCGCTGCTGCGGCGACGACCGGCGCGACCGGGCCGACGGGACCGTCCGGGCCGCCGACCCCCGCGAGCTCCACGGCCGTGACCCCTCCGGCGGTCGGTGCCGAGGGAACCACCGCCGTCGCTGCCAAGGCATCGACGGCTGCTCCGGCCGCTCCCGCGCCGAAGTCCGCACCGAAATCCGCTCCACCGCCGAGGGGACCCTCCGCGAAGGGTGCCTTCGTCGTCCAGGTGGGGGCGACGCAGGAGCGTTTCGAGGCCGAGCGGATCGCCGCCCGGTTCGCGTCGCGCGGCGCCCGGGTGGTCGTGGCCGACGTTCCGGGCAAGGGTCGCGTGTACCGGGTGCGGCTGGGATCCTTCGAGACGCGCGAGGCGGCCGACCGCTACCTCCGGGACCTCGAGCGGACCACCGGCGCCAAGGGATTCGTCGCCAGCGCCAACTAGAAGAGGATCACCCCGCCATGAAGAAGTTCGACCAGCCGAAGCGCGTCGAGAAGCCCTGGGGCCACGAGCTGTGGTGGGCCCAGACCGACCGGTACGTGGGGAAGCTCCTGCACGTGAAGGCCGGCCACAAGCTCTCGCTGCAGTACCACGAGAAGAAGGACGAGACGATCCACCTGTGGAGCGGCGAGCTGCAGCTCGTCCTCGACGAGGGCGAGGGGCTCGTCGAGCACGTGATGCGCCCGGGCGAGAGCTACCACGTGAAGCCCTTCACCAAGCACCGGATGGTGGCAGTCACCGACTGTGACATCCTCGAGGTCTCCACTCCCGAGGTGCAGGACGTGGTGCGCCTCGAGGACGCCTACGGCCGGGCCGGCAAGTAGCTCAGCCTCCCAGCTCCCGGCAGATGGCCTCGGCAGCCTTCATGCCGTCCACCGCCGAGGAGACGATGCCGCCGGCGTGGCCGGCACCCTCGCCCGCCGGGTAGAGCCCGGCGAGGCCAGGGGCCTGCATGTCCTCGCCCCGGGCGAGCCGGCAGGGAGCGCTGGTGCGGCTCTCGATCCCGATGAGGAGCGCGTCCGGGGAGACGAACCCGCGCATGCGGTGTTCGAACCCGCGAACCGCCGCGCGCAGCGCCTCGTGGACCTGGGGGGGATAGAGCCTCGAGAGGTCGGCGTGGGTGAGCCCGGGCCGGTACGAGCTCTTGCCGGGCGGCTCGCCTGGCTGCCCGGCGAGCCAGGCGGAGAGACGCTGCGCGGGCGCACGATATCCGCCGCCCCCCAGCGCGTACGCGGCCCGTTCCCACTTGCGTTGCCACTCGAGCCCGGCGAGCGGCCCCGAGAATCCCTCGGCGGCGAAGTCGTCCGGTGACACCGCCACCACGAGCCCGGCGTTGGCGAGCGGCGAGGAGCGCCCCGAGTTGGACATGCCGTTCGTGACCTGCATCTCCGGCTCGGTGGGCGTGGGCACGACGACGCCGCCGGGGCACATGCAGAAGGAGAAGACTCCGCGGGCCTTCCCACCGACGCTGGGGTTCTCGGCCAGGCGGTAGTCGGCGGCCGGCAGGCCGTCGGATCCGGCGGCGCGCCCGTACTGGATCCGGTCGATGAGGGACTGCGGGTGCTCCACCCGGAACCCGACGGCGAAGGGCTTGGCCTCGATGGGCCAGCCGCGCGCCGCGAAGCGCTCGTAGAGCTCGCGGGCGCTGTTGCCGGGCGCGAGGACGAGTCGATCGCAGGGGAGGGTGCGACCGTCGGCGAGCACGAGGCCGCGCACGCGGCCCTCGACGACCTCCACGTCGGTGGCGCGGGCGTTCCACACGAACGTGCATCCACCGCGCTCGAGCTCCTCGCGCATGGCCGACACCGCGGCGGGCAGGACATCGGACCCGACGTGCGGCTTGCCCTGGACCTTGATCCCCTCCGCGTTCCCGAAGCGGGCGAAGAGCTCGACCACCTTGCGGACGGCGGGATGGCGGATGCGGGTGGAGAGCTTGCCGTCGGTGTACGCGCCGGCTCCCCCCTCGCCGAAGTTCATGTTGGACTCGGTGTCGAGGGCGCCCTCGCGCATGAGCCGGGCCACGTCGCGGCGGCGCGGGCTCACCGTCTTCCCGCGGTCGACGACGACCGAACGGACGCCTCGCTCCAGCAGTCCCCAGGCGCAGAAGAGCCCGGCAGGCCCGGCTCCGAGGATGACCGGCGGGAGGTCGGGCGCGCGTACGGGTGGCTGCGGGGGCTCGGGCGCGGGAACCGGGTCGATGCCCGCCGGGAGGGAAGGCAACTCGCCGGCGAGCTCGACCTCCGCGTCGATCACCCAGCGGGGGTGCCCCTTCCTGCGCGCGTCGAGGGACCGGCGGGCCACCGAGATGCGCGCCAGGTCCCCGCGAGGCACGCCCAGACGCTCGGCGACGCGCCGCTCGAGCGCGTCTGGGGGCTCGTCGAGCCAGAGGTGGATGCCGGGAACGCGGTAGCGCACGGGGGGCGAATCTAGCCTCGGCGCGGCTCCGGCGCTGCGAAGCCGCCTTCGCGCATTCCTCCCATCCCCGGGGGCATGACCGCGTAGGTCCCTACGCACCCACGGGATAATCGGCATGTCAGAGACGAGTCAAGCGCCCGTAATCACGAAAAGTGCCCGCTTATCTGGACATGGCCTGCGCGTTGCTAAGACATCTCGTCGCTGGTTCACAGGGCGATCAAGCCCGAGAGGACACCGATGCTCGCACCCATGCTCGACGCCAAGGGCACCAAGATCCTCGCCAAGTCGCTCTTCAAGGAACTGCGCGCGAGTGGCTACACCGCCAACCAGATCCTGGGTCTGTCGACGGAGCTCATCGATCTCGTGACCCGCGACCTGCGCGCCCAGGGGGATGCCCGCCCGACCGAGGAGAAGTCCTCGGAGGCTGCGGCCTTCTAGAGGGCGGGTTCTCCGCTCCAGCGAGCCGCGCGGCGGCGCCGGGCCGAACCCGGCGCCGTTTCTCGTTTTTCGGCCCGGAACTCCCCGGGTTTTCGTTTGACACCCCCCGGTCTGGCGAGTAGCTTTGCGACCCCATTTCACCACCCCCCGGAAGCCCGGGAGAGGGAGATCCCTGCCATGGCCCGCATCGCAATCAACGGTTTCGGTCGCATCGGACGCTGCGTGCTGCGCGCCGCCATCGCGCGGGGGGAGAAGGACCTGGAGGTCGTCTCCATCAACGACCTCACCGACACGAAGACCCTGGCCCACCTGCTCAAGTACGACTCGGTGCACGGCGTCTTCCCGTTCGACGTGAAGGCCACGGACAAGGGCATCGTCGTGAACGGGAAGGAGATCCAGGTCACCGCGGTCAAGAGCCCGGCCGAGCTCCCGCACGCCGCGAACGGCGTCGACCTCGTCCTCGAGTGCACCGGGCTCTTCACGGAGCGAGAGAAGGCGGAGGGGCACCTCAAGGCGGGAGCCAAGCGCGTGCTCATCTCCGCGCCGGCCAAGAACCCCGACATCACGGTGGCCTACGGGATCAACCACCAGAAGCTCGATCGCGCCAAGCACCTCATCATCTCCAATGCATCCTGCACCACGAACTGCCTCACCCCGGTGGCCAAGGTCCTGCTCGAGAGCTTCGGCATCAAGCGCGGCCTGATGACCACCATCCACAGCTACACCAACGACCAGAACCTGCTCGACCTGCCCCACAAGGACCTGCGCCGGGCCCGGGCAGCCGCGCTGTCGATGATCCCGTCCACCACCGGCGCCGCCAAGGCCGTGGCCGAGGTGATCCCGGAGCTGAAGGGCAAGCTGAACGGCACGGCGGTGCGCGTCCCGACGCCCAACGTCTCGCTGGTGGACCTGACGGTCGAGATCGAGAAGCCGGCCACCGTCGAGGCCATCAACGCGGCCTTCAAGGCAGCGGCCGAGGGCCCGCTCAAGGGCGTGCTCCAGTACTCCGAGGAGCCGACCGTCTCCATCGACTACAACGGCAACCCGCACTCCTCGATCCTGGACGCCACCAACACGGCGGTCATCGACGGCACCTTCGTGAAGGTGTTCGCCTGGTACGACAACGAGATGGGGTTCTCGAACCGCATGGTCGACGTCGCCAAGTACCTCACGAAGTAGGCCTGCGGGAGTCACCATGGCGGCCCAGATCCGGACCATCGACCAGCTCGACCTCGCCGGGAAGCGGGTCTTCATCCGCGTCGACTTCAACGTCCCCCTCGACGACAAGGGGAGGGTCACCGACGACGCCCGCATCCGCGCCGCGCTGCCCACCATCCGGCACGCGCTTTCCAGGAAGGCACGGGTGATCCTGGCCTCGCACCTCGGGCGTCCGAAGGGCGACCCGTCGGACAAGGCGAAGTTCACGCTCGAGCCGGCGGCGCAGCGGCTCTCCGAGCTGCTGGGCGCCGACGTGATCCTGGCCGACGACTGCATCGGCGACGGCGTGAAGAAGGCGGTCGCCGACCTGGGCGAGGGCAAGGTGCTGCTGCTCGAGAACCTCCGCTTCCACAAGGGCGAGGAGGCGAACGACGAGTCCTTCTGCCGCGAGCTGGCCTCGCTCGCCGACGTCTGGGTGAACGACGCCTTCGGCACCGCGCACCGGGCCCACGCCTCGACCGCCGGAATGGCCCGGTTCGTCAAGGAGCGCGCCGGAGGCTTCCTCATCCAGAAGGAGGTCGAGTACCTGGGGCGGGTGCTGGCGAAGCCGGAGCGACCCTTCGTCGCGATCCTCGGCGGCGCCAAGGTCTCCGACAAGATCAAGGTGCTCGAGAACCTCATCGGAAAGGCCGACTCCGTCCTCATCGGCGGCGCCATGGCCTACACCTTCCTGGCCGCGAAGGGCGTCCCGGTGGGCAAGAGCCGCGTCGAGCAGGACAAGCTCGAGCTGGCCCGCCAGATCCTCGAAAAGGCCAGGGCCAAGGGGGTCGACTTCGAGCTCCCGGTGGATCACGTCTGCGCATCGGAGCCGAAGGAGACCGCCGAGCGGGTGGTGGTGAACGGCGCCGCCATCCCGGACGGGATGATGGGGCTCGACATCGGCCCGAAGACCCTCGACCGCTACCGCCAGCGCGTCCTGGCGGCGAAGACCGTCTTCTGGAACGGGCCGATGGGGCTCTTCGAGCAGAAGCCCTGGGCAGAGGGCACGTTCGGCGTGGCGAAGGCCATGGCCGAGTCGGCGGCGATCACCGTGGTGGGCGGCGGGGACAGCGCCGCCGCGGTGGAGGAGGCCGGCCTGGTCGACAAGATGAAGCACGTCTCCACCGGAGGCGGCGCCAGCCTGGAGTTCATCGAGGGGCGCGAGCTCCCCGGCGTCAAGGTCCTCGAGGAGTGAACGTGGCCCGGAAGAGATTCGTCTGCGGCAACTGGAAGATGCACCGGACCGACGCCGAGGCGCGGACGCTGGCCCGTGAGGTCCGGGCCGCGGCCGAGCCGCTGGCCGATCGGGTCGACGTCGCCATCGCGCCTCCCTTCACGGCGCTCCACGCCGCGGCCGCCGAGCTCTCCGGCTCGCGCATCGGCCTGGGTGCCCAGAACCTCCACTGGGAGTCACAGGGAGCGTTCACCGGGGAGGTCTCGGCTCCCATGCTCGTGGCCGCCGGGTGCCGCTACGTGCTGTGCGGCCACAGCGAGCGCCGCCAGTTCTTCGGGGACACCGACGAGGCGGTCCAGAAGAAGACCCGCGCCGCCCTCGCCGCCGGGCTCCATCCCATCGTCTGCGTCGGCGAGACCCTTCCGGAGCGGGAGTCGGGCAGCACCCTCGAGGTCGTGGGCCGACAGGTCCGGGCGGCGCTCTCCGGGCTCACCCCGGCGCAGGTGGGCGGGCTCACCGTGGCCTACGAGCCCGTCTGGGCCATCGGCACCGGGAAGACCGCCTCCTCGTCGCAGGCCCAGGAGGTCCACGCGGCCATCCGCGGGATCCTGAAGGAGATCGCACCGGGCGCGGCCGAATCCGTTCGCATCCTCTACGGAGGCTCCGTGAAGCCCGACAACGCCGCCGAGCTCATGTCCCAGCCGGACGTGGACGGCGCGCTGGTGGGCGGCGCGAGCCTCAAGGCATTAGACTTCACAGGGATCATCCAGGGAGCAATCCGTTGAACACTTTCCTCATCGTCGTGCATGTCATCGTCTCGGCCGTCCTGGTCATCGTCATCCTGCTGCAGGCCGGGAAGGGCAGCGGCCTGGGCGGGGCCTTCGGCGGCAGCTCGCAGGCCGTCTTCGGAGGACGCGGCGCGCAGACCTTCCTCGGCAAGGTGACGTCGGCCTCGGCCGCCGTCTTCATGCTCACGTCGCTCTCGCTCTCCTACCTCTCGACGCGCTCCGGCTCGGTGGTGAAGGAGGCGCCGGCGCCGATCGCTCCCGCTCCCGTCGCCCCTGCCGGTCCGGGCTCCCGGGTCCTCGAGACGGCGCCGGCCCCCGGGGCCACTCCTCCGGCCCAGAGCACGCCGGGCCAGCCAGGGCAGCCGGGCCAGGCTCCGCCCAAGTGGTGAGGGCGCAGGCGCCTGGCGGAAAATGAAAAAGGGACCCGGCGACGGGTCCCTTCTTCTTCGAAGCGGTAACTGGTGCCCAGGGCGAGATTCGAACTCGCACGCCTTACGGCGCCACCCCCTCAAGATGGTG
>Ga0316601_100001785_pt1 | contig 10763 bp, 9 predicted proteins | sample OWC_soil_day5_no_FD_207663 | JGI IMG/M metagenome (GOLD analysis project Ga0316601, IMG submission 207663) | Wetland soil microbial communities from Old Woman Creek delta, Ohio, United States - OWC_soil_day5_noCT | ecosystem: Environmental > Terrestrial > Soil > Wetlands | place: USA: Ohio...
CTCGGTCTAAACGGTCATCTATAATATTCCTTACTTCTTCTGCACTATGATGATCTAGTTCTCCAGACATGTAAACAATCAATTTATCTTGGCTATTTTCAAAATTTAAATGCATTTTCTTCCCCCCCGAATCATTTGAAATTAAAATAATTTTTAGTACAGTTTAAATAATACGCCTTTCTTATATATTCTACTAATTACATATTTTTCCTTCTTTTTTTGTAATATTTGTTCGTTTTTTTAAATTATATCCATTTTTATTATTTTTAATACAATTTATCATAAATAATTTTAATGTTTGGAAACTATTGCCCTATAATAAAATGATTGTTATAATATTGTTGTTTCTCTTTTGAAATTATTAGATTAGTAAAAAACACGTTAGGTAACAATTAATAATTGATATCTACCACTAAAGAAGTGTGAGGAGGCATAACAATGGATATGTGGCTTAAAGAAGGTCAAATAGCGAATGCTGCAATGACTTATAAAATAAAGGAAACTTTGGTAACAAAGAAAACTGAGTTCCAAGATCTTGCAATTCTTGATACTGAGGCCTTTGGAAGAATGCTAGTATTAGATGGGATAGTTCAAACTACAATTGCGGATGAGTACGTGTATCACGAAATGATTACTCATATTCCTCTATTTACTCACCCAAATCCTAAAAAGGTACTTGTTGTTGGTGGCGGAGACGGTGGTGCTATTAGGGAAGTGTTAAAACACCCAGGCATTGAGAAAGCGGTACTCTGCGAAATTGATGGAGATGTTGTTACAGAATGTAAAAAATATCTTCCTGAAATAAGTTGTGCCTTAGACCACCCAAAATGTGAGGTTTTTATAGGGGATGGTATAAAATATGTTCATGAGCATAAAAATGAATTTGACATAGTAATTGTAGACTCTACAGACCCTTTTGGAGCTGCAGAAGGATTATTTGGAGGAAGCTTCTACAAAGAAATATATCAATGTTTAACAGAAGATGGTATTTTCATTGCACAAACAGAAACCCCTTTCTTCCTTCCCGAAGTAGTAAAGAGTGTATTTATTGATGCTAAAGCTGTATTCCCTGTGACAAAATTATTTATGGCAGCTATTCCTACTTACCCAAGTGGATATTGGAGCTTTACTGTGGGTTCAAAAAAATACGACCCAGAAACAGTAGATTTATCAACTGCTTATGAATTTAATACTAGATACTATACTAAAAAACTACATAAAGCTTGTTTCGCATTACCTAAGTTTGTAGAAGACCTAGTTAAATAAAATAAAAAAGATTATACTTATCCAAGTATAATCTTTTTTTCCTCTTCGCTAAAGTGAAAATAATCATATAAATAATTTTCGTCTTTGTCCTTAAAATCTATCATAATTGGAATGCATAGTTTCATTAAATTATTTGGATAATACTCATAAGCATCCTCACCTAATTTTTTTGCAAAAGTCTTAAAGTAAAATTCATATATTTTACTATTTAATAAATATAATAAAAATTCATAAGTAAAAGGTACATTTTCTTTTAATATCAATGCATATACATCCGCACTAAAATAACTTCCTTTGTCAAAGGCAAATCTATTACTGCTTGCTTTAAAAGGAAAAACTATCTTTTCACCTTCAAATATATTTTGATCCCTACCCCATTGAAGTTCATACCATTTTCTAATGCCTCTTTGGCATTCTCTTCTTTTTAATAGCTTTTCCTTCTGAGTCTCAATATAAGCTATAGCATTATGATATTCCTCCGGGTTCTGAATTAAATCTGAATATATTATGTAACTATCTTCTCTTAAAACTGAATTTTTCCCTATGTAACTACTCTTAATCCAAGGTTTTATTATATCTTTTTCAATATTTTTTCTTAGAGCAATATCATTGTTCACTACAAAAGCTTTGTCACACCCAGTTATTACACCTTGATAACTATTACATATATTACTTAAATGAGTAAAACTTCTTTGTTCTATTTTATTTATTATATTTCTCTCTTTTTCATCTCTTAAAATCCAACCTTTGTTATTTAATTGATTTTTGTTAAGAAAAAATTTATTAAATTCTTTTCCATCTTTTAGAAATAAACTATTGTAAAATTCTTTTTTATTTTTACCTTTTATGTTTATTGGTTTTATAATTTCAATTTCACTATCCTCGTTTTGATAGTTTGTTATAAACATAATTACAGGGTCTACTCCTACATTTTTAAATGGTCTTATTCCGTAAAAATCAATAATTTTGTCTATAGTGCATATTTCTTTTAATACCTTCCTCAAATCTTCCCCACTAGGTGATTCTAAAAAGTATCTTGAAGTAATAAAAGTTAGCTTCCCACCCTTGCTTAAATCTTCTAAAGCTTTTTTGAAGAAACAAAATGATAAATCTCCTTTATCTCTATACACTTCTTTATATCTAATTTTCAAATAAGCTGCGTATTCGTTATCTATAGACTTTTTACCTACATAGGGTGGATTTCCTATGAAAATGTCATATTTATGTTCATTTTCATATAATAAAAAATCTTTATTATAAATATTACGCAATATGCTACCCTGACTTAAATCATATAAATCTACAATAAGGATTTTTACAGCAATATCATCAATATCAAAACCATATAAATTATGTGTTATTATATGCGCATCAATACATTGCACATTTAACTTCAATCCATTTTTCTCATTTATTAAGTTTAGATTATCCTTATATAAATTTCTAAGAAGTTTAAAACAGCAAATTAGTATATTGCCTGTACCACAAGATGGGTCCACAATTTTTATATATGGATTACTAATTATATGCTCTGCTTTTATTGTATTTTCTATCATATAAGAAGCTATAGGTTCTGGGGTATACACTGTTCCTTTTTCTTTATTATTTTTAATAAATTCATAATAAACTTCACCAAAGCTTTTTTGCAGTGATACTTCTATTTCTCGTTTATAATTTTCTAAAGCAGTTGTTTTGAACATATCATCTATTGGACTTAAAATAATATTATATAATTCACATATTCTCTGTTTAAACAAATCTAGCATTTATTTTCTCTCCCACCTATGTAACTACAACTAAAGCTTAATTGCTACACATAGTTCTTATTAAAAGTAATTTTTGAAGGTCTTTTAAAGTATATCATAAATGCTTACTATGGTGAACTATATAAAACTTAATTTATTCATATTATAAAAATAAAAGGAGGTTTTCAATAATAATCTGCATAATACCCTTGAAATTAACAGCAGAAAAAAACTGTAAACTCACAGTTTTCACATACTGAGAATTCACAGTTCATTACATTTACTACAAATTGTCTATATCACTTATTCTATAAGAACCTCACATACAGATTATTAAAACCCCTGGTATGATAACTTGACCATATGATCCATATAATTCCCTAAAATGATAATCTTCTTAATATCACTTACATACTTTCATTAACAACAGATAATATTTCATCTCGTTTTAATCTGCCTTGTTCTACCAATTCATTGCATCGTGTTTTTATCTCTTCTTTATAAGCTTCATCTTTGATACTAGAAAGGTTTATTTTAACATTTAAAATTGCACTTTCAATAGATGCTTGAAGCATTAATGCTGACACCCCTGCATCAGAAATTGCATTTTTGTTACCTAATATAGCTGCTATTCTAATATACTCATATATTTTGTATGACTCTTCTGCAACAGTTAAAGGAATCTCTAATGCCTTTTGATTTCCTTCTTTAATCTTAAGACTTCTCACTTTCTTTTCTTCTTCTGTTTCCTTTGGAAGCTTGAAAGCTGACATCAAAATTAAAAAAGCCTCTGTATCTTTGTTCATCAGCTCTAGAAATTTGTCCTTTTGCTCAAGACATTGTTCTAAGTTTTTGTTAACAAGCATTTTATCTTCATCACTGTATTCATTGTACGCTTTCTTACCCACAGTTAAATTAAATACCATAGCACCTAATGCACTTGCTAAAGATGCTCCTAAGGCTGCCACACTTCCACCTCCTGGTGCAGGTGAATTAGAACCTAACTCATTAATAAATTCTCTAACAGTTTTTTGATCTAACATGTTGTATTCCCCTTTCTTAAAACTTAATTTTGAATGTATATATTATGGAAATTATGTATTTTATAACTAAGTATCAACACCTATTCCATTATTAATTAATATTTGTATGTTGTCAATGTAATATTGTAAATTTTAATTTTGTATAACAACTCGACCATTTTTTATTACTGTCTCTACAGCATTTGCACCAAAATGATATATTAGATAATTCAAGTTTTTACTATTAAAAATAACAATATCTGCTTTCTTTCCCACCTCAATGCTTCCAATTTCTTCTTCTCTATTTATGGCACATGCCGCATTCATTGTCATGGCATTGATAATTTCTTCTGGGAACATTTTCATACCAAAGCAAGCAAAGGTCATAACTGCTTGTAATGATTCCGTAGGTGATGTACCTGGATTACAGTCTGTGGCTAACGAAACAGCAACACCGTCATCTATCATTTTTCTAGCTCTAGCAAAATTGTTTAACATTAAATAGAAGGACGTTGATGGTAATAATACAGCCACCACATCATTTTGTGCTAGAGCTTTTATTCCCTCATTTGAAGCTGCAACTAAATGTTCTGCTGATATTGCTTTTAGTTCTCCTGCAAGTTCAGCGCCCTGTACTGACTCTACTTCATCTGCATGAATTTTAATATTTAATCCAACCTCTTTTCCAGCTTTTAAAATACGCCTGCTTTCCTCTACCGAAAATACACCTTCTTCACAGAAACAATCAATAAACTCTGCAAGTTTATTTTCACTTATATATGGAATCATTTTGTTAATTATCTCTTCAATATATGCTTCTCTGTTTTTTTTATATTCCTTTGGTATTGCATGTGCTCCCATAAATGTAGATACTACATCAATAGGATGAGTTTCATTTAAAATTTTGTTTACCTCAAGAATTTTAACCTCTGTTTGTAAGTCAAGGCCATATCCCGATTTACTTTCAACAGTAGTAGTACCGTGTTTAAGCATTATGTCCAGCCTTTTTCTGCTTTCTTCTACAAGTTGATCTACTGCAATACTTCTAGTATTTTCAACAGTACTCAGTATTCCCCCACCGCTATTTAATATTTCAATATAGCCAACTTTATTAAGCTTTAAAGGTAGCTCTTTTTCTCTTGAACCAGCATATACAACATGAGTGTGAGGATCTATAAGCCCAGGTGTAACAGTTTTACCATAACCATCGATAACTGTGCTTTCACTAGTTATAAATTCTTTATACCCGTCCCCTTCTCCTACTGCTTTTATTTTGTCATTTTCAATGACTACATAGCCATTTTCTATAATTTTGGCATCCTTCATATCCTGACCTTTTTTTCTATGGCTTCCGGCGCACGTAACTAGACAATCAATATTTTTTATTATGATAGCCAATTCACTTTCCTCCATTCTATATATAAGCTGCAATAACTATGTTATCACAGCTTATATATAATAAATTTAAAAACTTTACTCCCAGATTCTCTTTTCTAAAACTTGATCCATTGAAAAATTTTCTATTTGTAAATAATATTCAGCACATTGAATTAATGCTTCCATTGGAAGTAGTCCAATAACTTCACTTCCAACTACAGGAACACCATAACGTTTTGCCTCCATCTTAACCATTTCAAAAGCTCTGTAAACTGCTGTTTTTTCGTAGTTTACTAAATTCATAGATACTTGAGCTATGTTTCTGTCTTCAAGTTTTACACCCATAGCTTTTACAAATCTTAAACCACCACCAAGATGTCTAACAGTTTTAGCAATTTTGTCAGCAATTTCAAGATTATCAGTGCCTAAATTCACATTAAATGCTACTAGTGGTACTCTTGCTCCAATTGCAACACAGCCACCTTTTACATTTACTTCTGCTTTACCATAGTCCGGTGCCCATTTATCTTCTTTAATTTTTTCAAAGAAGCCTTCATATTGTCCTTTTCTAACTGTAGCTAAATTTTCTCTATGAGCTGCTGTTGCTGCTTTTTCATATAAATATACTGGTATCTCAAACTTTCTTGCTATTTCACTACCCACTCTATTAGCTAAAGCAACACATTCATCCATAGTTACATCACTAATTGGTACAAAAGGTACTACGTCTAAAGCTCCCATTCTAGGGTGTGCACCTTCTTGACTCGTCATATCAATATTTTCATAAACTCTTGCTGCCATGTCTAAAATAGCTTCTTCTACTTTTTCTGGTGTTCCAAAGAAAGTAACAACAGTTCTATTATGGTCACTATCTGATGAGTAATCTAATAATTTTATTCCTTCTTTGTTTCTAACCGCATCAACTATTTTTTCAATTACTACTTTATTTCTTCCTTCACTAAAATTAGGTATACATTCTACTATTCTTGCCATTTTCATTTCCCCCTAAAGTTTATTTTTTTATTATAGTATTTAATTTAATTATTATCTATTGTAATTTAAACTATTACCTTTACCTTTTGTTCTACTCTTTCCACTATAGATCCGTCCTTAATTAAATTAGTAATCTTATCTAACTCTATATACATAACCTTGTCTCTTTCAATAAACTCAACATTTTCGCGAACAACTTTATAGGCTTCCTTTGTACCTATACCTAAAGCATAACCCTCTCTAAAGTCTATAGCTTGACAGGCTGCCATAATCTCAGTTGCTAAAACTCTTTGAACATTTTCAATAATATCTCTGCCTTTTAGCTGCTATAGTTCCCATACTTACATGATCTTCTTGATTTGCAGAAGAAGGAATAGAGTCAACAGAAGCTGGATGCGCTAAAATCTTATTTTCAGACACTAAGGCTGCAGCTGCATATTGAGTTATCATAAATCCAGAATTCACTCCACCTTCTTTTACTAAAAATGCTGGTAAATCATTTAGTTGGTAATTAATAAGTCTTTCTAATCTTCTTTCTGAAATGTTAGCCATTTCTGCCATAGCTATTCCTAAAAAGTCAAAGCTTATTGCCATAGGTTGACCATGAAAATTACCTCCAGAAATAACGTCCCCTTCTTCTGTAACTATGGGATTATCTGTAACAGAGTTAATTTCAATTTCAACCTTGCTTTTAACATATTCTAATGCATCTTTGCTTGCACCATGAACTTGAGGTACACATCTTAATGAGTAAGCATCTTGTACTCTTATCTCCCCTTGAGAGGTTATGAACGTGCTTCCCTCAGTAAGATTTAAAATATTTTTTGCAGTTTCAATTTGACCTTTGTGAGGTCTTATACTATGTGTTCTTGGATCATAGGCATCTTTTATACCTCGTAGTGCTTCGAGGCTTAATGCTGCTGCAATGTCACTTATTTTCAATAAATTTATGCTATCATATACAGCTAGTGCACCCACTGCAGTCATAACTTGTGTGCCATTTATAAGTGCCAAACCTTCTTTAGCAGTAAGCTCTATAATTTCTATGCCTGCCTTTTCCATAGCAACTCTACCTGGTAAAATTTCACCATTAAATTCCGCCTCGCCTTCTCCAAGCATTGGAAGAACCATATGGGACAAAGGTGCTAAATCTCCAGATGCTCCAAGTGATCCTTTTTCGGGAATTATTGGATTAACTCCTTTGTTAATCATTTCTATTAAAGTTTTTAGTGTACTTAGTCTTATTCCAGAATATCCTTTTGAAAGGGCATTTGCTCTTAATAACATTATAGTTTTTGTAATTTCATTTGAAAAAGCTTTTCCAGTTCCACAAGCATGAGAAATTATTAGATTTCTTTGGAGTTTCTTACAGTCCTCTCCAGATATTGTTACATCACTAAATTTACCAAAACCAGTAGTAATACCATAAATCACTCTATTATTTTCCACTATTTCATCTACAATATTTCTAGATTTAATAACTCTTTCTTCTGCTTCCTTCGTTAATTCTACCTTATAACCTTCTCTTGCAACCTTTGCTATTTGCTCTAAAGTAAGCTCATTTCCATTAATTTGTATCGTTGTCATAAGTTTTCCCCCTTTGGCTTTACGAATTTTCTTAATATTACTAATATTCTTTATCGCCTGTCAATAACCCTCTTTAAAAGCAAAATTGAATATTCTGAATATTTTTAATTCGTTAATGTATTACTATAGTAAACTGCTACTATATCTTTATAATGAAATGTCTAACACATAAATTTAATAAAATATATTGATAAGTAAGATTCTAATTTTCTATAGATATTAAAAAACAAAAGAGATGACTGAGAGTCATCTCTATATTATTCTGTATAAAATATAATTATTCTCTTGTTAATATCACTACAGACATCACAATCATTGTACTTCCAATTATAATCCTAGCTGATACAGGTTCCCCTAAAATTAGTATTCCGAGTATCAACCCAACTATAGGCTCAAGGGTACTAAAAATTGACGCCTTAGAAGGACCTATTATTCTAACACCTTGTAAAAATGCCATTAAAGCTACTACTGTGGATATGAAGGCTAATAATAAAATTGCCACAAGCCCATAAAAAGAGATATGCATTTTAAAATTGCCAGTAGTAGTTGCTACAATAAACATAACAGTAGCAGATGCACATGAGATATAAAAAGTTAAAACATAGCTGTTGATAGCCTTAACTTCTTCAAGAGATGCACCTAACACATATAATGAATATAGCACTGCAGCTATGCCTGCCAATACTACTCCTTTTAAATTAAAACTAACACTTCCCTTGTCAATTAAAATATAAATTCCTATTAAGGAAATAATCAAGGAGAGCATTTTTCTAGAGTATATCTTTTCTTTATAAAACAAATATGACAATAAAGTAACAATAGCAGGGTATGTATATAAAATCATGCTTGCCATTCCAATACTTATATAATTATAGGACATAAATAAACAAATAGAGGTAAGTGAAAACCCGAACACGCCTAGGATTAATACTAAAAATAATTGCTTTTTAGTTAATCTCATAGATATACCTTTAGATTTTAAATAATATAAAAGCATAATTGTTGCAAAAAGAAACCTAAGGAATAAGGTGGTATATGTATTTGCACCTCCCCTATATGACAATTTTGCTAGTATCGGCATAATACCAAAAGCAATAGCAGCTAAAATAATATATAAAATTCCTTTTATTTTTTCCATGGCAAGCCTCCTTGTTTTCTTATGTGGTAAATAACAATATAATAACTAATAAGATTGTACCATCTTTATGTAGATTTTTCATCATAAAAATATAAATTTTGTAAATAATGGTGCTATATAAATTTATAATAAAAAAACCCTATGTCGCATCTGCAACCATAGGGCCTTATAAAAATTATCTAAAACACATTTCTTTTAGTGCTCTCAGAATAAGTGTTATCCCAAGTATTTAAAAATACAAAATCCCTTACATCTTTTTTATCATTATGTTCTTTGCTTTCAGCAATTTCTCCAATAGGAGTTATGGCAACTACCTTGTAATTTTGTGGAATAGACAATGTTTTTTTAATAATATCTTCATCAACTGCAGCAATCCAACAAGTTCCATAACCCTCATTGGTCGCTGATAAAACAAAATGCTCCATAGCTATAGCACTATCCACTAAATAATATTCTCTGTTTTCTACTTCTCCTGATGCCTCTGGATCTGCAACTACAACCGCAGTCATTGGAGCTTCCAATATTGACTGTGCTGCTGAATTATCCTTATTAATTATAGCTTTAGAAATTTGTTCTAGCTCTCTTTTTTCATCAACTAGAATAAATCTGTAAGAACTATTATTTTTCCATGATGGTGACATCATAGCCGCATTAATCATTCTAGCTAACTTTTCTGTATTTATTGGGGTATTCTTAAATTTTTTAATACTTTGTCTACTTTTGACTACATCATAAAATTGCATATAATCACACTCCTTTAATTTTAGTATGTGTAATTATTGCATAAATAATGTGGCTACTTTTTTGAAAATTTATCTTTAAATACATGCCATAAATACATACATTCTTCAATCTTTAAAAAATATGCCAGTGCAAAATATAATACCATTCCTATAATTGCACATATAAGTAAAATCATTGAATTTACAGTAAAAGTTGAAATCATGTTAATTACAAATATTTTTTTAATAAAGTACACGACCATTCCCATAATAGCAGCGGCTATAGATGTTTTCCCTAAGGTTTTAATCATAGAACTAAAATCAATCCCATTAAACTTCTTATTCATCTTAAGCATCAACATTAATGTAATCACTACAGAAGAAATTGATGAAGATAGAGTTAGTCCTGGCACTGACATATACCTATATAGAACAGCACTTAGAATAATATTTATTGCTACACCTACCACACTGTAGATCATTGGTGTTTTAGTGTCCTTTGCAGAGTAAAAGGCTCTATTTAAAACATCTCGCGCTCCATATGCTATCATAGTTGGAGAGTAAAATACTAATGCAGTAGAAACTAAATTCACATCTCTTAATGTGAATTTTCCCCTTAAATACAATAAACTAATTAAAGGTTCTCTTAATATTACTATTGCTAGTGCTGCAGGTATCATAACTAAGTTTATTATATTAATTGATTTAACTAAGGATTTTTTATATTCCTCATGATTATTTTGAACTATGAAGGTAGATAATATAGGGTATATTATCATAGAAACTGCAACAGCAAAAACTTCATAAGTAAGCAGTGTTACTTTATTTGCACATTCAAGAATCGAGGTTGCTCCTTCATATAAGCTCATGGCAAAGGATCTATTAATAAATAAATTAAATTGCATGGTTGCAG
>Ga0316601_100001788_pt1 | contig 10759 bp, 8 predicted proteins | sample OWC_soil_day5_no_FD_207663 | JGI IMG/M metagenome (GOLD analysis project Ga0316601, IMG submission 207663) | Wetland soil microbial communities from Old Woman Creek delta, Ohio, United States - OWC_soil_day5_noCT | ecosystem: Environmental > Terrestrial > Soil > Wetlands | place: USA: Ohio...
TGCCAAGTTCCAGGCAACGGCATTAAAAACTCCGACCAGCCGCATGCGGCTTGGCCGGGCATGGAATCTGGCGGGCCGTTGACTTCGTACCCAAAAAAAACCCCGGAGCCCTCTTTAAAGGCTCTGGGGATACCTGCCAAAACCAGATCAAAAAGTACTATATAACTTACACTTCTGAACGATTATGTCAAGGACTAAATCTATAATTCTTGAAAAGGAAAAGATTGAAGGTTCCTAGAGTTCGAGTCCGGAAATGGAGTTCCTATTACCGGCCGCTTCAGTATCCTCTTGCTGAACCCTGTATTCCAGAATAATTCCAGATTGTCGATCCGCCAGAGGAGGCCCACGTGTCCATTTCAAATTGGAGACAACACTATGAGAAACGGGTCGTCGACGCCCGGACCGCGATCAGCAATATCAAACCCGGCCACCGGATAGTCATCGGCAGCGCCTGCGGAGCTCCCCAGGCCCTGATCCGCGAGCTCGCGGTCTGGCCGCCCACTCTCTCGGATATCGAGATCGTCCACCTCCTGACCTTTGGCGACGCGCCGTACGTCGACCCGAAGTTTGACGGCATCTTCCGCCACAACGCCTTCTTCATCGGCGACAACGTACGCGCTGCGGTTTCCGCGGGCCGCGCCGACTACACACCGATCATGCTCTCGGAGATTCCGAACCTCTTCAAGACCAAGCGTCTGTCGCTCGATGCGGCGCTCATCACCGTCACGCCGCCCGACGAGTTCGGCTATTGCAGTCTCGGCATCTCGGTCGACCTGACCAAGTCGGCAGCCGAAAACGCGAACCTGGTGATCGCCCAGGTGAACCCGCACATGCCGCGGGTGCTGGGCAATTCCTTCATCCACGTCGAGGAAATCGACTTCTTCGTGGAACACGCGGAGCCCATCGTCGAGTACACCTACGAGCCGCAGGGTGAGGTCGCGGACAAAATCGGTTACCACGTCTCCAAGCTTGTCGAGGACGGCGCCACGATCCAGATCGGAATCGGCGGGATTCCGAACTCGCTCTGCCGCTACCTGACGCGCAAGAAACACCTTGGGGTTCACTCCGAAGTGATTTCGGACGGCCTGATCGACCTGATACGCGAAGGCGTCGTCGACTGCTCTTGCAAGTCGATCCACCCCAACAAGGTCGTCGCCACCTTTGCCATGGGGGGCACCTCCATGTATGGGTTCCTGAACAACAACCCGATCTTCGAGTTCCACCCGACGGAGTACGCCAACAGCCCCCTCACCATTGCCAAAAACCACAAGATGACCGCGATCAACTCGGCCCTGACCGTAGACCTCACCGGCCAGGTCAACTCGGATTCTCTCGGCTACAGGTTCTACTCCGGCATCGGCGGCCAGGCGGATTTCATGCGCGGCGCAGCCCTGGCGCCGGAGGGGCGGCCGATCATCGCTCTCCCGTCCGTGACGCCCGGCGGCCGGTACACCCGGATCGTGCCCCATCTGGCCGAAGGCGCGGGCGTGGTCATCACCCGGGGCGATGTTCATTACGTCGTTACCGAGTGGGGGATCGCCTACCTGCACGGCAAGACGATCCGGGAACGGACCCTGGCTTTGATATCGATCGCCCACCCGAACTTCCGGGAAGCCCTGCTGGCGGCAGCCAAGAAAAACAACTATCTCTTCCAGGACCAGCTGCTCCCCGAGCGTGCCTATCCCATCGAACTGGAGACGACCTTCCGGTTGAAGAACGGCGAAAGCGTCTTCATCCGCCCGGTCATCGCAAGTGACGAGGATCAACTCCGAGAGATGTTCTATGATCTTTCCAGCGAGTCGCGTTTGTTCCGCTTCTTCTCGCCGCTGCGGGATCTGCCCCACCGGAAGGCCCAGCCCATGGTCAACGTTGATTATGAGAATGAAATGGCCCTTGTCGCGCTGCAGGGTTGGCCGAGAGAGGAGGCGATCGTCTCCGTAGCGGCCTACTTCGTGGACAAGGAAACAAACTCCGCCAGTGTAGCCTTCATGACGCGCGACGATTACCAGAACCAGGGCCTCGGCACCTTCATGCTACAGTCCCTGATCAAGCTTGCCATTGCCGGGGGCATCAGGAAGATCACTGCCGAAGTCCTGCCGGGGAATTTGCCGATGCTTCATGTCTTTCGAAAGACAGCGGGCAATATGCGAGTCACGAGCGAAGGCAACATTCTCAGAATCACCTTCGATATCTGATCACAGGAAGGTGCGAGGAGGCGATACTGGGGTGATGTCGTTTCGAGTCCAATCAAAGTTTCGTCGGAAAGAAGAAAGGTTCGGCTCTAAGATCTGCAGGCTCACTCACGCGCTCCTCACCTGCGGAAAGCCATTTCCTGCCTTTACCAGCCTCTTTCCTGTATCATCCTTTTAATCTTCTCCTCGATTTTCTTTTCCACCAAAACCATCCTCTGGGTGCTCGCCTGATGGATCTTTTCAGTAAGGGCCTTCAGGTCAGCAGGCTTTTCAATGAAATCCATGGCTCCAAATTTTATGGCCTCCACGCCTTTCTGAACAGTGGCATGCCCGGTCAGCAGGATGATCTGGAGCTCAGGCCTTTTTGCTTTCATGGCTTTGAGAACCTCAAGCCCGTCCATTTCAGGCATCATGAGATCCAGCACCACAGCATCATAAGCGCCTTCCTCCACCTTTTTGAGAGCATCGGCAGCAGAGGTGGTCGTCGACACCTCCATACCGCGATCCTTCATTCTGGTTGCCATGGCATCCAGGAAATCCTCTTCGTCATCGACCAGCAAGACTTTCTCGGACATAACGATTCTCCTTCCCCTTAAGGCCTCTCAAGAGCAAGAACTCTCCCTCTTATCCTTCGGCTTGCACCGGCAAGGTAAGACGCAATTCCCCCATGTCTTTGTGGATCACCAGGACCGCGTTCAAAGCTTGGAGCAGTGCACTTTCACGTTCTCCCGGAAACGATGCCGTCCCCACCTTTTCCATATCCTGAAGTTTAGAGAACTGGATGGTTGCTCCCCCTCCTGTTTTTTCAGCCTTGAGGGCAACGGTTTTGCCTTCCCCGGCAGAGCCCATGGCAAATTCCACGCAAAGCCACAGGAGGTTCTGAAGGAAAAAGGGGTTGGTGACCACCGAAACCGGAGTGGAAGGGGGTTCCAGTTCCAAACGGACCCCGCGCATGGAGGCAAAACGGTTTGAAAGGGCACACGTGAGCGCGAGGGTGTCATGGATATCGATCTGCCGTAACGGGTCATCCACGCTGTGGGCAAAGCGATTCATTCCCTTGATAATATCGTCTCCTCGCCGGATCTGTTTCATGATCCTGCTGGCCGGGGTCTTCAAGCGTTGTGGATCAAGGGGTATGCCTTTTTCCGCCATGACCGTGAGATCTTCCAGAAGCCCTGCATTCTCATTGATGATGGCCAGGACATTTTTTATTTCGTGGGAAATGGAGGCGGACATTTTCCCGAAGAACTGCAGGCCCGTTTCACCGATGACCTCCCAATTCCAGCTCATGGTCTCACCTCGCTCCTCTTCATCAGTTCGCTCATCTTCTGAATCAGATCCTCGATGTTCGCCGGTTTGACCAGATAGCAGCCGTCAGCGGTTTCGGCAGAACAGGTTCTGAAATCCTCCTCCGATCCATGACCGGTCATGAAAATGAATTTCAGATCGGGCCGCTTACTTTGGAGTTTCCTCTTCAGCTCGAGCCCGCTGATCCCCGGGATCTTTACATCCAGGACCGCCACGTCATAGGACTTCTTTTCCGCCAGGCGAATTGCTTCTTCCCCGCTGATCGCCCAGTCCGCTTCGATGCCTCTCAAAGAGAGTCTCTCCGCAAGGGTCGAGACCAGTTCGTGTTCGTCATCCACCAAGAGGACCTTCATAGGACGGTTTCTCCTTCTCTTGAATGTTGATGGGCAAAAGGATGGTGAAGCTCGTTCCCTTTCCCTCTTCACTGTCTACGCGGATTTCCCCGCCCAATTCCTGAACCAGACCGGAGGTGATGGAGAGGCCGAGCCCGGTTCCGCCTTTGCCGGTCCTGGTAGAAAAGAAGGGTTCAAACACACGGTCTAAGTCCGCTTTGGGGATGCCGCATCCATCGTCCTTGACGATCACGGAAACGAAGCCCTGTTTGCCCCGCCTCGCTGTCACCTCCAGGGAGCCGCCGTTCTGCATGGCGGCGAAGGAGTTGTTGATGACGTTCAGGAGGATCTCTTGCAGTCTTCCCCGGTCGCTTGTGATCGGCGGAACGTCTTCATCCACGTGAACGGAGATGTGCAAAGACCGGTATTCCGCCTCCTTACTCAGAAAAGCGAGGACCTCCTGAATCGTTTCGCCCAGATGAATCCGTTCCGTCGTGACCCCTGAATTTCGCATGAACCCCAAAAGTCGTCTGGTAATCTTGGCGCAACGTTCCACGGACGACAGAACGCCATTAATGGTGTTCATGAGTTTCTCGTCTCTTGGGCACTCCTCCCCCATACTTAAAAGATCCTTAATCAGCCCCGCCTTTTCATTGATCACCGCGAGAGGGTTGTTGATCTCGTGAGCCACACCGGCGGCGAGCCGGCCGATCGTCGCCATCTTGTTGGAGTACTCCACTTGGTGCAGGGTGCTGATCCGTTTCTGGTCGGCAAGATAAATCTTATTCACCAGGTAGGTGGCGACCCCCAGAATGACGGCCAAAATAATCGTGATGCTTGCGGCCAGAAACCCCATGAGCTGCAAGCGGGTCTTATACCAGGGCTTCATGAGTTCCTTCTTGTTCTTGACGATCATCAAAATGAAGGGGGTCCCCTCGATATAGGCATAACCTATGGCGTGGAGCTGCCCTTGCCCGTCTTCCGCTTCAATGAGTTCCGTATTTTGCGAGAACGAAGGAACAGGCAAGGAGAGGGTGTCAAGGACCTTGCCGTGCGACAGGGAAGGGGTTTGCAGCTTGCCTTCCCTGTTGATCAGGAAGGCGTCACCTCCGCCTGCCACTTCCGGCTGCGAAATGAGATGATTAAAGCGTTCTGTGTCCAATGTCGCTCGAAGCACGAAGTAAGTGCCGCTCCCCAGATCATGCTTCACGGCAATGATCAGATGGGGGACCTGTCGAAATCCGGAAAAAACATCACTGATGTGAACGCCTCGCTCCAGCACCTCCCTGTACCACGCCTGTCCGCTGTAGTCGATGCCTTCCAGTTTGTAGGGGCCTGCATAGTTTCTCTGACATCCAAGGGGGTCAATCACGCCAAGGTCGGTGAAGCCCCCAAAGGAACTCTGGAGATTTTTCAGAATGGCCTGAAGCCGTTCAGGATCATTCAGACTCTCAAAACTGTTGTCCCGGACGATGAAATCAAGGGCCAAGCGCCTCTCCGTCAGAAAAAAGGCAACCGCCCGGCGCGTATTCGATGCCAGCCGGGAGGTGCGCAAATTGATTTCCGACTCAATGGAGTTCTGGGTCACCTGGTAATCGATGGCCGTGATGGCCACGAGAGGCACCACCGCGACACCCACGGTCAGCAACACGGCCAGTTGCCAGATCCGCTTGAAGTTGAAAAGATGGGCGAACGGGCCTGCCGCTGCATCCACATAATCCCAGAACTTAGGCTTTAATTTCTTCCAAACGGTCATAGACGGTTCGCGCTATTCCTGTGGCCCGATGGTTTGGGCAGAAAGCTCCTTTCTCTTCCTGAGATCTTTTGCGTGTTGGACTTTTTCATTGGCCCGCTTGAGTGTATCGCTCAGCATCTCAATATCCGCGGGTTTTTGCAGATAGGCAAAGGCTCCGAGCTTCATGCAGGTCTCTCTGTCGGCCTCAGACCCGTGACCGGTAAGAATAATGACCTCGATCTCAGGACGTGTCTCTTTGACGCGCCTCAAAACCTCAATGCCGTCAATGCCCGGCATTTTGAGGTCAAGGATCATCACTTCAGGTTCGTCCTCGTTGACCATGCTGAGCGCCGATTCGCCGTCGTAAGCCACAACGGAACCCATCTCCCGCATGAGCAGTCGCTCCGACAGGGTCTGAACAAACTCACGCTCGTCATCCACGAGGAGAACCTTCGATGGCAACTCGAAATCGAACTTCCGGTACACATCGGCCTGATAAAAACCGCTTCCGATTCTGGTTTCCACAGATTGGACTCCCTCAACTCTTCCGGCAATGGCTTTCAATTCTTCTTCCAGTCGACCCAGCATGAGAACGTGCTTGTTGATCACCAAAGTGACAAGCCCTCTTTTCGAAGACACACCCACGTGATGCCCTTCCCCCGCCAGCACTACTTCCACTCTCGCCGCAAGGAGAAAATCCTTCACCGCCTGTCCGGAGGCTTCCGTCATCTTAACAGCATCCGATGCTGCGTTTTGAACGATGAGGCCTGCTGCCTCTTGAACGCTCTTCTTGTTCATGGGAATAACAATGTCGTAAAGGGAGGGATCCCAGGGATTGTTTTTCTGAAAAAGGTTGTATGCCCATGTGACCCGGTCCTCATCCTGCTTGCGAATCACCTTAACGGCATCCTTCTCGGAAAGTCCTTGTTCCTTTACAGCCTGCGCCAGCCTGAATTTCATATCCGCGATCAGGCAAACCCGGAGGGAGTGGCCCACCTCTCTGGGGACCAAGAGACTGACAAACCCGTCGATAAGAAGGTCATCCCTGGAGAGCAATTCAGCGAGGGCTAGCCTGAGATGAGCGATGGAGCGTTCCTTTTCATGGGTAAACTTGTTGAAAACGGAGGTCCTCGCTGAAAAGGCTCGGCTGACTTTTGAGTCCCCAAGGCTCGAAGCTCTGCCAGCCTCCGTGACAATATCCTGATCCAGCACCAGCTTGTAGCCCGTGTCCTTGAGGACACTCTCAACCACAGAATCTCCTTCGCAAAAGGTGCCCCTGAACATTGTTATGACAGGCATATCAAACCTCCATCTTCTTATCCCTCGGCTAGGTGACCCGACAGACACTTATGAGAGGACAGATTTCCTCAAAGCCACTGCTGTGCGTTGCGGCATAGGTGGCATGGATGGCCTTCTCCATGGTCGTGTAAAGGTGATCTTCGCCGATCTTTTCCCTGAAGAACGTGCGTTTAAGTACTTCCATTACAGACTCATTCACACCGCTCATCGAGATATCCACGCCGGCACTCCTCACCCGATCGACAAGCAAGGACAACGTCTCTTCGCCTGAAGCGTCAATGTCATTGATTCCATTTGAAACAATGATGATATGCTTTAGCCACGCCTTGGCCCGCATCAATTCCATGATCTTGTCTTCTAGGTAGCTAGCATTGGCGAAGAAGAGTGGTCCGTCAAAGCGTATCAGGGCGATGTGCTCGCACTCCTTTAGCCCGAAGGTTTTGCAATTGCGAAGTGACTGATCTTCATACCTGGCCAGGCTCGCGACTGTGGGCCGCATGCTTTTGTAAAGAAACACACCTAGGGACAGGGCCACGCCTGCTAAAATACCCCGATCCAGATGCGGTGCAAAGCCCAGCGTGCAGACAAAGGTGATGATAGAAATGACACCGTCATACCACTTGGCTCGCCACGCGTGAACGAAACCTGACACATTCACCAAGCCGACCACGGCCATCATGATGATCGCAGCCAATACGGGCTGGGGGAGGTGGTAGAGAGCCCGAGTGAAGAACAGGAGAACCACGACCACGGCCAGGCTGGTAAAAACACTTGAAAAACCGGTGACCGCTCCCGACTGGAGGTTCACTGCAGACCTGGAGAAGGACCCTGAGGTGGGATAGCTCTTGCCGATGGCACCGCAAAGGTTGGCCAGCCCCTGACCAATGAGTTCCTGATTGGGATCAAGCCTCTGACCGGTCTTGGCAGCCATGGCTTTCGCAATGGAGATGGCCTCCATGAATCCCAAGAGGGAGATGATGGCCGCAAAGGGCAGAAGGTGCAAGAATACGGTGACATCGATCTTCGGCATGGTGAAAGAAGGCAGACCCGAGGGAACAACTCCGATGACTTCTCCGCCGCCGGACAGAAGGAGTCGATCCGTCTTGAGCGGTCTGTTGCCCACCTTGAGACGCCAGTATCGACCATCGGTCTTAGCGCCAGCCGGCACTTCGTCGGAGGGATAGAACCGGAGCATTTCGTCCGGTTGCTCCACGCCCGTGAGGAGGAGGTGTCTCAGCTGTTTCCTCCAGAGGGACGCTTCATTTTTGTGAACCTCGATCTGCAGGGTTAGGACGTCCGCGTCTCGCTCCGCTTCCAGCACTTTAATGGCATCGGAGTCCCGTTTTGCTTCATCAACGGTTTTTGTGGCCAGGGTGCGTTTCTCGGCCAGCGGGGATATGGCTTCAATCGCCCTGTTGAATTTTTCAATCATATCTGTTGCCCGGGTTGACACGATCGCTGAGACTGGCACTTCGGCATTATGCTCGAACCCTGTGGCCCATGAGAGGACCGTGGTTAAACCCACAGCCACAAGAACGTTAGGAAGTTTGGGGGTTAGCCTCTTGAGAACATACATGATGACAAAAGCCAGCGTTCCCATGAGAAAGGTGGGCCAATGAGTATAATGGAATGCCTCTCTCACGATCTGAACGATGGTTTCATAGTAGCGGTCTGCATTGTCTGCGTCCACGCCGAACAGTTTGGAAAGCTGGGAGGAGGCGATGATAATGGCCGCGGCGTTGGTGAATCCATTCACCACAGGGTGGGAAAGGAAGTTCACCACAATACCCAGTCTGAGCACGCCCAGAAGAAATTGGACAGTGCCCACCATCAGGGCGAGTAGAATGGCGTAAGCAATGTAGCCCTCCGTTCCCGCAGTGGCGAGCGGCCCGAGGGCGACGGAAGTCATCAAGGAGACAACGGCCACAGGGCCTGTAGCCAGTTGTCGGCTCGAGCCGAAGAGGGCGGCAATCATGGGGGGAAGGAAAGAGGCATAGAGACCATAGTAAGGGGGCAGCCCTGCAAGCTGGGCGTAGGCCATGGATTGGGGGATGAGAACAAGTGCCACCGTCAGTCCGGCAACGGCGTCCACTCGCAGAACGATGAGATTGTATCGCCTGAGCAGGCTGAGAAAAGGGAAAAAACGCACTAGCATGATCTACCCGTCTACGTGAGAGTTTTCTCCTTGAATCATTCTCCGGCATAGGTCAATAACCTCACCGTAGAGAGCGCCGGCCTCATAAAGCTTATAAGTGTTGAGCCTGACCAAGCCGTCCACCGTTGAAAAGACAATGAGAGCAGCCTTTCGGGCAGGCACCTTCCTGATGGATCCATCCTCCTGGCCGCGCAGGATAGCCTTTTCGAAAATATCAAGAAAACAGTTGTAAATGGCCTCTAGGTGCGCTCTGCACGCGGCATTGACCTCGGCGAGTTGGTAGGGGTCGTGTCGATGCAACAAGAGAAATCTCTCTTCCATCATGCCCGCGAGGAAGAGATAGAAGGAGATGACTCCCTCCATCATGTCGAGACCGGTTTCGAACGTCTTTTGCTCTGTGTATTTTTCAAACTCCTCTGTGATTTCTTTCCTGAGATTTTCAAGAATGGCGACGAAAAGCTCTTCCTTGCTTTTGAAGTGGTAAAAGATTGTTCCTTCAGCGACGCCTGTTATCTTGCACAACTCGGCCATGGAGGCATCTTTGAATCCTTTATCTGAAAAAAGAGCCGTGGCAGCATGAAGGATGATATCTTTTCTTGTCATTAGGGGAGCACTAGAACATTGGCTTAAACTGACTGAGTACACAGTCAGTTTTATTTATACTTTGTCCACAAGCAGGGTGTCAAGAGAAATTAATCGAAAATTTTATCAAAAAATTCGTATAGTTGATGGCAGTATAAAGCTCCGGGCGGTTGGAGATGGGGTTAAACCTTTTTACCATTTGCTCGTTAACAGGGTCGGAATGTGTTTTGAGATGCAAAAGTGCTAGAGGATGCGGCTGAACCACCAAACGGACAGTAACCCGGAAAGCAGCGCCAGCACGGCGGCGGCTGCTGAGAAAAGGACGGTGATTTCGGTCTCCCGGGTCACAAACACGAGTCGACTGCTCAGGGTCTGGTAGACCTTTTTCAGGTCCGCGGCACTGCCTGCATAGTAGTACTCGCCTTGCGTGAGCTCTGCGATCTTGGTGAGGGTTGCTTCATCGAGCCGCACGCGCATGGACCAGCCTTCGAACCGGATAATCTCACCCTCAGCTGTGCCGAAGCCCACCGTGTAGATGCGAACCCCCCGCTCGGCTGCGATGCGAGCCGATTCGATAGGATCAGGTCCGACGTTTGACTGGCCGTCCGTGAGCAGGACGATCACTGCCGATGTGTAGGAGCCGGGCGGAACAGGCTTGAAAGGGGGCTTTTCGGGCTTGGCTGTCTGGTCGAGCGGGGCCCCACCGAAGGAATCGCGGCTGGAATCTCGGCGGGGGTTCCAGGACCGCAAGTCAAATTCTGCGTCCGGGAAGATCGCCTTGAGCGACATGAGAATCCCGCTGCCGATGGCCGTGGCCCGCTGCAGCTGGAACCGGTCGATGGCCGCGAAGAGCTCCTCGCGGTTGTCTGTGGGAGCTTGGGCGACCGCCGCAGTGCCCGCAAAGGTGACCACCCCAATGCGGGTGCCCCGTGGCTGGTCCGTGATGAAAGACTTGGCGGCGGCCTGCGCGGCCCCGATCCGGCTCGGTTCCACATCAGTCGCGCGCATGCTGCCGGAAGTGTCCATGGCAAGGATGACCGTGCGCTGATGGGTAGGCAGGGTGACGACCGCCGACGGTCGGGCTACAGCAAGAATCAGCAGGGTCAGCGCAAGAAGGAAGAGGAGCGGAGGGAGGTGACGCCGGAATCTGCCGCCG
>Ga0316601_100001791_pt1 | contig 10750 bp, 8 predicted proteins | sample OWC_soil_day5_no_FD_207663 | JGI IMG/M metagenome (GOLD analysis project Ga0316601, IMG submission 207663) | Wetland soil microbial communities from Old Woman Creek delta, Ohio, United States - OWC_soil_day5_noCT | ecosystem: Environmental > Terrestrial > Soil > Wetlands | place: USA: Ohio...
TCCGACTGGGACTGTGGCGGGACACTGACCCCGATTGATGCCTCGATTTCGTTGGCCCTCATCGTCGGGCGGATCCACCTCGAAGACACCCCGCTGATACACGGGTGTGGCGGCGGTGGCGGCGCAGCCCCCGCATTGGCGCCGATCGAACTGGAAGTGGACGACATCAGCGCCTATCCGGGCCAAGCCGTGACAGTGGCGGTGCGTGCGCGCGCGGCAGTGGAGCTTGGCTCGACCGATCTCATGTTGCAGTACGACTCCAGGGCGCTGCAGGCGCTGTCGGCGGAGAGTGCGACGATGAGCGGATTCACGTACAGCATCGACGCGCGTCAGGGACTGGTGCGCACGGCTTCGGCGACGGGAGAGGCGGACACCGTAGCTGCCGGGGATGCGCTCTTCCGTGTCACGTTCCGCGTGCGCGACCGAGCGCCGCGATTGAGCGTATTGCAGGTCCTCGATGGCGACGGTATCGGCCCCGCCGACGTCGCCGGCCCGGCGCGTGACAGCGCGGCGCTGCAGTCGATTCCGTTCGTCGCGCGTTCGGGCCGAGTGCGGCTGAGCGCATCACGGGATGACCCATATGCGTTCCCCAAGGGGCGGTGACGGCCCAAAGTGCGCTGAAGGCGCTATGCAACACAGCCCAGGCTTGCCGCGCCACTGGCTGCCGTGGGGAACGAAACCGTTGCGGGTTCATCGCTAGCGTAGCGGCGCAGGAGGCGCCGCGGGCGGGACACATGCACGGTCAGAGGAGGTACTGGCCGACCAGCCAGAAGAGGCAAGCGGTCAGTACCGCAATCAATACTCCGCCGATCACAGGCAATATCATCTGCCGCATGGTCTCCCGCATTGCGTTGCCGCCGTGCTATCCCGCCTGGCCGGCTGCGACCGGGGGAAGGCTCACGTGGTCGGAAACGCTCGAGCGACTCGGGACGCCACAGGTGCGATGGCCTGATTGGCGGAAGATCGGGCAGAAGTCGCACACGACACTGAGGCGCTCGCCTTGTGGCTGCCTTCTATTAAACAGCATTCGGGCGGAGCGATAGTGGTGGTTGTTCCAGATCTCCGCCACCGTACTGTGAAGAATATCGCCGAAATCGAACTTGCGCTCGTGGGTGAAGCAACACGGAGTGACGCCGCCGCCGTAGTGGATCGCCATGGAACGGTAGAGGTAGAAACAGTTCCGGTCATAAATGTACCCACGGTCGGCGGCGATCGTGGGAGTCCGTTCCAAGTACAGCGGATCCTCTGGCATCCAGCGCTCGTACGCGCTCGGGTCATCCATCAGCTCCGGCTGCACGGCGGGGGCGACGAAGCGAATGAGGTCCACACCCCATTCGGCCGCCAGCTGGCGGGCCCGTTCGATCTCCTGCTCGTTGTGCTTGAAGACGATGAACTGCCACTCCACGAACGGGGTCTTGCTGCGCAGCGCTTTCCGGGCAGCGAGGAGATTCTTCATGTTCTCGAAAACCTCGTCGATGTCGCCGCCGACACGGTACTGTTGGTAGCTCTCCTGGGTGACGCCGTCGAGCGAGACGGTGACGTACTCCAGTCCGGAACGCACGATGTCCTTCGGATCGATCGGCGTCGGCCAGTTGAAGTTGGAGCTCACATTGGTGCCGATATTGTTGCGCGCCGTGTACTCGATGATCTTGAAGATGTCTTTGTTGAGAAACGGCTCGCCATGATTATAGAGCGACACGACCAGGGCATGGCGCTTCACCTTGTCGAGAATCTGGCGATATTCCTCGAAACGCATGACGCCTTGGACGCGCCCCAGCGTGTCGATGCCCGTGGGACACAGTGGGCAGCGCAGATTGCAGACGTTACAGATATCGATGAGATAATAATACGGGTACGCCCGCAGGACGGTCTTCCCCAAACGCAGCTCGGCCTCGGCAAGCAGGATGTTCGCCAGCTTGCGTGGCGTGCCGTGGCGGAGCACCGGGCGGGCATACCGACGGATCCGCGGCAAGTGCAGACGAAGTTGTTGCCGTAGCCGAAGCAGTGCGTCGCGCTCGAACCTCAACGAAGACCTCCATCCGGGTGAGCCCTGACGCTACCAGTGAGGCACGGTGGACGCAATGATGGGAGCACGTCGCGCCGCACCAAACCCCGCCTGCCGATGCCGGACGCCCTGAGCCCCTCTCGGCCGGATCTGCTCCCACCGCCTCGACGCGACAATGAGGCCGGCGTACAGCCACAGCATTGCATGAAACGCGTCGACCCCCACGTAGTCGGTCGTCACGTGGACACACATCGCAGTGTAGGCACCGAGAGTCCCCAGCGCGAATACCCGGGTATAGACGTCCTCGGCCTTTAGGTGCCGAAACGCCTCGATCGCGACGAGAAGGAAGAAGCCGACGTACAGTCCGAAACCGATCACGCCCGTCTCCGCCAAGACCTGCAAATGGCCGCTATGGATTGGCAGCTGACTGTCCTCGTACGTCAGGTCTTGCGGGACGATGAACGGGCGGACGGCGCTACTGTTGTTGAGGCCAACACCAAACAGCGGATGGCGCAGGGCGATAGCCATCCCTTGGCGCAAATGTTCCACGTGCGCGGTGGAGTACTCAGGCCGGCTTCCCATGTACGCTGCCAACAGAGGAAGCAGACAGAGCCCGGCGAACAGACCGATGCCCACGAGTAGCACAAGTGCCCGGCGCGGGATCACCCCGCGCGCCGCCGCCACCAGTACGCAGACCGCGCTGGAAACGCCAAAGGCAACCAGGCCCGCTCGGCTGAAGGTCACGTAGAGCCCCCCTGCCCCCACCGCGAACACGAACGCATAGAGGAGCTTCCACCGCCGCCAACGACTGCTCAGTGCCAGCGCCAACGCGAACGGCAGGAGCAACTCCAGATGCATGGCGGTCGGATTGGCGTGGTAAAATGTGCCGAAACCTCGCTGGAGAGACCCCGCCTCATCGGTGGCTACGTTGCGCGTCCCCTCGGCCTCCCCCAGAACCTTCGCGGGGATCCGTCCGAATGTCTCGCCGAAGAGGGGCTCGAAATACTGCAACCGGTACCGTACCAGCGTGAGCGATCCCTGCATCAGCAGCGTCAGCAGCAGAATCGCCAGGATGGGTTTGCCCAGCCTGCGGACATCGAGCGCATCCGCCGCAAAGAGGTAGATGGCGAAGTACTTCCAGAGCTCAATCAACGCCAGAAACGCCAGGTATTTGGACGGCGCAACTGCCGCCGTGAGGGTGGTAAAGCACAGGAATGCCAGCGGCAAGTAGCTGATGCGGGGAAACCAGAGGCGCTCCTGCCTGGCAATCTTTCTCACCAACCACACACCAAACAGCGGCAGGAGAGCGAGGTCCATCACGTGCACGCTCAGGGCAGGCGGCCCCCAGGGGCCACCCAATTGCTGCACCAGCGCGATGAGCCGATCGGAGTTCATGAATGTCTTGGTGACGTCGAACGGCAACGTGAGGAGGAAACAACACAACCAGTATGTGAGCGCGTCACTGACAACGAGGGACGGGATCAGGACGAAGCCGGCGCCCAACGCGAGCGCGACCCACAACAGTGACCCCCCGGAGAGCAGCAGCGCCGCCAACGCCGCGATGCCCAGGCCACCGAAAACCGGCAAACCGATGCGAGCGGCTGCGCTTGGAGGGAGGAAAAAGGCCGCCATTGTTGTCTCAGGCCGGCGGGACGAGATCGACTCGGGAACCGAACACCGGCTTGATGAGGCACGGGAACACGGCGAAGGTCAGATACAGCCAGTTCCTCCAGCGCCCCGGACTCGTGAGCATACATTTTCGCAGATACCGATACATGCCCGGAATATCGTGCCGCAGGTAACAGATGATGGCGTAGTTATGGTAGACGGCCGACAGCTGCCGTCGGCGCTCTGTCTCGGGCCGGCCCGAAAATCGCCGCTTTTCCAGGACCACCATCAAGGTTTCGAGCAACCGCGGGTTGAACCCGCCGCGCTCTTCGCTGGTCGTCAACCGACAGTCGTGGATGCGGTACGCCGCCAGCGGCTCAGGCAGGTAGTAGGCGTTCGCGTTGTGCTCACCCAAGCGGAGGAACAGATTGATATCGAACACCGCGTTGCCGTGGCACTCGGCGTCGACGAGCCCGGAGCGCTGCAGCGCGGAAGTCCGGAACACCGTGGAGCTTAAGGCGAAGAGGCTATCTTTCAACAGCGGACCCAGAACGCGCAGGCGGCCTTCCGGGTAGCGGTCCCGCCCCATCCGCTTCTGGTACGCCGCCGTCATGGGCGCGTTGCGGGCGCCGCTTGCGTCGATGACGTATTGATTGGTGGTGACGCAGGCGAGCGAGGAATCGTGCGACAGAACAGCCAGGCAGCGTTGCAAGAACGTCGGTTCCCACCGATCATCGTCGTGCAGGATGGCGAAGAACTCCTCCGAGCACTGACTAAACAAGAATCTGCCGTGGTCGTATTCTCTGAGGTTGTGCGCGTGGTAGCAGTACGAAACGCGCGGGTCCCCCACTGCACGCACATGCGCTTCCACCGCTGCGGCACTCTCGCGTTCCGAGGCATCGTCGCTGACGAGCACCCGAAAATCCTGGGCCGTTTGCGCCAACACGCTGGCCAGGGCTTGCTGCACGTAAGCCGCACGATTGTGCGTGGGGATGCAGATGCAAATCCTCGCCATGCAATCACGTGCAAGCGAACTTCACGGTGACGGCGTCGGCGCCACGCGCGCGGACGCTATCCACTTTCCGTGTCGACCGCCGTCGCGTAGGGTGCCCGTCGTCGTCTCCAAGCGTCTGCGGCCGGAACCGTCCGGTTTGATCAGCACCAAGCCGGCGTAGCCATCGACTTCGCTGTACTCCGTGTAGACGAGCTTCCCGTCGTGCCAATCCGGCACGATCGATATCGGCCCAGGCTGCGTGAGACGGCGGGCGGGAGCGGATCGGTCAACCGGCGCCACCCACAGGTCCTGGCCGTTGTTGAACGTGGTCTTGAAACTCACGTGTTCGGTGTTGGTGCGACTGAAGACCACGAAGGCATTGTCGGGCGAAATCTCCGGATCGAAATCGCCAATCGGGAATCCCCCCTGGCTCCCAAGCTCTGGGCCCCCATCATCGACCATGCGTTGCTCGCCACCGTTGATCTGCGCCACCCAGATCTGGGTCTTGAGAACCATCCGAGTCGCGGATCTCGCCGCGACGGCGCGCACATACGCCAACAGCGAGCCGTCCTCCGACACGGATACGTCGCCGACGAAGCCCGCATCGAGGGGATCAAGGGCAACCACCGGTGTGAGCTGACTGCCATCAGGTCGAATGCGGAACACGCCCGCCTTCTGGCGGACCGCCCGCTGACCGGCAAAGTAGATGCTGCCGTCGGCAGACCAGTCGACGCCGCCATTACCGGCACTGAAGAAATCCGGGACCAGGTGCCGTTCCGTTTTGCGCTCCAGATCGATCACCCACAGACCCGTGGGGCCACTACCCGACTTCAGGTAGCGGTCGGCCGCGATCATCCTGTGGTCGGGAGAGACGGCCACATGCTCATACGGCTGATCGAACGGCCGGGGGGAGATGAAGGTGATCTGCGTCACTTCGCCCCCGTCGGTGTTCATCGTGTAGATTTCCGAGCCGAGACCGGAGCGGGCCGAGAAGAAGACGATTGCCGCACCCGCCGGAATCGGCCGCACGTTGATAGGAACCGGCGCAGTGTCCGCCGGCGCGGTCGGCCGCCTTGCGGGTGACGGCGGCGTGGCAACGACCGCACGGATCCGATCGATCTGGGCATCGATCTCGGCCGGCGTGCCCTGGTCGAAGAGCTCATCCAACTTCTGGCCCAACGGCAACACTGCGTTGGGATCGCCCCCGGCGGCCAACCACTCCTCGATTCGCTCCTGCAGCCCTATCAGCTTATCCTCGCGTGAGGCCGGCGTCGGTGTGCTCTGCACCTGGTCGCTCGATTCCGGATCGGCGCTGGCAGCAGATGCACACAGCGCCACGGCGAGCCCGACGAGAGCCAGAAATGCCAGTGCTCCGACTGCTGTCCCATCCCCTGCTGCGCGCATCGCCGCTATACCTCTTGGAGGGCTTCGATATCTGGAACGGTCGCCAGGACGGGGAGGCCGAGGGCAACCTGTACCGTGTCGATGCTGCGCAGCGTGGTGTCGGAAAGCTCAAGAACCAAGGCCAACGCCACTCCCACCATCAGCGCCATGAGCAGGGCGACAGCAGCGTAATAAATCTTTATCGGCCTCACGGGTCGCACCGGAACCAGCGCCGGCGCCACCACCCTGATGTCGCTCGTCTTTTGTGCTTCGCGGATGCGCGCATCTTCGTACTGCCGCGCGATGAACTTGTACACCTCCTCGGCGGTCGTCACGTGCAGCGTCAGCGTTGCCAGCTGCGCTTCCGCCGCCGGCAGTCTCAGGATCTCGGACTGGCGCCGCGCGATACTCTCCGCCAGTCGGTCTTTCTGCGCTTGGACGTTGCGCACCTTCGGGTTCTCGGCCGTAAACTGATTGAGCAGCCCCGACAGTTCGCTCCGCGCCTTTTCCAGCGCCCCCTCGAGTTTGCCAATGAGCCTGATCTCTTCCGCGGTCTCCTCCGCAAATGCCACGCTATGGTTTTGTTCCTTGAACTGCCGCAACGCCAGCCGCGCTTCGGCCAGGTCGGCCTCGCTCTCATGGAGCCGGCGTTCGATGAACTGCAGTGCTCCCTGCGCTTCGCCGCGGGAAATCTCGGCGAGCAGATCAACAAACGCTTGCGCCGTCTCGTTGGCGATGCCAGCGGCGAGCTTTGGATCGTTCCAGACACAGTCGATGGCGAACACGTAGCTGTTCCGCGTCGGGGCAACCGCAATGCGTTCCGACAGCTCACTCGCGGCCCGGTCAAAAGGGGTGCCCGTGATCACACGTCCATACTTCAGAATCTGCCCGGTGCCTGCTGCCACCGCCTTCAGGCCATTCCTCAGGGTTCGGTAGGCTGCCGCGAGCCGTGACCTGTTCGTGATGCCTTCCGGTTTGTCCAAGCCGAGCGCACGCACGACGCGTTCGACGACTGGCCGACTCTTGATCAGCTCGCTGTAGGTCTTGGTCGACGTCTCCGTCTGGGTACTCACCCCGACCGGCGACACCGGAAAGTTCAGCAGCTCTTTCTCACCCGTCGGACGCGCGGCGGCGACCTCGGTTTGCGGCGTGATCAGGATCAACGTCGAGGCCTTGTATCTCTCGGCAACCAGATACGTAATGAGGATGCTGTTGACGACCGCGGAAGCGCAGAGGAGCCCGATCATCTGCCGGTGTTTCAAAAGCACGCGGACGAGATCAGGGGTCTGCATGATCACTCGACCACCGGCGAGTCCAGATGCTGATCCTCACGCTGTACGGGCGCTCCACCGTTTCCACGGGCGCCGCCGCTCGTGGCGATGCGCCTGATCGCGCGGCTGGTCAACACCAGCAGGCCACGGGCCGCCAGCCCGCCCATAACGAGCAGATGAATCGGATCATACCGACGCGGATTGATGTGCCGACGGTAGTACCGGTATGCGCCAGCGTGAAAGCCGACGGTGGACAGCCACAGTGCGGACCAATCCCGGGTCCTACTGCCGCCCTCACAATGCACGACGTTCGCCTCGTGGTAGCAGTATACTTTCCAGCCCGCTTGCTGCATACGGTAGCACCAATCAGCATCCTCCCACATGAAGAAGTAGCCCGGGTCGAGCGTGCCCACCTGCTCGACCGCCTCCCGTCTGACCATCATGCACGCGCCGGACACCCAATCGACTGCATAGGGTTCGTGCCGATCGGGGTCCCGCGGTGCCGCAAAGCGCGCTGACCACCGGTTCCCCGGAAAGAGCCTGGTGAGCAGTGTCGTGCGACCGAACAGGAATATCAGCGGCGCCGGAAAGCCGCGTCCGGCAACCCCCTGATCCCGACCGTCAGCATGTACCAGCGGACTGCCCAGCACGCCGATCTCCGGGTGGGTGTCGAGGAATTGCACCATGCGGTCGAGTGCGTACGGACGCACGGCGGTGTCTGGATTCAGCAGGAGGATGTATCGCCCGCTGGCGCGTTCGACGGCCACATTGCAGCCCGCGGCGAAACCGAGATTCCTGTCGTTCTCCAGCACGCGAATGTTGGGGAACTCAAGGCGCACGCGGTCGAGGGTGCCATCCCGCCGCGAGGCGTTATCCACAACGAAGTACTCGAACCGGACCGCACGCGTGTTCTCACAGACGGCCCGCAGACAGCCGAGCAGAAACTCCCCCGTGTTGAAATTGACCGTGATGATCGACAGATCGGGCATCGGGGTACGGTCTGGCATCATCAGCGGGTCGCCCCCCGGCCGTAATATCCGTGATACGGGTGAAAGCTCGGACCGTGCAGTTGCTCGTCAAAGCGGTTCATGACGACGCCCACAACACGACCGCCGGCCTGATCCACCCGCTCCTTCGCGTGCCGCGCGTCCGCTTCGGTGACCACCCCGGTATTGACGACCAGCACCACGCCATCCACCCACGGTGCCAGCAACAGCGGATCGCTCACCGCCAGCAGCGGTGGAGAATCGATCAGGACGACGTCGTACCCGGCGGCGACCTCGCGAATCACATCCGTCAGCAACGGCGACTGCAGCGTATCGAGCGCACTGGCCGCGACGCGCCCGGCCGTGACGACACGCAACACCCCGGTCGTGCTGCCGGTTGCCTCGGAGATTTTCACTGTGTGTGCAGCATCAGCACCGCGCACGTGTCCGCCAATGATGTCAACCAGTCCCTGTGTATTGTCCAACCCGAGCAAGCGATGCATTGTCGGCCGGCGCAGGTCGGCATCAACGAGCAGCACGCGCCTCTCCGCTCGGGCCATCGCCAGCGCCAACCCCGTCACCACCGTCGTCTTACCCTCTCCCGGACGCGCGCTGGTAAACAACAGCACCTTGAGCGCTCGCGTGTCATTGAGCAAGCGCAGGCTGGTCATCAAGGTCTCATACGACTGCTGCAGCGCTTCGTTGGCGTCGAGCAGCTGCAGGAAGCTTCGATAGGCCACGGGTCCCGCGCGGAAAGATCCGCCACCGTTCCCATTCATTGCGGGTTGACCGATACGGCTGTATTGGTTGTTGTCTCTCCAGTGGTCAAAACCGAATAGACATCCGGCCCCAGGAAGATGCCGGTCTCGGCCAACACGATCGGCTGCAGCCAAGTGGAAATGTGCTGAAAGAACCGATCCACGTCCGCCACCAGCGTACGCGGAGCATAGACGATGTCCCCAGGCTGCAACGGGAGGTTCTGGTCGAGCTCCCCTTCGTTCGTGATCGCGTCGACATTGATCTTCACGATTTTGGGAGTGCCCAGTCCGCCACGCACGACGAGGACATTCTTCTTCTCCGCGTCGCGCGTGAAACCACCGGCCATGGCAATCACCTCGACGAGGCTGGTTCGGTACTTGAGTGCAGCAACCAGCGGCCGCTGCACCTCCCCCAGCACGAACACCTTCTTGGCCGCAACGTTGGGGATGAGGATGACGTCGGCTGGGTCGAGGGGCAGGTTGTTCTGCGCAACTTCGCCGCCGCGCAGCAGCTTCTCGAAATCCACCGGCATGACGTGGCCTTGTCGGACCAGCATCGCACCTTCCAGATCGGCGTTCTCGGTAACGCCTCCCGCCTTGGAAATCCCCTCCAGCAGACTCGTCTTCGCAGTGAGCGGAACGATACCGGGATGTTTGACCTCCCCGAGGACGCTCACCCGCTTACTCTTGTATGACTCGACTATGACGGTGACGCGGGGGTTCCGTACAAACCGGGCAAGTTTCTGCGTGAGTTGTCCGCGCAACTCGTCCGGCGTCAGCCCGCTGGCCTCGATGTCGCCGACCAGAGGGAACGCGATCTTGCCGTCGGGACGCACACTTTGCGTTTTGGAAAGATCCGATTCGCCGTACACGGAAATGCTCAGCTCATCGTCCTCACCGATGCGATAGGAGCGGGGGCGGGCACCCTCCGACCGTGGGCTGGGGCTCGGCAGCGGCGCGTCCTCCGTGATCATCGGTGCCGGTCGCGCCTCAACATCGGCAGCGGCCATTTGGCCGCCGGCCAACGTCGCCGCGCCGAGGCTCTCCGTCGCCGCCCGCTGCGTTCGGCCTGCGCAGCCCGCACCACCGAGCCACAGACTGGCGACGATCGAAACGACCCACCGAGCATTTCTGCTTTCAATCATTTTCGGATCTGAAAGTCTTATAGACGAGGTTTCAGCGCCACACCAGCGGGCGCAGCCTGACGGTTCACGCCGCCCCGTACCACGGGTGACACGCCTGGCCAGGTCCGCACTCTCTCCTTCAACCGAAACAGGGCCACGATGCTCAAGGAATCCGTAATCCGCCCGTCGACGGCCATTTGGTACGCCTCCACGAACGGAAGACGTCGCGTGACAAACTCCTCCGTCCCATCCGGTCTCGGCGTCCCGGCCGTCAAATTCCACGCATAGAACAGGTAGGCCGTCTCATCCGTGAAGCAGTTGCTCGTGTGGAAGATGCCCAGCGATCGGACCATGGCGGCCCGATGCCCAGTCTCCTCAAGCAATTCTCTGCGCGCGGTCTGGATGGGCCGTTCACCTGGCTTTCCACCGCCCTCAGGGATCTCCCAACTGTATCGTGAAATGCTGTACCGATACTGTCCGACCAGTAAGATGGAACCGTCGTCGAAACACGGAACCACGCCCACCGCCGCGGGCGCCAGCACGGTATGGTAGTCGCCTCTCTTGCCGTCGGGCCGAATCACTTCGTCTGTGCGCAAGCGGAACCACGGATTGGAAAGAACA
>Ga0316601_100001792_pt1 | contig 10745 bp, 13 predicted proteins | sample OWC_soil_day5_no_FD_207663 | JGI IMG/M metagenome (GOLD analysis project Ga0316601, IMG submission 207663) | Wetland soil microbial communities from Old Woman Creek delta, Ohio, United States - OWC_soil_day5_noCT | ecosystem: Environmental > Terrestrial > Soil > Wetlands | place: USA: Ohio...
TTGCCTTTACCGGCTGGGCACTCAAATACCCTGAGCCCGCCCTTGAGCACACGGGCTGGTGGATACGGCTATGGGGAGGGCCAAAGACCGCGGGAATCATCCACCGCGTGGCGGGAGTCATCATGATCTTCGATTTCCTCTGGCATGTGGTGTATATGGTCTTCAAACTGCTCACCGGCAGGATGAAATTCGATCCTCTCACCACCATTGTTCCTGTTCCCAGCGATATTTCGAATGCGATACAGAACATGCTCTATTTTATCGGACTGGGCAAAACGAAACCGAAATTCGCACGGTATAACTATATCCAGAAGTTCGATTACTGGGCGGTCTTCTGGGGCATGGCCATCATCGGTCTCTCGGGATTGATACTCACCTTTCCCACACAGGCCTCAATCTTTTTGCCCCAGTGGAGTGCGAACTGGATATGGGAAGTCTTGTTCATCCTTCACAGCGATGAGGCGCTCCTGGCCATTACCTATATAACCATCATGCATTTCTACGCCGAACACCTGAAATGGGCCAATTTCCCCATGAGCATGACCTGGATTACGGGCAGAATATCCCTGAAACACATGAAAGAAGAACACCCCCTGGAGTATGAACTGGAATTCAAGGGAAAGCCCGATGCCAAGAATCCTTAGGCCTATGGGATGGAGGACATAGAGATGAGGTGGTGGATATGCGTAATTGTTTTTGCTTTCGCTGTCTCGTGTACCCCCCATGGGGGTAAGGAGAAGGCCGTGGAAAAACCCCAGGAGAGGATTGTAAGCAGGGATGAGGCGACCGGAGAGCTTCCCTGTTTTAAGTGCCACTCCTTTCAGAGATTCTCCTCTCCCCAGAAGGGTATCTTTTCCCACTCCGTTCACCGTGACACGGGATATCACTGCAACCAATGCCACACTTTTCAGGCACACCACTTTATAAAGACCAACACATCCCTCTGCAACGACTGCCACACCCTGAAGACCTTCACCTACTCAGCATCCGGATTTCCCGCAAAGTTCAACCATGATACCCACGCAAAGCTGGGATGCAAGGAGTGCCATCCAGGGGTATTTCAGATGAAGAAGGGCTCAAGCGCAATGACCATGGATGCCATCTATCACGGAAGGTACTGCGGTGCATGCCACAATGGGAAAAAGGCATTTGCCTCATCAGAATGTGCGTTATGCCATGAAATGAAGGCCTTTAAGAAGACCATCACGTACAAGGTGGAAGGCATCGGGAATGCGGCGTTCAGCCACGAGTTCCATACCCAGGTCTTCAGCTGTGATCAATGTCATCCAAAGACCTTCGAAATGAAGAAGACCTCAAAGAAGATGACCATGGATGCCATGTATGCCGGGAAATACTGCGGGGCCTGCCACAATGGAAAAGACGCTTTTCCCTCCACAGAATGCATAAAATGCCATAAGACATAAGGGAGGGCTATTCTCCCAGCACGAAGAGGGGCGCAGGGAAAACAACTCCCTGCGCCCCTCTTCGTGTATCTTCCTCATATTTGGAAGCCATGCCTGCCAGGTGCTTACTGTCACCGCGAGGACAACTATTAATTCCTCTGAAACCTTCAGCCTGCACTCAGTCAGGCATGTGTGTATTCTCGTCTGTATCAACGCCAATTACACAAACCATTGCATCTGAAAATATCTGTTAATCTAAAAATAGGGATACAGGATTTAAGACCGAACCTTCTGGTAGTATTTATCATATAGTGTCGTTATGAAGGAGGGAAGGTAAGCATGCCGCAAAGAAGATCGAAATTAAATTGCTGGGAGTTCAAGAGATGCGGACGACAGCCGGGCGGAATTCATGAGCTGGAACTGGGAAGGTGTCCTGCAACAAAGGAAGAAAGCCTCGACGGAGTGCATGACGGCGTGAACGCCGGCAGGGCCTGCTGGATTGTGGCAGGAACATTATGCAAGGGAGAACTTCAGGGCACATTTGCGCAGAAATTCAAGAATTGCAAGGAATGTGACTTTTACATAAGCGTGCGTGAAGAGGAAGGTGCCAATTTTGGGCTTTCCGCGGTCTTGCTCGCAAAGCTGATAAAAGAACAAGAATAACGCTTCACGCAGGATAGGTTTTATTCTTACGCGGGAATTTCTTTCCCCGGTGGCACGATGAAAAGGAAAAGTCTGATGTAACTATACCCAGACTCAATATTGCCCTCAATTAAGAACTATAGCATTCCTATTCAAAGGAGCGCAGAAGCCATGGAATACCCTGGTGACATAATTTACCTCTTGTGGTATGTAGGATTAGATGTGGTTGCTGTTATCCTTTTCATGGTGATTCTCTTAGCTGTATGGTATTTATTACGGAGCAAGAAAAAGACAAATAAGGAGTCCACATAAAATTCATTACATAATGGAGCCGGGAAAGGGACTCGGACCCTCGACCTGCTGACCAGACAACTTTCTTATTATTTCACTGACGAACCCTCAGTTATCAGAAGTCATAACAACCTAAGAAATCCATACAGTAAGTCACAACTATAATGGTGAGAGTGAGCAAACTGTCCTCGTGGTGCTCACATGTTTTCGCAATCGACTCCATCTGTTTACTCTCAATACCTATAATTGTAATATATATCTCGATAAAGGAGTTAAAGGAGAAGATTGGGAGGTAGTTGGATGAAAGCAAGGATCGAAGCTGCCATGGTCGCTATTCTTTTTGCTTATGGTGCAGGAATATGTTTGTTCTATGGAAGAATAGGGTTCATGTCCTTGGATCATTCGATCATTTATGATGGAGCTTGGAGAATTTTATCGGGACAGATACCATTTCGTGATTTTAATACCCCAAACGGCATCGTCCCTATGATCCTGCAGGCAACCTTTTTTAATATCTTTGGCGTTGACTGGTTCGCTTATTGCCTGCATGCCGCATGTGTGAATGGCGCATTTTGTATCCTCGTATACCTGGTGTTGAAATTGCTCGAGGTATCAAGGTCGCTTTCTCTATTTTATGCATTTCTCAGCGGGATTGTTTTTTATCCGCCGCTCGGCGTTCCTTTTATGGAACAACATGCCTTCTTTTTTGTATTGTTCGCAATCGTCTTGGCAGTGAATGCATCAGAGAGCGAACGTCTTTGGGTCCGGGTATCATCATGGGTTCTGGTACCCTTCATGTGTTGCTTAGCATACTGCAGCAAACAGATACCCACTCTTTTTGCACTGCCACTTCTTGCATATATTATGGGTGCCATGACGAAAAGGGCATTTCGCAAGGAAATGTATGTCAGTATAACAATAGCCGGTATCTCGCTGTGTTTGTTGCTTTTGGGCCTCTTCACCATGTATGAATTAGATTTGGCCCGGTTTAAGTTATACTTTATAGACTTGCCGTCGGAAACGGGGGCTGCGAGGATTTCCCATCTCCTCCTCATGTTCCCCCGCAGTGTGTTACTTATTTTTTATCCGGCGCTCCTCAAAAGTGTCATAATGTACTCGTTCTTTTTTATCTATCTCATGGGATTCCTTTTGTTGCTTTTCATGAAGAAGGCATTGGCAAAATCTCATGGGCATGAAACAGACGCGTCAGCAAGGCAAGAAGCTGAGCGGAACATAGCGGTGGCGTTTTCATTAGTAATAATCTGCAACCTGTTTATCGCGTGCACAATGAATCAGGGAGAAAACGGAATACCTTATATTTTTGTCAGTCTCGGTATTGTGCATGCCGAGTGGAGTAAATTCATGAATAGAGTGGCATCAAACAAGCAGAGGTTATTGAAACTGGGGATCACGGTCGTCTTCATTTTCGTAGCTCTCTTTGATGCCATAACGTTCAATTTCAAGGTGAACAAATCTCGCATCGTCAATGATTTTATATTTACGAAAGCTGAAACTACGTCCTACAGGTTGCCCCAAGAACTTAAATTTATGGTTTTTGCTGTTCCTGGCCGATTCCCCAAGATGCGCGCCGATGATCTAAGGAAAACGGTAGATTATCTAAAAGAAAAAAAAGAAAATTTCTTACTAATCGGTGACACTTCAATATTATATGCGTTAACCAAGAAACCATCGGTGAATCCATCCCTCTGGTTTCATGAGGGACTCACCATGCCCGCATTTGGTACAGAAAGGTTCAGTTTATATGAAAATGAACTGATTGAGAATATGAAGAAGTACAATGTCAAATATATTGTAGTAGAAGGCAAAGAAACTTTTTTTCACGCGAAAGTAAGCAAATTTAATGCGTTAGATAGACTGATAAAGGAAAGGTCATGCGCAGTTCACAGTTATGGATGGTTTCGCCTTATTACGCTGTGCCGCTAATCCCATGACCGCCTTGAGCGAACTGCATTTCTTCATACCTCTTCAGACATATTTTCCGAAACTGAGTTTGTACTTTGATGCGGGTCTGAATCATCGCTGATGATATCCTCACCACAAGTTGAATTGCCTCCCACTATCTGGTCAAACGCTTCCTTTCTCTTCGCTGTCGCAGGATAGCATCCTTTCTCCCCGCATCCCCCTGAGAAAAACTGGAGCCGGGAAAGGGACTCGAACCCTCGACCTGCTGATTACGCAATATATCGTTATCAATAACTTGCCTTGTCAAATCCTTTCATATCCTTGCCAATATTAACCTTTTCCTCTCCCTGAATGAACTGGACAATATACTTTTTTGCATATCTTTTCAAATATGAACTGCATAAAAAGTGCATAGTGATTAAAGTATGACTGCCACCAATGGTAGGGACTTGACCCGACCTGACGGACAATGTCTGAAAGGGTAGGCATGCAGTGTACACCGACAAACCCTTATCCTAACTGCATTGTTGAAAGCTAGGAATTCCGAAAATAACTCTCGTTTTTCAAAATCAAGAAATACCCAGCTTATTGATCCAACTCGACACCTCAGATCCAGCAGAACTTGAACTGGTACCGTGAATTGCGATTCCCTCTAATAGGGTTGCCTTGGAGCATGATTTGGCAATATCCTTTTCGCTATGGCCCATCCCGCTGCCCTCGTGAGTACAAAATGGAACAATTGTCTTTTCGGAGAAATCATAACTCTCCAAAAAGGTGAACACGGCCATGGGCGGCGTTCCCCACCAGTTCGGATATCCTAAAAAGATCACATCGTATGCACCCATGTTTTCAACTCTTCCGGTCAGCTTCGGCCTGGCCTTGGTACGAAGTTCATTCTTGGCAACTTCCGTAGTTTCCGTATAATCTTTGGGGTAGGCTTTGACCGTTTCGATGTAAAACATATTTCCGCCCGTTATCTTCTGGATCATCTTTGCCACAACTTCGGTGTTGCCGACTTCGAGATCGACAATCTTCCCGCTGACATAGTTTTGTCCTTTGCGCGAGAAATAGGCTATCAGACATTTCTTGGTCGTCAAGTTCATAATGGTATCCTCATCAAAATCATTTTTTCTCAAGTACAGTCTTCAAATGATTTAAGCCAGACGCCGCAGTTGGCCACCCTGCGTAAAACGCAATATGCGTAATAACGGCCACGAGCTCTTCCTTTGTCAGGCCGTTCTCAAGAGCCTTCTTTAGGTGGAACTCGACCTGTTCAATCCGGTTGAGCGCAACCAGGCACGTGACCGTGATCAGGCTCTTGTCGCGCTGCGACAACGGAGGCCGTTTCCAGACATCACCGAAGAGAACGTCTTGTGTAAGTTGCGCATAATCCGGCGCCAAAGCCTTTAACTCATCGGTTGCTTTTTTTACATCGTTGTCTGACATATGAAACTCCTCTCTTTAGTTCCTGTTTTGTAGGCCGGAACAAATCATCCGCCGGCCACTCATCGAGGAGCAAGTTCGCCGTACCAGTAGGCGGCGGTCACTCCACCATCCATGAGGATGTCGCTGCCGGTGATAAACCCGCCGTCCGGGCCCATGAGCAGTGCTCCGATACTTCCCACCTCGTCAGGAGTTCCGGCGCGTCCGGCCGCACACCTCGACATCCGACGTGATGCCGTGCGTGCCGCAGAAGTCGAGAGCAGTACGGCAAGCTGCGGTCTCTTTTCATCAAGCTCAGAATGTCGACGCATCGATAACGTATCTGTAGCGCGCCTTTTTGTTCACCACATTTTCCCAGGCCTCATTGACCTGTTCGGCCTTGATGATCTGGATGTGCGGGTGAACTTTATTGTCCGCGCAGTAGTTGATCACCTCTTGCGTTTCCTTCATCCCGCCGATTAATGATGCATTGAAGTTTACCCGGCTAATCGAGAGGCCAAGGTTATTCAACGTCACTTCAAATTTCTCAGGCATCCCCACCTGGGTATACGTTCCATAAGGTTTAACGACCGAGGCGTAGGCAGCGACATCGTATTGAACGGGAATAGTTGCGATCATGTAGTCCAGCTTCCCTTTGTAGGGTGCCAGCTTCTTGATACTATCCACGACAATTGCCTCTTTAGCGCCAAAGGCAAGTATATCTTTGACTTTGCTCGGCGTGGTGGTAAAGGCATAGACTTCCGCTCCTTTGGATACGGCAAGTTTGATTGCCATATGTCCCAGCCCCCCGATCCCGGCGACACCGACCTTAACCCCTTTTTTCAAGTTAACCTTCATCAAAGGAGAATAGGTGGTGATGCCGGCGCAAAGCAGTGGTGCCGCTTCCTGGAAGCTGATATAGTCCGGAATGTGGACGGCAAAGTGATCCCGCACGACGATATTGGTCGAGTAGCCCCCTTGTGAAATTCCTGTGGGAGAGCTTTTTTCCGGGTAACCATAGGTAAATACGGTTTCGGGGCAGTACTGCTCTTCCTCATGCTTGCAGGTTTCGCATTCCAGACAACTATCCACCATGCATCCGACACCCGCCCTGTCACCTACTTTGAATTTGGTGACATTCTTTCCAACGGCGGCCACAATGCCGACGATCTCGTGACCGGGTACCTGAGGGTATTTTTGTGGCCCCCAGTGCCCTTTCATTTGATGGATATCGGAATGGCAGATGCTGGCGTACTTGATGTCGATCAGGATGTCGTTATCTCCCACCGGTCGGCGCTCAAATTCCCAAGGCGACAAATTGCCTGAAGCGTCCCGCGCGGCATACCCCTTCGATTTTATGTTCATATTGTCTCCTCTCCCTTGATTGGTTTCCGCAAACAGTTGCGATGTGCTGGCAAGCATAATGCCCGCCCCGACCGTTGCAGTTTGTTGGATAAATTCTCTTCTTGATAGTGGTTTGTCATGTTCTTTCATTTCCTTATGAACTCCTTTCAATAAAGTAGGTTTTCGCCCCAGTACGTCGGCGTGGTGCTCTTCTTGACGATTATATCTTACCCCTGAAAGAATAAAGGTGGGTAGACCAATCCTGCCTATTTATTGCCTATTCCTCCGAATTCTTCTAGAATTAAGTTGACAGAGCGATAAAGTTTTGTAGTATAGAGGTAGGAGGGTATCAATGAGAAAGCAACTAGAAAAGCAGGTGTTTGACAACAACGAACTGGATAATGCGAGTAAAGCGCTGGGAAAAAGCATTGCCCGATGGGCCGATAAAAGCGACAATGTCGTGACCGCCATCCCGGGCCTGTTATTTTGGCGGCGGGACGAACCGACCCAGCCGGAGAGCGGCATGTACGAGCCGAGCATTTGTATGACCGCCCAAGGGGCCAAACGCGTACTGCTCGGAGACGACGCGTATGTGTATGACGCGCGCCACTTCCTGATCACCTCCGTGGATCTACCAGCATTTTGGCAGGTTGTCGAAGCGAGCCGGGAGAAGCCTTGTCTAGGGCTACTGTTGAAACTTGATCTTAGAGAGATTTCACAACTAATGGTGGACAGCAATCTTCCGCCGCCGCGTCCGAAGCAATCGAGCCGTGGAATGGCCACCGGCGAGGTCACGTTGCCGCTGCTCACCACCTTTCAGAGGTTGATCGAGCTGCTTGATGAACCGAAGGATATCCCGATTCTTGCGCCTATCATCAAGCGGGAGATCTTTTACCGCCTCCTTGTCGGCGATCAGGGTGCGCGTCTGCGCCAGATAGCCTCGGCAGGAAGTCAGAGTCAGCAGATTTCGCTGGCAATCGATTGGTTGAAGGGGAACTTCACGAGGCCGCTGCGCATCGATCACCTCGCAGCACAGGTCAATATGAGCACCTCGACCTTCCATCATCACTTTCGGCAGGTAACAGCCATGAGCCCGCTGCAGTACCAGAAATGGCTGCGCTTGAACGAAGCGCGGCGACTGATGCTCACAGAAAAACAAGATGCTGCAGCCGCTGCGTTTGAGGTCGGCTATGAAAGCCCCTCCCAGTTCAGCCGTGAGTACCACCGTCTGTTTGGCAATTCGCCGTTACGCGACATCACGAGCTTGCGTCAACTGGCTACAAGTGACACGGCTTAATCGACATTCACGATACTGTTCTTGCGTTCCAGGCTGAGGACTTCCGTTTATAACCTAGTAGAATTCTTATTATGACCTTCTGTGTGGAGTCCAGGAAGGACATCTCAGAGCGTATTTCAGATAGAAATAGAGACCGAACTTTTTTGGGGGCGTAAGGGTTTGGTTCGACAAGTACTCATGGGGCAACCTGGGGCCTTTCATAAAAGGAGTCTTGGATAGCCAGGCCCCTGTTGTCTGTTACACGGACAACTACGCAAAATCATCTGGCTGAGGAGATACCATTTCCAATCATTGCTTCTACAGTTTTATGTGAATAAACTCACAATATGTTGTCATCGGACAACCTTTTAATTATGACACTAATGAATGACTTGATGTACTCATCTTTGGCACTCTCTGCGTATGTATCGGACAAAGCTGACCAAATCAGCTTATCCGTTCTCGTTTCGTATAAATTCGTTTCTAAGCTTATTATTTCATTTTCTACGGTATAACCTGGCCTTGTAATGAGCTGAGAATAATTATAATGATATGTTGACCACCCGGCTGAATAACCACTTGGCCCCATATATGTTGTCTCAGGTGGGACGTTTGACTGTATTGTCTTCTTGTCAACTAGTCTGGTAATTAGCAGAGCATCTACCCGGAGGTCTTTTGCTTGCGCTGCAAGAAATTCCTTATCCCACAATTTCTCATCAGGAATAACCGTATAACTTGAAACTGCATCTATGCTAAAAGGAGTCATTTGGCTTTTGAAGTCATCCTCGAAGAACCTTCTGACAGCTGGTCTTTCAGAAAAGACAATTATCAGAACCTTCTTAATATTGCCTATGCGATAGTTTTCATCTTTCCAGACAGAAGTCAAGGTTGTAGATGCGCAGGAGGTTAGAACTAATGCAGCTATGAACAGAATAAGGCTACAAAAAAATCCTTTTTGGTTTTTCATCTTTTACTGGCGGTATTCTGCTGCCATTGATTGCATTATAGACAGGACAAAGAGGGGCAGTCAAGCGTTTACGCCATCCCTATAAAGCAGCCCATTGTTCTGATATACTGGGCATATCGCGATCTGAAATCCTGTCGCTCAAGTGGGACAATGTGGACTTGAAACATGGGGTTATCCTCTTGGATAAAACAAGGAATGGAGAGCGCAGGGAAATACCCATAAATGACACTCTGAGGGGTGTTGTACATGGGACCACCCGAAGGCTTGATGTTCCCCATGTCTTTTATGACTCAGGTAAGGGAAGGGCCTACCAAAATGTTAAGCGCAGTTTCAAGACTGCTTTGAAAAAGGCAGGTATCAGGGACTTTAATTTCCACGATCTGAGACATACCTTTGCATCTCACCTTGTCATGGCAGGAGTGGACATTACCACTGTGAAAGAGTTGCTAGGACACAAGACCCTTAATATGACCCTCCGATACTCCCATCTTGCACCTAGCCATAAGGTTAAGGCTGTGGCCATACTAGACAATACCCTGAATCAGAAACCAACTATACAAAAACTATACAATCAGGCAGGGTTGATCTAAGGATATGGTGGGAAACCCCTTGAAAAATAATGGAGCCGGGAAGCGGATTCGAACCGCCGACCTGCTGATTACGAATCAGCTGCTCTACCAACTGAGCTATCCCGGCATCTGAGAACATTAGTTTACATCCTTTCCCCATGAAAGCTCAATATCCATTACGGCGGGGAACCTCTGCACTCTGTATCCCTCACAACGCGATATGGTAAAGTAGGAAAAATGCCCGAGAGATCGGTGAGAGAGGGATTGTCGTAAAACTAAGATCGACTCTGGAAGCGGATCAACAGAGTGTTCAAGGGGGTTGCGGTGAAGACATGCGCGTTATGTAAGAAAGAGATAGAGATCGATAACTACTTTTCGAGGAAATCCACTTGCCCCTCCTGCAATGGAGACCTTCATATCTGTCTCAACTGCAAATTCTACTCTGAAACAGCTCACAACAAATGTAGTGAACCAAAGGCGGAATTCCAGAGGGTGCGGGACAGGGCAAACTTCTGTGACTATTTTGTTTTCAGGGAAGGGACTTCTCCTCTGTCTTCAGGGAGCGCGCAGGTTGATGCGAGAAAAAAATTCGAAGACCTTTTCGGAAAATAATACCGTCACCCCGGGCCTGTTTTAGGGTTTGGGACTTTATAGGGTAGTGCGAAGAACACTCTTTTCAACCTTTGAGGGCGCATGGGCAAATATGCCGGGATGCTCATGAGCCCTCCGGAAAACCCTTGCATCGGCAAAACGCTTCCCGGTTGCCTGCTCAAGGCCACCACCGGCAACCTTCGTTATTCAGGGGTTCGGCCTCACCACAAGAGGCTACTACTTTTTCAGAGACCTTCCTATTCTCCTTTCCACTGATTTCACCTTTTCTTCAATCCTTCCCGGTCTCCCCTTCCTGT
>Ga0316601_100001793_pt1 | contig 10742 bp, 6 predicted proteins | sample OWC_soil_day5_no_FD_207663 | JGI IMG/M metagenome (GOLD analysis project Ga0316601, IMG submission 207663) | Wetland soil microbial communities from Old Woman Creek delta, Ohio, United States - OWC_soil_day5_noCT | ecosystem: Environmental > Terrestrial > Soil > Wetlands | place: USA: Ohio...
GGTCGGAGTCGTTGATGTAGGCGTCGTAGAGGTTGCGGTTGGTCTGCATCTGCGTCTGCACCGCCTGCACGACCTCGCCCTCGCCGAGCAGCTGGTGGTTGACCTTGATGCCGGTGATCTCCTGGAACGCCTTGGCAAGCGTCTTGGCCTCGTACTCGTGGGTCGGGATGGTCTCCGACAGCACGTTGATCTCCATGCCGACGAAGGGCTTGGCGGCGGCGATGAACCACTCCATCTCCTTCAGCTGCTCCTCCTTGGACAGCACCGAGGGCTGGAACTCGCTGTCGATCCAGCGCTTGGCCGCCTCGGTGCCGCCGGCCTGAGCCGCCGGCGCTGCCGGCGCGGCGGGGGCTGCCGACTTGGCTGCGGCAGGTGGCGGCGGCTCCTCCTTCTTGCCGCACGCGACCAGGGCCATGATCGCCGCGAGCGCGAGCGCGCCGGGCAGGAGTCGGACATTCATCGTGCTTCTCCTATTCGGTAGTCGACCGCCAATGTGGACCACGGCAGGCACTTTGACTCGCGCGCAAACTGCTGTCAATGGCGCCCACGGTGCGCCTGCTGCCCGCCCGCGAGATACGCCTAGACATGGCCTCAGCGTACGGCGAGGTCGAGACAACGACGTAGGTGTCGTACCGCGCGCCGACGGATGGAAACTAGACCCGCAGCGCACAGTGGGGGCAGCGCAGCAGGGCTTGACGCGAGAAAGCCGACGCAGCGACGGGATGGCCAGGCGTCGCCGCGGGACCTTGGTTCTCCCGGTCGGGGGGTAATCCGCGAGCTTCAGCGTGCCCGCGCCTCGCGCGGACTGCGGTGAACAGTCGGGGTTACCAACCGGCGCGAGGATCTCGCTCGCGATTCGTGCGCCGACGAACCACGGAGTTGAACGTCCGCTAGCCCGCCGGCACATGTCGGCTTTGCGCAGAATCGATGGACGGCAACGGGTCGGTAGCACCTGTTCGTCGCGCCGAGAAGCTGACGCTGGAATCGCGCTCCCCGGACGTGTGCATCACTGCTTTCCGACTGCCTGCTTCCGGGATTCCTGTGGGGCCGCGCGGCGACGGGCCTTGTCTGCTTCTCCTTGACACGATCGTGGCCAGCCGAACCAGTCGCACACAATCGGCGCCAGGCTCTCCGGTCTGACGAGGACGAGCTTTCGGGCGCCTCGCGCGCGCGCGCACGACGACGGCCAGCCCATAATCGCAATCGATCGGCACAGCATAGCCCATACATTGCGGGCTAGCGGTTCGACGCGGTGCACGGGCCGGTTTCCGCCGGTTTTGCCTAGAGTTTTGGTGCCCCCCCTACCGTCGGCATATTTCGGCGCCGGAATCGCGCGTCGATCAGGCTGAGCACGCTTTGCCGTGACGGCATAGGGCAGCGCGATGAGCTCGATCTTCTTGGCAGGGCGCCCGTTGCCCAGCACGGCCGCGCATTCGGCCAGGGCGCGATCGAGCAGGATGACGAGCAGGTCGTCGTCGTCGGGGAACGGGCCGGTCTTGGCCGCGAGGCGCACCCGCGTCGGGGGGATGGATGCGGTTTGAAGTCTGGTCACGGTTTTTCCTAGCGGTTGGACTTCCTTGCGAACGGGGGAAAGATCCTTCGTTCACCGAATGCGAAATTCAAAGTTGTTCTGTGTCTACCGTTCCTACGTTCCTACCTACTTTTCCAACTTCCCTAGCGATCTCCACGCTCCCCCTATCCCCCGTCCTCCCTCTCTCCCTTCTCTCTTCAGTACTCTTTTATATATAGGTAGGAACAGTAGGAACAGTAAGAACAAAGTAAACACATCAATGGGTTACGCTGTTCCTACTGATGAAAAAATGAGGGAACGGCGGGAACACGGACTATCCCCGGGCATAGACGTTGCGCGGGGGCTTACCCGGCCCAGCCCGCTGTTTCGTGCGTTTGTAGCGCAGCCCCAACGCTACGTCCGCTTTCGATTGGCCAACGCCGATAGCGGACGGTTTCGCCTGGGGTCTTCAGCACCCCGCTTTGCGGCGGTTGCAGCATCGCCGCATCCGGCCCGGCAACATCGGCATCCACCATCGGGGCCCAGTCCACTCCCGCCAAATCGGCTGCGCCGCGTCAACGCACCCGCCGGCGCGCGGTCGAATCCCCATAGCGGCTTAGCTGCCCCCGACCGCGGTGGCATTCGCCGCGGTTTCCTCCCTCGAGGCTTGTGCGACGCCTGCCCGCGTTACACCGTCACGCGCTCGCACGCCGGCGCGTCAGGGCAGGCGTCCCACAACCCTTAACGTCTGCCGTCGTCCGCCTCGGCGCCGCCAATGGCAGCACCGGGCCGACCGTCGGCGCCGATATGATTCGACCGAGCGGCCGCTGCTCGAGTGACTTCAGACGTTCTCGCGTGTAGAACTATCCAATTGGGCGGAGTATTGCTACGGTTTCTGTCCACCGGCCTTACCCGCCTATTGCAGTGAGTCATCGCCTTCACCGACCCGCGGCGGGTAGACCAAGACGCGCACCAACATTCCGCCTGACTTCCATTTCTCGTACACCGGCCAGCCCGCTCGGATGGGTGGGCCGGGCCGTGCTGACCCTAACTCGACCTACGTTACCGTAGAACTCGACTCCGGCGCCCGCTCCAGCCGCACTGCGCAGACTTTGAACTCCGGGATTCCCGCAGTCGGGTCGGACGCCGGATTCGTGAGAACATTGGCGGCTGCTTCCCAAAAATGGAACGGGATGAAGATCACTCCTGCATCCACCCTTGCGCCCACCTTCGCGGGAAGGACGATCGAGCCACGACGCGAGGTAACCTTCACGCTGTCGCCATCCTTCACGCTAATCCTTTCGGCGTCTGTACCACTTACCTCGACGAACGGTCCCGGGACCAATCCGTGTAGCGCCTTGCTTCGCCGCGACATCGTCCCGGTGTGATAGTGCTCGAGCATCCGACCGGTTGTGAGCACTACCGGGAACGATGCGTCGGTCCCCTCATCCGCAGGACGGTATTCGACCGGATGGAACTGGCCAAGGCCACGCGTGAATTTCTCGCGGTGCAGTATGGGCGTTCCCGGATGGTCTTCCGCGGGGCAAGGCCAGTGGAGCTGTGCCCCTGCGTCGAGCCGTGCCCGTGAGATCCCTGCATAGGACGGCGTGAGGGCGCGCATCTCCTCGTCCACGGCCGCCGTCGATGCATAGCTCATCGGGTACCCAAGGGCAGTGGCGACGTCGCAGATGATCTCCCAGTCCCGGCGCGCCTGCCCGGGCGCTGGCACGACCGGCCTGGTGAGTTGCACGCGGCGCTCGGTATTGGTGTAGTTCCCGTCACGCTCGGCGTACGACGATGCCGGCAGCACGACGTGGGCCAGCTTCGCCGTTTCGGTGAGGAAGATGTCCTGCACCACGAGAAACTCGAGTTTCTCCAGTGCCTTCACCACGTGCGTGAGATCCGCGTCGGAGAGCACCGGGTTCTCGCCCATGACGTAGAGCGCCTTGATCTTCCCGTCGAGCGCCGCGGGCAGCATCTGGGTCACCGTCAGGCCGGGCTTGTCTGGGAGCGCGACCCCCCATGCCTTCCCGAACTTGGCGCGGACGGCGGCGTCGGCGACCTTCTGATATCCGGGAAGGACGTCGGGCAGGGCACCCATGTCGCAGGAGCCCTGGACGTTGCTCTGGCCGCGCAGCGGGTTGACGCCAGTGCCGGGCCGGCCGATCTGTCCGGTGAGCATCGCCAGATTCGCGAGCGACCGCACGTTGTCGACGCCGGTCGTGTGTTGGGTGATGCCCATCGAATAGACGATCGACGCCCTTTCGGCCGTGGCGTAAAGGCGCGCAGCCTCGACGATCAGTTCGGCCGCCACCCCGGTAATCTCCGCCACTCGCTCCGGCGTATAACACGCCACGATCTTCGCCACCGCATCGAATCCTTCGGTACGGGACTCGATGAATTCCGTCTTCATGAGCCCGTCGCGAATGATGACGTGCATCAGTCCGTTGATCCAGGCCACGTCGGTGCCCGGCCGCTGGCGCGCCCAGACGGTAGCGACCTGGCTGAGCTGGATCTGACGCGGGTCGAACAGCAGGAGCTTTGCCCCGCGCTCGACCGCTTCGCGAATCTTGAGACCGATGATCGGGTGGTTTTCGGTCGTGTTCGATCCGGTGACCAGGATAACCTGGGCATCCCGGAGGTCGTCGGACGGGTTGGTCATGGCGCCCGAGCCGAACGACAGCACGAGTCCGGCGACGGTGGACGAGTGGCAAAGGCGCGCGCAGTGATCGAGATTGTTGGTGCCCATCGCGGCGCGCACGAATTTCTGGAAGACGTAATTGTCTTCGTTGGTGACCTTGGCCGAAGCCAACGCCCCGAACGCGTCGCCGCGATACTTGTCGAGTTCGCGGGCAACGACGCCTACCGCCTCCTCCCAGGTTGCCCCGCGAAAGCCGCTGTCGGTCCGGATAAGCGGGGTCTTGAGGCGATCCGGGCTGGAGATGAACTCGAACGATCCGAACCGCCCCTTCACGCACAGGCGCCCTCGCGACACCGGGGCGTCATGGTCACCGCGCGCGCTCACGACGGTATCGCCCCGGCGGCCGAGGAGGATCCGGCAACCTGTCCCGCAGTACGGGCAAACGGTCGAGACCTCATGCTCTGGAGAAACGAACCGCCGCGTGGTGAGCGCCCCCGTAGGGCAGCGCGCCACGCACTCGCCGCACGACTCGCAGCTGGAGTCCCTGATCGGGCCGCCGCCGAACGGTTCGACAGCGCTCCCGTAGCCGCGCTTCACGAGGTCGATGGCGCCCAGGTGCTGGATCTCATTACAGGCGCGCACGCACATGCCGCACAGGATGCACTTGCTCATGTCGATCGCGTAGCACGGGTTCGAGTCGTCTATCTTCGCCTCGCGCAGCATCGGCCGCAGCACACGTTCGCGGACCCCCAAGTGCAGGGCGGCGTCCTGCAGACCGCAGGAACCGTCTCGCGCACAGGTCGAGCACTCGCGCGGGTGGTCGGCGAGGAGGAGTTGCGTCGTCCAGCGCCGCACCTCCAGGATCTCGGGATCGTCGGTCGTGACTTTCATCCCGTCGGTGGCGGGCGTGGTGCACGCGCTGGGCATTCCGCGCAGGCCGTCGATCTTTACGATGCATAAGCGGCAGGCACCGTACGGCTCGAGGTCGGGGTCGGCACAGAGCGTTGGCACATGGATCCGGGCGCCGCGGCACGCGTCAAGCACTGTCTTCCCTTGCTCGACCGCAACTGCGCGCCCATTGATCGTCAGGTTCAGCATGCTCACTCCTCATCCCGCGAAACGATGGTCTTGCCGAAGTCGCACCGAAGGCAGCGGCCGGCCTCGACGCGGGCTTCGACGCCACTCATCGCCAGCTCCACCTCGTCGAAGCACGCGATCCTCTTGATCGGAATCAGCTTTGGCGTTTCGCGACGCGTCATGGCCGAAGCAGCGGCCGCGGGGTCGAACGCGGTGTCGAGCGAGCGAGCTGCGTTCCACGGAAAGTGCATCACCCTACCCGGATTCAGGTAGCGCTCGATCGCCTCCGCCGCCCGGCGCCCGTGGGCGATCGCCTCCACCGCGGTCGCCGGGCCGAGCACCGCATCGCCGCCTGCGTAGACACCCGCGTATTCGGTCGCGAGCGAGAACCGGTCGACTTCGATCGTGCCGCGCTTGGACACAGGCGGCCCCCCGACGGGAATGACCGGCTTCTGGCCAATCGCGCGGATAACGTTCCGCGCCGCTATCTCCACAAAGTTGCCGTCGATGGCGATCGGCCGCCTGCGGCCGCTGTCGTCGAAGTCGCCCATGCGCATGCGCTGGAACTTCAGCGCCACCGCGGCGCCCCGGCCGTCGCCGATCACCTCGACCGGAGCGACGAGGAACTCGAACTTCACGCCTTCCTCCAGTGCTTCGGTGATCTCTTCCGGCTGCACCGGCATCTCTTCGCGCGTCCGGCGATAGGCGACGGTAACGCACCCGGCTCCCAATCGCAGCGCGGTGCGCGCGGCGTCGATGGCCGTATTGCCGCCGCCCACCACGACGGCGTCTCCAGCGAGACGCTTGACCGCGCCCTGCGCCGCGTTCTTCAGGAACTCGATCCCCGAAGCCACGCCGCGCATTTCCTCGCCCGGGACGCCCATGGTCACGTCCGACCAGGCGCCACTGCCGACGAAGACAGCGTCGTAGTCGTTGCGCAGCTGCTCGACCGAGAGATTTTCGCCGATCACGGCGCCGCACACGATCTTCACGCCCATCGCCGTGATGCGCTCGATGTCCCGCACGAGTTCATCGTGCGGCAACCGGTAGGACGGTATGCCGTAACGCAGCATGCCTCCGGGTTCGGGCATCGCCTCGTAGACGGTGACCTCATGCCCGAGGCGCCGCAGGAAGTACGCGGTCGTAAGCCCAGCCGGGCCCGCACCGACGACAGCGGCATGCCGCCGCTCTTCCGACGGCCGGTCCATCACGGGCACGCTCACCCGCGACGAGGTGTCGACCATGAAGCGCTTCACCGCGCGGATCGCCACCGGCGCGTCGACCGCCTCGCGACGGCAGCGCGTCTCGCACGGGTGCGGACACACCCGCGCGCACACGGATGGGAAAGGGTTGCGGTCCATGTGGCTGCGCAGCGCCTCCTCGTTGCGACCTTCGGCGACGAGTGAAAGGTAAGCGGGGATGTCCACTTCGCTGGGGCAACCGTTGGAGCAAGTGGCAACGAACAGCAACTGGCACACGCCCGCCGGACAGCGCTTTTCGCGCACGTGCGCCAGGTACTCATCGCGGAAGTACCTCAGGGTCGTGAGCACCGGATTCGGTGCCGTCTGGCCGAGGCCGCAAAGCGAGCCCTTGCACACGGCTTCCCCCAGCGCCTCCAGTTGCGCAATGCTCTGCTCGGTCCCGCGGCCTTCGCAGATGTCGTCGAGGATCATCCGCATCTGGCGTGTGCCGAGGCGGCACGGAGCACACTTCCCACACGACTCGTTCTGCGTGAAGGTCAGGAAATAGCGCGCAAGGTCGACCATGCAGGTGGTGTCGTCCATGACGACAAGCCCCCCCGAGCCCATGATCGACCCCGCTTCCGCGAGCGACTCATAATCGATCGGCAGGTGCATCATGTGCGCGGGAAGACAGCCGCCCGACGGCCCGCCCGACTGCACCGCCTTGAGCGCCCTGCCGCCCTTCACCCCACCGCCGATCTCGTAGATGAGCTGGCGCAGCTGCATCCCCATCGGCACTTCGACGAGGCCGGTATTGTTGACCTTTCCAACCAGCGAAAAAATCTTCGTTCCCTTGCTGCGCCCGGTGCCGCGAGTGGCAAAGGCGTCCGCGCCACCGGTGATGATATGCGGCACGTTCCCCCAGGTCTCTACGTTGTTGATGTTGGTGGGCTTGCCGAACAGCCCCTTGATCGCGGGAAAGGGCGGGCGCGCCGTCGGCATCCCGCGGCGCCCCTCGATGCTGGCGATGAGCGCAGTCTCCTCACCGCAGACGAAGGCCCCCGCCCCTTCCTTGATGAGGATATCGAACGAAAATCGCGAACCGAGAATGTTCTCGCCGAGGAATCCTCGAGCCCGCATCTGGTCGATTGCGACCCGCAGCCGCTCGATCGCCAGTGGGTACTCGGCGCGGATGTAAATGTAACCGTGCGATGCTCCGATCGCGAGCGCGCCGATCGCCATTCCCTCGAGCACGGCGTGCGGGTTCCCCTCGAGCAGCGAACGGTCCATGAAGGCGCCGGGATCGCCCTCGTCGGCGTTGCAGATCACGTACTTCTCGTCTCCCTTCGCGGCACGGCAGAATCTCCACTTCTGCCCGGTGGGGAAGCCGCCGCCGCCGCGCCCGCGCAGCCCGGCGCGCTGTACCTCGTCGATGATCTCCTCGGGGCTCAGGTCGAAAAGCGCCCTGGCCAATCCCGCGTAGCCCCCCTCCCGGATGTAGTCCTCGATTTTCGACGGATCGATGCGCTCGTTCATGCCAAGCACGAGGCGCATCTGGTGGCGGTAGAAGGGAATTGCCTCCTCGGCGGAAATTCGCCGTCCCGGAACTCCTGGAAGAATTCCAGGCATCTCATAGACCAGGCGCTCGATCACCTCGCCGCGCGCGACCGTTCTGTCGACAATGTCCGGAACGTCAGCGGGGCTGACGCGGCAGTACAGCGTCCCCTGGGGGTGAACCGCCACCAGCGCGCCGCGCTCACAGAAGCCACGGCAGCCGGTCATCACCACATCGACTGCATCGTTGAGTTTCGCCCGCTTCAGCGCAGATTCGAAGGCGGCGAGAATCTCGCCCCCCCCACACGCCTTGCATCCTGTGCCCATGCACACGAAGACGCGGCGTTGGTCCGGGTCGAACGACGCCGCCAGCCCGCAGCGCAGCGAGTCGAGGTCGGCGCGGCTGGCGAGCCTCGTCATTTTCCGCCTCCTCGAATTGCGGGATCCGGACCGGCCGAAACGTCCTGGATTGCCTTCTTCAGTGATGCCGTGGTTTGCTGCCGAAGCACCTTGTCGTCGAGAACAACGACGGGGGCAAGCGCACAGGCACCAAAGCACGAGACGGATTCCAACGTTATCCCGCCGTCGGCAGTGGTCGCGCCCGGTACGATCTTCAGCTCGGCCTGAATGTCGTCCATCAGCTTCCCGCTCCCGCGTACGTAGCAAGCGGTACCGCTGCAAACGGTGACGCGATGCCGGCCGGGCTTGTTGAACCTGAACTGCGCATAGAAGCTGGCAACGCCCTCCACCACCGAAGGTGGCACGACGATGTGACGCGCGATGGCCTGCATCGCGTCGCGCGGCAGGTACCCGAGCGCTGCCTGCGCCGACTGAAGCATCGGGATGATCGATGACCGCGACACGGGAAATGCGACCTTCGCCGTGTCGAGCCACCGCTCGACTTCGGGGTCCAACCGCTCCGGCGTTCGCACCGAGCTGCCGCGTCTTGGTCTGTCGTTCCTACGCATGCAATCCGCATTCCCGCTCGGGACGTCGTTTACAGGATTCGTCATTGAAGTACTCGTCGATGTTTGGATCGCGTTGCGCGCCGCGGGCTCGTTCAAGCTCGACCGTGCAGGGTGAATGGCGGCTCGGGACAACACCTTCTGAACGCCATTTGCATTGGACTACTGCCGAAGAAGAAACCGTAGATGCCGCGTTTGCGACCGTGCATTGTCGGACTGGAGCGGATAGAATCGACTTGGCGCGGACGCAAGCGATGCGAGAGTTCCCGGAGGAGACAATGAGTCGCTTTATTGAAAATCCTGTTCACTTCGCCGCGGACTGCGTGCGGCAGGATGGCCGATGCCTGGTCAGTCGCGAAAACATTATCTTCCTGAAAGATGGACAGGAGCTTGCCGCGGTCGATCAGCTGCAGAGGAAATGCGGGAACGTGGTGATCATTCCCGATGCGGTTCACAAGGATATGGCCTTGCTTTACCACACCAGCTGTGGTCGGATGACCGACGCGGTCTGCCAGATTTTTCACGATTGCCTGGGTGTGCCGGTAAGCTTGCCGCAATCCGCTGCGGAAATGACGGTCGGTGAACTGTGCTGCCGATCGGTCGCAATCTCCTATGGCGATTGCTTCGCAAGGGTGGAAGCCTTCGACTTTCCGGAGGCGTCCGGACCATAGGTTCCGGAAACGCGGCCGCCGCCAAAGCTCGACGGCGGGACTACGGCGCCGCCCAGGGTCACCCGCACCGCGCAGTACTTGAACTCGGGGATCTTGCCAAACGGGTCGACCGCTGGATTGGTGAGCATGTTGGCCGCGGCCTCGTAGAAGCAGAACGGCACGAAGACCGCGCCGGTCGGCGTGCCCTCGTCGGCGCGCGCGTACAGGCTGATCGCACCGCGCCGCGACTCCACCGTGACGACCGCGCCGGGCGCCACGCCCAGCCGCGCGAGGTCGAGCGGGTTGAGCGATGCGACCGGCTCAGGCTCGATCGCGTCGAGCACGGTGGCGCGGCGCGTCATGCTGCCGGTGTGCCAGTGCTCGAGCTGGCGGCCGGTGATGAGCACCATCGGGAAGTCGGCGTCGGGCCGCTCAGCCGCGGTGATCAGGTCGGCAGGAACGAAGCGCCCGCGGCCCGAGGGGGTCGGGAAGGTCTCGATGAACACGACCTGCTCGCCCGGGTCGCCTTCCCGCAGGCACGGCTGCGTGACCGCCGACTCGGCCGCGAGCCGCTCCCACGTGATGCCCGCGATCGACGGCATCGCGCGGCGCATTTCGGCGAACACCTCGCGCGGGCCGGAATAGCGCCAGTCGAGCCCCATCCGCCGCGCCATCTCCTGGATGAGGTCGAGGTCTCCCCGCGCCTCGCCCGGCGGCGGTAGCGCGCGCCGCCCGAACTGCACCAGCCGGTCGGTGTTGGTGAACGTGCCGGTCTTCTCGGGGAACGCGGACGCCGGGAGGATCACGTCGGCGAGGTACGCGGTCTCGGTGAGAAAGATGTCCTGCACGACCAGCCAGTCGAGGCGGCTGAGCGCCTCGCGGGCGTGCGTGAGATCGGGGTCCGACATCGCCGGGTTCTCGCCGATGATGTACATGCCGCGGACCTCGCCGCGCATGATCGCGTCCATCGTCTCGACGACGGTGAGCCCCGGCTTCGGGTCGAGGGTCGCGCCCCACAGGCGCTCGAACTCCGCGCGCGCCTCGGCGCTGTCGACGCGCCGGTAGTCGGGGTACATCATCGGGATCAGCCCCGAGTCGGAGGCGCCCTGCACGTTGTTCTGCCCGCGCAGCGGGTGCAGCCTGGTGCCGGGCCGGCCGATCTGG
>Ga0316601_100001795_pt1 | contig 10740 bp, 12 predicted proteins | sample OWC_soil_day5_no_FD_207663 | JGI IMG/M metagenome (GOLD analysis project Ga0316601, IMG submission 207663) | Wetland soil microbial communities from Old Woman Creek delta, Ohio, United States - OWC_soil_day5_noCT | ecosystem: Environmental > Terrestrial > Soil > Wetlands | place: USA: Ohio...
CGCGATCTGCTACCAGCCCAACCTTGCCGTGCTGCACACCGACGAGACGGTGCTGCCGCGGCGCAAGCTGGCCTGGGCGGCCTGGAACTACGAACGCGCGGCCCACAAGGCCCGCGAACAGTCGGCGGTGTGCCTGCATTACCTGATCAACCGGTTGCAGCCGCTGCCCTGGACGACGCCGGTGGTGGTGTCTCTGAACCCGGTGCGCAGCATCGCGATCGACAAGGTCATCGGCCGCTATGACTACAGCCACCCTGTGTTCGATGCTGCAGCCATCGATGCACAACGCCGGCTGCCGAGCATCCAGGGCCGCGCCAGCACCTGGTTCTGCGGTGCGTGGACGCGCTACGGCTTTCACGAAGACGGCCTGATGTCGGGCCTGGCCGTCAGCGCCGCGCTGCGCGAGCGGCTGCAGCGGAGCGAGCCGGCGCAGCGGGAGGCGGCATGACGGCCCAGGCGCTGGCGATGATCGGCACCGGCGAGGTGCGCCACCGCCGGCTGCGGCCGGTGGAAAACGCCTTCGCGTACCGCACCTACTTCCTGATGCTGCCGATGCGCCGGCTGCGCGAGTTGCCATGCGCCGCGCTGGCGCGCAACCGTTTCGGGCTGCTCGCCTTCCATGACCGTGACCATGGCGCCGGCGGCGACGACGCGCTCGCCTGGCTGGACGACCTGCTGCGCGCCGAAGGCATCGCCGATGCCGACGGCGAGATCTGGCTGCAGACCTACCCGCGTGTGCTCGGCTATGTCTTCAAGCCGGTCAGCTTCTGGTTCTGCGAACGTGCCGACGGCTCGCTGGCGGCCGTCGTCGTCGAGGTCAACAATACCTTCGGCGAACGTCACTGCTATCTGCTGGCCGGCGAACAGCTGGCCTACGGGCGCGACCTGCAGGCGCGCAAGGTGTTCCACGTCTCGCCCTTCAGCCACATCGTCGGCGGCTACCGCTTCCGCTTCATGCGCAGCCACTCGGCCGGCGGCGAGCGCTGCGTCGCCCGCATCGACCATGAGGACGCCGACGGCGCGCTGCTGCAGACCAGCCTGTCCGGCCGCCTGGCGCCGCTGACGCCCGCCAGCGTGCGCGCCGCCTTCTTCGGCCTGCCGCTGATGAGCTTCGGCGTCATAGCCCGCATTCATTGGCAGGCCTTGCGCGTATGGGTCAAGCGAGTGCCCTACGTCAAGAAGCCGGCCCCGCCCGACCGCTTCGTCACGCGTTGAATCCTTCTCGAGCCTCGACCTCCTCCACCATGAGCCGCAGCACCACCGCCCCGTCCCTGCCTCTGTCTCTGCCCGAGTCGGCACCGGCCGCCGCACGCGCCGCCTTCGGCCTGTTGCGCCAGCTGCGCACGGGCACGCTCGACCTGCAGTTGCCCGACGGCACCCAGGCGCGTTTCGGCAGCGGCGCCGAGAACGAGCCGCGCGGCGCGATGCGGCTGCGCAACTGGAAGGTCTGCGGCGCCGCGCTGCGCAGCGGCGATATCGGCTTTGCCGAGTGTTTCATCGACGAGGACTGGAGCTCACCCGATCTGGTGGAGTTGCTGAAGGTGTTCATCGCCAACCGCGAGGCTGTGGAATCGGCCATCTACGGCAGCTGGTGGGGCTCGCTGCTGTACCGCATCAAGCACCTGCTCAACCGCAACTCGCGCCGTGGCAGCCGCAAGAACATCCATGCCCACTACGACCTGGGCAACCCGTTCTACAAGCTGTGGCTGGACGAGACGATGAGCTATTCGGCCGCCTGGTTCGAAGGCGATCCGAGCCGCGACCTGGCGCAGGCGCAATGGGCCAAAGTGCGGCGCGCGCTGGACGAGTGCCGCGTGCAACCCGGCCAGCGCGTGCTGGAGATCGGCTGCGGCTGGGGCGGCCTGGCCGAGTACGCCGCGCGCCACCACGGCGCGCATGTCACCGGCGTCACGCTGTCCACCGAGCAACTGGCCTTTGCGCAGAACCGGCTGCGCGACCAGGGGCTGGACTCGCGGGCCGACCTGCGGCTGCAGGACTATCGTGACCTGGCCGACGGCCCCTACGACGCGGTGGCGTCGATCGAGATGTTCGAGGCCGTCGGCCGCCAGTACTGGCCTGGCTTCTTCGCCAAGCTGCACGAACTGCTCAAGCCCGGCGGCCGGGCCTGCATCCAGAGCATCACCATCCGCGACGACCTGTTCGACCGCTACGTCGATTCCACCGATTTCATCCAGCAGTACATCTTTCCCGGCGGGCTGCTGCCCAGCCCGACGGCGTTCCGCGAGCAGGCCGAGCGGGCCGGGTTGCGCATCGTCAACGAGTTGCGCTTCGGCCTCGACTATGCCGAGACGCTGCGCCGCTGGCGCGTGCGCTTCCTGGCTCAGGAAGCCGCGGTGCGCCGGCTGCGTTTCGACAGCCGCTTCATGCGCATCTGGGAGTTCTACCTGGCGTACTGCGAAGCCGCCTTCGCCACCGGCAACACTGACGTCATGCAGTTCACGTTGGAAAGGCCATGAACGCGCTCGCCGCGCCCACGCGCCGCCGCGCGATGCTGCTGCTGGCCGCACTGCCGACGGCAGTGCTGGCCAGCCGAGCGCCCCAGTCGCTTCCGCCAGAGCTGAAGACCGAACTGCGCGATGCACGGCTGCTCGGCGAAGCGACGCTGCGCTACCTGGGCCTGCATGTCTACGACATCCGCCTGTGGACCGAGGCCGACTTCAGCGTGCGCGAGCCGCAGCGCTCGACGCTGGCGCTGGAGTTGGAGTACGCCAGGGCCCTCGATGGCAACTCGATCGCCGAGCGCTCGCTGAAGGAGATGCAGGGACTGGACCGCATCGACGACATGCAGGGCGAGCGCTGGCTGCGGCAGATGCGGCACATCTTCCCCAACGTGAAGAAGGGCGATCGCATCACCGGCGTGCAGCGTCCGGGTGAGGCAGCGCACTTCTTCGTCAACGGCCAGCCGCGCGGCGAGGTGCGCGACGCCGAGTTCACGCGGCTGTTCTTCGGCATCTGGCTGTCGCCGCGCACCTCGCAGCCGAAGCTGCGCGAGGCGCTGCTCGGCACGTGGGGCGGCGCGTCGTGACCAGCGGCCTGGCCGCCATGCCCGCGGCAACGCTTGCCGGCGCCCCCGGCTGGCGCGACGGCTGGCGCAGCGGCCTGCGCTACGGCGCGCTCGGCCTGCCGCTCGCCTTCGTGGCGCTGCCGCTGTACGTGGTGCTGCCAAACCACTATGCCGAAGCCTTCGGCGTGCCGCTGGCCTGGCTGGGTGCCCTGCTGCTGGCGGCACGGCTGCTCGACGCCTTCGTCGACCCGTGGATCGGCCGCTGGTCCGACGCCTGGTTCGCACATTCCACGCCGCGCGTGCTGGCGGTGTCGGCGCTCGCGGCACTGGCGCTGGCCATCGGCTTCGTCGCGCTGTTCTTCCCGCCGATGCGCGATCTGCCGGGGCTGCTGGCCTGGTGCGGCGCCACGCTGGCGCTGTGCTACCTGAGCTACAGCGTGCTCAGCATCGTGCACCAGTCGTGGGGCGCGCGGCTCGGCGGCGATGCATTGCAGCGCGCACGCATCGTCTCCTGGCGCGAGGGCTTGTCGCTGGCCGGCGTGCTGCTGGCCAGCGTGCTCGCCTCGACGCTGGGCGCGGGCGTGACCGGCGCGGTGCTGGCAGCGACACTGGTGCTGGCGCTGGCGGCACTGTGGCAGGCGCCACGCGCGCCGGCCGGCCAGGCCGCGGCAGCGGGCACGCCGATGCGCTTGGCGCTGGCCAACCCGTCGTTCCGCCGGCTGCTGACGGTGTACCTGGTCAACGGCATCGCCAGCGCGATCCCGGCCACGCTGGTGCTGTTCTTCATCCGCGACCGGCTGCAGGCCCCGGCCTTCGAGCCGCTGTTCCTGGGCGGCTACTTTCTCGCCGCGGCGCTGTCGATGCCGCTGTGGATGCGCGCGGTGGCGCGCTTCGGTCTGGCGCGCAGTTGGCTGGCCGGCATGCTGCTGGCAATTGCCAGCTTCGCCTGGGCCGCACTGCTGGGTGCTGGCGACGTGCCCGGCTTCGCGGCGGTGTGCGTGGCCAGCGGCGTCGCCCTCGGTGCCGACCTGGCTCTGCCCGGCGCGCTGCTGGCCGGCGTGATCCGCCGCGCCGGCCACCAGGGCCGCGCCGAGGGCATGTACTTCGGCTGGTGGAACTTCGCCACCAAGCTCAACCTGGCGCTGGCCGCCGGCATCGCGCTGCCGCTGCTGGGCTGGTTCGGCTATGCGCCGGGCAGCCGCGACGAGCAGGCACTGGATGCGCTGACGCTGGCGTATTGCGCGCTGCCCTGCGTGCTGAAGCTGATCGCGGCGGCGCTGCTCTACCTGAGCTGGATGCGCAGCCCTGAAGGATCGACCGAATGAGACGACTGCTTCTCGCCGCCGCGGCGGCACTGCTGTTGAGCGCGTGCGCCTCGCGCAGCGTCGAAGACTACGCGGACCAGCAGCCCGTGCTCGACCTGAAGACCTACTTCAACGGCGAACTGGTCGCGCACGGCCTGTTCACCGACCGCGGCGGCAGCGTGCAGCGCCGCTTCGTCGTGCAGATGACGGGCACCTGGCAGGGCAACCAGGGCACGCTGGACGAGCGCTTCACCTACAGCGACGGCAGCACCGAGCGCCGTGTCTGGCGCCTCACCGACGAAGGCAACGGCCGCTGGACCGGTCGTGCCGACGATGTCGTGGGCCAGGCCGAGGGCCGCGCCGCCGGCAATGCGCTGAACTGGCGCTACACGCTCAAGCTGCCAGTGGACGGCAAGGTGTACGAAGTGCAGTTCGACGACTGGATGTACCTGATGGACCAGCGCGTGATGCTCAACAAGGCGGTGATGAGCAAGTTCGGCATCCGCCTCGGCGAAGTGACGCTGGCCTTCCACAAGAAATGATCGGCACACCATGCCACTGAACCCCCGCATCACCGACTGGTCCGGCCGCGTCGTCTGGCTGGTCGGAGCATCCACCGGCATCGGCCGGGCCACCGCGTCGCTGTTGCATGCTCGCGGCGCGACGGTCATCGTCTCGGCACGTACCGCCAGCGCGCTGGATGGCTTCGTGCGCGCCCATCCGGGCAGCGAGGCGCTGACGCTGGACGTGGCCGAACGGCAGTCGCTGGCCGATGCCGCGGCCGAGGTGCTGGCGCGGCATGGCCGCATCGACCTGGTCGTGTACTGCGCAGGCGTGTTCAAGCCGATGCGCGCCACCGCCTTCGACCTGGACGAGGCGCTGCGCCAGCTGCAGATCAACTATGTCGGCGCGCTGAACCTGCTGGCCGCGGTGTTGCCGCAGCTGCTGCAGCAGGCTTCCGCCGGGCAGCCGGCCCATCTGAGCCTAGTGTCCAGTGTCACCGGCTACCGCGGCCTGCCCACCGCGCTGGGCTACGGTCCGACCAAGGCGGCGCTGATCAACCTGGCCGAGACGCTGTACCTGGACTTGCATGCCAAGGGCGTCGGCGTGTCGCTGGTCAACCCGGGCTATGTGGACACGCCGGCGACGGCGCAGAACGACTACGCGATGCCGGCGCTGATCGGCGCCGACGAGGCGGCGCTGCAGATGGTGCGCGGCTGGGAGCGCGGTGAGTTCGAGATCCACTTCCCCAAGCGCTTCACGCGCGCGCTCAAGCTGGCCAGCCTGATCGGCGACCGGCTGTACTTCGCGGGCGTGCACCGCGTCACCGGCCTGTGACGGCGCGTGACCCGCGCGTGCAGCGCATCGTCGAAGTCTTCGAACGGCTGCAGCCGGCCGACGTCGAGCGGCTGGGCGAGATCTACGCCGCCGACGCGCGCTTCAAGGACCCGTTCAACGACGTGCAGGGCGTGCCGGCGATCCAGCAGGTGTTCCGCCACATGTTCGCGACGCTGCGCGAGCCGCGCTTCGTCATTCGCGACGCGGTCTGCGACGACGACCAGTGCTTCCTGAGCTGGGACTTCCTGTTCCACATGCGCCGCTTCCGCGGCGACGAACAATGCATCCGCGGCGGCACGCACCTGCGGCTGGCGGCCGACGGCCGCATCGTCGAGCACCGCGACTACTGGGACGCGGCCGAGGAGCTGTACGAGAAGCTGCCGCTGCTCGGCGGACTGATGCGCTGGCTGAGGCGGCGGGCCAACGGCTGATCAGAGCTGGCCTTCGGTCAGCGAATGCACCTGGAAGCGACCCGACTTGTCCACCAGCCAGACTTCGACGAACTTGACACCACCGATGCGCGCCGGCGGCGGCAGCGGCGACGCGCGCCGGATCATCGACACCACCCAGGGCGTGACCTCGCGCGCCGACGCCGGCTGGCGCACGATGCGCACCGCCAGCACCTTGCCTTGGGCGTCGATCGTGGTTTCGGTGACGACGATCGCATGCACCAGTGCGGGCACCTTGCCCTGCAGGATCTGCGCCGGATAGGCGGCATAGATGTGCCGCGCGGCATCGATACGGTAGGCCTTCTCGTTCGACGCCTCGGAAGGCTGCGGCAATGCCGCCTGCAGCGGCCGTGGCGCGGCATCGAACTGCGCATGCGCCGGCAGGCCGCCGGCCAGCAGCACGAGCGCGATCAGCCAAGTCCAGCACATGCCCGAGCGTAGCGCGGCCGCCTGTATCGCCCGGTGCACAAATGCTGCCGGTTGTGAGCTGGCGCCGTCAGCGCAGCCAGCCCTTGCGCCGGAAGTAGATGAAGGGCGCGGCCACCGAGGCGATCATCAGCCCCAGCGCGAAAGGGTAGCCGTAGGCCCAGTCGACCTCGGGCATGAAGCGGAAGTTCATGCCGTAGATGCTGGCGATCAGCGTCGGCGGCAGCAGCGCCACGCTGGCCACCGAGAAGATCTTGATGATCTTGTTCTGGTTGATGTTGATGAAGCCGACGGTGGCGTTCATCAGGAAGTTGATCTTGTCGAACAGGAAGGTGGTGTGGCTGTCCAGCGAATCGATGTCGCGCAGGATCTGCCGCGCCTCCTCGAACTGCTCGGCGTTGAGCATGCGGCTGCGCATCATGAAGCTGACCGCGCGGCGCGTATCCATCACGTTGCGGCGGATGCGGCCGTTCAGGTCTTCCTCCTTGGCGATGGCCGACAGCGCCTCGCCGGCCGCCTGGTCGTTGACGCCCTGCTTGAGCACGCTGGCACTGACGATCTCCAGGCTGTCGTAGATGCCTTCCAGCGCATCGGCCGAGTATTCGGCGTCGGCGTCGTACAGCTTCAGCAGCACGTCCTTCGCATCCTCGATCAGTGCCGGGATGCGGCGCGCGCGCAGCCGCAGCAGGCGGAACACCGGCAGGTCCTCGGCATGCACCGAGAACAGCACGCTGTGGTAGAGGATGAAGGCCACGCGCACGTTGCGCGGCGTGACGTCGTCGTCGATCAGGAAGTCCGAGCGGATGTGCAGCTCGCCGTTGTCCTCTTCGTAGAAGCGGGCCGACTCTTCAAGGTCGTCGTCGACGATGTTGTCCGGGATGGCCAGCCCGAACTGCCGCGCGACCCACGCCTTTTCCTCGGGCGTGGGCGCTTCCATGTCGACCCAGACCGGTGGCTGCTGGCCGGGCAGATCCAGGCGATCGACTTCTTCCTGGAAGATGCGGCCGGCAAGACGGCCGTTCTCCAGCGTGAACACGTTCAGCATCAGCGACTCCGGCGGGCGCGGGCGGTTGCCTTGCCTGCGCCATGGGGACTGCGGGAAGGGATCGGAACGAACCGTCTCACCCCGCAGGTCCGGCACCGCTGTCGGCGCACGGTCACTGGCTGTCGGAGCGGACGGTCACCGAGGGTGACTCTGGTCCAATGAGGCCTCTTGGAACACTGAAAAAGATCATTATCACACCGTGGCTGCGGCCTTTGGCCGGCGTGTCGAGATGCACATCGGGTCACTTGTCAGCGCCGCATTTCGGTAGCACACTGGGATCGAAAACCGGGCGCATCGACGCCCCACCCCACAAAGATACCCGCCCCCTACCCGCCTTTCCCACCACCCCTGCAAAGGAGGCCTTGATGAACCTGACGATCAGCGGACATCACCTGGAAGTGACTTCGGCATTGAGAGAGTATGTGCTTACAAAGCTGGAGCGCGTCACGCGTCACTTCGACCAGGTGGTGGATGTGAACGTCTTGCTCACCGTCGAAAAGCAGAAGGAAAAGGAGCGAAGGCAACGATGCGAGGTCACGCTGCACGTCAAGGGCCGTGACATCTTCGTCGAGCAGTCGAACGAGGATCTGTACGCGGCCATCGACCAGTTGATGGACAAACTGGACCGTCAGGTCGTGCGCCACAAGGATCGCACCCAGCATCACCATCATACGGCCGCCAAGCGGCTGGACATCGGCACGGTCTAGGCCTGTCCGCGGCGGTCGGGCACCGGCCGCCGCGTCGACATTCCCCCGGTCGGCACATCCGTTGCTGCGACGCAGCAACTCAGGGTTTATCCCGCGCGCTCCGGGTCATGCGGGCCACGCCTTTCTGGCCCGCTTTCTATAATTCACAGCTCTGCAACACGTCCTTGGTACGCGCCCGCACTTCGGGCGCATCGGGCCCAAGCATCGACATGAACCGTCTCGCTGCCATCTTGCCGCCCAGCAACGTGTTGGTCGATGTCGACGCTACCAGCAAGAAGCGCGTCTTCGAGCATGCAGGCCTGCTGTTCGAGAACCAGCACGCGATCGCGCGCAGCACGGTCACCGACAACCTGTTCGCGCGCGAGCGGCTGGGCTCCACCGGCCTGGGCCACGGCGTCGCCATTCCGCATGGCCGCATCAAGGGCCTGAAGAACCCGCTGGCCGCGGTGCTGCGCACGCAGTCGCCGATCGGCTTCGATTCGCCGGACGACGAGCCCGTCAGCCTGCTGATCTTCCTGCTGGTGCCCGAGGCGGCGACGCAAAGGCACCTGGAGATCCTGTCCGAGATTGCCGAGATGCTGTCCGACCGCGACTTGCGCGAACGCCTGATGGCCGAGCCCGACGCCGCGGTGGTGCACAAGCTCATCGCCGACTGGCAGGCCCAGAAATCGGCCGCCTGAGCCCGCAGCCTGCGCAGCAGGCGCTCCGCCGATGAAACCCACCACCATCAGTGCCGAGGCCCTGTTCGAGGCGCATCGTGCAGCGCTGCACTGGGAATGGATTGCCGGCCATGCGCACCCCGAGCGTCACTTCGACGACAACGCGGTGCGCGACGCGCGATCGTCGGCCGACCTGGTGGGCTATCTCAACTACATCCATCCGTACCGCGTCCAGATCGTCGGCCGGCGCGAGGTGGCCTACTTGCTGGGCTCGGCCCCCGAAGACCAGGAGCGCCGCATCTCGCGCATCGTCACGCTGGAGCCGCCGGTGCTGATCGTCGCCGACGGCGAGGCCGCGCCACCGCGGCTGGTGGCGATGTGCGACCGCGCCGAGATCCCGCTGTTCCAGACCGCCGAGTCGGCCGGCCATGTCATCGACGTGGTGCGCAGCTACCTGGCGCAATTGTTCGCCGAGCGCACCACGCGCCATGGCGTGTTCATGGACATCCTCGGCCTGGGCGTGCTGATCACCGGCGAGTCCGGCCTGGGCAAGAGCGAACTCGGCCTGGAGCTGATCTCGCGCGGCCACGGCCTGGTGGCCGACGATGCGGTGGACCTGTACCGCGTGTCTCAGACCGCGCTCGACGGCCGCTGCCCCGACCTGCTGCTCAACCTGCTCGAAGTGCGCGGCATCGGCCTGCTCGACATCAAGGCCATCTTCGGCGAGACCGCGGTGCGCCGCAAGATGCGCCTGCGGCTGATCGTGCACCTGGTGCGCAAGGAGACGATGGAACGCGAGTTCGAACGCCTGCCCTACGAGCCGCTGTACGAGGACATCCTCGAGATCCCCGTGCGCAAGGTGGTGATCGCGGTCGATGCCGGGCGCAACCTGGCAGTGCTGGTCGAGGCCGCGGTGCGCAACACCGTGCTGCAACTGCGCGGCATCGACACCTACCAGGAATTCATCAAGCGCCACCAGAGCGCGATGGACGACCCGGCATCGTAGTCAGGCGTTGAGCCTGTCATCGAAAATCGCCACCGCGCGTGTCCAGCCGGCCGACGCGCCGCGGATCTTGTGCGGGAAGCAGCTGATGTAAAAGCCGCTGGCCGGCAGCGATTCCAGGTTGTGCAGCTTCTCCAGATGGCAGTAGCCGATGTCGCGGCCGGCCTTGTGGCCCTCCCAGATCAGCGACGCGTCGTGGGTCTCGCCGTATTTCTTGGCAGTGTGCACGAAGGGCGCGTCCCAGCTCCAGGCGTCGGTGCCGGTCAGGCGCACGCCGCGCTCCAGCAGGTACATCGTCGCCTCGTAGCCCATGCCACAGCCCGAGGCCACGTAATCGGGCTGCCCATAGCGCGAGCCCGCGCGCGTGTTGACGACGACGATCTCCAGCGGCTGGATCGTGTGGCCGATGCGCGCGAGCTCGGCCTCGACATCGGCCGCGGTGACGACGTAGCCATCGCCGAAATGCCTGAAGTCCAGCTTCACGCCCGGCTGGAAGCACCACTCCAGCGGCACCTCGTGGATCGCGATGGCGCGCTCCTTGTGGCCCAGCGCCTTGTTCATCGTGCTGTGGAAGTGATACGGCGCATCCAGGTGCGTTCCGTTGTGCGTGGACAGGTTGATCATTTCCACCGCCCAACCTTCGCCGTCGGGCAGGTCCTCCTTCTTCAAACCGGGGAAGAAGGGCTCGATCTGCTCGAAGGTGTGCTCGTGCGTGAAGTACTGGATCTTCGGCGCGAAGGCCGGCGGATCGCTGAGCACGTCGTTTTCCAGGTAGATCGACAGG
>Ga0316601_100001796_pt1 | contig 10739 bp, 8 predicted proteins | sample OWC_soil_day5_no_FD_207663 | JGI IMG/M metagenome (GOLD analysis project Ga0316601, IMG submission 207663) | Wetland soil microbial communities from Old Woman Creek delta, Ohio, United States - OWC_soil_day5_noCT | ecosystem: Environmental > Terrestrial > Soil > Wetlands | place: USA: Ohio...
CACTGGTGCGAGGCCTTGCGCAACGCCAACCCCATTTACACCGACGAGGAGGCGGCCAAGAAGAGCAGGTACGGGGGCATCATCGCCCCGCCGGAGATGATTCAAACCTGGTCGCTCGATGACATGGAGTGGGCGCTCAAACGGTTCGTGCACAACGATCCGCCGTTCAAGGAGGATCCGCACAACCAACTCTACGCCATCATCGATGCCATGGGCTACGATGGGGTGGTCGCGACGGCGCAAACGCAGGAGTACCTGCGGCCGGTGCGCCCGGGGGACACGATCCGGACGCGCATCACGGTGGGGCGCGTGTCCAAGTACGACCACTACACGCGTATGGGCGTGGGGCGCTACGTCGACATGATCTACACGTTCGCCAACCAACGGGGCGAAGAGGTCTGCGTGGCCACGTTCCGGGTGCTGAAGTACCGGTCGTCCATGGCCACCCGGCGGATCTACCAGGGCTGACAAAGAAGGAGACGAGACATGGCAGTGTATTGGGAAGACGTAAAAGAAGGGCAGGAACTACCCGAGGTGGCGCGGGACATCGACTCGACGTTCATCGTTTCGGGCGCGATTTGGGCGTCGCACGATTTCATGCCGGTGCACCACGACCCGAAGTTCGCGCAGCTGAAGAACGCGCCGGATATCTTCATGAACATCCTGACCTCGAATGGCGTGGTGGCGGGCTACATCGGCAACTGGGCGGGGCCCGAGGCGGAGCTGAAGAAGATCAGCATCAGTCTGGCCGTGCCCAACTTTCCCGGCGACCGCATGCGCTTGAACGGCAAGATCACGAAGAAATACAAGGACGGTGGTCTGAACCTGATCGACCTGACGGTCGTCGGCGAGAATAACATGGGGCCGCACGCGACCGCATCGGCCACCGTGGCGCTGCCGTCGAAGGGCTGAGGGGGAGGCAGTACGTCGATGGCGCACCCGAAAGACACACTGAGAAACAAAGCGTGCATCGTGGGCATAGGCTCGACCGAGTTTACCCGCAACGCCGGCCGCAGCGAGATTCACCTGGCGGTCGACGCGGCCATGGGGGCGTGTGCGGATGCCGGCATCCAATCCGAGGAGATCGACGGCTGCGTGCGCTTCGGCTCGGCGGGCGCGGCCCCGGTCGAATTCGCCACCGAGTCGGATGTGGCCCGATGCCTGGGGATTCCCAACCTGCGATACTTTGTGGAAGCGCCGTGGGGCGGTGGCGCCTGCTGTGCCACCATCATGCACGCGGCAGCCGCCGTGACGTTGGGGCTGGCGAAATACGTGCTGTGCTTCCGCGCCATCCGCGCGGCCAGCGGGACGGTGCGCTACGGCCGGCCGACGACCATCCCGATGGACTCCCACTGGAGCATGACCATGCCGTACGGCTTTCAGAGCCCGACGTCGTGGGTGGCCATGTTCACCAAACGCTGGATGTACGAGACCGGCGCGACCCGGGAACAGCTTGGCGCGGTGGCGATCGTCAGCCGCGAGAACGCCGTCCGCAACCCGCGGGCCATGTTCTACGGGCGTCCGCTGACCATGGAGGAGTATCTCAGCTCGGGCATGATGTGCGATCCGTTCACCCTCCACGACACCTGTTTGGAAAACGATGGCAGTGTCGCGCTCATCGTGACCTCGGCCGACAGGGCGAAGGACCTGAAGCAGAAGCCGGCCTACATCACCGGCGTGGGCGAGGGGACCGGGTGGGACTCCTATTGTATGACGAGTTTCTATCGCCCTGAAATCGGCATTCCGGAAATGGAAGAGACCGGCAAGGACCTCTTCGCCATGGCCGATATGAAACCGAGCGACATCCAAGTGGCGCAACTCTACGACGCGTTCACCTCGCTCGTGCCCATGCAACTGGAGGCCCTCGGCTTCGTGAAGAAGGGGGAGGGCGGGGCGTTCTGTGAGGGCGGTGACCGCATCCGCCCAACCGGACAACTGCCGATCAACACCGCCGGCGGCATGCTCTCCGAGGCGTACATCCACGGCATGAACGGCATTGCGGAGGGCGTGCGGCAGATTCGCGGTACCGCAACGACGCAGATCAAGGGCGCCGAGCGCGTGCTGGTGACGGGCGGGCTTGGTGTGCCGACCAGCGCGCTCATCCTGACGAAAGGAAAGTAATCGCCATGGCGTTGCAGCTGAACCGACGGTATGTGCAGTACTTCTTCGAGCCGGTTGCCGAATCGTTCGAAGAGGGGTTTTGGGAAGCAGTCAAGCGACGCGAGCTGGTGTTCCAGCGCTGCGGCAAGTGCCGCGAGTGGATGCACCCTCCGCGGCCGATGTGTTACAAGTGCAAGAGCTTCGACCTGCGCTGGGAAAAGTCGACCGGCAAGGGAAAGATCTACAGCTATGTGACGTTCACCCGTGAGGTGAATCCGCTCTACGTGGTGCCCTTCGAAGTCGTGCTGGTGGAGATGGACGACGAGAAGCCGGTGCGCATGATCGCCAACATGCTGGATACCACACCGGAGGAACTCTACATCGGCATGCCGGTGGAGCTGGACTTCTACGACGTCTCGGAGAAGCACACGATTCCCATCTTCAAAAAGCGAAAGGCCTGATTCGCAGATCGCATGTCGCAGATCGCTCCTGCACGGACCAAGCCGGGGCCGGCAACGATAGGCGATCAGCGAGGAACGTATGAACTTCGAACCGGATGAGCAGCAACAAATGTTGCAGACGACGGCCCGCGAGTTCCTCGCGGCCGAATGCGACAAGGCGGTGATCCGAAAGCTCGAGGCCAGCGATTCCGGCCATTCGCCGGAACTCTGGCGACGGATGGCCGAACTGGGCTGGACGGGCATCGTCATTCCGGAACAATACGGTGGCGTCGGTCTGGGGCTGCTCGAGCTGGCCATCCTATTCGAGGAGATTGGAAAAGCCGCGTTCGACAGTCCGCTGTTTTGCGCAGTGACCGCGACGCTGGCGCTGCTTGAGGATGGGACGGAAGCGCAAAAGGCATCAATGTTACCGCAGGTCGCTGCGGGCAACCTGATTCCAACCTGGGCCGTCGCCGAACGCGAAGTATCCACCGACTTCCGATTCGTCTCCGTTCCGGCGCGGCGCCAGGATGGTGGCTTCGTCATTGACGGTACCAAGCTCTTTGTCCCGTACGCATCAGTGGCCGACGAGATGCTGGTGCTGGCGCGCACAGAGGGGCAGGCGGGAGACGACGTCGGGCTGTCGCTCTTCATGGTTTCGGCCCGCACCCCTGGCGTGCGCTGTCGTCCGCTCCGGACAATTTCGCCTGGCAAGCAGTTCCGCGTTGATTTCGACAGCGTGCGTGTGCCCGCTGATCGGCTCCTGGGTCCGTTGAACCAGGGGCTTGGAGTGCTCCTGCCGGTCGTGGACAAGGTGGCTGCCGTGCAGTGCGCGGAGATGGTGGGCAACGCCCAGCACGAACTCGAGGTCACCGCGAAGTACACGAGCGAGCGGGTGCAGTTCGATCGCCCGCTGGGCACGTTTCAGGCCGTGCAGCATCACCTGGCAAACATGTACACGGACGTGCAGGGTGCGCGCTGGACCTCGTATCAAGCCATTGCCCGCTTGAACCGGGGGCTAACGGCCGCGCGGGAATTGGCAATCGCCCAGGCCTTCACCAGTGATGCCTGCCAGCGTGTTGCGTTCATGGCCCAGCAACTCCACGGTGGCATGGGGGTGGATATGGCGAACGATCTTCACTTTTACTATCGCCGTGCCAAGGCCATGGAACTGCAGTTCGGCGCGGCGCCATTGCACCTGAAGGCGCTCGAACGGGAGATTGGGCTGTAGGCGGGTATGGCCGCATGAGCGGGAAGGCTTCCATCACGCTCACGCGGTTACGGCTCCGCGTGTTTGACATCCACAGGGGGCCGACGTCGCTCGTGTGGCACGCACGGAGCGGTCGGATCACGGCAGCCTCCTGAGCGGTCCTCTGCTTGAGGGCGGGGCTGTGCGCGACACGAGAAGCGCTGCGCCCTTCGGCCAGGGGAACCTCGGCGAAGTATGATCGTGCGTGTGGGGTGAATGTGCTAGACACACGGCATTCGTGCTGCCTGCGGCACGCACGCAGTGGCTGCCGATAGCGGTCTGCCGGACGCCGCATCGACGAGAGGGGAGAGACAAATGGACGAGGCGCAAAGGTTGAAAGACCTTCCCACCAGTTCACGGCGGTTCATTGGACAGTCGGTCCAACGCGTCGAGGACCGCTCGCTGGTGACGGGCCGTACGGAGTTCATCGACAACGTCCGCCTGCCTGGCATGCTGCACTGCGCCATCCTGCGCAGCCCCTATCCCCACGCCCGCATCACGCGCGTCGATACGAGCGCGGCCGAGCAGCTCCCCGGCGTGTTGGCCGTGGTGAGCGGCGAGGACGCCCTGCGGTGGAGTTTTCCGAACGGCACCGTCCCGGAGGGCTGGGGCACGCACTGCCTGGCAACGGACAAAGTGCGGTTTGTCGGGGAGCCGGTCGCGGCCGTCGCGGCCACGAGCCGCTACATCGCGGAGGACGCCGCGGAGCTCATCGTGGTCGACTACGAGCCGTTGCCGCCGGTGGTCGATGGGCTGCAGGCGATTCAGCCCGACAGTCCCCGGGTGTTCGAGGAGCACGCCGACAACATCATGTTCCAGAAGGTCTTCACCTGGGGCGATGTGGATCAGGCATTTCGCGATGCCGACCACGTCTTCACCGAGAAGTTTCGCTGGCACCGGGTGGGTGCCAACCCGATGGAGCTCTTCGGCGTGATTACCGATTGGGACCCGGTGGAGGGAAGGCTGACGTGTCGCGGTACGTATCAGTCGCCCTCGCTCATCGCCACGGGAAGGTCGCTGGTGCTCGGGGTGCCGCTCAATAAGGTGCGGCTGATCAGTCATCCGCGCGGCGGCAGCTTCGGCGGCAAGATGGGGTACCGGGGCACGGACATCACCGCGCTGCTCTCCCGCAAGGCGGGCGGACGCCCGGTGAAATGGATCGAAGACCGGATGGAGTATCTGGTGGGCGGGAGCAGCCAGGCCTGGGATCGCTTCTATGAGGCGTCGATCGCCGTGAAAAACGACGGCACGCTCACCGGCTTTAAGGTCAAGCTGGTGGAGGACCTGGGGGCTACGGGCGAAGGCTTCGGATCGCTCGGGGCGGTGAAGCCGCTGACGTGCTTCACCGGCTGTTACATGATTCCGGCCGCCGGATATGATCTCACGCTGGTGGCAACCAACAAGGTGCCCACCACCGCGTATCGCGGCATGGGGCCACCGCCGCACAACTTCGTGCTGGAACAGATGATCGATGTAGCGGCCCGGAGCATCGCGATGGACCCGGCGGAGATGCGGCGCAAGAACTTCATTCCGCCGGAGCGCTTTCCGTATACGATTCCCAGTGGAAACGAGTACGACAGCGGTACCTACGAGGCCGCGCTGGACACCGTGCTGAACATGGCCGACTACCCCAAGCTGCGCGAGGAGCAGGCGGCGGCCCGCCGGCAGGGGCGCTGTGTGGGCATCAGCGTGGTGAGCACCATCGAGCCGGGTGTCTTCGACTGGAACGCGTATGCCGGCGTGGGCATGCCGGGCATCGGCGTGCCCGAGGGGGTCACCGTCGGTATCGATTTGTTTGGAAAAGTCGTCGTCCGGGTAGGATTCACGGGCGAGGGGCAGAGCCAGTTCACGCTGGCGACCCAACTGGCCGCGGATTATTTCGGCGTGAACATGGATGATGTGCGTGTCGTCTCCCAGGACACACTCTCGGCGGCGCCCCATTTTGGCCCGGGCGGCAGTCGGCTCGGCGTGGCGCTGACCGGCGCGGTCCTCGGCGCCTGCGATCGCGTCAAGGAGATGTTGGTCAAGGCGGCCGCCCACCTCCTGCAGGCCCCACCGGCGAGCGTTGAGTTGATGGACGGGATGCTGCGCGTGCGCGGCGTACCCGGAGCGGAGATGCCGTTGGCCCAGGTCGCCGCCGTGATGCGGACGCGGGCCGATCTGCTGCCCGCGGGGATGGAGCAAAACCCCGAGGCGACGTATGTGTGGACCTCGCCGGGGCGCACACCGATCGATGAGCAAGGCCGCGCCAAGAGCTACCTCACCGCGGCCAATGCGTGCCACCTCGCCATGGTGGAGGTGGATCGCGATACGGGGATGGTCAAGATCTTGAAATACTATATTGCGGACGACTGCGGCACCCGGCTCAACCCGTCGACGGTCGAAGGCATGATCGACGGCGGAGTGGCCCAGGGCGTGGGCGCCGCGCTCCTCGAGGAGTACACGTACACCGATGAGGGGCAGCCGCTCACCTCAACCTTCATGGATTACTTGCTGCCGACCATCTTCGAAGCGCCGACGACCGAGAAGAAGGCATTGGTGACGCCGTCACCGTTTACCGCCCTGGGCGCCAAGGGCAGTGGCGAGGGAGCCATCCATACGACACCGGCCGCCATCATGTGCGCCATCAATGACGCGTTGGCACCGCTCGGTGTGCGGGCGACGGAGGTTCCGGCCACGCCGCGCCGCCTCTGGCGCTTGATTCGCGGCGCGAGCGGCACGGGTTCGGCAGAGTCATAGCGCGGTTCGGCCCGCCACCCGGGCCGTGCGCATCGAGTACGGGGAGGGCGCATGCACATTGCTCAGCTGTCGAGTGCCAGTGATCGTGTTCTCGGAACGATTCTCCGCCGCCAGGCGGAGGACATTCCGGATGCGATTTACCTCAAGTCTGGTGGGGAACAGTACAGCTTCGGGCGGGTCAATGCGCTGGCGAACGCCTACGCGGCCGGGTTCCGGGATCTGGAGGTTCGGGCGGGGGATACGGTGGCCACTTTCATGGCGGGCTCGCCCGAGCAGGTGTTCACCACCTACGGCGTCAACAAGCTCGGGGCGATCTGGGTGCCGACGAACACCGACTACCGTAAAGAATGGCTGCGCGAGTCGCTGGAGGACAGCCGGGCTCGCGTCCTCGTCGTCGATGCGGCGCTGCTCGAGCGGGTGGCGGAGCTTGGATCGCGCCTGCCGTTTGAGTGGGTCGTTGTCAACGGAGCGAGTGATATCGTGCTCGACGGTGTCCACAGGGCCGACCTGCGCGGTTTCGCCCAGCTACCGGCGGTGGAGCCGGACGTCGAGGTGGCGCACAGTGACACCGCGGCTGTCTTGTGGACCTCGGGCACGACCGGCCGACCGAAGGGCGTCATGCAGAGCCACAGCGCCTGGGTGCGCGGTTCCGAGAGCAGCATTCGGAGCTTCGACGTACGCGAGGGCGATGTCCTGTTCAACTGCTTGCCCATGTACAACTCGGCGGCATGGATCGCGGCTGTCTATCCGGCCTTACTCGCCGGCGTCCCTCTCGGCCTGGACGATCACTTCTCGGTGAGCACATTCTGGGACCGCACGCGCTTCTATAGCGCCACGCATATGTTCACCCTCGGCGCCATGCACATCTTCCTCTGGCAGGCGCCCCCGCGGCCGGACGACCGGGACAACCCGGTGCGGGTTGCCTCGACGATCCCCATGCCGGACCGGCTCATGGAGCCATTCAAGGAACGCTTCGGCATCGAGCGGATCGCGCAGGGATATGGGCAAAGCGAGGTATTTACGGTCCTGCTGCGCATCGATGATGGCACTCGTCGCTGGAAGACAAACTCGGCCGGCGTGCCACCGGCCGGAATGGAGGTGCGACTGCACGATGAGAACGACGTCGAGGTGCCCGTGGGCGAGGTCGGCGAATTCTGCGTGCGGCCCGCGGAGCCGTATCGCATCTTCAACGGATACTTCAACAACCCGGAGGCCACCGCGGCCGCGTTCCGCAACCTCTGGTACCACACGGGCGACTTGGGCCGGAAGGACGAGGACGGTGAGTTCTTCTTCTTCGATCGCAAGAAGGACTACATCCGGTACAAGGGTCGCAACGTCTCCTCATTTGCCGTGGAGGCGGCCGTGAATGCGCATCCCGCCGTGGCGCAGTCGGCTGCTTACGGGGTGCAGTCGGCGGAACTCGAGATGGAGGCCGAGATCAAGGTGGATGTCGTGCTCAATCCGGGCGCCACCCTGCGGCCCGAGGAACTGGCGACGTTCGTCAATGAGACCGCACCGTACTTCTTCGTCCCGCGTTACATCGAATTCCTGGACGCGTTGCCGCTGACACCGACCGGCAAGGTCCGCAAATTTGCGCTCCGCGAGCGCGGGATCGGGGACAAGGTCTGGGATCGAGTGGCGGCCGGTTTCGTTGTGAAGCGTTGATCGGTGGCTGTCGTCCATGACCTACGATTGCATCCGGCTTGAAGTGCGCGAACGCGTGGCGACACTCACCTTGGACCGTCCCGAGCGGATGAATGCCTGGAACGGAACCATGGAGCGGGAGATCAGCGACGCGCTTCGCCGCTGCGATCAGCAGGAGGACGTCCGGGCTGTCGTCATTACCGGTGCGGGTAAGGCGTTCTGTGCAGGCGCCGACCTCGGCCAGGGCGGAGCGACGTTTCAAGGGCGGGCGGCGGAGCCTCAGGCCGACGAGTTCCATCCGTGGGATCTGCGCAAGCCGGTGATCGCTGCAATCAACGGACACGCTGTCGGCGTGGGTATCACGTTCGCCATGAGCTGCGATGTGCGCTACGTCGCGCAGGACGCCAAGATCTCCTTCGCGTTCGCGCGGCGGGGCGTCATCCCGGGCTTCGGTTCCCACGTGACCGTGGCTCGAGTCGCGGGGCTGTCAAACGCGGCCGAGCTGATGATGTCTGGGCGTACGATGCGCGGATCCGAGGCTGCCGTGCTCGGGCTGGCGTCGAAGGCGCTTCCGGCAGCCGAGGTTTTGCCCGCAGCCATTGCGCTAGCGCGCGACATAGCCGAAAACAGCGCTCCCGTGGCGGTAGCCATCATCAAGCATCTCCTGTGGCAGCACGCGGCGGCGACGCCGGCTGAGATGAAGCGGCGCGAGGATCGGCTCTTTGCCTGGATCGGCGCGCAACCCGACGCGCGAGAGGGCATCGAGGCGTTCCTCGAAAAGCGCAACCCGCGATGGTCGATGAGCGTCAACCGCGACCTTCCGGACTCCTTGGAGTGAAGGCGAGCCGGCAAGCGCTGTGTCGACTGACTCCGGCGCCGACGTGAACTAGGGCAGGCTCTGGGCGCGCTCGACCTTCACCAGCACGATTGAGCGGATGGGATGAGTGACACCGCTTTGCTGATAGAAGCTGAGAATGTTCTCGAATACCTGGCCGTCGGTGAGCACGCGGGCTGTGCCCTTGAAGCGATAGCCCTTGTGCGCCTCCGGGTCCACGACGTTGATCTCGACGGCCGGATTCCGCTGAATATTGTCGACGGTTCCGGGCGAGCGGATGTCGGCAAACACCAGGTGCTCATCGTCCCACACGCGCGTCGTGCCCTTCGGCGACAGGTTCGGCGTCCCGTCCGGACAGACCGTGGCAACGTACCCGAGCCGCCGCGTGTTGACCGCTTCCTTCATTTCCTCGGTGAGGATCCCCATCGTGTCTGTTCCTCCTAGCCGAAACTAGGGCGGTCGCCACTCGGAGGTCAAGAGTCGTTCGAGGGGTCGGGGATCAGGGGACGGTGCGGGTGCCGAACGGGGGCCGCTGTGCCTAGCGTCGCATTGTTGCGACCAGGTGACAGCTTGTTGCAGCGGTATTTCTTTCCTCCGCCACGTGGATCAGGGTAATCCCTCGCTGCGGAATCTGGAGGGCAACAAAGCGCGTAACGCGAGGTGGAGTTTAACATGGCTGACACGACGCCAAATACCTGGGATCACGCGGTGGACGTGCTCGTGGTGGGTTCGGGTGCCGCCGCCATGGTCGCTGCCGTCATCGCGCACGATCGCGGTGGGAGGAGTGTCCTCATCGAAAAGAGCGCGCTGTACGGCGGCTCCTCGGCGCGATCGGGCGGCGGCTTGTGGATTCCGAACAACCACTTCATGCCGGGCCTGGGGATTGTGGACTCACCGGAAGATGCCTTCAGCTACCTGAAAGGAACCTCTCGTGGCGCTGTTGCCGACGATCGCTTGCAGGCCTACGTCGACAACGGGCCGCGGATGCTTCGCTATCTTTCCGAGCACACATGCGTACGGTTCGATCCCATGCCGGAGTATCCCGACTACTACCCGGAGGTTCCCGGCTGGCGTGCGGGCGGCCGCTCCGTCGAGGCGATGAATTTCCACGCACGTGTCCTCGGCGACGAGTTCTCCAACATGCGGGAAGTGGCGGTCCAGGCGCTGATCATGGGGCGCGTCGCGATGACGATCAAACAGGCGCGGCACCTGCTGTGTCGCGGCCCGGGATGGATGGCGCTGACCGCGCGCCTGATGAGCACCTACTGGTTCGATATTCCATGGCGCTTCAAATCCAAGCGCGACCGCAACCTGGTGATGGGAAACGCATTGGTCGGTTCGCTGTGGCGGTCGCTGATGGATCGGGGCGTGCCGCTGTGGTTGAGGACGCCGGCCCGCGAGTTGGTCGTGGAGAACGGGCGTGTTGCCGGCGTGATCGCCGAGCGCGCCGGTCAAAAGATTCGGATTCGTGCCGACAAGGCCGTGATCTTGGCCGCTGGTGGTTTCGAGTCGAACCAGGCCATGCGGGAAAAGTATCTGCCGAATCCTACCCGTGCCGAGTGGACCTGCGCAAATCCGGAGAACACGGGTGATGCGCTGAATATGGGGTTGGCGATCGGCGCCGCGCTCGATCTCACCGATTACGCCTGTTGGGGACCGACCACGGTGGTGCCGGGCGAGGACCGGGCCCGCATGCTCGTGATCGAGAAGTCCCTGCCGGGCGGCATTCTCA
>Ga0316601_100001797_pt1 | contig 10735 bp, 8 predicted proteins | sample OWC_soil_day5_no_FD_207663 | JGI IMG/M metagenome (GOLD analysis project Ga0316601, IMG submission 207663) | Wetland soil microbial communities from Old Woman Creek delta, Ohio, United States - OWC_soil_day5_noCT | ecosystem: Environmental > Terrestrial > Soil > Wetlands | place: USA: Ohio...
AAAATGTCAAAAAAACAAGTTGCTAGGGAATTGTTTAATTTAATAAATAAAAAGCGCTAATGCGCTTTTTTATGTTAGGCACATTCAAAGAAATAACAAGTCAGAATGCTAGTCTATTTTGCGTCATGCTGCGTCAGCAGAACCCGCCGATAGTACGGCTAGCGACGGAACCTGCTTCCTTGTCTGACACAAAATATCCGTCGCATCTTTGACTTGTTATTTATTTTCATGTACCTTATAGAAAATCATAAAATTAAAAGGGTGATTAAGTGTATCAGTATGCTGGAGTTGTAGTAAATAACGATTCGGTTCAAGTGGATAGGGTTTTCACATATAGAATACCTATTAGTTTAATAGATAAAGTTCATTTAGGATTTAGAGTTAAAGTGCCCTTTGGTAAAGGAAATAAAACATTGGATGCTTTTGTATTAGAATTGTATGAACAATGTGATAATGTGAATAATATTAAGGACATAACAAGTATTTGTGATGATATGCCTTTGCTTAAAATAACTGATATTGAGCTCGTGAAGATTATGAAAAAGAAGTATCTCTGTACATATTTAGAATGCATAAAAGTTATTATTCCAAGAGGCATAACAAAAGGCATAAAGAATAAGAGTGAACAGGTATTAACCCTAGGCAAGGAACTAGAAGGCAAATTTTTAAATGAACCATATAAAACCATATATGAATTAATAAAATTGAATAATATGAAATACAACAAAAATGAATTCAGCAAAAGGTTAAATCAATCACTTTCATCAATTAATACAATGATTAAATATGGATTCCTAGCCACAGAAGAAATTATAATCAATAGATATAATGAAAAAAATTATGCTAGGTATGAAGAAAAAATACTAAATGAGAGACAACAGCAGTCAGTGGACTTCATAATAAATTCTAAGCAAAAAAAGTTTTTAATGCATGGAGTTACAGGTAGTGGAAAGACTGAGATATATATGAACTTAGTTAGTTATATGTTAAAAGAGAAGAAGCAATCTATAATTTTGATACCAGAAATATCTTTAACACCTCAAATGGTAGAGCGGTTCAAAGGTCGATTTGGACGTGATATAGCGGTTTTTCATAGTAAATTATCAGATGGTGAGCGTTTTGATGAATGGATGAGAGTAAAGCTTGGAAATGTTAAAATTGCCATTGGGGCAAGGTCGGCTATATTTTTACCTTTTGAGAATTTGGGATTAATTGTTATAGATGAGGAACATGAAGCAAGTTATAAATCTGACAGTGATCCAAAATTTGATGCTCGTGAAATAGCTTACATGAAATGTGAACTAGAAAATTGCAAATTATTATTAGGGTCGGCTACACCATCTATTGAAAGCTATTATAGAGCTACCATAAAGGAATTAGAATTAATCACTATTAATGAGAGGGCAGATGGTGCGGCCATGCCCAAAGTAGAAATCGTTGACATGCGTGAAGAATTGATGAATAACAATCGTTCAATATTTAGCAAGTCACTACACGAAGGTATTATTGAATCTTTAAGCAAAAATGAGCAGGTTATATTGTTTTTAAATAGAAGAGGTTTTTCAACCTTCGTTTCCTGCAGAAAATGTGGCTATGTTTTTAAATGCAAGAAATGCGATATCTCTTTAACCTATCACAATGCAAGTGAATATTTATCTTGCCATTACTGTGGGGAGAAAGAAAGAATTAGTAAAACTTGCCCTAGTTGTGGAAGTAGCTATGTAAAGTATTTTGGAGTGGGAACAGAAAAAATTGAACAAGAAATTAATAGGATTTTTCCAAGTGCAAGAACTCTAAGAATGGATTTTGACACTACTAGGCGGAAAAATTCTTATGAATATATATATAATACCTTTAAAAACAAACAGGCAGATATTTTGATTGGAACTCAAATGGTGGCTAAAGGATTAGATTTTGAAAATGTTACTTTAGTGGGAGTTATAGCAGCAGATTTATCATTGAATTTACCCGATTTTAGATCTTTTGAAAGAACATTTCAGCTACTTACCCAAGTCTCAGGAAGAGCAGGTAGAGGTAAAAAAGAAGGTAAAGTAGTTATCCAAACATATAATGCAGATAATTTCACTATACAATATGCAGCGGATAATGATTATGATAGTTTCTATAAAAATGAAATCATGATGAGAGAAACTATGGACTATCCTCCTTTCACAAATATCCTAGTCATAACTATGAGTTCTGAAGATGAAAATTTGTTAATAAAAAATATACAAAATGTTGGTGTAAATTTAAAATACAAGATGCAATATAATGATAAAATTACATTATTAGGACCATGTCCTTGCGGAATCTCTAAAATAAAAAATTTCTACAGATGGCAAATCATAATTAAAGGAAATATAGAAGAAACCATTGCTGAAGAAATAAAAAATTTAGTTTATGAATCAGTTAAAAGTGTTTATAATAGTATACGAGTTAGTATAGATATTAATCCAAGCAGTATGATTTAACGACAGTTCAGAAGGAAAGTCTCCTATATTTCATAAGTGGGGACTTACTACTTTAGTAAAAATAAAATTTTAGTGGGAATGTAAATTTCCTTCTGAAGTCGTTAATATTACAGCATCGAAGATGATGAACATCTTTGAAGAAGATACTTAATGACAAGGAGGTTTTTGTATGGCTATAAGAACGATTAGAACCTATGGCGACGACATCTTAAGGAAAAAAAGCAGAATAGTAGATGAAATTAACCCTAGGGTTTTATTATTAATTAAAGATATGAAAGAGACTATGTATCATTCTAAAGGGGTAGGTCTTGCTGCACCGCAGGTTGGCATTTTAAAAAGAATAGCGGTTATAGATGTTGGGAATGGACCTATAACAATTATTAATCCAGAGATAGTAGAAATCCAGGGTTCACATATCGCTAATGAAGGATGTTTAAGCATACCAGGGACACAAAAAAATGTAGAGAGGCCGAAGAAAGTAACAGTGAAGGCATTGAATGAAAATGGAGAAGAAATAATAGTGGTGGGAGAAGATCTTCTTGCAAGAGCACTTTGCCATGAAATTGATCATTTAGATGGAGTATTATTTATAGACAAAGCTTTAGAAGGTGAGGGAAAATAATATGAACATAATTTTTATGGGTACACCAGAATTTTCTGTGCCATCCCTTCAGAAACTTATAAATGAATTTGAAGTTTCTGCTGTTTTTACTCAACCGGATAGACCAAAAGGAAGAGGCAAAAATTTAGCTATGTCACCAGTTAAAGAGTTAGCGGTGGCTTATAATATACCGGTATATCAGCCTTTAAGACTTAGAAATAATGAAGAAATGATTGAAATAATTAAAAATTTAGAACCGGATTTTATCGTGGTAGTAGCCTTTGGACAGATTCTTCCAAAGGAAGTTTTAGATATTCCCAGGTTTGGATGCATAAATCTACATGCATCTTTATTACCAAAATATAGAGGTGCTGCTCCTATAAATTGGTGTATAATTGAGGGTGAAAGCAAAAGTGGAAATACAACCATGCTTATGGATGTTGGTCTTGACACAGGGGATATGCTTTTAACTGAGGAAATAGAACTTTCAGATGCAATTACAGCGGGAGAATTGCATGATATTCTTATGAATAGTGGTGGTGAACTTTTAGTTAAAACAATAAATGGTATAGTAAATAATGAAATAGAGCCAGTTAAACAAGAAAGCGAGCTAAGCTCATATGCTTCTATGCTAGGCAAGGAAATGGCTAAGATAAATTGGGAGCGTAGCAATGTTGACATTCATAATTTTATAAGAGGATTAAATCCATGGCCAATTGCATATACTCATTATGAGAATACAGTAATGAAAATATATAAGTCAAGGGTTTTAAATGAGAAGTCTAGTAAAGAGACGGGAACTATTATAGAGGTTTCAAAAGAAGGAATTAAGGTATCAACGGGAAGTGGTGTTTTACTTATTGAAGAGATACAATTCCCGGGTAAAAAGCCCTTAAAGGTAAAGGATTATATTGTAGGAAATAAGATAAATGAAGGCGTGGTTTTAAAATAAGGAAGAGTGTAGCTTAAAAGTAAATACTTAGTTTATAAGGCTTGTTCTTATAAGTATATATAGATTAATAAATCGAATAGAAAATCGAGGTAAGAGGATGAATAATAGCAGGTCAGTAGCAATTGCAGTTATAGAAAAAGTATTAAATGAAAATGCTTATTCCAATATAGTTTTAGGTCTGGAGCTTAATAAATCAGAATTAAACGATAAAGATAAAGCACTAGTTACAGAAATAGTATATGGTACGTTAAAGTATAGATACACTATAGATAGAATATTAAGTAACTATATTAAAAAGGGTTTTGAAAAATTAGATAGCTTTGTTTTAAATATACTAAGGATATCAATTTATCAAATTAGATTTTTAGATAAAGTTCCGAACTTTGCGGTGGTTAATGAGGCTGTAACCTTAACTAAAAAGAAAAGTAATGTAGGAGCATCAAAACTAGTTAATGGAGTGCTTAGGAGTTATTTAAGAGATCCTGATGCAAAGTACTATAATGAAAAAGATGATATTGAAAGATTGTGTTTTGAATATTCTTTCACTAAGGCTTTAGTTAAACTTTTTATAAAGCAATATGGACCTGAGGTAGCTGAGGAAATTCTTAGAGGATTAAACCATAAACCTGATGTTACAGTTAGAGTAAATACTCTAAAATTAACCTATGAAGAAATATGGGAAAAACTTATAGAAAATGGATATAATATTGAAGAAGGATATGTATGTCCTGAAGCAATACGAATTATTAAAGGGAAAAATATTGAGAATAACCTTTTATTTAATGAAGGATACATAACAGTTCAGGATGAAAGTGCAATGCTAACAGCACCATCTATGGATATAAAACCAAATTTAAATGTATTAGATCTTTGCAGTGCACCAGGAGGAAAGACTACACATATTGCAGAACTTATGGGAAATACAGGACACGTTTCTGCATTTGATATACATAAAAACAAGTTATCGTTAATTGAAGAAAATTTAAAGCGGATAGGAATTACAAATACAACATGTGATGTTATGGACGCTACAGTTTACAATGAAAATTTATTTGAATGTGCAGATAGGGTACTTATGGATGTACCTTGTTCAGGGCTTGGAATTATTAGAAAAAAACCTGAGATAAAATGGAGCAAAGACATAAACAGTATGAAAAGTATAATAGAAATACAAAGAAAAATAATGGATAATGCTTCAAAATACATAAAAAAAGGCGGAACGCTTGTATATTCAACCTGTACCCTTAATAAGGAAGAAAATGAAGGGAATATTGAGTGGTTTTTAGAAACACATCCAGAATTTAAAATTGAACCATTATTTTATGGAAAACGTAATAATATAGACTACAGTGACAAGGGATATGTTACTATATTACCAAATGAGTACATGGATGGTTTTTTTATAGCGAAAGTCATAAAGTCGTGGTAGGTGTATAAAATGAAAAATATTTTAGACTTAAATTTAACAGAGCTAAAACAATGGATGAAAAGTAGTGGAGAAAGTGAATTTAGAGCTAAGCAAGTAATAGACTGGATTTATAAGGGCCTTTGGAAATTTGAAAATATGAATAATATTCCACAAAGTATCAAAGAAAAGTTACAAAGCAATTTTTATATAGGAATACCTGAGCTTATTGAAGAATATACTTCGAAACAAAACGATACAAGAAAATATCTCTTTGCACTCGAGGATGGTAATTTAATTGAATGCGTTGTTATGAAATATAAACATGGAAATTCTATATGTATATCCACACAGGTTGGATGCAGAATGGGATGTAAGTTTTGTGCTTCTACCATTGGAGGAATGATTAGAAATTTAACACCAGGAGAAATGTTGTCTCAGATAATGAAATCACAGCAGCTAATTGGTGAGAGAATTTCTAATGTTGTACTAATGGGAAGTGGAGAACCCTTTGACAACTTTGAAAATGTAATAAAGTTTCTTGAACTTGTGAATTCAGAGAATGGACTAAATATTGGTCAAAGACATATAACTATTTCTACCTGTGGTATTGTACCCAAAATTAAAGAGTTTGCTGATATTAACTTACAAACAACACTGGCTATTTCACTTCATGCATCTACGGATGAAATTAGAAGGGCGAGTATGCCAATTGCCAATAAGTATTCTATTGCAGAAGTTATTGACGCATGTAAGTACTACATAAATAAAACTAATAGAAGAATAACTTTTGAATATGCGCTTGTCAAAGATCTCAATGATAGTAAGCAAGATGCAGAAAAGTTAAGTGCGTTATTAAAGGGTATGTTATGTCATGTTAATTTAATTCCAGTTAATGAGATAAAAGAAAATGAATTAAAAAGATCTTCAAATGATAATGTTGCTGCATTTAAGAAGGTACTTGAAATTAATAATATTGAGACAACAATAAGGCGCGAAATGGGATTAGATATTAATGCCGCATGTGGACAACTTAGAAGGAGCTACATTAAAGAGAAGAACTTAAATGAGGGGGTGTAACAATGCTGGGGATTTTATCTGATGTTGGAAATGTTAGAAAAATAAATGAAGACTCAGTAGGTTATTTTGAAGGTAGTGACATTGGCATTTATGCTGTAGCAGATGGTATGGGAGGACATAACGCAGGAGAGGTCGCAAGTGAGCTAGCTATTAAGGTTATAATAGATTATATAAAGCAGAATCACCATGGCTTAGATATGAAAAAAGTGGTTTCTGACGGAATAAAATGTGCAAATAAAGAAATTTATGACGTGGCAAGCCAAAGTGATTCACTTAAAGGAATGGGTACAACTATAACAATTTGTTTTAAAAAGGAAAATAAGTTGATTGTCGCAAATGTAGGTGACAGTAGTTGTTATATTATTGATAATAAAAGAATTTTATTAAAAGTTACCAAAGATCACTCTTTGGTACAACAGCTTTTAGATAATGGAACTATAACTGAGGAAGAAGCAAGAACCCATCCAAATAAAAATATTATTACAAGGGCACTTGGAACAAATGAATTAGTAGAAGTAGATTTATTTGAAGTTGATTTGACTAATACAATCAAATGTGTTTTATGTACAGATGGTCTTACTAATGATGTGACTTATTCTGAAATGTATGATATTATTATGGGAAATGACAATGTTTCTAGCTGCAAAGCGTTAGTGGATTTAAGTAAATCTAAGGGTGGAAGAGATAACATATCAGTTATCGTATTTGAAGGAGGGTGCAGAGATGATAGGAACAATATTAGGGAATAGATATGAGCTCCTTGAAAAAATAGGCGAGGGTGGAATGGCGATAGTTTACAAAGCTAAGTGTCATTTACTCAATCGTTATGTTGCTGTAAAAATATTAAAAGAAGAATTCTCAAATAATATAGAGTTTATGGAAAAATTTAAAAGAGAAGCTGCATCTGCAGCTAGTCTTTCAGCAAATAATATAGTTAATATTTATGATGTGGGAAGTGAAAGAGATATTAACTATATTGTAATGGAATATATAAAGGGGAAAACTTTAAAGGAAATTATACTTCAAAATGGTGCTATGAATTATAAGCAGGCAATAGATTATGGCATGCAAATTGCAAAAGCACTTGAATGTGCTCATAAGAATAACATTATACATAGGGATATAAAACCTCATAATATTTTAGTAACTGAAGATGGAACAGTGAAGGTAACAGATTTTGGTATAGCAAAAGCTTCAAGTTCTGTAACTATAACTAATACTAGTACAGTAATGGGATCCGCCCATTATTTTTCACCAGAACAAGCTAAGGCAAGCTTTGTTGACTTCCGAACAGACATTTACTCTTTTGGTATAGTGCTTTATGAAATGGTTACAGGTCGAGTACCTTATGATGCAGAAAGTCCCGTATCTGTGGCCTTAAAACATATTCAGGAACCAGTTGTGCCACCTAAGCATATAAATGGCAATATTCCTGAAAATTTGAATAAATTAATATTAAAAGCTATTGAGAAGGAACCTATAAAGAGATACCAAACTGCAAAAGATATGCTTTTAGATTTGCAGAGGATACAAAATAATAGTGCCTATACTATAGCAAGTAATAGTATGGAAAATGAATATACTAGAATTATGGAACCTGTAAATATATCTGACTATGAAAATGAGGAAAATGATGGAGATTCCAAGCCTAAAATTAATAAGAAAAATAAAACGAAAATAATAGTTTCTGTGGCAATAATTTTAGTAATTGTTCTAGGAGGTATTGCAGGAGGCATATATAAAACTATTTTTCCAAGTGGTGGCAAGGGAGAAACAACTACAAATAAGATAGTTGTTCCTAAAATTAAAGGGTTAGATGTTAGCGAGGCAGAAAAAATAGTTATAGAAAAGGGGTTGACTTTTACTGAGGCTGGAAAAGAAAACAGCGACGAACCTAAAGGTACAGTGCTAGAGTGCTTTCCGGAAGAAGGAACGGAAGTGAAACCTAATAGTGAAGTAAGAGTTACGGTTAGTAATGGACCAGAAAGTTTCAAAGTCCCTTATGTTAAAGGGCTTGATAAGATTTCTGCTCAAGCAATGATTGAACAAAATGGATTGGTACTCGGCAATGTTGATGAACAATTTAGTGATTCTATAGATATCGGTAAAGTAATAAGTCAAGATCCACCTGAAGACAGTTCAGTTCAAAAAGGTGATAAAGTAAATTTAGTAATAAGTAAGGGAGCACAAGTTAAACGTACAAATGTTCCAAGTTTAAATGGGATATCTATAAATGAAGCAGACCGAGTATTGCAAAGTAAAAATTTAAAATTAGGTGATAGAAAAGAAGTAGTAACTAATGATAAGGCACAGGATGGTAAAATCTTCAATCAAGATATTGCTGCAAATACGGAAGTCAATGAAGGGATTACTGTAAATGTTAGTTATTATAAGTATGAAGAACCTAAAGTAGAGCAATTTGAGGTTCCAAACTTTATAGGAAAAACAGTTAAAGAAGCGAGAGATTTAGCTGAGGAGAGAGATATTACCATAAATGTTACTGGTAACCCAGAAGATATCATTGAAACGCAAGATAAGAAGGCAGGAAGCAAAGCCAATGTTGGGGATACTATAACGCTAACATCCAAGGCTGCTGCACCACCAGTAACACCAGTAGCACCACCATCAGTAACACCTTAACTGGCAATAAAATTAAATAATTATAAGGTATATGAAATATATTTAAATAATATTAAATCAAAGATAAACCATGGAGGTTATATGCAAGGAGTAATCATAAAAGGTGTAGGCGGACTATATTTTGTAAAAGTTGAAGACAAAGTCATAGAATGTAAGGCAAGAGGGAAGTTCAGGTATGCTGGGCTTTCCCCTGTAATTGGCGACAAAGTGGAAATAATGGTAGAAACAGATGATAACAAAGGCGTAATTGAAAAGATTTTTCCAAGAGATACAGAATTGATACGTCCAGTAGTTGCTAATGTTACTCAAGCTTTTGTAGTTTTTGCCTTTAGAAAACCTGATTTGAATATGGATTTGCTCAATAAATTTCTAGTGCTTTGTAAATATAACAAGTTAAAGATAGTTCTTTGCTTAAATAAGTTGGATTTAGTTGAGGAAGTTGATGAGGAACTTATAAAAGAATTAAAAAGTGCCGGTTGTGATATAGTATTTTTAAAAGCTAAAGAGGGCGAAGGTCTTGAGGAGCTTAAGACAAGAATAAAAAATAATATTAGCGTTTTTTGTGGACCTTCTGGAGTGGGAAAGTCAACTATACTCAATAAGTTAGTTGGAAGAGAAGCTATGAAAACTGGAGATATAAGCGAAAAATCGCAAAAAGGTAAACATACTACTAGGCATAGTGAGCTTATTGAATACCAAGAAGGATTTTTGCTGGATACACCAGGATTTTCATCGTTAAGCTTAGATTTCATAGAGAAAGAGGAGTTACAGTATTGTTTCCCGGAATTTGAAAAACACAGAGGTGAATGTAGGTTTTCTAATTGTGTACATTATAAAGAACCTAACTGTAGCGTTAAGGAAGCGGTAGAAGCCAATGAAATTTACGCAGATAGATATAAATTTTATATAAAAACATTAGAAGAAATTATTGCTAGGGGGAATAGAAGATGATAAAAATAGCACCATCCATACTGTCAGCAGATTTTTCAAGACTAGGGGAACATATTAAACAGCTAGAGGCTTATGGCGCTGATATGATTCATATTGATGTAATGGACGGTATGTTTGTACCTAACATTTCTTTTGGCATTCCAGTAATTAAAAGTGTTAGAAAACTAACAAAATTACCATTTGATGTACATCTTATGATAGAAGAACCGTCTAGATATGTAGAAGACTTTGCACGTGCAGGAGCAGACATTATAACTGTTCATTATGAAGCCGATAGGCACATTGATAGAACTATTAATTACATAAAAAGTTTTGGAATTAAAGCAGCAGTTGCATTAAACCCAGCAACTCCTGTAGAGAGTATTAAACATTTAATAAGTAACCTTGATATGGTACTTATTATGTCAGTAAACCCTGGATTTGGTGGCCAAAAGTATATTGAATACTGTTCGGATAAGATTAAAGAAGTTAGGGTCCTAGCAGATAAATATAATAAAGACCTTATGATCCAAGTAGATGGTGGTGTTGATGCAACTAATATCGGAGAAGTTGTTAATAGTGGTGCTAATGTAATTGTAGCTGGGTCAGCTGTATTTAAAAATGATGAAATTGAGGAAAACATAAAAGTTTTAAGA
>Ga0316601_100001798_pt1 | contig 10731 bp, 7 predicted proteins | sample OWC_soil_day5_no_FD_207663 | JGI IMG/M metagenome (GOLD analysis project Ga0316601, IMG submission 207663) | Wetland soil microbial communities from Old Woman Creek delta, Ohio, United States - OWC_soil_day5_noCT | ecosystem: Environmental > Terrestrial > Soil > Wetlands | place: USA: Ohio...
CGCCGCGGATGCCGAGCGCCTGCTCGCGACCCTCCCCGGCCGCGAGCGTGCCGAAGTCCTCGTCGGCGACGTCTGCGATATGGACCTCGGGCTGTCGAGCGTCGAGTACCGGGCGCTGTCGAAAGAGCTGACCTGGATCCATCACCTCGCCGGCATCTACTTCATGGGTATCGACGAGACCACCGCGCGGCGGGTCAACGTCAGCGGCACACGCACGGTGCTCGATCTCGCGCGAGACGCTGCACGGCTGCAGCGGGTCGTCCACTGGTCGACCGCGATGGTATCGGGCGACCGCAAGGGCACGTTCTACGAGGAGGACCTCGAGGCCGGGCAGAAGTTCCACAACGGCTACGAGCGCACGAAGTACGAGGCCGAGAAGCTCGTGCGCGCCGCGATGCGCCGCCTCCCGATCACCGTGCTGCGGCCGGGGATCATCGTCGGCGACAGCAAGACCGGCGAGATCGACAAGCTCGACGGGCCCTACTACCTGATGGTCCTGATCGCGACGAACGCGTCGGGCCTACGCCTGCCACTGCTCGGCCGAGGCGACGCGCCGCTGCACCTCGTGCCGATCGACTACGTCATCGATGCGGCGTGGCACATCGGGCGCGCCGAGACCGCCGCCGGCAAGACGTTTCACATCGTCGACCCCTCGCCCCTCACCGCACGCCAGGTGTTCGACGGGGTGGCCGAGCATGCAAACACCGAGAAGCCACGAGGCCACATCCCACGGCCGCTCGCACGAGCGGTGTTGCGAACCCCCGGCCTGGCACGGCTCGGCCGCGGCCCGCTCGCATTCGTCGACATCCTCGACCACCCGGTGCACTACGATCAGACCAACACGGCGCAGGCGCTTGCGGGGACTTCCCTGCGTTGTCCGTCGCTGACGGACTACCTTCCGGTGCTCGTGCGCTACGTGGTCGACGTGACCAAGACGTCCCCACCGCCGCCGGACCTCGACGAGGAGATCGCCGATCCCTTGGCGTAGCTACGGCTCGTCGTCCGCGGCAGGCTCGCCCTTGTGGCGAAGACCCGCACGCTCGAGCAGCTTGTAGAGGAATTTGCGCTCGAGGCCGGCTTCACGCGCAGCCTGGGACAGGTTGCCGCTGGCGCGCTGCACGAGATCTCCGAGGTACTCGCGCTCGAACCGTGCGATCAGGGCGTCCTTGGCCTCGTGGAACGGCCGGTCCGCCTTGATCTCCGGGATGGTCTGCGGAGCGGCGGTCGTCGGCCGCAACACGAAGGGGAGCGACTGGAAGTCGTCGTCCGGGCCGGCGAGCGCGACCGCACGGGTGACGACGTTGCGGAGCTCGCGCACGTTGCCCGGCCAGTGATAGCGCTGCAACCTTTCGAGGGCCGCGCCCCCGACCTGCGAGGCAAGCTGGGGGGCACCTGCCCGCTCGAGGAACATCGAGATCAGCCGCGCGAGATCGCCGGTCCGCTGGCGGAGCGGCGGCACGTGGACCTCGACGACGGCGAGCCGATAGTACAGATCGCCGCGAAACCCACCGCGGGCGACCTCGCCGAAGACATCGCGGTGGGTCGCCGCCACGATGCGCACGTCGTAACGCTCGCTCTTTCGGCCACCAAGCGGCGTCACCTCGCCGGCCTCGAGCATGCGGAGGAGCTTGGGCTGAAGCGCGACCGGCAGGTCTCCGATCTCGTCGAGGAACAGCGTGCCACCGTGTGCCGCCGAGAACGCGCCCTGGCGATCGCTCGCCGCGCCGGTGAACGCGCCCTTCATGTGGCCGAACAGGTCGCTTTCGATCAGCGAGTCGGTTGAAGCCCCACAGTCGAACACGACGAACGCGCCGTCCTTGCGTGGCGACGAGTCATGCACCCCGCGCGCCATCAGCTCCTTGCCGGTGCCACTCTCGCCGAGGAACAGGATCGGCGCGGCCGACTTGCTCGCCCGCTCGAGCAACCCGAACACCCCCCGCATCACGTGCGAGCTCCCGTAGAGCGCGCCGAACTGATCGCCTTGCGACGGCGGGATATCGACGACCTCGTCGGCGGGCATCAGCTGGACCAGCGTCTTGCCGATCCGGATCGCGCAGCCCGGCGGCGCCACGACCTTGCCGATCGCGACACCGTCGATCACCGTGCCGTTCTTGGATCCGAGGTCGGTGATCGTGAAGCCCTGGGCGTGCGGCGTGATCGTGCAATGCCGGCGCGACACGAACGCGTCGGTCAGCACGACATCACAGGTGCGCTCGGTCCCGAGCACGACCCCGACCGGAGGCAGCTCGAGCTCGACGCCGCGGTCTGGCCCATCGACGACTCGCAGCAGCGCGGCGCGCATGGGCTGGCGCGCGCTGATCGCGTTGGTGACCCGGGTGACGAGCATCGCCTACCTGTCGAGCCCGTACCGGAGGACAAGCATCCGACCCATGCTCACCTCAGGATTCCGCGCAGGTAGAGCTGACACAGGTATCGATAGGCCTCGAGGCGCGGCATGCCCGAGACATCGAGGATCTCGTCGAGCGAGAGAGTCCCGTCGACGCGAGACAACAAGAACGCGGCACGCGGGCTGATCGGTGCATTCGCGAGCTCGTGGAGCGGGCGCGCCAGCAAGGGCTGGCGTTGCAGATCGCCGAGGAACGCCTGGAACACGCTCATCATCGTGTCGCGGTTGCGGTGGATCAGCTTCTGCGCGAGCGCGCTGTTCGGATCTTCAGACAGCGCCAGATCGATCGCGGCGACCGCGTGTTCGAGCTCGCCATTGCGACTCCAGATGAGCGCGCGATCGAACAACGCGGTAATCCTGCGCCGGGTCCTGTCTTCCTTCGCCTCGTGCTCCGGTGCCCCGACTTCGACGTCATCGAGGATCTGAGCGGTGCGCGCGTCGATCGGATCGAATGCAAGGTAGGCATCGGCGCGCGTGCCTTCCCGCGGCATGGGACGCGCACGCATGTTCGTCGGTTCGTCATCGGCGCGCATGGCCGCCATCTCACGGATCCCGAGATCGAGGGTTGGGGCCGAGCCCAGCTTGGGCAGGTTGGACCGGGCGCCGCCAGGCAACTGCTCGATCCGCGGCGGCGATACGCCGTCGGTGCCGGGCTGCCGGGCCGTCGCGTTGGCTGGCGGCTGGCTCCTGGACGACGGCTCGGGAAAGTCGCGCGTCTTCGATTCGGCGAGGAGATCGGAAGGCACCCAGACCGGCTGATCCGCCCCACGGGTGGTCCCCGTGGGCACCGGCAACGAGTCGAGCAGCGCCGCGGCCGAGGCCCCCAACGTGCGCTCGGTCGTGGGCGGATCCTCGTACGCGAGATCGTCGAGCGCACCGGCTGGCCTGAGCTGCTGCAAGGTGTCGTCGCCAAGGTCGCTCGTGACAGGCGTGCGCAGCGTGATGACCAGGTCGGAGGGCCCCACGCTCGCCGGACGATGGTCGAGCCCGGGGTCACGCATCTGGACGAACCCGAGATCGCGCTGACGGACATCGGTCAGCTGCGTGTTGAAGCCGCTCGCGGCGGAGACACCCGGGGTCTGATGGTCCTGCGCGCCACCGAATCCCGAGGGAGTGAGCTCGGCCGCGACCTGCGAGGGGACGCCAGCGCGCGACGCGTTGACCGGAGGACCGCCGGGGTACTCGCGGGTCGCGTCGTCGAAGCTGATCGGCTGTGCGGGCTCCGCTGGCGGCTCGTCGGCTTCGAGCTCGAGCGTTTCCATCGGCGGGTCTGCGCTGACGGTGCGCGATCTGTGTGGTCCACCCTCGTCCTCCATGAACCAGCCCTCATCGAGAGGATCCATGTAGAGAGGCGCGATCGTGGGCGCGATGAGCTCGCCTGGCAGGATCTCGATCTGATACTCCGGCTCGCCCTCGGTGATGGCGAACGGTCCGGCGCTGTTGCTCTTGCTGACCTCGCTCGTCAGCAGCTCGTAGTTCTGGCGCACGTAGTCGACGTAGCTGTTGGCCTGCGGATTCTCGGGATCGACCGCGAGTGCGCGCTCCCACGACTGGAGGGCTCCGTCGAGGTCACCTTGTCCGTAGAGCGTGAGGCCCTCTTCGATCGACTGATCGACGTCGGGAAGATCGCGAACCATCGTCATCCGCGTGTCTTCGACACCACGCCTCGAAACATGTTGAGTGTCCGGTTGAGCGCCTCGGTGGCCTCGGTGAGCGTCGTCAGATCCTTGGCGACGATCGAAGTGCGGGTACGATCGACCACGGCGCGGGCCTTCTTCACGGCGTCCTGACCGAAGTCAGAGCCGGCGATGATGTCGGACACCTGCGGGAACAGGCCCTCGATCTCCTCGAGCGCCTTCTCCGCCGCATGGCGGGCCTTGTCGAACTCCTGACCGGAGCGAACCTCGACCATGTAGTCCTTGTTCGCCTCGACCATCTTCTTGATCTCGTCCTCGGTTAGCCCCGAGGTCGCGGTCACGGTGATCGACTGCTCGAGGCCGGTCTCCACATCGCGCGCCTTCACCGACACGATGCCGTCCGCACTGATGTGGAACATGACCTCGACTTCGACCTCGCCGCGGGGCGCGCGTCGCAAGCCGGTGAGCACGAACTCGCCGAGCAGCTCGTTCTCCTCGGCACGATCGCTCTCGCCTTGCAGCACGAGGATCTTCACCGACGTCTGGCTGTCCTTCACGGTCGTGAAGACGTGCTGCTCGGACGTCGGCACGGTCGTGTTCTGCTCGATGAGCTTATGGAAGTAACCGCCAACGATCATGATGCCGAGTGAGTGCGGCGTGACGTCGAGCAGCAACACGTCGCTCTTCTCGTCGGTGAGCGCCGCGCCCTGGATCGCCGCACCGAGCGCGACGACCTCGTCGGGGTGAACGCCCTTGCACGGCTCCAGCCCGAAGAACTCCGCGACCGCCGACTGCACGCGCGGCATCCGGGTCATGCCGCCGACGAGGATCACGTCCTCGATTCCGGACTTCTGGATCTCGGCTTCCTCCAGCGTGCGCGCGCAGATCTCGACCGTGCGGTCGATGAGATCACTCGTCAGCTCCTCGAGCTTGTCGCGGGTCAGCATCGTCTGCAGGTGCAGCGCCTCGTTGCGACCGGTCGAGATGATGAATGGCAGGTTGATCTCGGTCTCCTTGACGCTCGACAGCTCGCACTTCGCCTTCTCGGCGACGTCCTTGAGCCGCTGCAACGCCATCTTGTCCTTGCGGAGATCGATGCCGTGCTGCTTCTCGAACCCAAACACGAGCCAGTCGATGATCCGACGATCGAAGTCCTCGCCGCCGAGGAAGGTGTCTCCGGCCGTCGAGATGACCTCGAACACGCCGTTTCCGATCTCCAGAATCGAGATGTCGAACGTGCCCCCGCCAAGGTCATAGACCGCCACCTTGCGCTCGATATTTCGACCGAAGCCGTACGCAAGCGCGGCGGCCGTCGGCTCGTTGATGATCCGGATGACGTCGAGCCCTGCGATCCGGCCGGCGTCCTTGGTGGCCTGGCGCTGGCCGTCGTTGAAGTACGCCGGGACCGTCACGACGGCTTTCGGGACCTCCTCACCGAGGTACTCCTCGGAAATCAGCTTCATCTCCTGGAGGATGTATGCCGAGACCTCGGGCACGCTGAACACCTGGTCACGCAGCATGATGCGAACGTCGTCGTGGGGCCCCTCGACGATCCGGTACGGCATGATCTCCAGCGAGCTGCGGACAGCCGCCGAGCCCCACTTACGCCCGATCAGTCGCTTCGCGGCGTAGACCGTGTTCTCTGCGTTCGTGATCGCCTGTCGCTTGGCAATGTGGCCCACCAGCCGCTTCCCGTTCTCCGCGATCGCCACCATCGATGGCGTCGTCTTGTACCCACCCCGGTTCGGGATCACCGAAGGTGTGCCGTCTTCGACAATCGCCACGCACGAGTTCGTCGTGCCGAGGTCGATACCGATCACCTTGTCACTTGCCATGGCGGGCTATTTTCCCCCCGTTTCCGCACAGATCGCCAGCGATGGAGCCCGATTTTGGGGCCCTCGTCGTAGGGGGATTCCCAGCCTTGCTTTCGCTACGGACCGGAACGGAATAACTGGACTTGGGGTCCTGAAAGGATCACTGAGCCAACAGCTTCCGGACCTCGGCGAGGTCATTGCGGAGCTCCGAGGTGAGTGTGTCGTTCTCGCTCTTGAGCGCCATCGCGAGCACGAGCACCTCCTCGGCGTCGTTGAGCCTGCCAAGGCCTCGGAACGAGGCAGCGAGCAGGCGCGCCGATGACGGATCGTTGGGTGCGAGGCTGTGGGCCTTCTTCGCATACTCGACCGCGCTCCGGGGCTGGTTGGCGGCCAGGGCGCAGCTCGCCGCCCTGCGGAGGTAGCGCAGCTGGCTGTCGACCCGGACCGCGGCGGCGAACAACTTCATCGCGCCCATCGCATCACCCCCGACCTCGAGCTGGCATGCGCGATCGAACAGCTCGGACGCGTACGCCTGCGGGGTCTGGGGCTGATCACCGTGCTCGGGCCTCTGCGTGGCGGCAGGCGAGCTGCCCTTCGCGCGGTCGGTGCCAGTCAGCCGCGCATAGGCTCGGCTGGTCGCCTCGAACACCAGCGGCAGCCGGTGGGCGAACGTGCCGAGCCGCTTGCCGTAGTAGCGATCGGGGTGGATCTCCTTGGAGAGTCGGAAGTAGGCGCGCTTGAGGTCGCGTGAATCGGCGCGAGCCGAGACCCCGAGCAGCGCCCGCGGGTCGGCCGCGCCGAGCAACCGCTCGATCGCGAGGATGAGGCGGCGGTCCGTGTCATCGAGATCGATGTCCTCGGCGAGGGCCGCGAGCTCTTCCCGCGTCGGGTTCGGCAGGCTCAGATCGTGGCTCGGGACGGCGATCTCGGCGGTCCCGAGCGGCGCAGTCCCGGCCGCCGCGCGAAGGGCATTCGGCGCTGCCGGCTGGGGCGCCTTGGCCGGTTGCGCCGGGGGGCGCACGGGGACTGCCGCGGGTGCCGGCGCAGCGGACTCATGAGGGAGCAGCAGCGCACCGAGCGAACGCAAGCGCGTGATGATCGCGATCGTACGATCGACGGCGAGGCCCGTGGTCAACAGCACGTCCTTCAGAGACTGCTTGCCGTCGATCCGGGAGAGCACGAAGTACTCCTCCGGTCCGACCGCCGCCTTCAGCGGATCGAATCCGGGACTGACGCGCAGCCGTTGCTGGGTCGATCCAATCCCGGCGATCTCGGCCGGCACAATGCTCACGGGAGGATGCTATCACGCGCCTTGCATGACGTGCTCGAGCAGTGCCTTCGCGACGTGCAACCGGTTGGCAGCCTGGACCCACGCGAGCGAGCGCGGCCCATCGAGCACGTCGCCGGTGATCTCCTCTCCGCGATGGGCAGGCAGGCAATGCAGGACCACGGCGTCGGACGCTGCGCCCGCAAGCAGTGTGCCGTTGATCTGGTAACCGTCGAATGCCTTGCGCCGTTGAGCGGCCTCGGCCTCCTGACCCATCGACGCCCAGACGTCCGTCGACAACACATGGGCCCCGGCGGCCGCTTCGCGCGGATCGTGGGTCAGCTCGATCCGCCCCTTCCCCAGCCGCTCCTGCCCGGCGCGCGCTGCCTTGACGAGCTGCGCGTCGGGTGCGAATCCATCGGGGCACGCCAGGACGAGATCGAGCCCGAACATCCCCGCAGCCTCGAGCCACGACTGCGCCATGTTGTTGCCGTCGCCGATCCACGCGTAGCGAAGCCCTTGGATCTTCCCGAAGTGCTGGCGAACCGTGTGCAGGTCCGTCGCCACCTGACAGGGATGGTGCTGATCGGACAGCCCGTTGATCACGGGGACCGAGGCCGCACGCGCGAACGCCGCCACGCGCTCCTGGCCGAACGTGCGAACCACGATCGCATGACAGTACGACGACAGCACGCGGGCCGTGTCCTCGGCGGGCTCGCCGCGGGCGAGCTGGCTGCCTTCGGAGGCCAGCACCACCGAGTTGCCGCCGAGCTCGTAGGCGGCGACCTCGAACGACACGCGGGTTCGCGTCGAGGCCTTCTCGAACACCAGGGCGACCGTCTTGCCGGCCAGCGAGGTCGCGAGCCGGTTGCGCTCGAGCGCGGCGGCACGATCCCACACGGCGGGCCAGGCCGCGACGTCGATGTCGGCCAGGGTCAGAAACCCACGTGGTCGGGCGGTCACTTGCCCACCCCCTCTGCGAGCACGCCTCGTAAGATGGTGACCGCCTCGTCCAGCTGCGCCTGCTCGACGATGTACGGCGGCGCGAAGCGTACGACCTTGTCGCCGGCCACCGAGAGCAGCAGGCCCTTCTCGCGGCACCGTGCGACCACCTGGGCCGGGGCGCCGGAGACCGCAATGCCGCGCAGCAGGCCGCGCCCGCGCGTCTCGGTGACATGGCCGGGGAACTCGACCACGAGCTCGCCGAGCTTGGTCGCGAGGTACTGGCCGGACTGGACGACGCGATCGAGCAAGCCGTCGCGATCGATGATGTCGAACACCGCGTTCGCCGCCGCACACGCCAGCGCGTTGCCGCCGAAGGTCGACGCGTGCGGGACGGCCCCACCGGGCAACGCCGCGAGCCCGAGCGCGGCCTTGTCGCTGCACGCCACTGCCCCGATCGGGATCCCGCCGCCGAGCCCCTTCGCGAGCGTCATCACGTCGGGCTCGACGTTGTCGTGCTGGTGACCGAACCACTTGCCGGTGCGGCCCACGCCGGTCTGCACCTCGTCGAAGATCAAGATCGTGCCGGTCTCGTTGCACAGCTGGCGCAAGCCAGCGAGGTAGCCGGGGGGCGCGACCACGATGCCGCCTTCGGCCTGGATCGTCTCGACGATGATCGCGCATGCGGCGCGACCTTCGAGCTGGTTCGTCGCGGCAGCGAGATCACCGTAGGGGATGAACTCGACGGGCCCGAACAGCGGCCCGAATCCCTCGCGGTACTTCGGCTGGCCGGTGATCGACACGGTCGCGATCGTGCGGCCGTGAAAGCTGCCGTGGGTCGACACGATCGTCGTGCGGTGCGGCGCCTCTGCCACCACCGCCTGATAGCGCCGCGCGAGCTTGAGCGCGCCCTCGTTGGCCTCTCCCCCCGAGTTGCAGAAGAAGATCCGCGACGCAAACGAGCGATCGACGATCGCCTTGGCGGCCAGGATCTGCTGCTCGTTGTAGTAGAGGTTCGATACATGCACGAGCTTGCCAAGCTGCTCGGTGACCCGCGAGGTGAAGTACGGATGCGAGTGGCCGAGGCCGCACACCGCGATCCCGGCGGTCATGTCGAGGTAGCGCGTTCCAGCGACGTCCCAGATCTCGCAGCCCCGCGCGCGTTCGAGGACGATCGGCTGTTGTCGGTAGTTCTTGACGAAGACCTGGTCCGCCAGGGCGAGCAACTCGGCTTGCGTGGGCACGAGCCGGGTTTACCATCGAACCTGCGGTCCGCGCCTGTCACCGGTCCAGTCCTCCGATCAGCTCCGTGAGCGTGCCGTGGCGCGTCCTTACACGCGCGTGACATCACGGGGCTGCGCGTGCCTCCAGGATGGCTTGCATGCGAGTCACATGTGTTGCATCAGTCTGGTTGACCGTGATCGCCTGTTCGTCTCCCCGATCGCCGTCCAAGACGCAGGCCGCGCCAGGTCTCCCGCGCGTCGTCGCCCACCGCGGCGCCTCGCACGAGGCCCCGGAGAACACCCTCGCGGCATTTCGCCGGGCCTGGGCTCTCGGGGTCGAGGGCGTCGAGCTCGATGTCCACCTGACGAGCGATGGCCACGTCGTGGTGATCCACGATGCTTCGACGAAGCGCACGGCCGGGCTCGATCGCGAGGTCGCGGACCTGACCCTGGCCGAGATCAAGGCGCTCGATGTCGGCCGCTGGATGGGCACCAGCTTCGAGGGCGAGCGCATCCCGACGATCGGCGAGGCCCTGGCGACGATCCCGAGCAGTCGCACGATGTTCATCGAGATCAAATCCGGGCCCGAGACTGCACCTGCCCTCGCCCGCGCGATCCTCGCCGACGATCCACGGGGGCGAGGGGCACAGCTCGCTGTCCAGGGATTCGATCCGGTGGCACTCGCGGCGTTCGCGGCCGAGCTCCCCGGCGCGCCCGCGTACTGGACGGTCATGCCGCCGCTCGACGAGCAGGACGAGCCGCTGCCGTACCCAGGATCGATCATCGACGAGGCGGTCCGCCTGGGCTTTCCAGGCGTGGCGCTGCTGCATGTCTCGGTCGATGACACCCTGATCGCAGCTGCGCGCGGCGCTGGTCTCGAAGTCGATCTGTGGACGCTCAACGAGCCGACCGACCTCGCGCGTTGGTCCGGGCGTGGTGATATCCGCTGGATCGAGACCGATCGCCCGGATCTCGTTGGGTCAAGGTGAGACCACGACGTCCGATCCGGCCCACGCGAACAGCGTCGCTCAGAGGATGTAGCGCGTGAGATCTTCGTCGGCCACGAGCGCGCCGAGGCGTTCGCGGACGTACGCGCGCGTGATCGGGATCGTCTGCGCGCCGATGTCAGGTGCGTTGTAGAGCAGGTCGTCGAGCAGCCGTTCGAGCACGGTATGCAGCCTGCGGGCGCCGATGTCGTTGGTCCGACGGTTGACGTCGGCCGCAATCTGCGCGAGCTCGTGGATCGCCTCGGGCGTCCACTCGATCGTGACGCTCTCGGTCGCGAGCAGCGCCGCGTACTGTCGGGTCAGGGCGTTCTGTGGCTCAGTCAGGATGCGAACGAAGTCCTCGGCGACGAGCGGGGTGAGCTCGACCCGGATCGGAAACCGGCCCTGCATCTCGGGGATGAGGTCACTCGGCTTGCTCATGTGGAACGCGCCGG
>Ga0316601_100001799_pt1 | contig 10727 bp, 12 predicted proteins | sample OWC_soil_day5_no_FD_207663 | JGI IMG/M metagenome (GOLD analysis project Ga0316601, IMG submission 207663) | Wetland soil microbial communities from Old Woman Creek delta, Ohio, United States - OWC_soil_day5_noCT | ecosystem: Environmental > Terrestrial > Soil > Wetlands | place: USA: Ohio...
GACGGTCGAGATCTTCCATGCGCAGCAGCCAGCGCCCGCCCACCGCGCGGGCGTCGAGCCAGCTCGCCACGGCGGCGACGAGCGAGCCGAAATGCAGAGGACCGGTGGGGGACGGCGCAAAGCGCCCGACATAGGGTGCGGAGTTCACCCGGCAATTATGCCGCGCGCGGTGTCCGTTTGATGACGCTGCGCTTAGAGATCGATGCCGGGCTGCGCCTTGACCCCGGCGCGGTACGCATGTTTTTCGTCGGCGATGACCGACACCGTGTCGGCCAACTCGATCAGGGCGTCGGACGCGGCGCGTCCGGTGACGATCACGTGCTGCATCGGCGGGCGGTGCGCCAGCGCATCGAGCACCGTGTCGCTGTCGAGGTAGCCGTAGCTCAGCAGATAGGTCAGCTCATCCAGCACCACCAGTTGATATGACGGGTCAGCGAGCATGCGCGCGGCAATCGCCCAGCCGCGTTGCGCGGTGGCGATGTCCTGCTCGCGGTTCTGCGTGTCCCAGGTGAAGCCGTCGCCGGTGACGTGCCATTCGACGCCGGGCTGCCTGCCGAGAAAAGCTTCCTCGCCGGTATCGGTGCGGCTCTTGATGAACTGCACCACGCCGACCTTCATGCCGTGGCCGAGCGCGCGCGCCACCGTGCCGAAGGCCGAGGTGCTCTTGCCCTTGCCGTTGCCGGTGATGACGATGAGCAGCCCGCGTTCGTCGGTGGCGGCGGCAATCGCGGCATCGATCAGCGCTTTCTTGCGCGCCATGCGGGCGGCGTGGCGGGCGTTGACCTGTGGGTCAGTCATGCATTTTTATCCTGTTCAGTCCAATTGCGGTCATGCCGCACCGGCGCAGCTCGTCTGACCCGGGGCCAATCATTCACACCTACATTATCGTCCCCGGTACAGCCTATTTGAACGTGTATTCCACGCTGACCCAGCCGTTGCGCCCCGGCAGGGGGTAGGCGTTAAAGCGGTCGGGCATGAACGGGTTGGTGCTGTGCACGGCGTAGCTGTAATAGTCCTCGTCGAACAGGTTGTTGAGTGCGGCGGCCAGTTGCCAGTTGCCCATCTGCCGCATCAGCTTGAGATCAACCAGGGTGTAGGCCGGAATCTTCTGGCCAAAGCTGTTGAGCTCGTCGTTTTCCATGCGCTGGCTGCCGACGTAACTGGCGTCGGCGGAAAGCCGGGTCTGCCCGTCGATATGCCACACGGCACCGAGCGACAACTTGTTGCGCGGGACCAAGGGGACGTCCTTGCCGTCGAGCGCGACACCATCGAGTGTTCCCTCGGTGAATTCCGCGAAGGCGAGCGTATAGACGGCACGCAAATCCACCGAACTCAGGCGGCCATGTGCTTCGAGTTCCAGACCATAGCGCTCAAGCGGTGGTAGGTTGGTGTTATCAAAACTGTAGGGATCCAGATGGATTTCGTCTTTCACCCGCATGTAGTACGCGGCAGTGCGCAACCGGCTGGCGCCGCTTCCCCATTCCCATCCGGCCTGGGCATCCTGTGAGATTTGTGGCTTCAGGAATTCAAAAGATCCCTCATAGATTTCATCTACGGTGGCGAAGCGGAAGCTACGCGCTAACCGGGCAAACAGCGCATGTTGCGGGTTCAGTCGATGATTGAGTCCCAATTCCCAGGCATATTGCGTTTCGTCCTGATTGCCGGGTGATGCGCCACTGCCCCAGGCGCCGGGTGCCGCGGAATCAAACTGATCCTGCGCGCTGATATCAAACCACTCGTAGCGACCGCCCAAGGTCAGGCGCGTGGTCGGGCTCAACTGCATTTCATCCCGGGCATACAAGCCAGCCGAGTTTTGATCGGCCGTCACGCGGTTGATCGGGGTGCCGATATTCGCCGGATCATTCGATGTCAGCAGCCGGTAGTCCCACCACTGCAAATCGGCGCCGAGAATCAGGCTGTGCGCGATGCTGCCCGATTCGAAAGGCAGCAGGACTCGTGGCGAGAAGCTCCACATATCGAGATCGGCGTCGCGGTAGTCAGGATAGTCGCCGTATTCAGTATGATTTTGAAAATAGGACTGCTGCAGTTTGTTGCGGTAGTCCAGATCAAGCATGGCCTCGTTGCGCCCAAACTCGAAGCGGCCATTCAGCCCTGCCTGATAGCCCTCGCGTTTCGCCCAGTCGAGCGGTGTACTGGTGCCTTCGGGATCAGTCGTAAGCTCATTCCCGTGCACGGGGTCGCTGGGATCGCTCAGCCGGGCGCCGGGCAGACGCAAATCCTGAGTGGAACCGCCGAATTTAAAGACCAGGTCACCCTGGCCATGTTGCCAGCGCACATCGCCATTCAGACTGCGTTGCGTGCTCTCGTTGTTGTCGCGCCAACCGTCTGAACGGTAATGATCAGCGGCGATCCGGATGCCGGCTGTTTCGCCGGACAGGTTGCCGCTCAACTGGTAATCCTGGGTGTTGAAGCTGCCCCATTGCACCTTGCCCGTAGCCTGGTTTGGCAGCCCGAGCGGGGAACGGGTGATGATGTTGATGACCCCGCCCACGGCACCCGTTCCGTAAAGCACGCTGGAACCCCCACGCACGATTTCGATGCGCTCGATGACTGAAAGCGGAATCGCCGACCAATCGACGCTGGAGAGGTCGATATCGTTCAGGCGGCGGCCATCCAGCAGTATCAACGTGTTCTGTCCGGCGGCAGCACCGAAACCGCGCAGGTCGACCGTGCTGACGGCGGCATTGTTGCCGTACAGGTCGCGCATTCCGATACCGGCTTGTTCCGCCAGTATTTCGGGCAGCGTGGTCTGCGGGCTGTTCGCAATGTCTTGCCGGGTGATCACCGTGGTGTTGGCAGCCTGGTCGGACGGTGCCTGCGGATACCGCGTCGGCGTCACTACGATGGTTTCGCCGATATATTCCGGCAGGGTTTCCGCGGCAGCGGATGAAGCAAAGACGACGCCCAGGGCGAACGCGAGAGGGGTTTGACGCATGATGTAGTCCGGTTGGGCGCCCGGTTCCCCGCAGGCGCGTTGCACGATCCGCCGCACGAGTTTCGCCGTGCGGGGCTCAGGCCGGTATCCGGGCTCGCGCATGAGGCGTTTCGCCTTCCCGCTGTTAAAGCAGTGGCTGAGTTGAAACACCGTAATAGCGCTTACCGTTGCGGGGGCAGCACAGGCGTGGCGGCAAAAAGCCGCGCACCTGTTTCCCGTTTAACCTCAGCGGCGGAAAGCCGCGTCGGCACCTGAAGGCGCGCATTATAAGGTCTGATTGACCGTCCGCACATCGCCCCCTATAGTCCCGCCATGCATGCCGAACTCGATTCCCTTGAAGACAAAATCCGCCAGGTGGCCGAGCTTTGCCACACGCTGCGGCGGGAAAACATCGCGCTACGTCAACAGTTGCTCACGACGCAGCAGGACAACAAGCAGCTGACGACCCGGCTGGAGGCCGCCAGAACGCGTCTGCAGACCCTGCTCGACACCCTGCCGGAGGACGTGTGATGGCCAGCCCCCGCTCCATCGAAATCAATATTCTGGGCCGCCCCTACAAGGTGGCGTGCTCGCGCGAGGAGGAATCGGCGCTGATTGCCGCCGCCGATTATCTCGACGAAAAAATGCGCGAAATCCGCGAAAGCAGCAAGGTGATCGGCGCCGAGCGCATCGCCATCATGGCGGGGCTCAACCTGGCGCACGAATTGCTGACCCAGGACGGCGGCGGCCAGATCGAGGCAGCACGCGCCCGGCTGACGCATTGCAACGTCCTGCTGGATTCAGTACTGGAAGATCAGGACAAACTCTTCTAAACTTGTCCTCGTTCCCTGCGGTGTTCGAGGCTGGTTGCAATTTCTCTGAACCAATGCATACGTGCAAGGCTACGATCTATTCCGATGCGGGTGTGCGCGTGACACGTTTCATGTGCCCAAAGCGTCTTTGAGCGCGGCCGTCTTGGACCCAGGTTCAAGAGTCTGCAGCCAGCACGGCACAGGCGGGGAACACTTCTTTTCATGAACAAATACACCCTCAGACGACAGCTCAAGGCTGCGCGCAACGCGTTCAAGCCGGCCGAGCGCCGCAAGGCTGCGCGCGCCTCCCTGCGGCTGGCGCTGCGCCACGGTCTGTTGCTGCGTTCGCAGCGCATCGGCTTTTATCTGCCGCAAGGCGGCGAATTCGACGCCCACCCCCTGCTCAACCAGGCCTTGTGGATGCACCGCGAATGCTATCTGCCGCTGTTGCCGCGCCGCGGGCGGGTGATGCGGTTCGGGCGGGTGGGCCGCAACACGCGCATGGAAAAAAATCGCTACGGCATCCCCGAACCCATTGATGCAAACCCGCTGCGCGCACGCCAGCTGGACCTGCTGCTGATGCCGCTGGTGGGATTCGACCTCGAGGGCAACCGGCTGGGGATGGGCGGCGGTTTTTACGACGCGACGCTGGCCTTCATGCGGCACCGGCGCCTGTGGCGCAAGCCGCGCCTGGTGGGGATTGCCTACGAATGCCAGCGGGTGGATGCGCTACCGCACGAGCCCTGGGACATGCCGCTCGACGCGGTGCTGACCGAGCGCCAGCTGTACCGCTTCAACTCAAACCATCCCTAGCGTCTATTCGCCCAGATAGGCGTGCCGTACGGCGGGATTGGCTGCGAGTTCGGCCGCGTTTCCACTCAGCGTGATGGCCCCGGTTTCCAGTACATAACCACGGGCGCAGGTTTTCAGCGCCAGATGGGCATTCTGTTCGATCAACAGCACCGCCACGCCGCCTGCCGCGATCTGGCGAATGATGTCGAACACCGCCTGCACCATCAGGGGCGCCAGTCCCATGCTCGGCTCGTCCAGCAACAGCAGGCGCGGGCGCGCCATCATCGCGCGTCCCAGCGCCAGCATCTGCTGCTCGCCGCCGGACAACAGCCCGGCGAATTGGGTGCGGCGTTCGGTCAGGCGCGGCAGCAGCGCGTACACTTGGTCGAGGTCGCGGGCGATCGCCGCGCGGTCGCTGCGGGTGTAGGCACCCATCATGAGGTTTTCGACCACCGACATGCGCGGGAATACGCCGCGGCCTTCGGGCACCAGCGCGAGTCCGCGCCGCGCGACCTGGTGCGCAGGCAGCCGGGTGAGCGGCTGGCCGTCGAAATGCACGCTGCCGGAATGCGGCGCGATGAGGCCGCTGATGGCCTTGAGGGTGGTGGTCTTGCCGGCGCCGTTGGCGCCGATGAGGCAGACCATTTCCCCCGGCGCCACCTCCAGGCTGAGATCGCGCACCGCCTGGATCCCGCCGTACGCCACCGACAACTGGCTGACCGCCAGCAGCGGTGTCAATTCTGCATCGGGCTTGCTCGATAGCGGATTGCCACCCTTTGCTGCGCTCATAGCGCCTCGTCCCCCAGGTAGGCGGCGATGACTTTGGGATCGCAGCTGACCACGTCGGGTGTGCCCTCGGCGATTTTCACGCCGTAGTCGAGCACCGCCAGCCGGGTGCACAGTCCCATCACCAGTTTCACGTCGTGTTCGATCAAGAGCAGCGTCAGCCCGTCGGCCTGCAGCTGCAGCAGCAGTTCGCGCAGCGCCGCACGTTCGCCCTTGTTCATTCCGGCGGCAGGTTCGTCGAGCGCCAGCAGGCTGGGTTCGGTCGCCAGGGCGCGGGCAATTTCGAGGCGCCGCTGGTCGCCGTAGGGCAGGTTTTTGGCGAGACGGTCGGCGTGCTGTGCAATGCCCACGCGGCGCAGCAGGGCATGCGCGCGCTCGCACGAATCGGCCTCTTCGCGGCGTGTGCCGGGCAGGCGCAGCACCGCTCCGATGACCCCGCTGGTGGTGCGCGCATGGCGCCCGACCAGCACGTTTTCGAGCGCGGTCATCTCGGCAAACAGACGGATGTTCTGGAAGGTGCGCGCCAGCCCGGCGTGCAGCACCTGATGCGGCGGCCGCCCGTCGAGGCGGGCGTCGTTGAGACGGATCTCACCGCGGTCGATCGAGTACAAGCCGGTGAGCGCGTTGAACAGCGTGGTCTTGCCCGCGCCGTTGGGCCCGATGAGGCCAAAAATTTCGCCCGCGTGAACCTGCAGCGAAATGTCGGACAGCGCCTGCAGGCCGCCAAACGCCTTGCTCACGGCGGAAACGGTCAGCAGCGGTGTCAACTCTGCATCGAGCTTGCCCGATAGGGGATTGCCTACCTTTGGTGCACTCATCCCTTGGCGTCAGCAAATTCCTGGCGGCGGCGCGCCGAGGGGATCAGCCCGGCGGGGCGATACAGCATCACCACCACCAACGCCACGCCGAACAGCAGCATGCGCAAATCTGCCGGGTCGACGTAGATCTGGCCGAGCAGGTTGCGCTGCAAGTCGCCGGTGTAGCGCAGCGCCTCGGGCAGCAAGGTCAGCAGCAGCGCGCCGAAAATCACCCCCGGAATATGCCCCATGCCGCCGAGCACGATCATGCACAGGATCATGATCGACTCCATGAGATTGAACGATTCGGGGCTGATGAAGCCCTGAAAGCTGGCGAACAGACCGCCCGCCAAGCCGCCGAAGGTGGCGCCCATGGCGAATGCCAGCAGTTTGAGATTGCGCGTGTTGATGCCGGTCGCGGCGGCGGCAATTTCGTCCTCGCGGATGGCCACCCAGGCGCGCCCGATGCGCGAATTTTCCAGCCGCATCGAAATGAAAATCACCGCCAGCGTCAGCAGCAGAAACAGGTAGTAGGTGAGATGGATGCCGGTGAAGGTGAAACCGAACAGGGTATGCGGCTGGCTCAGGCTGAAGCTGCCCAGGCGCACCGGGTCGATCAGGTTGATGCCCTGCGGGCCGTTGGTGATGTTGACCGGCGCATTCAGGTTGTTCATGAAAATGCGGACGATTTCGCCGAAGCCGAGCGTGACGATGGCGAGGTAATCGCCCCGCAGCCGCAAGGTGGGCGTCCCCAGCAACACGCCGAACAGCCCGGCCAGCGCTGCGCCCAGCGGCAGGATCGCCCAGAACGGCAGGTGCAGGCCGAAATGCGGGCTGGCAAGCCAGGCGTAGACATACGCCCCCAGGGCATAAAACGCGACGTAACCCAGATCGAGCAGGCCGGCGTAGCCGACGACGATGTTCAGCCCCAGCGCCAGCATCACGTACAGCAGCGCCAGATCGAGCAGCCGCACCCACGAGCGCCCCAGCCCCGCGTCCACCAGAAACGGCAGCAACGCCAGCCCCAGCGCCAGCAGGGCAAAGACGAGCCAGCGCGGCTGGGTCTTGTTCAAACTAGGCACGCTCGACAACGCGCGCTCCCAGGAGGCCCGACGGGCGGAACACCAGCACCGCGATCAGCACGAAAAACGCGAACACGTCCTGGTAATGGCTGCCGAGGAAACCGCCGGTCAGGTCGCCGATATAGCCCGCGCCGAACGACTCGATCAGCCCCAGCAGCAGGCCGCCCAGCATCGCCCCGCCCAGGTTGCCGATGCCGCCCAGCACCGCCGCCGAGAACGCCTTGAGGCCGAGCAGAAAGCCCATGTAATAGTGCGCCAGGCCGTAATACGCGCTGACCATGACCCCGGCCACCGCCGCCAGCGCCGAGCCGATCACGAAGGTGGACGCGATCACCCGGTTCACATCCACCCCCATCAGGCTCGCCACCTGCCGCGATTGCGCAGTGGCGCGCATGGCGCGGCCGAGCCGGGTTTTCTGCACCACCAGGATCAGCATCAGCATGATGCTCATGGTCAGCAGCAGGATGGCGATCTGCACATCGGTGATTGCCGCGCCGAGCACTTCATGCCGCCCCTTCGGCAGCACGTCGGGAAAGGGAATGTACTGCTTGCCCCAGACCAGCATGGCGATGTTCTGCAGGATGATCGACACGCCGATCGCCGTGATGAGCGGCGCCAGACGCGGCGCGTGGCGCAGCGGCCGATAGGCGACGCGCTCGATCAGCAGGCCCAGTGCCATGCACACCGGAATCGCCACCACCAGTCCCGCCCCCAGCACCAGCACGCCCGGCAGGCCGGGCGCCGCCATTGCCAGCGCACCGATCACGGCCAGCGCCACCATCGCCCCCATCATGGTGATTTCGCCATGGGCGAAATTGATGAGCTCGAGGATGCCGTACACCATGGTATAGCCCAGCGCCACCAGCGCGTAGACGCTGCCCAGCACCAGGCCGTTGATGAGTTGTTGGAGGAAAATATCCATCTTTGCGCGCGGCGCGCCAAGCCAGGTTGAATTCAGTTCAGCTTAGTTGCCGCTGTGCACGGTTTCGAGCGTCTGCCATTTGCCGTCTTTCACCTGATACAGGGTGACCGCGCCGCCGGTGATGTCGCCCTTGGCATCGAAACGGATGCGCCCGGTCGCCCCCTGGTAATCCGTCTTCGGCAGTTCGGCCAGATACTTGGCGGGGTCGCTGGAATCCGCGCGTTTCATGGCGTCGATCAGCACATGCATGGCGTCGTAGGCATAGGGGGAATAGTTCTGGATCTTGCCGTATTTGGCTTCGAACTTGGCCTTGAACGCGCTGCCGCCCGGCATCGCATCGAGCGGCAGACCGGGATTGGATGCCAGCGCGCCCTCGGCGTCGGCGCCGGCCAGTTCGATGAGCTTGGGCGTCTGCGCGCCGTCACCGCCGAGGAACTTCGCCTGCAGCCCGAGCTGTTTCATCTGCTTGATCATGGGCGCGGCCTGCGGATCCATGCCGCCGAAGAACACCAGGTCGGGGGCCTTGCCCTTGATGGAAGTGAGAATCGCCATGAAATCGGTCGAGCGGTCGGACGTGTATTCGCGCGCCACCACTTCGCCGCCGGCAGCCTTGGCCGCCTTCTCCACTTCATCGGCCAGGCCCTGCCCGTAGGCAGTGCGATCGTCGACGATAGCGATTTTCTTCGCCCCCAGTTTGGTCACCGCGTAAGTTCCCAGCACGCTGCCCTGCTGCGCGTCGTTGGTCATCACGCGATACGCCGTCTTGAAACCGGATGCCGTGTAGGCCACCGCGGTGGCCGAGGGTGAAATCTGCGGAATGCCGTTGTCGGAATAGATCTTGGAGGCCGGGATCGTGGCGCCCGAATTGAGATGGCCGATGACACCCGCCACCCCTTCGTCCACCAGCTTGGTTGCCACCGTGGTGGCGGTTTTGGGATCGGCCGCGTCGTCTTCGCTCTTCAATTCGAGCACGATTTTCTTGCCGCCCAGCGTCAGCCCGGCGGCGTTGATTTCATCCAGCGCCAGGCGCGCACCGTTCTCGTTGTCCTTGCCCAGATGCGCTTGCGGACCGGTGAGCGGAGAAACCTGGCCGATCAACACCACCTGGTTGTCGCCATTCTGCTGCGGCTTGTCGCCGCATCCCGCAACCAGCGCCGCTACTGCTACTGCCACCCAACGTAGAGTGTGAACCGTCATCTCGGCCTTCCCCGCAATCAAACTGAAACGCGGGATTTATACCACAAAGCCTGCCGCGCCCGGCTTTCCCGGAAGCCAGAAAGCACAAGGCCGACGTAAACGTCGGCCTTGTGTGTTTGGTGCAGTGGCGGAATTATTTCAGGCTCAGCACCCATTCAACGATCTTCTCCGCATCTTCCGGTTTGACACCCGGATTCGGCGGCATCGGAATCTGGCCCCACACGCCCTTGCCGCCGGCTTTCACCTTGGCAACCAGCTTGTCTTTCGCGGTTTTGTCACCGGCGTACTTCTTGGCCACTTCCTTGAAAGCCGGGCCAACGATCTTCTTGTCGACGCCGTGGCAGGACAAGCAGGCGTTCTTCTGAGCCAGAGCCATGGACTGAGCCGAGTCGTTGGCAGAAGCCGCGCCGGACAGCAGCAACAATGCAGCAGACGCAGCAGTCATCATCAATTTCATCATCTTTACAGTCTCCGTGGAGGTCGGGTTGGGCATGCACACATCATTACGTGTGCCATATTAAGGGAAAACCTCTACGGTGCAAGGCATGGGCTTGGTTATTTGCTACCAAGCCCCCTAAGACATTGTGTTATTCGCGCTCGATCAACTCGCGGTAGGCATGCCAGCTGGCGTGTCCCAGCCAGGGGAAGATCACGGCCATGGCGATGAAGTTGGTGGCCATGCCGACCGCAATCAAAGCCGCAATCAGCACCCCCCACAGCAGCATCACCGGAAAATTGAGCTTCGTCGCCATGAAGCTGGTCACCAGCGCGGTGGCGAAATCGACCTTGCGGTGCAGCAACATGGGCAGCGACACCACCGAGAGGCTGAACATCATCAGCGCCAGCACGCCGCCGAACGCCAGGTAGGCCAGAACGAAGTCGGTGTGCTGCTGCACCGCATTGACGCTCAGCAGGTCGGACAGGCTGGCAATGCCCGATCCGCCGAGAAACAGCGCGACCAGGATGGCCGAAATGCGCTCCCAGGAAATCAGTACGAACACCAGCATCACCAAAAACAATCCCAGCGAGCCTGGGTTGGCGCGCCACGACAGCAGGGGGACAAAAAGACGGGGCAGCTTGTGATGGTGCTCCAGCCGGTGGCTCAGGCAATAGAACACGGTGGCCAGCACCGGCGCGACGAACAGGAAGCCGGAGGTCAGCGCCATCGCCAGATGCGGCCTGTCCGCTGCGGCCTGCACCAGGCCGTAACCCAGAAGGGCAAACACGACGCCGTAGAACAGGCTCAGCGGCCACGCCTTGACCAGGTCATTGGCGCCGTCGCGCAGCCAGTGAAAGGGTTGATCGAAGCTCACCCGGCGAATGCCCGGCAGATTCATGCGCGCGGCCTGCGGATGGAAGACGGCAGGTTGAGTATGTGTGCTCATGATTGCTCCTGATAACAAA
>Ga0316601_100001806_pt1 | contig 10717 bp, 11 predicted proteins | sample OWC_soil_day5_no_FD_207663 | JGI IMG/M metagenome (GOLD analysis project Ga0316601, IMG submission 207663) | Wetland soil microbial communities from Old Woman Creek delta, Ohio, United States - OWC_soil_day5_noCT | ecosystem: Environmental > Terrestrial > Soil > Wetlands | place: USA: Ohio...
TAACAGACGCAGCTCGTCAGATTGCAGACGGGAACCTAATAGAACGGGTAACAGAAAAATCCACCACCACAGAAATCGTTGAATTGACCGATACGGTAAACAGTTTGGCGGATTCTTTGGAAAAACAGGAAATCCTGCGCAAGCGTCTCACCGCAGATGTCGCCCACGAGCTTAGAACCCCATTGGCCACATTGCAAAGTCATATTGAAGCCATGCAGGACGGCGTCTGGGAAATGGATATTCAAAGGTTGAACCTGTGTCACGAAGAAACAGTGCGGCTTGCCAAAATTGTCCAAAGCCTGGAAGAGCTGACAAGGTACGACCAGGAAAACATCCAGCTGAACAAAAGGCCGATGAATCTAAATGGCTTGATAGAAAAGGTTGCGAAAACATTTGAAGCCGAATTCCTCCGAAAAGGCGTCGACATATCTTTAGATTTGCCGGCAAAGCTGTCAACCCTTGCGGTGGATGAAGACAAAATGACCCAGGCACTTATCAACCTGGTTTCCAACAGCCTGAAGTTCACCCCTGAAGGAGGCAATGTCACCATGACCCTCCGTGATGAGGGAAAGGACTATTGCATTACAGTTGCAGATACTGGAGTGGGCATTTCGAAAGAGGATATGCCATACATCTTTGAACGCTTTTTTAGAGCGGATCAGTCCAGAAACAAAAAAACCGGCGGATCCGGCATCGGACTGGCCATCGTCAAGTCCATCGTGGAAGCGCATAGCGGCAGGGTGGAGGTCCAAAGCCAAAGAGACATTGGAAGTGTCTTCAAACTGTATCTGCCAAAGGCATAAAATTCAAAAAGGCGAACCTGCAGGTTCGCCTTTTTTATTTCATATATTTATTTTGGGGTTGTTTCATTCACTTATCCGGATTACAGAACAAGTGAAGGTGGGGCATACATGCGTGCTGCCATTTCGCCATTGAGTGCATAAAGACCCTTGGCGTCGGAACCGTAAAGTTCATATTTCTTGATATTGTCTTCTGCGTTCTTTTCTTCTTCGCCTTGTTCTTTCACAAACCAATCTAGGAACTGCATGGTACGGTAGTCTTTTTGCTCGCTTGCAACACCGTAAATGTTATGAATGGAGGCGGTGACCAATTTTTCGTGAGCGAGAGCGCCTTTCAGGGGATCCATATGGTTCTTTAAGGGAACATCCGGCTTGGCCAGCGCTTCCAAGGTAACCTTATCTGCATTGTTGTGGAGATATTGATTCATCAACATGGCGTGATCCTGTTCTTCTTTGGCTTGTACCGTAAACCAATTGGCAAACCCGTCAAGGCCTGCGTCGGTAAAGTAGTTGGCAAAATCCAAATAAAGATACGCTGAGTAAAACTCTTTGTTGATTTGTTCATTCAATAATTTTGAAATAGCTTTATCTAACATATTCTTGTTCCTCCGTTTCTTAAAGAATTCAATACAATTCGCTTTTGCTTGAAATGCTTATACTTAATTCTACCTCAAAAAAGACCTGTGAAACAAGTTTATTTTGCCAAGAAGTGACATCACAAAAAAAATACTTGACAACTATATCGTTAGCCGATATAATTCAATGTGTCGGAAGCCGATATATCGAGATGCGTAATAATAAGCATCCGGCAAAGGTCGACGAAAGTTCAAATATCAATTTAAGGAGATAATCATGGGAGAGCAAAACCAGCAGACAGCATTAACGGAGGCGGTATATTATATCCTTCTTTCTCTCAATACCCCGCTGCACGGATACGGGATTATGCAACAGGTCCGGGAAATGAGCGGGGAAAGAGTATCACTTGGCGCAGGGACTTTGTACGGCGCCATCAATACCCTGGTAGAAAAGGGCTGGATTATTCCTCTCACAGGTCCGGCAGATGCCAGGAAAAAAGAATATCAGATCACAGACAAGGGCAAGCAAGTGGTTCATAACGAATTAATTCGATTACAGGAATTGGTGGAGAGTGGCAAACGCGTGTTAAGCATAGAGAATAGATCCAGCAGAGAATAAAAATTTGAGACAGAAAGGGAAGACCGATGAAACATATTGTAAGAAGAGCATTTTTGGATTATGAAAAAGAAGAAAAATGGCTGAATGAGATGGCAGCAAAAGGGCTGGCCATGACGGATTACTCCTGGTGCAGATATGTATTTGAAGATACAACACCGGGCGAATACACCTATCGATTGGAACTCCTCGAAAACGTAGCGGTGCATCCTGAAAGCCGGAAATATATTGGGTTCCTGGAAGAAACCGGAGTGGAGCAGGTAGCGGCCTATATGAGATGGGTGTACTTTCGTAAAAAAACCAAAGACGGTCCGTTTAATCTATACTCAGACATTGATTCCAAACTGGGGCATTATCAAAGAGTGTACCAACTCTGGCTGGTGCTTACCATTGCGGAGCTTTTGATCGGGTTTTCCAACACAATGCTGGGGATCAACCAAAATTTGAGCGGAGAAACGAGTTTCAACGTATGGATGGGGGTGCCGCTTTTGGCACTGGGACTGGTTTTGTTGTTTGGTCTGGTGCTTCCACTGCAACGCAAAATCAAGCGTCTAAAGGCTGAAAAAGAGATTATGGAATAATTGGAATGAACAAGCGACACCTGAAATGGTGTCGTTTTAGATTTGCCAAAAATGTGCTTGACTACAAAATAACGCAGTACTATACTTAACCTGTTAGGTATAGTAAACAATTATTTATTATATTCAATTGAAAAGGTGGTGAAACAATGATTGTTTTATTGAGTAGGTTACAGTTTGCATTTACTGTATCCTTCCACTTCCTCTTTGTACCGCTAACCATCGGACTCATACTATTAACCGCAATTTTTCAAACGTTAGCTGTGGTAAAGAAGGATCAGATGTACAGGCGAATAGCTGATTTCTGGGGAGAACTCTTCGTCATCAACTTCGCGGTGGGCATCGTCACAGGCCTTATTATGCCAATTCAATTTGGTACTAACTGGTCTGCATATTCAATTTTTATGGGAGATGTGTTTGGCTCCCCGCTGGCACTGGAAGCGCTTCTAGCATTTTTTCTAGAATCGACCTTTGCCGGAATTTGGATTTTCAAACGCCACAAACTTTCGGACAAATTCCGAATGGTAGTGGTCTGGCTGATTACTTTAGGCACAACCATTTCTGCCATTTGGATCATTACAGCCAATGGATTCATGCAACACCCGGTCGGCTATGAGATGGCTGCGGATGGTTCTAAAGTGCTTCTTACCAATTTTGCTGAAGTGGTTGCGAATCCTTATTCGCTGTTTATGCTGGCACATACTTTGCTGTCAGCCTTCCTGTTGGGTGCTTTCTTTGTGGTTTGCGTCAGTGCGTTCCACTTTATGAAAGACTTGAAGGCCCCCAATGCGGAAAGAACCGCTTTCTTTAAGAAATCAATGACTGTTGCCGTCATTGTCGGATTGATGGCAAGCATTCTGATTCCAATTGAAGGAAATGCCTATGCCAAGTATCTTGGGCAGAATGACGTTCAGCCCCTTAAGGGAGCGATTCTTCGGGACCAGGTGGATGCCAACGGCCAGATGACTTCGGGCGAAGTCAAGGAAACTTCAAAAGAGGCGGACATCGATGCCAAATCGGAGGCCACCCTCAAAGCCGCTGCCGATAATCTGAGCAATCTTGACAGAAAACCGCCGGTGAAGTTTGTATATTACTCTTTCCTGATCATGCAGGTGTTGGGATACTTCTTCCTTGGATTTTTCCTGTTCCTTCTGCTGTTGCCAAAACTACTGCAAAAAAACCGGCTGGTTCAGAAGATTGCAATCTATGCAATTCCATTGCCATACATCGCCATCACCCTTGGGTGGATCGTAGCGGAAGTAGGCAGACAGCCGTGGCTGGTTTATAACCTAATGACTGTGGAAGACGGAGTTTCAACGGTAGCAGAAAGCGCTGTTTGGTTCTCCCTGTTCACCCTCATAGTGTTTTACATTATATTGTTCGCCATGGATCTTTATCTTCTAATGAAGAAGGCAAGAAAAGGTCCTGCGCTGGAAGATAAGGGAGGTGTTGTCAATGAGTCATGATGTACTGGCAATCATATGGTTTGCAATTTTATTGACAGCCTGGAGCGTATATCTGGCGTTTGAATCCTTCGTGGTGGGAAGCGGCATGCTCCAGCCCTTCATCACCAAGGATAAAGATGCCCAACAGGCAATTTCAAGGCCTGCAGGCCTACATTGGGACGGCATAGAAGTATGGCTGATTACGGCGATCGGTGGCACGTTTGCCGCATTTCCCGCGGTGTTCGCAAAAACCCTGGAAAGTCTTTATGTGGCGTTTTTCCTACTACTGATTCTGTTGATGATTCGCGGCGTCACCATTGAGCTGGCATACAGGGACGAAAATCCACTTTGGCGCAAAATCATGACAAGGGCATGGAATATTTCCAGCTTATTGATTCCACTGGTGTTTGGTGTTTATTTCTCCAATCTCTTTGGTGGATTGAAGCTTGGCGCTAACGGAAATGAAGGGAAATTCTTTGAAATTTTCAATTTGAATTCCATTGTTATGGGTGTGTTGTTCGTGGCCGTTTGTGCCATTACCGGTTCCGCGTGGATTGTGCTGACAGGGGGCAAGAACAAAGATGCATTCAAAGAAAAAGCATACGGAATTGCCTTCAAGGCGTCCATTGTAGTTGCTTTGGCAGTGCTCTATGAAATGATGGCATTCAATACAGGAGAAGGCATCTTCGGGAGAAGCCAATTATTTAACGATGCCCCGATTCTTTGGGCGGTTCCGGTGTTGCTGGTGCTTGTCACTCTGGCCAATATCCTTTTTACACGAAAAAAATCCGCTTGGCTTAGCCTGATATTCGGCATGCTGACCCTGCCGCTTTTGGTCATTATCGGTTATCTTGCCAATTATCCGTATATGTTGCCGTCCAGTATAGATGCCAAATTCGGCATCAACCTGTTTGATGCGGCCAGCAGCCAATATACCTTGACGGTTATGTTCTATGCTGCTTTAATATTTGTACCAATCGTATTGGTTTATCAAGGATGGAAATTCTGGTATTTCGCCAAAAGATAGGTAGAACCATCTATAACCCAGCGTAAGTAAAGCAAATCGCCTTGATTCATGTGTTTGAACCAAGGCGATTTGCTTTATTTTCCTTTTTCTTTGGAACGCTTGTCGTTGATCTGGGTCATGTGGTTCTCGTCGATCAATGTCACGTTGTTTTCTTTGGCCCAGTCCACACAGCCTTTCAGAGCGGTCTTTAGAAATACCCGGGGTACCCGGACCAGCATTTTGCATGCATCTTCAGTGAATTGCACTGACGGATCAGTGCGATTGGCGGCATAAACAACACTTTGTAGATCCGCTTCCTTACCAGCGGGAATGGGAACGCTAATGGGACGCCTAAACCTTGTGAACCAAAACTTGGTCGAGTCTCTGTATCCGTAATCCACCGGAACCCGGGGAAAGTCGGAGGCTTTCACCCCGTTGATGATTGCCGAGTGGTATTTTTCTTTCATGAGTATTTTGTCTATCCTGAGGATGAAATGACATCCGAATTTGCTGGTGATGCCGTTAAAGTCTCGATAAGGGGGATCAACACCTTCCAATTGGCCGACGCGGGCCATATCTTCAAAGGCGTTTTCCAGTTGGCTGTCCCAGGTGCATTCAAATACCTGGTAAGCGTCCTTCAGAATCAGCGGACGCTCTCCGTCGCACTGGCCTTTTTCCATTGGGAATTTGCAGTTGGCCATTTTTTCAGCGCTGGTTTCTCCCGGAAAACCCAGGCGCACCGCTTCTTTGAATGCTGGTTTGCTGTCTTCTATGAAGTTTAATGCGCATTTGCCCCGTTGCAGTAGGTGTTGTGCCGTGTTGGACGAGTTACGGCATTCCAATAGCATGGCGTAGTAATCCTTGCCGGCGATGTAATAGGGGAAACACAGGGAATACGAGCCTAGGGAGGTGCTGCCATCGTCGGCGATGGTGCTGACCATCAGGGTTGGCATGGGAAAAAACGCAGATGTCTGGTAGAAGTTGTCGACTATTCTCAATTCCTTGTATGAACTCATATCTTACCTCCTTTGGTATTCCTAAAAAGTATATCATGGGGCACTTGTGGGCGCAATGTGACAGATTCAAGGTTTTGAGCTTTTTTGTACCCAGCATGGATAGAAAATGGTACACTCTAATGAGTGAGGTGACTTATGAGCAGAATCAGTGAATCAATTTTTGGCGCACTTGGCGCAATCCGGTTCAAGAACCGGGTGAATTTCATGAAACCAAAAAGATCCGAAAAACACAAAATACCAACCATGTCAACGAAGCAATATATGACGACAACTTTATTTGTCCGCAAACGACCGGTATGCACCATCGAACCTGTGGATACTGAAGCGAAGGTCCATATTGTCTATTTTCATGGCGGCGGCTATTCCATGGAGGCGACCGGACTTCATTTCCAACTGATGAAAAACCTGGTCAAGCAAACCGGTTGCGCGTTGACGTACATCGATTACCCGCTTGCCCCGGAGCATACAGTGACTGAGGCCATGGACATGAGTCTTTTGGCATATAAGAAATTAAAGGCGGGGTATCCGAAGCATCGTTTTATTCTGATGGGAGATTCAGCCGGCGGGGGATTGGCTCTGGCGCTGGCAATGCGGATTCGGGACGAGGAGATTGCCGGACCGGAGCAGATCATTGTTTTTTCTCCCTGGCTTGACATCGCCCTGACCAATAAAAGGATTCCTGATTATGAAAAGCGGGATGTGATTTTGGATGCGAAGGCGTTGCGGGAAATCGGGGAGAAATATCGGGGTGACGTGCCGGCGGACAATTATATGGTTTCACCAAAATTTGGCGATTTGTCCGGGTTGGGCGCAATTTCTGTTTTTTATGGAACGGAAGAAATATTTTTTCCTGACTGTGAGGAATTTTGTGATGAAACCCAAAACGGCGGCATTTCGGTGACCGGATATGAATACGACGGCATGCAGCATGATTGGGTCATCCTTCCCATTGAAGAGGCAAAACGGGCCGTTGGAGAAATTTGTGCATTGGTTGCTTTAAGAGACATGACCGTTTAGTATGCATTTTATGGTATACTAAAAATGGTACACTGGAAACAGTGAAAGGTGGTGTCAAAATGCCCAAACAGGCCAAACAAAAACTGAAGCTGTTGTATATCATGAGGATTCTTTTAGAAGAAACCGACGAGAACCATACCATCACGGTCAATGAGATCATTAAGAAACTGGAAGCCCAGGGAATTGCAGCGGAGCGCCGCAGCATTTATGACGACCTGGAGCTTTTGCGTGATTGTTATGGATTGGATATCGAAAAAAGGAAGACCAAGACCCATGATTACTATGTGGCTTCCCGGGAGTTTGAACTGCCGGAAATCAAATTATTGGTGGATACCGTGGAGGCATCCCGGTTTATCACCCACAAAAAAAGCATGGAGCTGATCAAAAAACTCACAGCCCTGACCAGCCATCACAACGAATCGCTGCTTCGGCGACAGGTTCACGTTTATGACCGGGTCAAAAACAACAGTGAGCTGATTTATTATAGTGTGGATGCCATCCACGAGGCGATTTCCACAAACCGCAAAATTACCTTCCAGTATTTCGACCGGAATCTGCACAAAGAGAAGGTTCTTCGTAAGGAAGGCAAGTTCTACGTGAAATCCCCGATTGCCTTGACCTTTGACAGTGACAATTACTATTTGGTGGTCTACGAAAGCGAATGGAAGCAATATGCCTACTACCGTGTGGATCGGATGCAGGCTGTCTCTGTTTTGCCGGAGGAACGGGAATTGCCGGAAGCGGCTTTTGATTTGATGAAAGAGCTTCGCCCTGTTTTTCGCATGTATGGGGGCAAACGTGCAGATATGTGCGTTGAATTTCGCAATGAACTTGCTGGTCCTTTGATGGATAAGTTTGGGCAGGAAATCATTATGGTGCCCAAGGGTGATGATTGGTTTGTGGTTCATTTCCGTGCAGCCATCAGCCCACCATTTTTATCCTGGCTCATCGGCTTTGGCAACAAAGCCAAAGTCATTTCGCCGCCATGGGTCATCGATGAGATGGAAGCCTTGATGGCAGAGGTGACCTCCCAGTATGAATAGTTGGCGAAATGCTTGAATATAGGCGAAAAAGTGGTAATATGTTCTTATTGTGCTAGTTAGCGGCATATTGGAAGGAGAATCATTATGCTTGGAGCGATTGTCGGAGACATCGTTGGATCTCGGTTTGAGTTTGACAATATCAAAACCAAAGACTTTGATTTTTTTAGAGAAGAGTGTTTTGTCACAGATGACAGCATTATGACACTTGCGGTCGGCAAAGCCATCATGGAATGCAACGGGAACTATGACGACCTGGGGCGCAAAGCAACCATATACATGCAGGAAATCGGGCGACCCTATTTGAATTGTGGCTATGGCGGCAATTTTTATCAATGGATGTACACGGACAACCCGCTGCCTTACAACAGTTACGGCAATGGTGCCGCGATGCGGGTCAGCGGATGCGGCCTAGTGGCCAAATCCCTGGAAGAAGCCAAAGCACTGTCGGCAAAGGTCACCGAAATCAGCCACAACCATCCTGAAGGGATGAAAGGTGCGGAAGCCACAGCCGTGGCGATTTTTCTCGCCAAGGCAGGAAAGAGCCTTCCAGAGATACGGGAATATATTAACCAAAACTACTATCCAATGAATTTCACTTTGGACGAAATACGGGACGGATACCAGTTCAACGAGACTTGCCAGGACACAGTACCTCAGTCCATTATGGCGTTTCTGGAATCCGCGGGTTTTGAGGACGCGGTGCGCAATGCCATCTCTCTTGGGGGAGACAGCGATACCCTGGCAGCCATTGCCGGATCTATTGCCCATGCTTACTACGGCGTACCCGCTGAAATCGAAAAAGAAGCGCTGGGTCATCTGGACAATAGGTTGAAGGCAATCTATGACCAATGGGTTCAGTTCATGAAAGACCAGGAGAACTAAGATATATGGCAGAACGACCCACTATTGCACTGCTCTATGATTTTGATAAAACCCTTTGCACCAAAGACATGCAGGAATATAGTTTTATTCCCAAGGTCAACATGAGTGCGGAGGATTTTTGGCGTGAAGCCACAAATCTTGCAAGAACCGAAAAGATGGATGGGGTGCTGGCATATATGTATCTGATGTTGCGAAAAGCCGATTCCTCAGATCAGCCCATAAAACGCCAGGATTTTGTTGATTTGGGAAAAGACCTGGAGCTTTTCCCCGGTGTTAATGAGTGGTTTGGGCGAATCAACGAGTTCGGACAGCAAGCGGGTGTTCAGGTTGAACATTACATCATTTCATCCGGTCTCAAAGAAATCATCGAAGGCTCAAAAATTTATGGGGCTTTTCGGGAAGTGTTCGCCTGCGAATTCTATTACAACGTCAACGGTGTTGCTTGCTGGCCCAAGAATGCCGTAAACTATACGACAAAAACACAATTTTTGTTCCGCATCAATAAAGGGGTGCTGGACATTTCCAACGACAACGACCTGAATAAATTCACGCTGGAAGAAGATCGGCCGATTCCGTTTCGCAATATGATTTATATCGGCGACGGCCTGACCGATGTGCCATGCATGAAGCTGGTGAAGGTCAACGGAGGCCACTCCATCGCGGTGTATCAGGATGGCGGCAAAGAGAAAGTCAACGAGTTGCTAAAGGCCGAAAGAGTTGATTTCCTGACCCGTGCGGATTATTCAAAGGACTGCGAGCTGGATCTTATGGTGCAGGATATGATTGCCAAGATGGCCATCGCGGACAGACTTCACCAACAGAGCAAGAACCAAATGAGTGGGCTATAAAACAAGAAAAGGACTGACCGGTCTTAGGACCGGTCTTTTTTAGAAAGCAGGTACACCAAATGAGGCAAAAAACACGACGGATTATCGTCTACGTCTCCTTATTGCTATTTCCGCTGATTCTAAACTATATGTCCCCCTATGTTCCCCTGGACGGGGCATTTCAGGGAATCATCGCCGGCAGCGTTCTCCTCTTTGCCGCCCAGTTTGTATCTGGGATTTTCTTTGGACGAATCTGGTGTGGTTGGTTGTGTCCGGTTTCCGGACTCAGTGAGATGGGTGCCTCCATCAATAATAAAAATGTACCTGTGAAAGCGCTGAGAATCATAAGATACATCGTGTTTGTTATCTGGTTTGGCGTCTTGGTAACGGGTTTTGTGCTGGCAGGGGGCATAAAGGGAATCGATCCGTTTCATCTGACCGACAGAATCGTATCCGTAGATGAACCGATGAAATATTTCATTTATTATATCGTGTTGACGACTTTGTTTATTCTCACCATCACCATTGGGAAGCGGGGGGCGTGTCATTCGATTTGTTGGATGGCGCCGTTTATGGCTGCCGGGTACCAGGTGGGCAGGATATTGCATGTTCCTCAATTAAGGATTCAAGGAGACTATGAGTTATGCATCCGGTGCGGACAGTGCAACCGCAAGTGCCCAATGAGCATTGATGTCCGAGAGCAAGTCAAGAGTGGCGGGGTGACCGTATCCGATTGCATCCTATGTTGTGAGTGCGTGGATACATGCCCGAAGAAAGCTATCAAACCCGGATTTCGACGAATCGGATAAATGAATATTTGCTTGAAACAAGTTGGGTTATAAGATAGAATCTATCTGTGAGAAGCTAGAACGAAAGTTTGAAGTTGCCACTAATTCATTGGTGGCAACTTTT
>Ga0316601_100001808_pt1 | contig 10713 bp, 10 predicted proteins | sample OWC_soil_day5_no_FD_207663 | JGI IMG/M metagenome (GOLD analysis project Ga0316601, IMG submission 207663) | Wetland soil microbial communities from Old Woman Creek delta, Ohio, United States - OWC_soil_day5_noCT | ecosystem: Environmental > Terrestrial > Soil > Wetlands | place: USA: Ohio...
ACTAGTAAATAAAAGCATGTTATCTTTTTTGTCTGTTATGCAATATCCATACTGAATGCCATTACTAGAATAGTTTGTTTGTAATGTCAACTCTACTCCTGATTCATCTTTATATTTACCAGCAGTGGCATCATATGCAAAATAATGAGAGGTACCGTCCTCATCAATATACTTATATGGTGCCTCCGGAATATTTGTAGCCATAACTCTTTGACTTAAATTTAATCTCCAGCCTGGACCATAGTAAGCTGATGTGCTAGTAGTTAAATCCGAGTCTATTCTCGCTAATGCCCTATCATTACTATTAAAGATATGCTTTATACTAACTGGCATTTTATTACCATTCATACTTAAATCATCGTGAATAAATACTAAATTACCGTTATAATCATTTGTATAACCTGTGCCAGCCCTACCAGCGTTAGCACTATGATAACCCCAGTAACTTTCGAGACCTGTATTATTTATATAGAATATTTTTGCCCGTGGTCTAAAGTTGGCATCATAGTTATCAGATGATGCAAAAATGGTATTTCCCACACTTTCATTATGATTTTTTAACATTAAACCATAATTTTTACCTGTATTATACCATTCCTTTGCAATAGCAGTTATATCCCATACCGCATCTTGTCCATTCATAATTTGATAATCTTCTATTTTACTATTATAACTGGGATTAGAACTCCAACATAACCATTGATTGGTCCAGTCTCCCTCTACCTTATGAACATTAATTTGTGCACCATTGCTCGCTGATGGATCATATTCTAATTGAAGAAAAGAATTAGTTACCATATCACCAGAATCTAATTTAGGCAATGTAAATCTTATATAAGATCTAGTAACACCAAACTCTGAGCTATTTCCTACCATTAAATACGGCATGTCCCATTTGCTTTGTAAATTATTTGAACATATAAAGTTATCGTAAATATCATTTATTCCCAATGAAGTAGTTACAGGCGGATCAATAGTAATTGGATATGTTCTATCCTTACTTTCTAACCACTCTTTATCAGGTATTATCTCAAGCTCATATCCCTTATTAGTTTCATTTAGTGTTATTTTAATTTTATTGGTGCTTTGAAATTTTACATCATACATATAAGGAGCATTTACCTTATATATAACCTTGCTTTCATCCTTTTTATCATAAAAGGTAATCACATTATCCTTATCTAGTTTAGCGACTAAATTATTTACCCTTATATTAAATTTAAAAGCTGCATTTGATATTTTTTCATTAATTATTATATTTTCTTTAATCATATTTCCTATTGTCTCGTACTGTAAATCTACCTCTGGATATACATCTATAAACTCTACCTTTGAACCAATATTGGTCAAAGTCTTCTTCTTTTCATTTTCAATCTTTATTTTTCTAATTTCAGCCTTTTCCTCAGGAGATGCACCTACTAATTTTTTATCCTGTGAGATTTCATTATCTACAGCCCTTTCAATTGATGCATCTATTGACTTTATATCCACTGGAATTTGCCTTGCTTTAACATTATTAGCGTTAGGTAAATCCCATGAAATCTCATACTCCCCCTTTTTAACACTGACGAACTTAGATGATTTTGTATTTTTAGCTATCTTAACCTTAAAATCATTTTCTTTATTTGCAAGTACAGCTTTAATCCCCTCTTCTTCAGTACCACTTCCAAATGCAATTTCTGAATCTTGTTTTAGGTCGCTATTAATATCTTCATTACAGCAACCATCTACTAAGCCGTTATCAATATCCTTCCATTTACCATTTTCTAAGTAATGTACTGGCTGCGGATAAACTACTGCCTCAAAAGTCATGTCGTCCTTTAAAAAGTGTTTAATATTTCTTTCCCTTTTCTCCACGATTTCCTTAATTATTTTCCCTTCTTTTTTCTTTTGTTTTACCTCTGTGCTTTTAACTTGCTTTTGTATAACTTTGTTAGTAAAATCTTCTTTATACATTTTCTCCGCAAAAACTTTTGTTGAAAAAGAAGATACCAGCATTACTGCTATTAGAAAGTAATTAATCAATTTCTTAAACATTTAAAGTAAATCCCCCTTTTTACCTTTGTAACCAAATTATACAATTAATTTCAATATATTACAATATGTCCTGCGGTAATTTTTTCAATATATTTTTCGACACAATTAGAACTGCAACAAAAAACACCAAATTTATTTTAAGGTTGTTATTAAAAATAGCCTTAAAATAAATTTGGTGAATAAAATAGGGTTATATATCACTAATTTTTTCAATAATAATCTCGCAAATTTCCTCTTTTGTTAGCATATAATTATCAATTATTAAATCTGCTTTTAAATAGTAGTGCTGTCTTTGATTTAAAAGATTCTCTAACTTTTCTAAGGAATTTTGCTTAAGCAGCGGTCTCCCTTCTTCTTCCTTTGTTCTATTATAAATTTCTTCTGTAGGAACTCTTAAGTAAATAACAATACCGCTATCTTTTAGCTTTGATAGGTTATCGAAATAAACAGGCATTCCACCACCGGTAGAAATTACTTTTCTACTTTCATTTTCTAATTCTTTTATTATTTCCTTTTCACAGCTTCTAAAATAAGCTTCTCCTTTTAAACTAAAAATCTCTTGAACTGAAAGTTTTTCCTTTATCTCAATTAGCTTGTCAGTATCAATAAAATCATAATTTATTTTTTCACTTAACAATTTGCCAATGGTACTTTTGCCACTTCCTGGCATCCCAATTAATATTATATTGTTTATTCCACTCACTCCTCTTCAACTATACTGCACAAAGCTTAAATCTTCAAAGCTCATACTTATTTAAGTCATTATTGATTTACCTTTCCCAAAACATATGTAGTGTTTCTATAATTACACTTAAACTTACCGCCTTCAACTCTGTAATCATATATATCTTCCCTATGATAATACTCATCAAAATATGAGTTAATAATAAAGCAATCATTAACTCTATTATATATTATAAAAGAATTGTTGTGCCATATTTTAATCAGTTCTGTACTTTGAGTAAGTACATATTTTACATTGTTATCCGTAACTATTAAGCTTTTCTCTTCAACTTTGCCATATACTAAACTAATCAAATCCGTTAATAACCACTCATTATTTTCTTGATTTACATCTACCTTTCTCACATATCTATTCATACTTTTCGTGTTTTTATATTCCTGAAGCTCTATGGTGAACAAATACAATGAAATTACTAGACACAAAGCCCCAAGAAGTAAGGTATCAACCAAAATAGAGCCTTTCCTTATTACATTGCCCTTACTGCAAAACATCTTTCTATCTCCTGATCATCTTTACTTTCAATACTAATATAAAGCACACAGTTAATTAATTGAAAACTAAACTTATTTATTTTTGTTAAAATGTTATTTTGACCATTATATACTCCATTTCTATAATAACGAATAATAAGATTGCCATTATAAAAATAAATATTATCTGTATAAGTTGCATTGGTTCCACTCTCATATACAATCCTTGTTATTTCAATTTGATTGTTAACAATTCTCACCTTTTGAGCTTTATTAAGCTGCTCCTCAATATACATCAAAGCTTCCTTGGAATAAAAATTATTTCTTACAGCAGCACTATTATTCCTTCTATCTTTTATTAACCATGAAAACACACTAAGTTCTGCTGTTAATAATATAATTATTATACTCATCACTGCCAATAATTCTATCAAGGTTACACCTTTTTTTATTGATAATTTCCCTTGTACACTTTGCACCTTAAAACCTCTTCTATATTGTTAATTTTTCTATGAAGTTCTATTTCTACTTCAATAACTGTTCCTTCAGTAAGGTTTAGCTTTACATAGTCTTCACTATTAACAATGCTTTCACTTGCTGCATCATAAATTTTATAAGCTTTTAATTTGTTTAAATTTAAATATTCCTTATTGAGGTATACTTTATTTTTTGCCTTTAAGCTTTTTAATTCATCATAAGTACTATTCCCAATTAGATTGCTCTTTAATGCTTCTAATAAAACAGAGGCTTCATATGTGTTTTTGCTATATCTATTTAATTTAATAGCATTTAACTGTATGGTTAAAGAGGTAATAAATATAAGCGAAAAAATACCAACACTGCACATTACTTCTACTAATGTAAATGCAGGTTTAGTCCTGAATTTCCACATATGCCGTTCCAACACATAGAGTTAAACTATGCATTTTTCCTTTCTTATCTCTAAATTTAATTGTGCATGCATCAGCAGTAAACCCCTTATTATCTATGTGTATTCTACTATCTGTAGTGTTAACTCCATATAAACTTAAACTGCCCGGTAATGGAAGTCTATCTCTCAATTTGCTTTCACTATAAAAACTTATTTGATTTTCTACTGTGTTAAAAACTATAAATCCACTTCTTTCTTTTTCCCTGCAATATTGTTTTGCATTAGTAATAAATGCTAAAATTGAATCTTGACCATATTTAACATCTATACTATTAAGGTAGCTGTTATAACTAGTACTACTCATGGTGTAAGATGCTAGAAGTATGCCTATAATTGATATTACGATCATTAACTCAATTAATGTATGCCCGTTGTATTTCTTTCTTTTCAACTTAAATTACCCTCCCATATTATCCATAATACTGTACATGGGTATCATTACTGATAATATTATAGTTCCTATTAATACTGCTAAGGTGATTATCATTGTGGGTTCTATTAACTTAGTACCTTTATCAATTATTTCATATACATCTTCTTCATAAATTTCTGCGACCTTACACAGCATCTCCTCTAGCTTTCCAGATTCCTCACCAACGGAAACCATAGAAATTAATAATGAGTCAAATATACCTATTTTATTAATTGAGTGGGTCAAAGTTTCCCCAATTTTGATGTAGTCAATAGAAGATTTAATTTTTCTTTCTACCACCATACTACCCATAATTCCACTTAATATTTGTAAAGAGCTTATCATATTAAATCCACTACATAATAATATATTTAGATATTTTGAGAACTTTACAGTTAAAATTTTTTTATATAAATTTTGTACTAAGGGAGTACTTAATTTTAACTTACATATCAAAAGCTTCCCCTTCTTTGTTCTGGAAAATAGATGTAATAAAAGTAAAATTGAAATTGAACATATTAAAATTCCAACTATATTTTCAGTTAGCATACTGCTAAAAGCCAAAAGAACTTTTGTAATTAACGGCAGTTTCCCGCCTAAAGATACTAATGTATTTGCGAACATAGGAACAATTTTTGTCATTAAAAAGAAAAAAATAATAATTGTAATAATAAAAACAACCACTGGATATCTTAATGCATCTTTAAGCTTTCTCTTAATATTATTTTCATTGTAGTAATATTCAGATAAGCTTTTAAATATATATTCTAGCTTTCCACTTTGTTCCCCTATTTTTATCATCTGCAACATAAAATCAGGAAATACACTACCTAATTTCTTCATTGCTTCTCCTAGTTCTTCACCCTTTTGTACATCCTGGTGAACTATGTATAAATAATACCTTAGCATTTTGTTTTTTCCTTGCATGGACAAAATATTTAAAACTTCACTTAAATTTATTCCCGCAGCCAGTAATACTGAGAACTGCTTACACAAAATAGAGATATCTCTTGAACTAGTTTTTCTTTTAAAAACCAATTGTTTTTTTATTTTCATATATTCACCTATTTAAAAATTATTTTTATGTATCTATATATGTTATCTTTTCAAATTCATCATAGGTTGTAATTCCTTCAGACACCAATTTAGCACAGTAATCCTTTAATATAATCATGCCATTTTTAATGCTGCACTCTCTCAATTCTTCTAAGCTTCCTTTTCTTTCAATGATTCTCCTATGTTCAGTAGTTAAGTACATCATTTCATAGACAATTTTTCTACCCATATATCCAGTAAAATTGCATTTATCACATCCATCACCTCGAAAGAGTTCATCTTTTTCTAAATTTAATTTAAGCTTTTCTTCAAAAGATGCTTTATAGCTTATCTTACAATATGGACATATAACTCTAACTAATCGCTGAGCCATAACAGCAACCAAAGCATCTGCCACTAAATAATTTTCAACTCTCATATCAGAAAGTCTATTTACTGAGCTAGGTGCGTCCTTTGTATGCAAGGTTGAGAATACTAAATGACCAGTAATAGCTGCTCGTACCGCTATTTGCGCAGTTTCCTCATCCCTAATCTCTCCGATCATGATAACATCAGGGTCTTGTCTTAAAATACATCTTAGTCCACTACTAAAGGTTAATCCTGCCTTTAAATTTAAGCTAACTTGATTTATACCGAACATTTCATATTCTATAGGATCTTCAATAGTCACTATATTTTTCTCAGAATTATTCAATCTTTTCAAGAGAGAGTATAAAGTAGTGGATTTACCGCTTCCAGTTGGACCTGTAATAAGAATCATTCCAGTTGTACTTTTAAGTATACTGTTAAGCTGTAAATCTCCCTCTAGTAATTCATCTAACCCTTCCGTATTTCCATTTAACTCTGATTTGTATAAAATACGAATTACCAATTTCTCTCCGTAGGCAGTAGGAAGAGAGGATACTCTAAAATCATAGCTTCTGTTATTGTTTTCAAAAGTACTTTTTCCATCTTGAGGTATCCTCTTTTCTGCAATATTCATATTCGCCATAATCTTTATTCTAGTACATACACTATAGTAGGAGGCTTTCGAAATTCTCTTATATTCTTGCATTGTTCCATCAATTCGAAATCTAATTAAAACTACAGTTTCAAAGGGCTCGAAATGAATATCACTTGCATTTTTACTTATTCCTTGAACTAAAACAATATTAGCAAATTTCACTGCCGGGGCATTTTCTATATACAAATTGCTGATATGATTGTCATAGCTTTCAACTATTCCTTCCTGTCTGTTCTTTTCTAATTCTTTGAGAACACATTCTGTTTCTTCATTTTCTAACTCTAAATTACTTTGTACTGTTAGCTGATTGCAACCACTAGAATCCTTGGAACTTCTAAATCTTTTATTTAAGCTTTTAATTTTATAAAAAATCATATTGTGCAGCATGTTAATTACCTTCTAAATATTATATTGTAAACACTTTTATTTACCTCTTGCATTTTGATTATATCCCTTATCCCTTTTATTATTCATTTTTTTAATATTTATAAGCATTATTCCATATTACACGGCTTCATTTACCGTAGTTTATTTTTCTTACATAAGTAAAAAAACAACTCAACAAGTACGAATACCTGTTGAGTTGTTTTTAACCTGTCATATAACGAGCAGCCTTAATTAAGGCTACTTATTTTCATCTATAACTATTTACTTTAATTTACTAATTGGCTGGAATAATAAACCGGGAAAAGTTTATTATTTCCCCTCCTGATTTATGTAAACCATATTTATCATTAATAATTAAGTCGAAGGGAACCCTAGCAATGTTTTCGTCTTCTGCTTTATCCACGTTATAATCAAAATCTAATGTTAATTCTTGTGCAACTTTTCCAGAGAACCGTTTTTCTCTTCCCTTTAAATGAACAACAATCTCAAAAGTAGCATTCCAGTCGTAATAATAATCAGGAATATCCCCATAACATGGTACTGGCATCATCTTAAATTTTGGATGAAAACCACTAAGTAAAGGTGTAACATAACAAAATGGCCTTTTCTCAGGTATACTAGCTGCTTTCTTAGCCTCCTCTTCTTTTCTAGCCTTCTCTTCCGCTTCCTTTTTAGCCTTTAGCTCCACAGCCTCCTTAGCCTTTGTATACTCATCCTTCAGTGCGGTGGCATCCTTATTAGTAGAATCTAAGTTTAGCACTAAGGTTAGATAATTTAGTGCTGAATCATACTTGCTAGCCTTAGCTTCCTTCTTTGCATTTTCAAGGTTTAAAGCTATATATAAGGTTTTACATTCATCTGTTTTCTTTTTAGCAAGATCAACTCTTTTTTTATCTTCTTTTGGAATCTTCTTGAAAATTTCCATTGCTTCTAAGTATTTCTTTTCATTAACTAATTTAAGGGCCTCATCATAAGTTTTCTTGTTTTCTTTAAATTTCTTAGCATTTTCAATATTGGCCTTTATGTCTTTATCCTTTTTTCCAAAGTAAGTGCTGCTAAGTTTGTTAAAGCCACTAATAGCCTCTTCGTATTTTTCTTCATTTAATTGCGACATAGCTTTGTTGAAATCACTCTTGTATCCATTGTAATTATAAGCATATACGCTTAATGGTATTGCAATAATAACCAAAACAACAACAGAGACTATACATATTTTTTTAATGTTAATTTTTTTCATTGCCCACTCCCCCTAATTATTCTTTAAGATAATTTTACATTAAGAATAGTATTTCTAATGTCAAATTGCGCAGAACTCTACACATTTTCTCGACAAAGCAAAAAAGCAGTTGGAAAGGGGGGCTAACCAACTGCTTTTACTTTAATCTATAAAAAAGGGGACGTATATTTCTTTCTATATGTATATATTAAACGCAAATTATGTCATTTTTATGTACATAATATATATATTTTGTAAATTCTATTTTAATATTTATCAAATCTTTAAAAAAAATTTTCCAATGACAAAATAAAAAAGGGAGAATTACTCTCCCTTCTACTTATTATTTCCGCCTAAATAATACCTAGACTTTTGACCAATAATTAGATTTATAGATTGATCCTTCATATTTAGCATATACACTTGGTTGTTAGAGCTGCTGCTATTATTGATTCCACAAAAATAAACATTGCCTGAGCTGTCACCAATTAATCCTCCATTTCTGTCAACTTCCTTTGGAAAATCATAGGTAAGCCTAGTTAAAGTTAAATCATTAATAGCTACTTTAAACAAAGCACATTTTTCTTCATTTTTTTCTAACCCTATAAAATACACAGCATTGCTTTTTTCATTATAAAAGGCATAATAAATATTACTTATTGAGTTAGTGATTAATGTCCTTTCTTTGCTTTCCATTTCACTAAATACTAATCTTGTTTCAGCTACGTTCTCTTCTAAAGAAAGTACCCCTTTATTCTTCACTAAGGTAAAAAAGGTGCAAAAGTCTTTAATATTATCTATATATACATCTTCCGAATCTGTGTCAAAATTATATTTATATAATTTATTATATTCTTTATCTTTAGTTGATACCCCATAGTAAACAATCTCATCCTTATTGAGCCAATTGTATAGGCTTCCAGATACCAATACTGAAGATTTAAATTTTACATTTTTATTTTTTTTTATATTATATACAGTCAAACCTTCCGCACTCTCATAGGAATCCTTTGAAAAGCTTCTATACGCTATCTTTTCACCCTTAGGAGAAATTTTAATATCGGAAGCATTATAAAAATTATTAACCAATTTCACATCATTTTTTGTTTCAATTTTCATTTTATTTTTATAAAAATTCTGTCCTAGAGTATCGTTTATCAAGTAAATATATACGCCATCCACATAGCTATAAACTGCATCTGAAAGGTTTGTAACACTGTCAATTTTATACAATTGCTTATCCTTCATGCTAAATACATCTGCAAAATTATCCCTTGAAATCATTACATTGATCTCAGAGTATTTTTTTTCAACGGTGTTACTATCTTCTGTGGTACATCCTGCAAGAAAAAAACTAAAAATACATAAAAGGAGAAAAAACTTTGCTAGTTTATACATTAGATTTTACTTTCTCCTTCAAAAGTTATTACTGCCGGCCCTGTCATTAATACTCCATCCTTGGTAATTTCTATTTGTAAGCTTCCCCCTAATACTTCTACTTTAACATTTCTTCCAATTAAGCCTAGTTTATTACCAATAACAACAGCAGCACAACACCCAGTACCACATGCAAGTGTTGGTCCTGCTCCCCTCTCCCAGGTTCTTACCTTGATATTGTTACTATCAATTACCTCACTAAAATTTACATTTGTCCCTTCTGGGAATAAGCTGTACTTTTCTATATGCTTTCCTTCCTCTATATTAAAGCTGTTTAAATCGCCATATATAACAGTATGAGGAACTCCCATAAGCACAGTAGAAATATTGTACTGTTTATTATTAATTACCATACTTTTATCAACTATCTCTTCTTCCACAGCTAATGGAATTACCTTAGGATTAAAGCTAAAGCTGCCCATGTTTATAGTAACCTGCTCCACTTCATTATTCTGAATTGATAAATAAGCTATCTTTACTCCATCCCCAGTTTCAATCTTAATTTCCTTGTTACTTACTAAACCCTTTTCCCATACATATTTAGCGAAGCATCTTATGCCATTACCACACATTGAAGCATAAGAACCATCTGCATTAATTATTACCATTTGAATATCAGCTACATCACTTTTCTTTACTACAAGTATTCCATCTGCACCTATTCCAAAATGTCTGTCACATACCTTTTTTGCTAATTTATATATATCAACTATTTCATTATTTAAATCTTCAATTACTATGAAATCATTTCCTGTTCCATGCATTTTTGTAAATCTCATAATTTTTTACCTCCAAAAATAATTCCCAATTTTAGTTTACTACTATAATATATTACTATCAAGAATAATATGGCTTTATTTTAAAAAGTCATAATGATATACTATTTTTATACAAATTTATTATTTTTTTAAATTTGCCTTATAACAATTATTTTTAAAGCAGAAAGGACTGATATTATGGCCTTAGATGGAATTTACATACATAGCCTAGTAAAAGAATTAAAGAGCCTGTTAACCAAT
>Ga0316601_100001811_pt1 | contig 10711 bp, 10 predicted proteins | sample OWC_soil_day5_no_FD_207663 | JGI IMG/M metagenome (GOLD analysis project Ga0316601, IMG submission 207663) | Wetland soil microbial communities from Old Woman Creek delta, Ohio, United States - OWC_soil_day5_noCT | ecosystem: Environmental > Terrestrial > Soil > Wetlands | place: USA: Ohio...
CCCTGATTTAAACTAACCCCCTTATGTCTCAGGATGGAATAGATGCTTTCTTTGGTTTTCAAGGTATCCAACTCCTCTCTCTGAAGGACGAGGAGCTCTTTTGATTTCTCATACTGGATGAACAGGCATCCCATCGAAACGATGAGGGTTAAATAGAATAAGTTGATTAAAAGGAAAAAGATCTTCCATCTTTTCTTTAATTTCTCGTAGGTGGTTCTCCATATGACGGGAGTTTTACTCTTTTGATTCATTTCCTTCTCTCCTTATCAAAAGTCGTTCTTCCCTTTATCTAAAAGAGCAAATCACGTGCCATCAATGGAATTTATCTTGATTTAACCGAACCTGTTCTGCTTTTATTCAAATTGCACTTTGGTCTAAGTTTCGGAGGGAAATCATTTTCCACTTTTTCCCCATGGATTTCCACTTAGTGGAAAAATATTTCTATCGTCTTGAAGGCTGGTGGGGAGTGTTTGCTAAAGAACTCGTAATGCGTGACATATAGGGCATAAGGTGCTGAAAGATGATCATGAATACATCTCCCCTCCCAATTCACGTTTTGAGGTGATTCCATGGCAAACCAGAGGTTAATAAATTATAATGATAAACCTGTGTGAACTATCCCCATGAATGATTAGGAAAAAGGAGGTTTCCATGGATACCCATGAATTGGAGAAGAGGAGACCGAAGGCCCAATCTTTTTTCATGAATTTTAGAGGGAATATGCCTTGGACGAAAAAAATAGTTCTCTTGATCAGGAATAACTGGATCAAGATAAGAAATTTCCAGAGCTGTTGCGGTCATACCGGAGAACCCGGCTGCTGACAGAGCGAAGAGAACAACCCTGGAAGGGTTGAGAAATAAGCTGATGAATCAGAAGGATTACTATGAGATTCTAGAAGTAGATAAAGAGGCTTCCCCTCAGAAGATCAAAGAGGCCTACCGAAAGCTGGCCTTCCAGTATCATCCGGATAGAAATAGGGAAAATCCCCCGGCAGCCGAAAAGATGAAGGAGATCAACGAGGCTTATGCCGCTCTCTCCGATCCTAAAAAGAGAAATGATTATGATGCCTGTTTTGAACAGTACGGACCTCATGCATACGATCGATTTAAACAGAGATATTCGGAACAGGATATTTTTAGAGGTTCTGACATTCATCAAATTTTTGAGGAGATGGCCAAGACCTTTGGGTTCAGAAGCTTCGAGGAGGTCTTCAGGGAGTCGTATGGCCAGGGGTACCGCACCTTTGAATTTCAAAGACCAGGAGTCTCTGGCAGGGGATTCTTCTTTTTCGGTCCTGGCTTCGGAAGAGTAAAACGGCAGGGAATTCCCGGTTCCCCCGAGATTTTTTCGGGAACCCTGGGCAAAATCATTCAATATTTCTTAAAGAAGACCTTTGGAGTCAGAGAACCCGATAGAGGGAAAGATCTGGAGGATGTCATCTATCTCAATTCCCAACAGGCTCTTGAGGGAGGGAAAGGAAAATATCTCCATCGAAAGAGATCAAAAGAGTTGATCATTACCATTCCTCCTGCGATCAAGGAGGGTCAGAGGATAAGATTAAAAAGGATGGGGGCCCCTGGCAAAAACGGTGGGGAACCCGGTGACCTCTATTTGAAAGTGAAAATCAAAAAACCGCTCTTCGAGAAGGTCAAAGAATTATTTAAAAAATAGCAGAAAGCCTTAGCGTTTCAGGCATCAGGCATTAACGATGCGCTTCGTCATCTTTATCAGTATTGTTCAATCGATCCTCTTTCTGGGACACTGGTTTTTATACAGGACGTTGGTCCGTTTTTTAGGGATGTCCAGTCCATCCAGACTTCTGACTTTGAAAGTAGCCTTAGGCCTGTTATCGGTTAGCCTGGTTCTGACCTCTTTTCTTGCTTTCCGTCATTCCAGCCTTGTAGTGCGATGCCTTTATACCGTTGCAGCATCCTGGTTAGGGATTTTCTATCTTTTTATTCTAGCCTCCATTCTTTGCTGGGTCTTCCATGGTTTTACCAAATTATGTTACTTCCCCCTGAATGAAAAAATATTGATCAAAATTTTGTTAGGAATGGCGTTGATAGCAAGCCTTTACGGATTTATCAATGCCGGTGTGATCCGCCTGACGCGAATCAGCCTCTCCCTTCCACATTGTCCCAGCGCATGGAAGGGCAAAACCGCTGTCTGGGTGAGCGACACGCATTTAGGCCAGGTCAGAAAAGACGGATTTGCCCGACAGATTGCTGCCCAGATAAAAATGTTACGGCCGGACATCGTTTTTATTGGAGGCGATCTTTATGACGGAGGGGTGGTCGATCTGGACAAGATGGTTAAACCTTTCTCAGAAATCTCTGTTCCTTATGGGATCTATTTTATTACAGGGAATCATGAAGAATTTTATGATAACACACCGTACCTTGAAGCTGTCCGGCGTGCTGGAATCAGGGTTTTATATAACGAAAAGATGGAGCTGGATGGGCTGCAGATCATCGGAGTGGATTACAGGGATTCGACCAAGGAAAAACAGTTCAGAACGATTTTGGAAAAGATGCGAATTGACCCTCATCAACCCAGCATTTTGTTAAAACACACCCCTCTCCACTTGAACGTCGCCAAGGAACAGGGAATCTCGCTTCAACTTTCCGGCCACACACACCAGGGTCAGGTTTTCCTTTTTAGATTTATCACCTCAAAGGTTTACCAGGGTTACGATTATGGATTAAAATGGTTTGGTCATCTTTTAGTTTATACCTCCAGCGGAGCCGGCACATGGGGGCCTCCCATGCGCCTCGACACAAAACCAGAGATTGTGATCATCAAGTTTATATGAAATATCGATATCGATATCGATTTCTTATTGACCCCCTTAATCCAATTTAGTAAACTTCTATTGATTTAAGCAAATACACCCTTGCTCTATAGGAAGACTCCGATATGCTCCCTGATTCCATCCCCTATTTTAGCATTGGTCCTCTTTGTGGGTTAGCCGCTAATGCCATCCTTGCCATTCTTTGTTTGGTCATCTCAGTCATTTACTCCCAATACCGACCGCTTCGGAGTCTATTTTTCTTTTATGTTTTTATCACTTTTTCCTTCTTAGGATGGGTATTCTGGGGATTACAACGATCACCCGAATCCGTACTTTTCGGGTATAGAATCTTTTATGCCGGATTAGCTCTTTTGCCGGCCACTTGGTTCTGGTTCTTCTCGGGTCTCTTTAATGAAAGGCCAGGGCCATTGACGTGGGTTATGACTGGGATAAGCCTCACGCTTGCTTTGGCAGCCCTTTTGGGGAAGGGACCTGATTTCTTTGCGCTTCCCCTGGAACCTGACCCTATTTATTTCGATATTGACATCTGGAGACCCCAGTCCAGGGTTCTTAAATTAATCATTCAATCTTACTGTCTGGCGGCCTGTATCTTGTACACTTCGCTCATCCTTGCAAGACCGTCGCGGTTCAAAGAGCAGAAACGGGTCTTGATCCCTGTCATCATCGGACTGCTGATTTGGTTTTTAGGAGGACTTCATGATGCGCTGCTCGCCGCAGGAGTGACCGTTCTCACCAAGGAGCGTGTCCTATGGTTTGCCTCCATTTGGCTCTCGATCTTTCTGACCATTGCCATTGCGCTCCATTTTCGTTCCTTAGAGCAAGCCATTTACGAGGCGAAGAACATGTTTGAACGGTTTGTTCCTCCAGCTTATCTTCGCCGAATCGCCAGCAAGGGGTTGGGAGCGATACGTTTGGGTGAGGCCGATGAACAGTGGGTGTCGATCCTTTGTTGCGACATCAAAGGGTTTACCGCCCTGTCCGAGCAGCTGACACCGAGTCAATTGATCGCCTTTGTAAACCGGCTTTACGAACGGATCACCCGCGTGGTCAATGAACAGCAAGGAGTGATCGATAAATTCCTCGGCGATGCTGTCCTATGCATTTTTGAGGGGGTTGATTCAGCCGAAAGGGCTGTGACGTGCGGTGCGAAAATACTGACCACTGTCGCCGACTTCAATGCCGAGGAAGATCGACCCGTAGACCAAGCGGTTCAGATCCGAATCGGCCTCCATGCCGGCCCTGTCATCTTGGGAACGATCGGCGCCTCTGACCGAATGGACTCTACGGTCTTGGGCCTGACTGTGAACTTAACCAAACGCCTCGAAGAAGTCACCAGGTCATTGGGCGTCGATATGCTTATTTCAGATCAGGTTGCCAATCAGCTTCCAGCGGGGCATGGTCACCGATTACGCAGACTCGGCGAGGCTTCCCTAAAAGGCTGTTCAGAACCCGTATGTATTATTGAAGTATACGATCAGGACCCACCAGAAGTCCAAAATCTTAAGAACCGAATTGGGACTCTTATCGGAGAAGGGATCGACCTTTTCAAGGCTGGCCGTTTTGAAGCAGCCTTATCGAAGTTCGAGGTGGCCAGGAGCGTTCATCCCCATGACTTACCCCTTCAGCTACTCATCACCTCCATCAGGGATTCCTTGGATAGGGGGAAGATGGTTCAAGGAGCTGCTTTGTTTAATTTTAAATAGATGACTGTTTCCCTTGGTCGGGGATAGCCTATCAGGCCAAACACCCCAATCCCATTTTTTAGGTTTTTTTGATCGGGCGGATCCTATATCTCCGCGCAAAGTTTTTAGCGGAATAAGAGGCTTTGATGTATAATAAAATATTGATGGAGGTCCTGTGATGATCCTTGCTGCTGTGGTGGGTGTAATCCTTATCCTGATCGTTTTGGGGGATGCCTTTGAGACGATCGTTCTTCCCCGCCGGGTAACGCGGCCGGTCAGTCTAGCCCGCCTTTTCTATCAGTCTACCTGGCATGTCTGGTCTGGAGCAATTCGTTCAATATTTTCAAGCAAACATCAGGAGACTTTTTTAAGCTGGTATGGTCCCCTTTCACTTCTCCTGTTATTAATCCTCTGGGCCACTTGCCTGATCATTGGTTTTGGACTGGTGCACTGGGCATCCGGTTCGATCATCGCATCGCAATATGGGACGATCAATTTTGGAACCTATCTTTATCTGAGTGGCACCACTTTTTACACGCTCGGGTTGGGAGATGTTGTGCCCTGTACGACTTTTGGGAAAGGGATTATTGCCCTCGAGGCGGGAATGGGCTTTGGTTTCCTGGCCCTTGTTATTGGGTACCTCCCTGTCCTCAATCAATCTTTTTCACGGCGTGAAGTCAATATATCGCTCTTGGATGCTCGAGCAGGTTCCCCGCCCACTGCCTTTGAGATGTTGCGCCGGCATAGCCATGAGCATGGGATGGAGGGACTTCGGCAACTTTTTCATGAGTGGGAGCGCTGGTCTGCGGATTTACTCGAGAGCCATCTCTCTTACCCGGTGCTTGCTTATTTCCGTTCCCACCATGACAACCAGTCCTGGCTCGGATCCCTTACAGCGATTCTGGATGCAAGCGCCTTTGCTATCGTCAGCTTGGAAGGCCCCTGTGAGCGTCAGGCCCAATTGACGTTTGCGATCACGCGTCACGCCATTGTGGACCTTGCCCAGGTTTTCAACTGTCCTCCTCATAACCCCAAACGTGATCGCCTTCCTCCGGATGAGTTGGCGCATATGGTCACCCTTCTCAAAGAAGCTGGGTTGGAGTTTCGTGAGGGGAGGAGTGTCGATCAAAGACTTACAGAGCTTCGTCGAATGTACGAGCCTTACGTCCATTCCCTATCCAGTTACCTTCACGTTACCATTCCTCCCTGGGTTCCCAAAGCCAGCCGCATCGATAACTGGCAGACGAGTTCCTGGGGACGGAGTAAAGGGTTTCAAATTGATGGCCCGCTGGGCAATGGCCACGACGACCATTTCTGATCCTTATCCTCTGCACATGGGTAGCAGGCAATTTGTTAGGCCAAAGTTTTTCCAGTTAATCGATTCCACTGATTTCCAATCCTTTCTTTCTTATCTTCGAGGAGGCGCAGATTTAAGAGGAATGCTGCATTCCTATCTTTTCAGGACCTACCCCTGATTACCACACCCTTTGTCCTCTTCTCACTTCCTTCTTTCATGCTGTAAAGAGAAGTGCCAACACTTTCTTAAAGTAAGTTTCTGTTTTCTAGCACGGTCCAAGGACATTGTGATCAAACAAGCCTGCCAATTTCATTTTGCAAGTTTGGCGACGCAGGGGAGGGCTGATCTTCATCTTCATTGCCTAGGGACCCTCATGTTTTGAAATTGCCAATTTATTTGTTTTTATGGTATTTATGATCATAAACAATCTTAGGGGGGAACCTGATTTATCTTACTAAAGTGAGAAAGGAGGAAATTTTATGAATAGGAAAGTCATGTTTGGAGTGATGCTTTTGACTATCTTGACATTCTGTGGTTGTGTAATCCGCAGCGATCGTGGTTACAGGGATGACCAACCTGGTTACCCTGGACCCCCACGTGATTTGAGTATTGGCTATCAAGGACATTTCTCAGGAATTGGCTGGGTGGAGTGGGTAAGAGACGGAATGATACTGGGGGGAGAGGGCGGTCCTAACATGGAGGCCATCCGGATCAATCTAAATCGATTCAGAATTGAGTATCAGGCCCATGTCGCTGGGTATGGATGGATGAACGTGGTCTCTAATGGTGAGACGGCAGGCACCACGGGCCAGTTCAAATCCATGCAGGCGATAAAGATCTGGCTTGTTGATGCACCACCGAATCTTCGTATCATTTATCGAACCTTTGTGCAAGGGTTAGGCTGGTCGCGATGGGTTTCTAAGGGTGCCGTAGCTGGGACAACCGGTGAAGGAAGGCCTATCCAAGCTATTCAGATTAGATTAGAAGCGAGATGAAGCCACGTCCGAGATGATTTAAAGAAATTCGTTATTTGATTTCGATCACACTGGCGATGTGGCGCACCATCTGGCGATATACATCGAGAAAGATTTCAGGAGAGAGGAAGTAGGAAGGGTTCTCTTTGTAAAAAGAAGAGATCAGCTTCTGGGCCGTCCCATCAATGTCTCGAGTGGAGCGATAGACTTCCTCCATCTGGGAACGGTTTTTTTTTGCCATCTCGATTGATTTTGAGATAAATTTCCTAGCCTCCTCTCCTATCACGTACCCATAGTGGTCAGCACAGTAGTAATCCACTTCAAGATCCTTTAACCTTTCGAGGCTTTGCTGATACTTGGTGTAGTTGGAATTTCCTGAGGTGACAATCGTCTGATCAAAAGGGATACCCCCTCCGTCTGTAGGAAAGAGGGCCTTGAGCTTAGGAACATACGCAGCGATACAGCAAGAGGAATGGCCTGGAGTCTCTAGGATCGATACCTCCAGACCTCCTAAATCAATTCGGTCCCCATCTCGGATGATTTTACCTGAGACATCCTTTCTCCACTCCAAGTCGTATGTAGAATAGACCTCCTCCTTCTTTAACCTCTTTGTCACGTTTCGGCTGAATTCATTGATCGTCTGGATGGCCTTTTCCATCTGAAGGATCTCCCAACCTCTTGCCGAAACATAGACTTCGACTTCAGGATGACGGCGCTTTAAGAAGGGGACGATCCCCACATGGTCGAAGTGGGCGTGAAGGATGAGGAGCTTTTTAATCCGGCTTTCATCAATGCCAAATTCTCCAAATTGCTGAAGTAAATCCGGAACGATATAGCTCATCCCTCCGCTCATGATCATGGAACCGTTGGTTCCCTCCAGAAGGTAGACGCCAGATTCCTCCCGACCCAAAAACCAAATTCGCTCATTGACCTTTCCCGGTTTTCGAATTCTCATCGCTTATGTCCCTTGGGTTTCATGTTTTTAGATTTTTTTGATAGGGCGTAGACCAGCATGAAGATTGAGACAGCGGAACAGAGCCATGCGAAGAAATCCCCGTAAAGGGTATAGAAGGTTTTATTCTTCGATAGGTAAATCGTCCCGTTTATCGACTCTTCGGTGAAGAGCCCTCCTTTTTTTACAATTCTTCCGTTGGGATCGATGAAGCCAGTGATTCCCGTATTGGCTGCCCTGGCAATAAAGACCCGATTTTCAACGGCCCTGAAGGTCGCCAAGGAGAAATGTTGGTAGGGGGCAGAGGTTCTTCCAAACCAGGCATCGTTGGTGATCGTCACTAGAAAGTTTGCTCCCTCCTTAACGAATCTCCGGCAGAGATCCGGAAAGATAATTTCAAAGCAGATGAGGACACCAAATTTACCCTGGGGTAGGGAAAAATTGAAAATCTCTTTTCCAGATTTAAAATCACCGATTCCTTCCCCTAAGGATCCGATGAAGAAAAGAAAATCTTGCAAGGGGATATATTCACCAAAAGGGACGAGGTGGATCTTGTCATACTTTCCTGTCAGATCCCCGGAAGGAGAGACGAGGTAAGCGCTGTTATAATGGTCGACTCTCCCTTTCTGAATTTTATAAGTAGGGGTTCCAAAGAGGAGAAAGGCGTTGGTCTGCCTTGGGATTTCAAGAACAAGGGGTTGATATTCCTTAGCGTCCTGAAAGAAGAAAGGGGTGGCTGTCTCAGGCCAGATGATAAGATCCGGTTTTTCTTCTGCCACCTTGGAAGAAAGCTTCTTGTATATCTTCAAAGTCTCTCTCTGAAACGAATGATCCCATTTAATGGACTGGTCAATATTCCCCTGAACCAATCCGATCTTCAGCGGAGGCTGCTCGATCCTTTGTCGATCAATCATCCCCATCTTTAAATATCCGTAAATGAGAAAGCCAAGAAGCGTGATAACCGTGATGATCACTTCTTTAAAAGGGAAGATCTTTTTTGGCCATGGACGGAGTACCACAAAGAATGTGGTATTTACCAATATGATGACAAAGGAAAGACCATAGGCGCCTGTGATATCGGCCATCTGGATAAAAGGAAGATTGAGATATTGGGAATAGCTCAAGTTCGCCCAGGGGAAACCTGTTAAAAGGAAAGAGCGGAGATATTCCAAGGCCACCCAGAGGAATGGGGTGAAGAGAATCGTTTGTAGTCCCGACCGTATCTGGATGAGTCGAGTAAGGCATGTAAAGACCCCTATGAAGAGGCTCAGGTAGGCGACCAAAAGCAAAAGAATAAAGCCACTCAGAATCAAAGGGACATTGCCATAGGTGTGAACCGCTACAATAATCCAATAAATGATTCCAAGAAAAGAAAGGATGCCTGTCAAAAGCCCAAGTTTAAAACTACGGGATACGCTTTTTCCTTCTATGGAGTAGAATAGAGGAACCAGAGCGAACCAGGCCAAAAATTCGAGATCGAAGTTAGGGAAGGAGAGGATGAGGAGAAAACCTGAAAGAAGGCTCCCTAGAACCTCTTTTTTTTTCATTTCCTCATCTTAAGCAAAAAAGAGGATTTTTTCAAGCAAGATGTGGGTCCCAAATCCCGATTTAGAAATTGTCATTGCGAGGGGACCGAAGCAATCTCGCCTTTTTCAATGGGATTGCCGCGCACCTTACAGGTGCTCGCAATGACCGGATAGGATAATGGTTTAGGTTTCTAAATCGGAATTTGGGTGGATTCAGGGAAGTATCTCCAATTCTGTGATGACAGAATGAACCTTGGATAAGGGCAGGCAGACCAGGCTTCGAAATATTTAGGATTACGGATCATTAGAAGTTTAGGGGAACTATTGTCATCAATGGAAAGAATAAGTCTTTATAGGTCCTGAAACGTTTGAGGTCTATTGATAAGAGGTGCCGTCCTAAATCTTCTCCGCTGGCCAGCCTGCCCTTCTGGGTTGATCATACTCGAATAGGTTTCCATCATGAGGAAAGAGATGCTTACTGGGGTTCAGTATGGTGGTTGAAATAACTAAGACTGTGGTTTAATATAAAACATTGTTCCTAGTTGGGTCGGTCCAGAGAAATGTTTCTCCAAAATCAATATTCAACATGGACTGAATCAGGGAAGAATGGCCTTATGAAATTCTTTAAGAGCAAGGTGGGAATAAGTCTTTTCGTCGGGATAGGAATATTATTCTTGTTCATTTTTTATCTTGATCCTATGGTGATGTCTTGGGTGAGGGATTTCCATCGAAGCAGATTTCCAGGCCGGCCGTTGTTTGATATTGTGAACAGAGGCGTTGAAATGATGGGCCAGGGCAACACCCTTACCGTTGTCCTTTTGGTCTGTTATGGAGTGGGGAAATTTTATCATAGGAGGTTATGTGAGGCTGCTAAATTTTCTTTTGTGGGTTTTATCACTTCTGGCCTCATCGTTCAAATCCTGAAACACCTCATCGGCAGGGGAAGGCCGAGATTGACTGGCCACTTGGATCAATTGGATTCCCTGATATTTGTCGGCCCGACATTGCAAAAAAAATATAATGCCCTGCCTTCAGGCCATGCGGCCGCAGCCTTCTGTATCGCCTATATTTTCTCAAAATTCTTCCCAAGATATAAAGTGATTTTCTATCTGTTGGCCGTTTTGGTGGGTCTTCATCGAATGGAGGAACTGGCTCATTTCCCCTCTGACATCTTGGCTGGGGCCTTACTTGGTTTGGTGGTCGGAAAGCTCATCACATCGGAGGCCTTCAACCAATACAAGGATAAAATCCTTCTTAAGTTTCGATCCAGGATCCGGTCAGAAAAGGTAAAGCCAAAACAGGAGTAAACGCTGCGGCAAAGAGATTCAAGGAGATGAGGAGTTTTATGGGATGAGAACCAAATACCTATTCCTCCTTCTGGCGATAGGGGCTCTCCTTTTTCTTTTTAAGATAGGAGATAGGGATCTCTGGGATCCAGACGAAACACGATATGCCCTCGTTGCCCGG
>Ga0316601_100001814_pt1 | contig 10702 bp, 10 predicted proteins | sample OWC_soil_day5_no_FD_207663 | JGI IMG/M metagenome (GOLD analysis project Ga0316601, IMG submission 207663) | Wetland soil microbial communities from Old Woman Creek delta, Ohio, United States - OWC_soil_day5_noCT | ecosystem: Environmental > Terrestrial > Soil > Wetlands | place: USA: Ohio...
GCCTCTGGTGGAAGATGCTCTTCTATATCCGTTGCAACTTCTTCTGCTAATGTAAGATATTCTTCAAATAACTCATCTTCAGTTAATTCACTTATATTAATATCTTCTTCCATGATTTCATTTAAGGTGGTTATACTAATACTTAAGTTATAAGCTAGTATATCCTCCCTTTTTGAGCCCTTAGTCATATCCTTAACAACCTTAAACTCAGTATTTTTCTCAATTGCTTCTTTTACTTCCTTGCTGTCTAAAATTTGATTGCCAAATGCTACATACATAGTTATATCTTCTCCTTTAAAATTCTAGTATTGAATATTTTTTAAACATAAGCCCTTAGCTGGAGCTACTGGACTAAGTTCTGATTTTTTCTTTTCCATAAGTATTCTTTCAACATCTGATGGGTTAAGGTTTCCCTTCCCTACTTCTATAAGAGTTCCAGTAATTATTCTAACCATGTTTAATAAGAAACCATTTCCATTAACTTCGATTTCAATCAATCCATCATTTTCTGTTATATGTATATAATTTATGGTTCTAACAGTAGGTTTAGTATTAGGTTTTAAGCTAGTGAAGCTTTGAAAATCATGAGTTCCAATTAAAACCTCTGCAGCATTTCTCATTTCATTTAAATTAAGCTTTTCTTCAATATGATATATATATTTTTTATTAAATACATTTCTAAACCTATTGTTATTAATTCTATATACGTAGGTTTTTGATATAACATTATATCTTGAGTGGAATCTTTCACTAGTATCCTTCATAGCTTTTATCACTATATCCTCTGGTAAAAACTCATAACAATAATTTAACATCTCATCTATACTTAAATTACAACTAGTATGGAAGTTAGCTGTGTAGTTTTCTGCATGTACCCCTGTATCAGTTCTTCCACAGCCAATTACTTGTATTTCTTCTCCTGTCATTTTAGATAATACCTTTTCTATCCTATCCTGTATAGTAGATACATTACTATCCTTCTGATTTTGTTTTTGCCAGCCTTTAAATCTGCTGCCATCATACTCTATTGTCATTCTTATGTTTCTCATATATGGACCACCTTTAACTTATATTATTTTCTATTTAATATTTTTGGCAATAATACTTCAATTATATCCTTGAAATAAAAATAAAGCTATTATATTTATTAATAGCTTTATTTTTAGTATTCTAATACATAACTTAGTCTTCAACATAGTCAGTCTTAAATGGATATTTAGAATGTGCTGTTTTATGTTTTTTAAACCCCAGTTTTTTATAAAATTCTTCATTACCGAAGGTTGAAGTAAGATGAACAGGCAAATGCTCCTCACCTTTCAATAGCTCCAACATAATCCCCTTTCCTATGCCCTGCTTTTGGTATTCAGGTAATACACCTACATCAAATATTGAGGCATAACAAATACCATCTGAAAGCATCCTGCCTGCAGCAACTAAGTTCTCACCATCCCATGCAGTTACAACTTTATAGCTCTTCTCAAAGGCAGCTTGTATTTTATTAAACTCTTTGTTTTTAACAAATCGTCCTAATAATCCAGCTTTCTCATATAGGTTAAAAAGATGACTCCATTTCATATCAGTTAACCCTATTTTATATGTAATCATACAATCTCATCTCCTTTAAGTTTCAAAATGATTTAATAGTTGCAATAGCACTTCTTCACAGTACCACCCCAAAATCTTTTTTATTCAAAACGGTATATCATTTCATTACCAGTAGCTTTAAAGCCAAACTTCTCATATAAAGGTTTTCCATCATCAGTAGCATGTAGATAAATTACTCCACACTCTTTTTCCCTAGCTTCTTCTAACATTTTATTAAAAAGCTTGCTTGCGATACCCTGTTTACGATAATCATTTAATGTGTACATATTCATTATATAAGCTGTTTTACCTGATAGGTTTTTTAAGGTAGGTGGTAAAGTATAAAAACAAATTCCACTCATTCCAATAATTTTACCCGTATCCTCTGCAACCCAAGAAACAAAATTATTATTTGATATATTTTCTTTTAGATAATCATATATGGATTTTTGCAATGTATTATCATATTTATCAGTGTTGTTAACTTCACACATGAATTGTATTCTTAATTCAGTAAGTTTTTCTATGTCATCAATTGTGGCTTTTCTAATTTCAATCATGTTGAAATCTCCTTTTAAATTTACAATAAAATTATTTTTTCCTAAGTGTTAATGCCTGAAAGTGGTCTCCTCCATCAGTATCTATACCTTCGAAGTGAATTATTTCAAAATACTTTGATACTACCTGCTGAATGTGGTCATCTCTGTAAAAGGAAAAAAATCTTGGAGGATTATAAAAATCTTCTTCCCATATACCTTCGGAATCTTCTCCACCATAAACTCCCATGAAAAATACTCCATTAGGATTTAAAATAGAGTTGATTTTATTTAATACATCAGGTAAGTTTTTCTTCTCTACGTGAAGAAGACAATTTAATGCCCATACAGCATCAAATTTATTGTTGAGAGTATCAATATCATTAAACCCCATCTCAAAGGCCCTAATGCCTTTATACTTACAGAGCTTTATCATTTCACTTGATAAATCCGTAGCAGTAACCTCTAGCCCTTGTTCCATAAAGAATTTACTATCTCTTCCTGGGCCAGCACCTAATTCTAAAAGTGACTTCTTATTTTCCTGTTTAATTAAATCTAAAAACTGCTTTCTTTGTTCTTCCTTCCATGGATCTATTCCCTTTTTATCTCTTTCAGAGGCAGAATTATTATAAGCTTCTTTTAAATTTTTATTAATTTCATTAATCATTTAAAACCTTCATTTCCTTGTTCATTTTAATAACGGTTTGCCAAGAATTTTATTATATTTGATTCGCCCTTATTAAAGCCTGCTTATTATAGAGAATACATTCTCCAATATATGGTTCCTTCCATTTTCTTCTGTTGAACATAATCGTTTTCACTTATTCCACCATTCTTTAATGAAGCTCTTATAACTTCCTTTGCCCAGGATGTAACATCAGTTCTTTGAATTACTTCATCAATAGACATAAAGGTTGTCTCTATTATTTCTTCTCCGTCTGGAGTAGGTTCACCTGATAGGTATTTTAAACTCCATAAAATAACTAAATCATTTTGCACACCTATGTCAGGTATATTTCTAATCATATCTCTTATTCCAAAAATGAATTCAGGCACCGCAATAATTGAGGTTTCTTCTTCAATTTCACGGCAGACAGCAGTTTCTATAGATTCACCATTCTCTACATGTCCTCTAGGAAAATCCCACATTCCTCTAGTAGGGCCGTAGCTATGCTTCACCATCAAAATATAATTATCCTTCTTTACTACAGAGCCAACAACAATTTTTTGCTTTGTGTTTTCCAAGTTCACACCTCCAAATTTTAAAATTCAAGACTTAAAATTAGGGATTTTTTCATTTATTAATGCAAAATGTATATGATCCTCCCACACACCATTAATGTCTAAAAACTTATGAGCTATACCTTCATTTATAAACCCTATTTTCTCAAGAATTCTTAAAGATGGCTTGTTAATAGGCAGTACATGGGCTTCAATTCTGTGCATTCCGTATTCAGTAAACATAATATCTATTCCTTTTTTTACTGCTTCAGTAATATAACCATGATTTAGTTCAGCCTTATCTGATTTATAACCAAGGTGACAAGATAAAAAGGCATACGGAACTATATTATAAAAGGTAACCTGTCCAACTATTTGATTTAGATTATCTTTTTTGAAGAGCCAAAGTCGTAACATGCCTTTACTTTCAATATATGACAGATCATTCTTTAGCTGATGAGCTTGAAAATTTTTTGTATAGAATTCTTTTTCTCTTTCAGGTTCATATTCATTGAAAAATTCCTTATTCCTAAGAATGTAATCTAATACTTCATCTGCATCTCTTTCGTCCAAAACCTTTAGAATGAGCCTATCTGTTTCATATGACAATTTCATCTTATCCCCCTTATAAGTTTAAATTACAAAACACACCATAATGATCGCTAGGAGTAATTCCATTAATCCTGTTATCACCAATAAGTTTGTATTCTACTAACTTAGGATATTCCTTTGGATATGGATTCTGTAGTAATATCCAGTCAAATCTTCCAGGCACATCAAGGGTGTATTCATCATCCCATCTAGGATTATTATAAAAATCTATAGTCACAGCTTTATTATAGTTTGCTCTAATAGAATAACTGTCATATAAATCAATCCAGCTTGTACAGTGCTGATATAATGATTGGCTGCCTATAAGATAATTATGTATTGAGGAATTAGGATAAGTGTTAAAATCACCTAGTATAATTTCATAGTCATTAGATTCTCTATCCTCAATTTTCTTTATAGCATTTACAATTTCAATCTCTCTATACAATGCTCTTTTATAATCAAGGTGAACATTGGTTATACCAACCCTTACATCACCTATTTTCATAGACACATTAATTACTCCAGTGTTATGAAAATCCATAACCTTGTCCCAATTATTCCAATTAAAAGTCATAGGGTATTTTGAGATTATTGCGAGTCCTTCCTCACAATCTGAATATGGTTGCCAACAATAATGCTTTAAACCAATTCCCCATGCAATTAATTTAACTACTTCTTCATTTTTCACTTCTTGAAGGGCAATTATATCCAGTTCAAGTTCTAAGAGAACTTTTACTAGGAGATTTAATCTCGCTTCAAAATTTATCTCACTATTCCATATGTTATAACTTGCTATTTTCATTAGAACTAGTTCCTCCCTTAGTACTCTCCTCACGGGTTTTTGTGAAATAATTATATTTTAGTTTACATAATATTTATTACATCTACTAAAACTCGACTTTATCATCATAAACAATACTTGCTTCTGTAACGCAATCATGAACTGCTTTAAAAATCTTCTGCCATGAATCTCTAAAATCTAAGAATGGTATCCATAACGTGAAAATCTCCTTAAATGCATTATAAAATCATGGTTTTTCTCCTAATGGTAATGTTTTATAAGTAATATAAGTTCCCATTTTATTTTCATCATCAGGAGAACAAAATAAGGATATTTCCTTAACTTGAAATGTATAACTAAGCTCTTTATTTTCAATATTATTGTATGCTTCTTTATATATCTTTGCTGGCTGCTGTCCCAGCGCTATTGTTGAGTGAAAATAGTATATGCCATCCCCCGAGGTTCTATCTGCTCTCCATGGAAATGCAGAAATTTCTTTGTAAATTCTATTATGTAAGGCTCTTAATAGATTACTCTCTTTGACTTCCATCCATAAAACTCCAAAACCATCATTATCATCACCAAATACTTTTAAATCTATTTTTGTAACATCTATTTCAAATGGATTTATACTTTTTGCTAAAATATCAAAATATTTTTCTGCTTCATCTAGGTTATCTATGTCAATTACTTCTCCTAAAGTAACATGTTGAGGAAGCTTGGCAGCTATAAATCCTGTATTATGCTTCTTATCAATATCAAAAGCTATTTTTCTTGCATAGTTGTGCAATTTATTATCTACAAGCAGTGCAAAACATATTTTCATTTGTAATCCCCCTTTTTTACTTGTTTTGTTTTAATTTACCTATAAAATCATGGTTAAATTATAACACAACTGTATTAGTATGGAAACAAAAGAACCCTATTAGTTTTCTTTCTAATAAGGTTCTTTTCTCTATATATTCATGTTGATGAAAACTTGTTTATCATCCTTTTACTATATTTTTGTGATTTGATTTGGTTCCTCGTAAAAAGTTTCTCCAATTCAATCTTCTCATAAATACCTCTTCATTAAATGAAAAGGTAAGTATTACAAATATGAAGGATATTATATAACCATATCTTTGCTGCAGCTCTGTTATTAAATAAAGTAATCCATATCCGCAAAAAATTATATAGAACAAATTTATTTCTTTATTCTCTAGATATTGTTTTTTATTGAATAGTCCTCTATAAAGAAAGAAGAGCATAATCACATAAAATATTTGAGAATAAAAGGACACATATGTTGTGAGGTCTGCAGAAGTATTTAGAATCTCTAAGATATCTGTACACCAACTCATTCCTGCAAAATCTCCAAGTGACCATTCACCGATGAACTTTGCTATATAAAATGGAATCAGCTTATAAATAGGAGTAGTTGTTAACCGTTCCTTAATAATAGCCTTTGAGGCATCTTCTACTGCTTTATAATCATTATTGTATTTTTTCGGTATCTCGCTGTCCTCTACAGTCCATGTACCAATAGATTTAAGATTTGTCCCTCTTAAAACTGAAGTTATAGCAGGTTCTCTGCCTTTCCATAATGGATATTCAGTGATGCCTTGACTTAATAAAACTGTGTTGGTTATATATAAAGGAATTAGAAATGTTAGAATAATAGATATACTAGCTTTTACAACCTTTTTTCTTTGCCAATACACAATTAAATATAGAATATATGCTACTACAATAACAGGCCCAACCATTCTAAAAAGATTTCCTATTGATAAAAGCAATGCAGAAATCATCAGCCACTTACAGCTCTTTTTTGCTTTTATAACTAACATAAAGAGATAAATACTTGCTAAAAAAAACGGCATAGCCAAATTCTCAGAGCAAGTTATTAAATTATAAATTATAAAGGGTGGAAATATGGATGATAAAAAGGCTATCCAAAGACCCTTCTTTTTACTGCCATATAGCTCATTACCTATTAAGTAAAGCATGTATACATTAAAGGTGGATAATACTATGTTAATTAACCTAACTACCAGTAATGCGTTGTGAGTAAATATCTTTTGAATAATTCCAAAATATATTGAGGTTATCGTCAGGTGTGGAAACCTTGCAATATAACCTGTTCCTTTAAAAGTGGAATAGTTTCCTTTAGCGAATTGCCCTCCAGCTTTATATATTACCCTAAAATCTGAAATTGGTGCTACATCTACTAATAAAATCCAAAGTAATCTTATTATAAAAGCCGCTGCTAATATTACTAATAATATTGTTTTGTAATTCTTATCAAGTTTTATATATTTGTAAGTTAAATATCCGATTGCCATAATAACTAGCAATACTGCCGAACAAACTAATACCACTGAAACAATATCAATGGCTGGCAGTTTTATAAGTACAGCAAATGATAATCCTATACTTCCTAATAGAATTAGTAAGAATAGGAATCTTAAAGATAGGTTTACGAATACAGAAAACTTTTTTTTGATTAAATCCATAAAAACCTCCAGATAAATTCAATTATGCAAAATTAAATTATAAATTTAAAATTCATAATTCGTTATACGTGGATATTATTATATCATAGATAAGACCTGAATTACAGAAATTGTATAGGAATATTTTATTTTCCATGAACTTAAAAAACTCGCCCTACTTGAATTCATAAGCAGAGCGAGTTTGTTTTTACTTAACTATGGAATTATGCACTTAATTCATCAGTTTCAATTTCCCCATCCTTTAAATTCAATACTCTACTTCCGTAAGATGCAGCTTCCATTGAATGTGTTACCTGTACTATAGTTTTTCCCAGGTCACAGTTTATTGTTTTGAATAGCTTCATTATTTCTATACCAGATTTTGAATCAAGATTACCTATAGGCTCATCTGCAAGAATAATTTCTGGATTAAATAGCAAAGCTCTTGCTATAGCTATCCTTTGCTGCTGTCCGCCGGAAAGCTCCCTTGGAGTATGCTTTTTTCTATCAGTCATGCCTATAATATCAAGAATTCTATCCAGTTCCTTTTCATAGGTTTTAGGTCTCTTTCCATCTAAAAGAAGTGGAAGCAAGATATTATCTTCTACATTAAGATTCGGTACCAGATTGTAAAATTGAAATACAAAGCCTAGTTCCCTTCTTCTCATTCTACTTCTTTCCTTTTCCTTTATACTGGAATAATCTCTACCATTTACTATAATGTTACCACTTGAAGGGTTATCAAGGCCTCCAAGTAAATAAAGTAGGGTTGATTTACCACAGCCTGATGGTCCCATAATGGACACGAATTCTCCCTTATCTATTGTAAAGCTTAAGTCCTTTAAAACATCCACTGATTCTTTTCCGAGTTTAAAGGATTTATATAAATTATTTACTTCTATTGCTTTTGTCATGTTAGATTCCTCCTTATTTCATATAATATTTAACGGACTATTTTGCACTCTAGCATAATTAAAGAATTATCTTATTCATATTTTAATTCTTGTACTATATGAAGTTTTTTACTTTTAAATATGGATGATAATGAAGTGAACAGCATTAGCATTAGGGTAGCTATAATTATGGAGGTTATTGATTTATATGGGAAGCTTAACTCAAGGTCCACAGTTAAAAATTTAAACACATCCATTAAGCATAGATTTATTCCCACTGCCGCTGCCAAAGATATAATAACTCCTATTAATGCTTGAAACACACTTTCAATTAATATCATATATCCACGACCACTTCTAGTAAGTCCTACTGAGCTTAAAACTGCAATGTCTCTCTTCCTTTGAATAAAGCTTATTGAAACATTACTTAGTATTCCAAAGGCACCTATTACCATGGTTATATAGGAAAATATACTCAATATATCCACCATTTGTTGGTTGCCTTTCTCATTATTTTTACACATCTCATCCTTGGTAACTAAAGTAGTACCTAAACCTTTAAGCTTCTTTTCTAATGCTTTTTTTGCCTCAACTGCAGGTACTTTTGTTGAGATACTGTAAGAAGTAGCGTATTTAACATCAAAATGCTTTAAAGCGGCTTTAAAAGATATGAGATTGTAGTTTCCGCTATTAAACATTTTGGGGTTAAAAATCGATAACACTTTAAATTTCTCACTTTTATTATCATTGGTAAGGGTTATAATATCCCCTTCTTTAATTTTATATCTTACAGACATCTGCTTTGATATAATAATTCCATCTTCATCATTATCTAGTGCATTCAGCTCTTTTTCTTTATCATTAAACACTGTATAGTTTTCAAAGGCTTTATATTTTTCTGGGTCTACATAATCTACATAAATGCTTTTGCTTGCATCACCATTCAAATTAGTTGGTATTACACCAGTTTTAACAACATAATCTGTTCCTTCATAGGAATCAATTATGTCATTAATATTTTTTAAATATTGTGAATTGGCATTTACTGACACATCGAATTTCATTCCTTCATAGGCACCTCTAACTACATTTTTTAATGAAATGCCTACTGAGGTAATCATTACGATAGAAATTATTGATACTGCAATTAATCTAATATTGTTTATTAAAACCTTAGAGGTTTTTACATTGTTAAAGGAAACCATAGACAATCCATTAATATTTCTTAAAAATCTTACCAATGGATTAAATACCAGGTCAACTACCTTTGGTATAATCAGTATCACTCCAAGAAAAGCTAGGAAAAGTCCAGGTACCGAAGCAACGTATTCGATTTTTGCTCCTATGAAATGAAATATAACTGCAGTTATTATAAACACTAAACCAATAATAAATTTTTTTATAGATACTTTGTTGGTAGTGCTTATAGTATTTAAGATTACATCTTTAACAGGTAATTTTCTTATTGATAGAATTGGTATCGTTGTTGATGCTAAAGATAATAGTATTGCAAAAATGAAGCCAATTATGAAATATGGAGGATAATACTCTGTTACTGCCTTTATACCATAATCCTTTAAAGGGTTTCCTAAATTTGATATCAGAGTTGTAAGCCCCGCCCCAATTAGATCACCTATAATTCCACCTATTACTCCATAAACAAAGCTTTCTTTAAGTAAAATTCTAATTATCTTTCCTTTTGTTGCACCTTGACTTAAAAATACACCAATAATAGATAATCGTTCTGTTATTATAAGCTTAAAGGAGCTGTAAATAATAAAGGTAGTCATTAACAAAACTATTGCCAGCATGAAGTATAAAGGCATTCGAATCATACTCAGTTGTTGTTCGATCTGCTCTTCATCATAAATTTTTGCTGCTGTGACTTTATTTTCTTTATTTTTATCATTAAAATCTTTTATCCAAGAATTTAAATCCTCTGTATCCACTGATGTGAGCATAAAGTTATATTTATTATCTGTACCGTATATTGAAAATACATTATCCTCAGGAGTGAGTAATGTAAATAGCTTCTCTTTATCAGTGGCGAACAACCCTTTGTTTTGGGCAATTGCAGCTATTTTATAGCTTTCTTCCTTACCTAGTATAGTTAATTTTATTTCCTCTCCAAGCTTAACCTTTAAGCTTTTACTTGCTTTTTCGGATATAATTACCTTCTTACCTGTAAAAGGCTCAAGGCTATCTTTTTTTAATATTTTCATTATGTTGTAATTTTCAAAGTCAGAAAGAGTAGTTCCAGTTAGACTAAACTCCTTTTCATTGTCAGTACTCAAGTATCCACCTATGGTTATACCTTTAAAGCTTTTCTTAATATTAGAGCTATCAATATCATTTGGGTTAAACAATGGTATATCTAGGCTCTTACCAGGACTTATTGCCACATTAAATTCTCCCAAGTTCCCTTTGATTTCAGAAGACATAGTGCCCAGCAGTGCCTTAACAGATCCAAGGGATGCAACTAATAGAGCTGCACTAATTGCTATTGATACTAAAAGAAGAAAAGTTCTTCCCTTCTTTTCTGTGATTGACCTTAATAAATATTTACTAAAAACATTCATCCTTCTACCCCCTTTTAATGGTTTTAAATTCATACATTTA
>Ga0316601_100001818_pt1 | contig 10693 bp, 8 predicted proteins | sample OWC_soil_day5_no_FD_207663 | JGI IMG/M metagenome (GOLD analysis project Ga0316601, IMG submission 207663) | Wetland soil microbial communities from Old Woman Creek delta, Ohio, United States - OWC_soil_day5_noCT | ecosystem: Environmental > Terrestrial > Soil > Wetlands | place: USA: Ohio...
GGCCCCCGGCGAGCATCCCGATCAGGACGACTTCGCCGGCGCCTACAACTTCACGTCCTTCGTGCCGCCGTACAACACCCCGGCCGGGTCGCGCACCGAGGCGATGATCTCCTCGTACCTGCTCGGTCGGCACCACGGGACCCCCGATCCCGAGGTCCGCGACCAGATCCGGGCGGCCCTCCAGTACACCCTCGGCCAGCAGATCCGCCCCGAGAGCGACTTCAACGTCGTCGGAGAGGGGCTCGGCGGGATGCCCGGCAGCCCGATCGACCGCAACGTGCGAATCGACTTCGTCCAGCATGTCTGTTCCGCGATGATCCGCGCCTCGGAATGGATCGATGAGCCCTAGCGGGCCTGCTATGATGTAAGCGCGGTGGCCGAGGACAAGCGGACGAAGATCGGGTCGACCGGACCCGTGCAAGCACAGCGCGGGACCAGCACGCCGGCGCCTGCGACCGGGACGCCCACGCCTGCGGCAGGGACGCCCGCGCCCGTCGATCCCGCTGCGCGCGTGTCGAGCAACCATCCGACGTCGTACCTCCCGCCCGCCGTCGATCCGCTGATCGGCCAGACGCTCGCGGGGCGCTACGCGATCCAGAAGAAGCTCGGCGAGGGCGGCATGGGTGCCGTCTACCTCGCGACCCACAACCTGCTCGACAAGCAGGTCGCGCTCAAGATCCTGCACAACGAGTTCGCCCGCAAGCAGGACCTCGTCGAGCGGTTCATGCAGGAGGCGAAGTCCGCCTCGCGCATCCGGCACGAGAACGTGATCGACATCAGCGACTTCGGGACCACCCCCGACGGGCTGGTGTTCTTCGCGATGGAGCTGCTCAAGGGCCACGATCTCCACGAGGAGGTCGCGCGTGCGCGGCTCGCCGGCGAGCTGTTGCCATGGTCGCGCAGCAAGAAGATCTTCCTGCAGATCTGCAGCGCGCTCGTCGCGGCGCACGGCCACGGCATCATCCACCGCGACCTCAAGCCCGAGAACGTCTACCTGATCGACTTCCTCGGCGAGCCCGACTTCGTGAAGCTGCTCGACTTCGGCATCGCGAAGCTGACCGAGGTCGACGAGGGCGGCCGCAAGCTGACCAAGACCGGCATGCTGTTCGGCACGCCCGAGTACATGTCGCCGGAGCAAGCGCGCGGCGAGAACGTCGATGCCCGCGTCGACGTCTACGCGATGGGCTGCATCCTGTTCCAGCTCGTCACCGGCAAGGTCCCGTTCGAGGCCGACAACTTCATGGGCGTGCTCAGCCTGCACCTCACCGAGCCGCCGCCGTCGATCCCCGTCGAGGTCTTCGACCGGATCGGCGCGCCGCGCGCGCTCGCCGGCGTGATCGACAAGGCGCTGCAGAAGGATCGCGACCTGCGCTGGAGCTCGATCCTCGAGCTCGCGAACGCCGTGCGCGAGGTCTCGGGCGATCCGCTGTCGTCGGGCATGACCGGCATCGCGATCCCCGCCCAGGGGCGCGTCACCGCACCCGCGACCACGACCAACGCACGCCAGCGCACGCAGTGGACCGGCAACGTCCAGGTCCCGACCGATGACGATGCCGGGTCGGGCAAGCGCAAGTCGAAGCTGCCGCTGATCCTCGGCGGCGTGCTGCTCGCCGGTGCCGCCGCGACCGCCGGGGTGTTCGCGATGAAGGGCGGGGGAGGCGGAACGGCCAGCGCCGGTCCCGGCTCCGCCGACGGCAGCAACGGTTCGGCAGGCAGCGCCGCCCTGGTCGCGGGCAGTGGCGCGCAGGTCGCGGCCACGGGCACGCCCGACGCGGGCGTCGTCGCGTCACCGCCCGAGAACCTGGCGCCGCTCCCCGACAAGGTGAAGATCAAGCTGATCACGACCCCCAAGGGCGCGGAGGTCACCGACATCGGGCGCAAGCTGACGTTCCCGAACAAGACCCCGGTGACGCTGCAGACGGCGGGCTCGCGCGACGTGATCTCGTTCCTGATCCATCGCACCGGCTACATCGACACGATCGTCGACCTCGTGCCCGACAAGGATCTCGAGTACGTCGTCGAGCTCGAGAAGGGCGACAGCGGCGCGGCGCCGAAACGCGAGAAGGTGCCGAGCGGCCCCGTGACCAAGCCGATTCCGGGCGAGGGCTCCGCCAAGAAGCCGCCGGATGCGGGCAGCGCGAGCAAGCCGCCCGACACCATCAAGCCCGATGCCGGCGTCGCGAAGCCTCCCGAGGAGGACTGCCCGGAGCTGCCGTGCGGCACGAAGACGGACATCCCGGGTCTCAAGGACTTCCCGAGCACGGGCTCGGGCAGCGGCGGATGACGCCGGTGGCGCGCACCGGTCGCGCGACGGTCGGTGGCGGGACGCAGCCGATCGAGCTCGCGTACGACGTGTTCGGCGATCGGGGCCGCCCGCTCGTCCTGATCATGGGCATCGGCGCCCAGCGCCTGTTCTGGGACGACGGCCTGTGCGAGCAGTTCGTCGCGGCGGGCTTCCACGTCGCGCGCTTCGATCACCGCGACATCGGTGAGTCGACCCGGCTCGACGCCCCGGTGCCCAAGCCCGTCCCGGCGATGCTCCGGCGCTACGTCGGCGCATCCGTCGAGGCGCCGTACACGCTGTCCGACATGGCGGGCGACGTCGCGGGCCTGATCGATCAGCTCGGCTTCGATCGCGCGCACATCGTCGGCGCCTCGCTCGGGGGCATGGTCGGCCAGCACCTCGCGATCGAGCACCCCGATCGCGTGCGCTCGCTGACCTCGATCATGTCGACCCCCGGCGGCCGCCGCTACCTCCCCGATCCGGCCGCGCTGCGCGCGCTGTTCATGCCCGCGCCGAAGACCGCCGAGGAGGCCGGGATCTCCGTCGAGAAGCTGTTCGCCGCGATCGGCAGCCCGGCATGGCCGGTCGATGGTCCGCGCCTGCGCGCGATCGGCGAGGCGGCGCACGCGCGCGGTCCGTCGCCGCGCGGCTACCTCCGCCACTTCGCGGCGGTGATGGCGACGCCCGATCGCCGCGCCCAGCTCCGCGAGACCCACGTCCCGACGCTGGTCATCCACGGCACCCGCGATCCACTGTTCCCGCTGCGCGCCGCGCGCGACATGGTCCGGATGATGCCCGATGCCACGCTCCTCCCGATCACGGGGATGGGCCACGACTTACCGAGGCCGCTGTGGCCCACGATCGTCGCCGCGATCGCGCGCCACGCCGAGCGCGCGGACGCGCGTGCTACGGTCTGAACGAGCGGCTCCCTAGCCCAATTGGTCGAGGCGAGGGTCTTAAAAATCCTTCAGTGTCGGTTCGAATCCGACGGGAGCCACCGCAGTCTCAGTCACGAGTTCGGTTGCGCCGGCTCTGCTTGTTCAGCCCGCTATGGGTCGGTTGCAGCGCGTGTCGGCCGACGCCTCTGCTATGACGCGGCCATGACCGAGACCTCGACGGAAGCCGCGTCTCCGTACCGCGTCGGCTTCGAGCGAATGGAGCAGGTGATCGTGACGACGGGCAACGACGTCGCCGGGCACCAGATCATCCAGTACCTGGCGATCGTGCGCGGCATCGTCGTGCGCGCGACGAGCTTCGGGAAGGGCTTCATCGGCTCGTTCAAGGCGCTGGCCGGCGGCAACATCCAGGAGTACACGGACGTCTGCGAGGCCGCGCGCCACGACGCGTACCAGCAGATGATCGCGCACGCGAAGGAGGTCGGCGCCGATGCGATCATCGGGATGCGCTACGACGCGACCGAGTTCTCGGCGGGCACGACCGAGGTGCTCGCCTACGGCACGGCCGTGAAGCTGATGCCGACGCGCCCCGCGTGATCAGCGCGTGCGGACGACGTGCGCGAGCAGCTCGCCGGCGAGGTAGTGCGAGCCCTTCGCGGGCCAGCGCTTGCCGTGGCGGAGGAAGGTATTGACGACGCGGTCGTCGGCGTCGCGGCGCATCCGCGGGCGCGTCGGATCGACGAAGCCGCGGCGGATCACGCCGCCGCCGACATAGACAAGCTCGGTGACGCCGCGCGGATCGCGCGCGATCACGACGGCGACCAGATCGGCCTCGGCATCGCTGGTCGCGTGATCGAACACCAGGAGGTCGCCGGGGGCGGCCGGGTCAGTCGGGGCGGCGAGCGCCCCGCGCTGGGTCGCCCACGCGATCACGTCATCGCCCGTGCGCGCCTCGACCGGTGTGCCGAGCTCGTGGGCCCACCCGAGCGCCGCGACGATCGGGTCGCGCGGATCACGGCGACCGACGAGCGCGCGCAGCTCCGCCGGCGTGCGCTGCGCGGGGAGCGACGCGGTGGGAGGGAGGCGGTGCGGCGCGGGCAGGGTGGCGCGGGCGGTCTCCTGGGCGGCCGGTGCCTCCGCGACCCGCGCGGCCGCGGCCGCCGACGCCTCGCGGATCACCGGCGCGGAGACGACGCGGATCGGGGCTGCGTGGTGCTCGACCGGCTCGCGGTTCGCCAGCTCGTGGCGGGGCGGCCGCGGGGCGCCGGGCAGCGGCGGCGGAGGGAGGTCGGCGCTGGCGAGCATCGGGGACGAGAACCGGTGCGGCCGATCGCGCGCGACGCAGGCGCCCGACGCCGCGGCGGCGAGGACGGTGGCGAGCGCGAGGTACCGCATGGTGCAAGGCTAGGCGCCAGGGACGACCCGGAGCCAGTTTTTGGGTCGGGCGCCGTCGAGGAGCGTGCTAGAACGCCCGGAGTGACGCGCTACGACATGATCCGGAAGCGGATCGCCCCGCTGATCTTCCTGTTCGCGATGGGGTTGCTCGTCCGCGAGACCTGTCAACGGGCGGATCGCGCGCAGGCGACCGTGGAGATCCAGCTCGGCGGCGCGGAGGCGAAGGTCCGCGCGGTCGACGTCACGCTGCACGTCGGCGGCGACGAGCTCAGCGTGTTCCACCGCGTGGCACCGCCCGGGTTGACGATCGGACCGATCCAGTTCCCGGTGTCGATGCCGTCGCGCGACGGCGAGCTGCGGATCGACGTGACGCTCGACACGGCGACCAAGCGTGTCGTGCGGAAGTTCCACGCCGAGGACGGCGCGACCGTGCAGGTCGCGATCGGCGACGACCTCTACTAGGGGTTCGCCGCGGTCCAGGCGTCGATCGCGCGCCGGCAGCGACGGGCGCGGCCAAACCCGATCACCGAGGCCGTCGTGAACGTGGCGCCGAGCACGCCGCCGGCGACGCCGAACCCGATCGCCTCGCGCGACGGGCCGTCCTCCTCGCGGAGCGACAGCGCGAGCGCCGAGCCGAGGGCCACCGAGGCCACGGCCCCGATCAGGTCGACGACCGGGATGACCACGGGTGCCTCGCAGCGCGGTGCCTGGACCGAGGCCGCCGGCGGGTTGTTCATCATCACGAACGAACAGCCCGACATCGCGGCCAGCAGCGCGAGGCGACTCAGCATCCAGTCACGATACTCGGTCAGCCCGCGTGGCAGGGCAGAATCCGCCTTGCCGCGCCGTGCCTACCGGCGGAGGCGCACGACGGTCTCGACCTGCGCGGTCCCCGGCATCAGATCGAACGGCTCGATCACGTCGGGGACCCAGCCATGCGCGGCGAGCGCGACGAGGTCGCGGCCCAGCGCGTCGGGTCCGCAGCTGACGTAGAGGATCGTCTGCGCGCCCAGATCGAGGAGCAGATCGAGCGCGCCGGCCGACAGGCCCTTGCGCGGCGGATTGACGACGACGACGTCGGGCCGCGCACCGAGCTGTTCGCGCAGCGCCGCCGGGAGATCTCCGGCGTCCGCCGCGACCGCGGTCAGCGGCAGGTGGGCCCGCTCCGCCGCGCGCCGGAGCTGCGCGATCGCGTCGCGATCGATCTCGACGGCGACGACCGCGGCACCCGCGCGCGCGAGGTGGATCCCGATCCCGCCCAGGCCGGCGAACAGGTCGACCGCACGCATGCCCGGCACGACCCCGGCGAGCTCGGCGACGCGCTGGTACATCGCCGCGGCCTGCCCTCGATTGACCTGGAGGAACTCGCCGGCCCCGACCTCGACGGGGACGCCCGCGAGCTCCTCGACCAGGTGGCCGTGGCCGATCAGGACCTGCGCGCTCGAGCCCGACGGCACGATCGCGCCATCGCGGCGGTCGTTGACGATCGCGACCAGTCCGCGCACCGCGGGGTGCTTCGCGAGGGCATTGGCGACGCGCTCGAGCTTCGCGCGCGGCGCGGTGTGGGTGACGATCAGCGCGACCAGGACGTCGCCGCCGACCTCGCGCACGATCGCGTAGCGCAGATCGCCGGTGCGGGTCTTCTCGTCGTACGCGTGGAGCTGCGCCTGCTCGGCGGCGCCGCGGACCCAGGTCGCGACCTCGTCGATGACGGGCGCGACGACGCGGCAGCCCAGGGTGTCGATCACGTGGTGGCTACGCGGGGCGTAGGCGCCGAGCACCAGGTGATCGCCGGCGCGTCCCGCGACGTACTTGCCCTTGTTGCGATAGCCGAGGAACGACGGCGAGGCCCGCGTCGGCGCGACCGTGGTGCCCGGATGGGCGATCGCGAGGACGTCGGCGAGGGCGAGCTCGACCCGGCGGCGCTTCGCCACGAGCTGCGCGGGATAGTCGAGGTGCTGCCAGGTGCAGCCGCCGCAGCGCCCGAACGCGGGGCATGCGGGGCGGACCCGGGCGGCGCTCTCGGGCCCGACCCGCCGCACGATCCGGCCCCACGCCTCCGCCTTGTGCGGGCTGTGGTGATCGATCGCGACCTCGGCGCGTTCGCCGGGGAGGAGATCCGTGACGTGGACGCGGAGGTCTCCCACGGTTCCGACGCCGTGGCCTGCCTCGTCGAGCTCCGAGGCCTCGACCTCGCACCGGTTGCTCTTCATCGGGTTCCAGGGCATTACCACGAGATGCCGGAGCAAGGTCCTCTCGTCGTCGCTGCCCTGTCGGGCGGGGTCGACAGCGCGACCGCGGCGGGGCTGCTCGTCGAGTCCGGCCACCGCGTCGTCGGCATGACGATGCGGCTGTACGACGCGCGTGGGACGGCCGCGGCGTCGGGCGGGCGGTGCTGCGGTCCGCGCGACGTCGAGGATGCCCGCGCGGTGTGCGCGCACCTCGGGATCCCGTTCTACGTCGTCGATCTCGCCGCCGAGTTCGCCGAGGCCGTGGTCGACGACTTCGTCGAGGCGTACCTCGTGGGGGACACGCCGAACCCGTGCGTGAAGTGCAACCAGCACATCAAGTTCACGCCGCTGCTCGACCGGGCGCGCGCGATCGGCGCCGACGTGCTCGTCACTGGCCACTACGCCCAGATCCGGGACGGCGGCCTGTGGCGCGGCGTCGATGCCGGCAAGGATCAGTCGTACTTCCTGTTCTCGATGCCCGCGGGCGAGCTCGCGAGCGTGCAGTTCCCGCTGGGCGCGATGACCAAGGACGAGGTCCGCGCGCACGCGCTGCGGCTCGGGCTCCCCAACGCGGTGAAGCCGGAGTCCCAGGAGATCTGCTTTGTCCCCGACGGCGACTACGCCGGCTTCGTGTCGGCGCAGGCGCTGCGCAAGGGCCGCCCGCTCCCCGTCGCCGGGGCGATCGTCGACGACGCCGGCGCGATCCTCGGCCGCCACGACGGCACCCACCGGTTCACCGTCGGCCAGCACCGCGGCCTCGGTAACCTGACGACCAAGGACAAGCTGTACGTCACCGCGATCGATCCCGCGCGCGGCGAGGTCCGCGTCGGGCCGAAGGCCGCCGCCGAGCGGAGCGAGCTCGTGATCCGCGATCTGCGCTGGCTGTCCGCGCCGCGGACAACCCTGTCGGCGGCCGTCCAGGTCCGCCACCGCGGCACGCCGATCGCCGCCGAGGTCGAGATCGACGGGGACCGCGCGATCGCACGCCTCGCCGAGGCGACCGTCGCCGCGAGCGGGCAGGCCGCCGTGCTCTACGCCGGCGATCGCGTGCTCGCCGGCGGCTGGCTCGCCCGGTAGCCGGGGTCTACTCGAGCAGCTCGGTGATCTCCGGGATCGCCGCGAACGCGGCCTTCCATGCCGGATCGATCAAGGCGTTCAGCTTGCGCTTCGCCGACGCGTGGCCGCGCTCGTGGATGATCGCCGCACGATCGGCAGCCCCGGCGGTCCTGAGGACCTCGAGGCACGCCGCGTAGACCTCCTCCTCGGAGCCCTCGAGCACGCGCTGGTTCTCGAGCAGCCCGAGCGCGCGGTGGACGAGCGTCCCCGCCTCGGCGGTGTGGCCGTGCGCGCGCGACAGCGCGAGCGCGTGGCGGGCGAGGCCCTGGATCTCGTAGCCGACGAGCGTCGCCTGCTGCGCGACGGCCGTGCCGTCGGCCGCGTCCTCGATCGCGGCGGCGAGGTTGCCGCGACGGAGCTGTGCGCCCGCGCGCGCGACCAAGGCGTTCGCCTCGAGGTAGCGCGCCCCGAGCCGCCGGGCCTCGGCCAGCGCCTCGTCGAGGAGCTTGATGCCCTCGGCCTTGCCGCGGCGGACGTCGCACACGCCGGCGTAGATCAGGCAGTCCGCGCGGCTCCACCGCGACGCCGTCGCGGCGAGGATCTCGAGCGCGTCCGCGAACGTCGCGGCCGCCTGATCGTAGAGCCCGACCTCGAGCTGGATGATGCCCATGACGCTGAGCGCATCGCCCTCGCGTGCCCGGTCGCCGTAGCGCTGGCACAGCTCGAGCGAGCGCCGCGCGGAGATCATGGCGGTCGTGAAGTTACCGAGGCACATCTCGATCACGGCGACGTGGTTGGTGACGATCCGCTCGAGCCACGGATCGCCGGTCTTGTCGATCAACGCGAGGACGGGGCGGTAGGCATCGCGCGCGGCCTCGTAGTGGGCGCGCAACAGGTGGATCCGGCCGCGGCCGATCATCGCCGCCATCTCGTCGGTGATCGCGCCCTGGCGGTGGAATAGCTCGCGCGCGTGACCGACCACGACGAGCGCCTCGTCGAACCGGCCGAGGCGCTCGAGGATCTCGGCGCGGATCCGCAGGGCCTCGCCGCGCAGGCGATCGTCGCCGGCAGCGGTGGCGTGATCCTCGGCGACCACGGTCGCGACGGTCGCGTTCGCGTAGTCGCCCCAGCGCAGCATGCGGTGCGCGCGACGGATCGCGACGTCGGCGAGCCGGGCCGGCTCGCCCTCGCACAGGCGCTGCAGCTCGTCGAGGTCGCCCGGCGTCGAGACCAGATCCCCGATCAGGCGGTGCGCCTCTTCGCGGCCGGCGAGCGCCTCGCGGCGGCGCGCGCGGGACGTCGCGGAGGGCGGCACGGGACCGAGCTCGCGCTCGAGGATCAGCGTGCGCGAGAAGCACGCGATCGCGGCATCGGCATCGGACGCCGTCATCGCGAGGCGCCCCGCGCGCAGCCAGAACGCGGCCGCGCCCGCGGGCTCCCCACCACGCTCGAGGTGCTCGGCGATCACGGCCGGCGGCTCCTCGCGGCCGGCGAAGAACCGCGAAGCGAGCAGGCGCCCGACGCGCGCGCTGCTCTCGCGCTGGGCCCGCGCGGACAGCGAGTCATAGACGACCTCGCGGACGAGGCCGCGCGCGAAGTGGACGTCGGCCTCGGTCGAGCCGCTCGAGTCGACCGCCCGCACCAGGAAGCCGGCCTCGACGAGCTCGTCGAGCTCCGCGCTCAGCGACTCCTCGTCGAGGAGCTCCTCGAGCAAGCGGACGCGGATCGTGCCCCCGAGGACGGCCGCGAACCGCAGCGCGCTCTTGGCCTTCGCGCTCAGGCGATCGATGCGCGCCGCCACGACATCTCTCGCCGAGGCCGGCACGTCATCGCCGGCCTCGCGCACGGCCTGTGCGAGCTCTTCGATGAACAGTGGGTTACCGCCGCCACGCGCGATCACCGCCGCGATGTTGAGCGGGGACGCGGCGTCGCCGAGCCGGTCACTGATCAGCGCGCGCAGCTCGCCGCCGACGAGGTCACCGATCATCAGCACGACGTCGACCGGCGGCGGGGCAGGGCCCTCGGGTCGCGTGGTCAGCACGAGCAGCTCGGGCCCGGACTGCGGGACCGCGAGCGTGTGCCGGAGGACCTCGAGGCTCGCGCTATCGGCGAGGTGGATGTCCTCGATGATCGTCAGCTGCGGCTTGTCGCGATCGGCCATCGTCGCGCGAAACGCCGCGAGCCCCGCCGAGATCCGCGGCCGCAGATCCGCGACCTCGGGCGCGCCGACGCCGACACCGTCGCGCAGCTCCATCGCGCGATCGAGATCGGTCGCCACCTCCCGCGCGCGCTCGGCCGTCCCGCCCGCGCCCGTCATCAGCTGCTGGAGCCGGTGGACGAGCTGCTGGCGCGCGGCGCGGCCGCGGGTCGGTGGAAGCCCGAGGGCGGCCTGGTACAGATCGATCACGAGCGCGAAGGGCGCGAGGTGGTGCGCCGGGCTCGCGGCGGTGGTCACCACGCGCAGTGCGGTGCCGCTCGCCGCGTGGCGCGCGACCAGCTCGGCGACGAGCCGGCTCTTGCCGGTCCCCGCGGCGCCGCTGAGCAAGGCGACGAGCCGGCGATCCGCCGCGACCGCGCGCTGGAACCAGGCCTCGAGCTCGGTGAGCTGGGTGGCCCGGCCGATGAACTTGCCGCGGCGCTCGAGGCGATCGCGATCGCGCTCCTCGAAGCCACGCGGCCCGACGACCTCGATCACCTTGCTCCGTCGGGCGATGCGCTTGGTCGCCGGCACCTCGCGCAGGGCGTAGAGGCCGCTGGTCAGCCGGCCCGTCGTGCCGACGAACAGCGGGCGATCCGGCGTCGCCTCGCGTGCGAGAGCCCGCGCCTCCTCG
>Ga0316601_100001819_pt1 | contig 10681 bp, 9 predicted proteins | sample OWC_soil_day5_no_FD_207663 | JGI IMG/M metagenome (GOLD analysis project Ga0316601, IMG submission 207663) | Wetland soil microbial communities from Old Woman Creek delta, Ohio, United States - OWC_soil_day5_noCT | ecosystem: Environmental > Terrestrial > Soil > Wetlands | place: USA: Ohio...
CCTGGATCCTCGCGCGGCCGGACCTCGGGGTGGAACGACGGGCCGCGCCGGAGCTTGCCGCGCCCACACCGGCTTATCGAAGTCTTTGGTGAAGTGCAGCGGGGTGCTGCCAAAAAGAGGCCACGGTGATCGTCCCCCTCGACGATCACCTTCATGGCTTCACGCACGTCGGGGCGGCTGGCGCAGATCGTTCGCGCACCGCTCGAGCTTCCACAACCCGTCGCACACCCCGTCATCAAGTGGGTTGGCGGCAAGACCAAGCTGCTGTCCGAGCTCATGGCGCGCATGCCCGAGCGCTATGGCCGCTACTTCGAGCCGTTCGCCGGAGGTGCCGCGATGTTCTTCCGCGTGGCGCCCGTGCGTGCCGTGCTCTCGGACTCGAACACCGATCTCATCGGGCTCTACAAGACGATCTCCAAGGATGTCGCCGCGGTGATCCGCAGGCTCGAGCACCATCGCGAGCACCACAGCCAGGACCACTACTACGCGGTGCGCGAGCGGTGGAACGATCGCGAGATCAACTGGACCTCGGCCGATCGCGCGGCGACCTTCATCTATCTCAACAAGACCTGCTTCAACGGCCTGTGGCGCGTCAACCGCTCGGGCGACTTCAACGTGCCGATCGGCCGCTACACCGATCCCCCGATCTGCGTGCCCGACGCGCTGCGTGCTGCGCATCAGGTGCTGTCGCGAGCCGTGCTGCGGTGTGGCGACTACCGCGCGGCGGTCGAGGATGCCGGCAAGTCCGACTTCGTCTACTTCGATCCGCCCTACGATCCCGTCGCGCCGACGGCGAACTTCACGAGCTACACCGTGAACGCGTTCGGGCAGGACCAGCAGCGCGAGCTCGCGGAGACCGCGCGCAAGCTCGTGGCGCGCGGCTGTCGGGTGATGCTCTCGAACAGCGACACGCCGTTCGTGCGCTCGCTCTACCGCGGCTTCAAGATCGACCGCGTGAAGTGCTCGCGTGCGATCAACTCGAACGCCGCACGGCGTGGCGACGTCGACGAGGTCATCGTCGTCGGCGGCTATTGACAGATCCCGAGGGGGAAGCTCAGGCGAGCGCGCCGGTCGACGCGTACTTCTGGGTCGTCGGATCGTAATCGAGCATCGTGCCGATCACGCCGGCAGACTTCGCGATCCGGACGATGTCGTCGCGGTTGCCACGAACGACCATGCGCGGCTCCGCGCCATCGAGCTCTTGCGTCGCGACGAACTGTCGTGCGGTCACGACGTTCTTGAACACGAGCAAGTAGGTCTGGTCGTTGCCAGCGCGCGCCATGATCGGCACGCGGCCATCGTTGTCCTGAGTCTTCAGCTCGCCGTCGTTGTTCACCAGCAGGACCCACAGGCCCGAGAGGCCCGGTGCGGTCGTATCAGTCATCGCCATTTGCATTCAGTCTCCTGCCCCCTGACCCGGGGACGGGCACTAGATGCGGTTTTTCCCTCGAAGTGTCAAGCAAGTTGTGACGAGGCAGCCGGCTTGACGCAGGCATCCTCGTAGGCTTTAGTCACTCCGTGATGACGCGGGTCCATCTGCCGGTGATCGGTCGCGATCCTGGACCGATCCCGATGGGCGGTGCGGCTGCGGCCGACCCACTGGTGGACGGATTCGCTCGCCGCATCCGCTACTTGCGCGTTTCGGTCACCGATCGCTGCAACTACCGCTGCACGTATTGCATGCCAGAAGATCTCGGCGACGAGCTCGCGTTCGAGCCTCGATCGGCGGTGCTGACGTTCGAGGAGCTGGGGCGCGTGATCGGCGTGTTCGCCCGGCTCGGTGTCCGCAAGGTTCGGCTCACCGGTGGCGAGCCGACGATCCGCAAGGGGATCGTCGAGCTGGTCGGCCGGGTGGCGGCGATCCCGGGGATCGAACAGGTCGTCATGACGACCAATGGTCACCTGCTCGCGGGTCTCGCGGGCCCCCTGGCCGCGGCCGGCCTGCAGGCCGTGAACGTTTCGCTCGACACGCTCGACCCCATCCGGTTCGCGGAGGTCACGAGCCGGGGGGACCTGGCGCGCGTGCTCGCCGGGGTAGAGGCCGCCGCCGCGGCGGGGCTGCGCATCAAGACCAATGCCGTCGCGCTCCGTGGCGGCAACGACCACGAGATCGTCGCGTTGTGTCGCTACGCCTGGTCCCGCCACGCAACGCCGCGGTTCATCGAGCACATGCCGATGTCAGGCGGCGCGCTGTTCGCCGCGACCGCAGAGCTGACCGCGGCCCAGATCCGCGCCGCGATCGAGGCCGAGCTCGGTCCGCTCGTGGCCAGTCGCCGACCCGGCAACGATCCAGGTCCGGCGCGGTACTGGGCGCTGCGATCCGATCCGAGCCGCGAAGTCGGCATCATCTCGGCGATGACCGAGCATTTCTGCGATGACTGCAACCGGCTCCGGCTGACCGCCACGGGCGGGCTCCATGCCTGCCTGGGACACGACGACGCGACGGACCTGCGCGACGTGATGCGGCGCGGCGGAACCGACGACGAGCTCGTCGCTGCGATCGCCTCGGCGGTCACCGGCAAGCGTGCGGCGCATGGCTTCGAGCGAACCGGCGCGGGCGCCCCGCAGAAGCACATGATCGGCATCGGTGGCTAGCGGAAATCAGAGGCCAAACGTTTCAGGCCGGGGACGGAATTCCTCCCAGCCGTGCTACGGTTGCCACCATCGCCGGGCATGCCGCTTGTTGCGGAAGGGCTAATTATCGTTATGCAAAACAGCACCCTCGCGAAGATCGTCTTGACCGCCGCCGTCGCCGTGGCCGGAGTCGGCTTCTTCGTGAAGTCGACGCTCGGTCACACCCAGGAATACATGATGGTCGATCAGCTGCTCGCCAGCGGCGACCTGTCCCAGTGGAAGGGCAAAGAGCTCAAGGTACACGGCTGGGTCGTGGCCGGCTCCATCAAGGAAGAGGTCGTGAACCAGCAGACGGTCCGGACCTTCCTGCTCCAGAAAGAGGGCAAGAAGATCCGGATCTTCAGCAAGGGGCCCAAGCCCGACACGTTCAAGGACCAGTCGGAGGTGGTCGCCACCGGCCGGATCATCCCGTCGGCCGAACGCAAGGCGCTCGCGAGCGACCTGAAGATCAACATCGAGACCGATCTCGCGTACGTCGTGGATGCCACCGACCTCCAGGCCAAGTGTCCATCGAAGTACGAGGGCGCCCAGGTCAACAAGAATCTCAACACGACGAAGTTCGAGTAACGGATGAACACCGCGAACGCTCCGTTCTCGCCGGTCGCGCTGGTCGGCACCATCGCCTTGCTCTCGGCGTACCTGATGGCCGCCTGGTGCGTCGCCGCAGGCATCGCAGGCAACGCCCGCAAGAGTCGCCGGCTCGTCAACTCCGCCGTCTACGGCCTGTATGGCTTCGGGGCGTTGATCGCCCTCACGTCGATCCTGCTGATCTACGGCTTTGTCACCCACGACTTCGCGATCAAGTACGTCGCGGCGACGAGCGATATCTCGATGCCGACCACGTACAAGGTCACCGCGTTCTGGGGCGGGCTCGACGGCTCGTTGCTGTTCTGGGTCCTCGTGCTCGCGCTGTTCTCGACGATCGCGATCCTCATCAACGCGAAGCGCCATCGCGACATGATCGGCTACGTCGTCGGCACGATCATGGTCGTGCAGGTGTTCTTCATCTCGCTGCTGATCTTCACCAAGAACCCGTTCGCGACGTTCCTCACCGATCCGCCGGTCGATGGCCAGGGTTTGAACCCGCTGCTCCAGAACTACTGGATGGTGATCCATCCGCCGTCGCTCTACATCGGCTTCGTCGCGGCCACGATCCCCTTCGCGTTCGGGATCGGGGCGCTCGCGTCGGGCCGGCTCGATGATCGCTGGGTCGGCTCGGTCCGCGTGTGGATGCTGATCTGCTTCGGGTTCCTCTCGCTCGGCCTCATCCTCGGCGGACGCTGGGCCTACGAGGAGCTCGGTTGGGGCGGCTACTGGGCCTGGGATCCGGTGGAGAACGCCGGGTTCATGCCGTGGTTCACGGCCACCGCGTTCCTCCATTCGGCGATCATCCAGGAGCAGCGCGGCGGGATGAAGATCTGGAACATCATGATGGTCGTCATGACGTTCTTCCTCACGATCTTCGGAACGTTCATGACGCGCTCGGGCGCGGTGCAGTCGGTCCACGCGTTCGGCGAGGACAACGTCCTGGCGCTCCAGTTCATCGTGTTCATGGCGGTGATCCTGATCGTGTCGATCGGGCTCATCGTCTATCGCGCGAACCGGCTGACGACCAAGATGCAGTTCGAGTCGTTCATGTCGCGCGAGTTCGCGTTCCTCGTCAACAACTGGATCCTCCTGGTCTGCGCGTTCTTCGTCCTGTTCGCGACGATGTTCCCGACGATCTCGGAGGCGCTCGACGGCTCGCGCGTCTCGGTCGGCATCGAGTTCTTCAATCGCTGGATGACCCCGCTGGGGCTGATCCTGATCTTCCTCGCGGGCGCCGCGCCGCTCCTCGCCTGGCGCAAGACGACGCGCGATAAGCTGTTCCAGCAGTTCCTCTTCCCGCTCTCGCTGATGGCGGCGGTCGTGGTCGGGCTGCTGATCTTCATGTGGCCTCAGGCCACCACGTTGACCCCGCTGTTCCACGACAACCTCCGACTGCCGATCTCGCTGGTCTGCTTCGGGCTCGTCGCGTTCGGCTTTGGATCGATCTCGCAGGAGTTCTTCCGCGGCGCGATGGTCCGGCGTCGGCAGACCGGCTCGGATCCGTTCACCGCGATGATCGGCCTCATGATCGCGAAGCGCCGCAAGTACGGCGGCTACATCATCCACATGGGCGTGCTGGTGATGTTCATCGGGTTCGCCGGCAAGGCGTACGACCGGAACATCGATGCCACGATCGGCTGCACGGGCATGGGGTGCACCGCCCAGGATCTGGCGACCAAGCGCCCGATCATCGAAGTCGGCCTCGACGAGCGCAAGAGCGCCCCGGACCGCGTGCGGTGGGCACTCCAGTATCTCGACCTCAGCCCCAGCACGATCAAGGCCCTGCAGTCCGGCGCGATCCCGCCGACCGCGAAGGACCTGTGTCCGTCGTGCACGGTGCGCGAGCTGCCGAAGGGCTCGCCATCGAGCTTCGAGTTCGGCGACTACACGTTCCTCTACGAGAAGATCATCCACACCTCGGACGATCACCGCGACGCGGTCACCGCGCAGATGTCGATCTGGCGCGACGGCGAGAACCTCGGCGTCGTCTATCCCGCGAAGTGGGACTATCGCAAGGCGGGCGCGGAGGCCACGACCGAGGTCGCGATCCGCGTCTTCGCCCAGGAGGACGTCTACGTCGTGCTGACCGGCTACGATCTCGAGAGCCAGCTCGCCAACTTCCGCGTCTACATCAACCCGCTGATCAGCTGGGTGTGGATCGGCTTCCTGATCCTCGCGTTCGGCACCCTGGTGTGTCTGATCCCTCAATCGCTCGTCGATCGGATGACGGGGCGTGGGGGAGACAAGGGTGCGGGGCTCGGCAATGTGGCGAGCCTCGGCATCCTGGCGCTGATCGTGACCGCGCTGGTCGGTGGGACTGCCTCGGATGCGAACGCGCAGGCCGAGCACGTCACCGCGGGGATGGGGATGGGCGACGACGGGCACGGCTACGCGGCGGAGAATCGACCCACCAATGACACCGCCAAGAAGGCGATGCAGGAGCTGCTCTGTGTCTGCGGCTGTCCGCGCGAGAGCATCTTCGACTGCAAGTGCGGCACGGCCTCCAAGCTGCGCGCGAAGGTCGCGGCATTCATCGAGCAACGCGACGATCGTGGCAACCCGGTGTTCGATCTCGCGACCAAGGAAGGGCGCGAGAAGGCCTACGATGCCGCGCTCGACTCGTTCGTGACCGAGTTCGGAGGCGAGCAGGTGCTCGCCACTCCACGTAGCAAGGCGTCCTGGCTCCTGCCATCGTTCGCGGTGGTCGGCGGGCTCGGCCTCCTGCTCGTCGTGGGCAAGCGCCTGATCACGCGCGGGCAGGCGGCGAACGCGGCACGGGCGCCGATCGAGCTCACCCCCGATGACGATCAGTATCAGGACAAGCTCGACGACGAGCTGTCTCAGACCGACTGAGCCTTCATGAGGACCCCTGATCGACACGGCGATGTGATGCGATGGGTACGGCGCGGCACTGCGGTGCTGGTGCTGCTCATCGGCTGGATCTTCATCTACTTCCACAACAACGGACACGTGACTCCGCCGGTGGTCATCGTGGGTCTTGGTTACCTCGCCGGGGTCGCCACCATCTACAACCTGTTCAGGACCGGCGCGAGCGCGGCCGCCGCGGACGAGGAAGACGACGGCGCCGCGTGGGGCCTTCCACTCGGAGCTCGTGGCGAGCTCGAACGCGAGAAGCGAACGCTCCTGAAGGCGATCAAGGAAGCCGAGTTCGACCACCAGATGGGCAAGCTGTCGAAGGCGGATGTCGACCAGATGATCGGCCAGTATCGCGGTCGCGCGATCGAGGTGATCAAGCTGCTCGAAGATCCGGGCACGAAGAAGGGCGGCACCGTCCGCGAGCAGATCGAGCGCGAAGTCCGGGCTCGGCTCGAGGTCGAGGGTGGCCGCAAGAAGGCGGCGGATCTGGGCGGCCGCAAGAACCAGAAGAAGGCTGCCGAGGCGGCCAAGGCGGCGGCGCGGGCGGCGGCAGCAGCGGGCGCGTCCGGACCGGCGGCGGCGGCAGCAGCGGCAGCAGCCGCGGCGCACACCGACGAGGAAGCCGATGATGAGCTTCCGGAGACGCCGGATGCGCCGGCCGACGCGACGAACGGCGACCCGACGGACGATGCGGTGGCGGCGAAATCCGAGATGATCGTGCCAGCGGCTGACACGAGTGAGGAGGCGTCCCGATGAATCGTGTCCTGTTCGCTGCAACCATCCTCGTGACCGCGATCGCGATCGATCCTGTCGGCCACCTCCGCGAGGCTTCGGCCCAGCCGGCGGCCGCGCTCGGCCGGCCGCTGCCCGACGGCAGCATGGCACCTGGCAGCGTCTCGGTGCGAGTCGTTGCCGGCAGCCCGGCGGCGCCCGTGATCGGCTCCGAGGTCACGCTCGTCGTCGGAGGACAGCCTCGGGTCGCGCGTACCGATAGCTCGGGTCGGGCGGCCTTCTCGGGGCTCGCCGCCGGCACCACGGTCCAGGCCAAGATCGTCGACGCCGAGGGCAAGGAGCAGACTTCCGAGGAGTTTCCGGTCGCGTCGTCGGGCGGCACGCGCGTCATGCTGACGACCAAGCCGTTCGTCGGCGGTGCAGGTCCTGCGGGTGCAGGTCCGATGATGGGCGGCGGCGCGGCAGGTGGCATGCCCGAGGCTCGCCAGATGAGCGGCCAGCCCCGACCGGATCGCGATCAGCCCGCGGGCTCGTACTCGGTCCGGCTCACGTACAACAACCTCAAGATGGCCGGCGGCAAGCCGACCGATGCGGCGCCTCCGGTCGGCGAGACCGTCGCGCTCGTCGGCTACACGGCCGACGACGCCGTCATCGTCAAGACCGAGAAGACCGACGCCGAAGGTCGCGCAACGTTCTTCGAGCTCGATCCGAGCGGCAGCACCGTGTACTTCGCACTCGCCGCGCTTCCCCGCGGCGCGGGTGTCGACCGCGTGATGGCGATGCCGATCCAGCTCGATGGCCAGATGGGCATCAAGGCGATCCTGTCGGGCGACAAGCGCGATGCCACGACGCCGAACATCGACGAGCTCGCGACCCCGCAGGCGATCCCGACGCCCGCAGGCAAGGTCCGCGTCACCGTCGAGGGCTTCCCGACCGATGGTTCGGTCCGGATCCTCGATGCCGCCACGAAGACGGTGATCGCCGAGGGCAAGCCGGTTCCGACGCCCCCCGATCCGTCGGAGATCGAGAGCGCCCTGAAGTTCGAGGCCAGGCCGAACCTGGCGGCAGGCACGCTCGAGGTCCAGCTCCACGGTGGACCGGGCCAGACCAACGAGCCGATTCGCAACATCGAGATCCACGTCGTCCCCGCGTCACCTTTGCCCGGCAAGGCCGTCGAGGGCGTGGTCGGGACGACCGCGAACGATGGCTGGGTCAGCATGACGGTGCCGACGTCCGGGCTGCAGAAGGCCGTCTTCAAGGTCAACGGCCGGGACATGGTCTCCGAACCGTTCGATGTCTCGAAGACCGGCGGCGCGCTCGACGTCTCGGTGCGCTGGGCCTCCGAAGGCCGTCCGCAGGTGCTGCTCGATCTCCCGGCCAGCGTCGCAGCGAAGCCCGGCACGGTGCTCTATGCCGAGACCACGCTGGTCACCGGCAAGCTCGCGGGGACGTACCGCTCGATGCCGTTCACCCCGATCGCGCAGACCGGGACCCATGTCGGCGTCGTGGTCTATCCGCGCCTGCTCGTGAAGTTCAGCCTGCGCGCCATGATCGAAGATCAGCTGCTCGCGGTCCAGGGCCGATGGGTGATCGAGAACAACTCGTGGTCGCCGTACCGCGCCAGCCCCGACGGCATGCTCGTCCCGCTTCCCCACGGCTTCAAGGGTGGGGTGGTCGCGGACACGAACCAGAACGATGTGGCGGTGGTTGCCGGGGAGGGCCTGCGCGTCCTCCGACCGATTCCGCCCGGCTCCAAGTCGTTCGTCGCGGGATTTTCGCTGGCCGTCGACCAGGGCGACGTCGACTGGGCGCTCGATCTGCCCCTCGGCACGTTCCAGAGCGATCTCCACATCCGTCAGACCCCCGGCATGACCGTCCAGCTTCCCAAGCAGGTGCATGGCCAGGTCCGTGATGGCAAGGACGGCCTGCAATACTTCATGGTCGAGGACATCACGATCCCGCAGGGCCAGTCGATGGTGCTCTCGATCGCGGGGCTGCCGTCACAGCCGGCGTGGAAGCTGTGGGTGCCGCGGGTGTTTGGTGTCCTGGTGATCCTCACCGTCACGGTGGGCATCGCGCTCACGGTGTTCCGCAAGCGCGTCGCGCCGATCCCGGACAATGCAGCCCGACGAGCGGCGCTGCTCGACGAGCTCGTGGAGCTCGAGCGCGCCGGCAAGGACGGCAAGCGCAAGGAGCAGGTGATGTCCGAGCTCGAGAAGCTCTGGGGCTCGTGAGCTCCGAGCGGGCCTTGCCAGTCCGCGACCGCCATCCCGCGCACGACCAGGCCGGGCTCGACCACGTCCAGATCACCAAGGTCGCCAAGCGCTACGGGAACGAACGAGCGCTCGTCGGGGTCAGCCTGGCGCTCGCCGGGCGCTCGATGTGCGCGCTGCTCGGCCACAACGGGGCGGGCAAGACCACGCTGCTGGGGATCCTGTCGACCCTGGTCCGCCCCACGGCAGGGCAGGTGGCCTATCACGCGAACGGCAAGCAGGTCACCGGCGAGGCCGTCCGCCGCGAGATCGGCCTGCTCGCGCACTCGTCGCTCTGCTACGGGGAGCTCACGGCCCGCGAGAACCTCGTGCTGTTCGCGGGGCTCTACAGCGTCGATGGCTCGGCCGCCGCCGTCGAGGCGGTCCTCGATCGTGTCGGGCTCGAGCCGCGGGCACGCGACCGGGCATCGCGGACGTACTCGCGCGGCATGCTCCAGCGGCTGTCGCTGGCCCGCGCGCTGCTGACCCGGCCGTCGTTGCTCCTGCTCGACGAGCCCTTCACCGGCCTCGATCGCGGCGGCGCGATCGCCCTCGGTGCCGAGCTCGGCGCGCTGCGCGACTCGGGCGCGATCGTCGTGGTCGTCACCCACGATCTCGAGGCGATCGCCGATCGTACCGATCACGTCGCGATCTTGCGTCGCGGCCAGCTGGTGTTCGAAGATCGAGGCGCGTACGACTACGAGCGGCTGAAAGACCTCTACCACCGCCACGCCAACTGACCGCATGTCGCTCCTCCGACAAGCCGCGCGCATCGCGTGGAAAGACCTCCGCATCGAGCTGCGGAGCCGCGAGATCGTTTATACGATGGCGTTCTTCGGGGCGCTGCTCGTCGTCGTCTACTCGTTCGTGTTCCCGTCGAACCCCGAGCTGGTCCGGCTCGCCGTGCCGGGCATGCTGTGGGTCGCCCTCGCGTTCGCGGGCACGATCGGGCTCGGCCGGGCCTTCGATCGCGAGCGCGAGAACGACACGATGCGGGCGCTGCTGCTCGCGCCGGTCCCTCGCCTCGCGGTGTTCCTCGGCAAGGCAAGCGCGATCGCCGTGCTGGTGCTCGCGGTCGCGGTGGTGGTCACCCCGATGCTCGCCCTGCTGCTCGGCGCCGATCTGTTCGACAACCCCGGACCGCTCGCGCTGGCCCTCGTGCTCGGGGCCCTGGGCTTCTCGGTCGTCGGATCGGTGTTCTCGGCCGCACTGATCAAGGTTCGATCCCGCGACGTCCTGCTCCCGGTGATCCTCTATCCCCTGCTGATTCCTCTGTTCGTGGCCGGCACCTCGGTGACGGCGGCGCTGCTGGCGGATCCCGTCAATCTCGACAAGGCGTGGTACTGGATGGGGTTCCTGGGAATCTACGACGCCGCGTTCCTGGTAGTGTCGGTCTGGATCTTCGAGTCGATGGTCATCGAATGAATCGCCTCACACCCATCTTTGGCCTGCTCGGCGCGATCGGGCTCGCGATCACGCTGTGGCTGATCTTCACCGAGACTCCGCTCGCCGTGGCCTACACGCCGGATGGCGCGGTCAGCGGCACGAGCCTCTACTTCAACCAGAAGATCTTCTACTACCACGTGCCCCACGCGTTC